>Ga0172375_10000666_pt1 | contig 55199 bp, 51 predicted proteins | sample LakKiv1m_FD_114537 | JGI IMG/M metagenome (GOLD analysis project Ga0172375, IMG submission 114537) | Freshwater microbial communities from Kabuno Bay, South-Kivu, Congo - kab_092012_11.1m | ecosystem: Environmental > Aquatic > Freshwater > Lake | place: Democratic Republic of the Congo...
GAGGATTTAATACGGAGGTATATTGCATACCAAGGTAAGAGGGACAAGCCTAGGACATTACGTCTAGAATTCTCATGAGATCAGAGGAAACCCCGGATTTTAATCCGGGGAGGACGTCATTTTGAGGGTGTCAATGCTGATTTCTCGAATTGATTTGGGGGTTCTCTCGGATGATTGTCTCCCGAGAGATTGAAGAAACTCTGTGCTTGATTTTGTGATGAATTCTCCCGATAGAACCTTATTGGCAGTTAGTTGTATGATTTGGATTGATTTGGGATCTGGTTCTAGGGTGTAAAGTGATTGAAAGGCAAAATCGATGGCCTTGTCAATGTCTGCTGGGTGCGGGGATTCGGATTTTAGGGTATTTAAGACGCCGAATTGCTCAATTGCTTCGTTTAAGGCATTGTTAATAGGGTGGTCTTTACTTCGGGTACTAATGTTAAATTTTTCTACTAATTCGTCCGCGCCGGTAGATGCGCTTTGAAGGTCATCATAGTCACCAGTGGTTCCTTCGAAGCGTTTGACTATTGCGTTGGTGACGTCTTTGCGAACTGCAGTTTGCGGGTATAGTAATTCTTCTTCGGTAGTAGTTGGGCTTTCAGTGGCGGGTGCTACCTTGAGGTTTTCGTGGGCGTCTTGTAAATCTGCGTATGATTTGTCTTTTGGGAGGGTGATGGGGGAATGGTCCACTACTGGGGCATTTGCATCAATGTCAGGATTGTAAAGCATAAAATAATATTAGCATTTTTGATCTCTGATTAAAATAGAAAGTGCTCTACTTTATTACATGATTGAATAGCCTAGGTCACGAATGGCGAAATGAATTTGGTCTAGGGTGGTTTGGGATGGGTCATAGGTGACTCTGGTTTCTTGTTTGGCGTAGTTGGTGGAGGACTGGACACTTGGTAAATCTTCGAGAGCCAAGTCGATATTGACGGCGCAGGAAGTACAATGCAGACCGGAGAGGTGGAGGGTGACAGACTCTTTTTGTGGAGTGAGATCTCTCGGCTTAGCTCGAGATGACAGAGAGATTTGTTTTGGTTTGAAGGGGTTGAACATGGTTCTTGTGATATTTACTTATTTTTTATTTCTGGATAAACAGATACTATTTTGCAAAAAAGCTTACTAATTAATGATATTGAAACGGCCGGTATACATACCCATGGAACAGGAAAAGGCAAGGGGACCGACTTCATCAGGGGTAAATTCGATGATTGTTTCACCTGTAGATGGTAATAGTTTTTGGATGTTTAAACCGGGGATAGTGAAGGAGCGAGAACAAGACTGAACATTGTTAGTGATTAGTTTAATCTTTGCAGGAATTCCTTTTTTGAGATTAATGCTTGTGGGTGAATAACCAGAGTTATCTACGGTGATGGTGGCTTCTTGATACTTTTCTCCTAATTCGGAAGTTATTTGTATAGATTCCCGATCAGGTCGGGAATGACTAGGTGATGTTGTGGCTGCTTCGATAAAATTTTGGATGGTGTAGACAGAACCCATGAGGCCGATCCCAGCATTGATGGAATAAATGGACATACCAAACATGGCGACTGCGGCTACAGCCGGAAAATATTTTTTGAACATTGAGGAGCCTTGATTTAAAAGGAAACCGAAAATTAAGAAAGTGGGTGAGGTGCCGAGAATAAAGGCGAACATAATGGTGGCAGCATAAATGGGACTCCCAGTGCCGATGGCTACGACCTCCATGGCTTGGGTAACTGCGCAAGGGATAAAGATAGTCATAAGACCAAGTAGAGCCGGGGCAAAAATGGAATTACTCTGGGATTTAATTTTGGCTAATTTTGCCAGAAATTTCGGCGGGGTGATAATGAAGTAGCGGAAAAATGGGTGAAGGTTTAAAAGATTCCCAGCAATGCCAAAAAGATAAATTCCAATTGCAATTTGGAGCCAGCCGCGAGTCACTGGGGAAAGGCTGATGGTAGCGCCAAGCATACCAAGCAGAAAGCCGAAAAGGGTGTGGATTAAAAGTTTGGCACTAAGAAAGGAGAGGATGGGAGTTAAAGAATTGGAGTTAATTTGTATAGATTCCCGATCAGGTCGGGAATGACGATTAGAGGTGTTTTTTGGGGAGGAAGAATTGAGTAGCTTTTCTTCTTGCTTGGCTATAACGGAAGTTAATAATCCACCTTGGAGGGCAAGACAAGTGAGGCCGCCTGTGGTCAGGCCGGTGAGGAAGATATAAAGGAGATTAGTATTTTGCATGAATGTTGTATTTTAGTTGATTTTGTTACTTTTGTTTTTTTGCCTTAATTCCTTTACGTCTTATCCATTAGAAAAAACGGACACTATTTCGCCTGCGCGAAATCTGTCCTGTCTTTCAGCAAAAATTTCTTTGAATACAAAGAAACCGGGCATTTTTGCTTTGCGCGATCTTTTTCTAATTGGACAATCCGCAATGAATTGGCAAAAAAGGACATTGGGCAAACGTTTGTTATTCGAAAATATTTTTGATAAAAATAGCATTCTATATTTTTGCAGTTTTTAGCCTGAGAGAATTGGTAACTACTGAAACAGATGAGAAAGCCATGGCGGCTCCAGCGATGGCAGGGTTGAGGATAATTCCAAATATTGGATATAGAAGTCCTGCGGCTACTGGAATGGAAATAACATTGTAAAAGAAGGCCCAGAAAAGATTTTGTTTGATGGTAGACATCGTTGCTTTGGACAGTTTGATGGACCTTGCAACTTTGGAAAGATCCCCGTGCAACAAGGTAATGCCCGCGGACTCAATGGCGATGTCAGTGCCAGTACTCATGGCAATTCCGACTTCGGCGGTAGCAAGAGCTGGAGCATCATTGATGCCGTCACCGACCATTGCGACGCGTGCACCTTCTATGGTGAGTTGTTCGATGATCTTGGCTTTGTCTGTTGGTAAGACTTGGGCAAATATGCGATCAATGCCTGCTTTCTGCGCAATATATTCTGCCGCGAGTTTGTCGTCGCCTGTGAGCATAACTGTTTTGATTCCCAAATTATGTAGAATGGTGATGGCTTCTTGGGACTCCTTTTTGAGGGTATCGGAAATAAAGATGGTCCCAATGATTTTTCTTTCTGAGAACAAAAAGATTGGGGTCATGCCTTTCGAGGTGAATGGTCTGATGGAATTTTCACCAACAACGATCTTATGGTCTTTGAGAAGTGTGGCGTTGCCTGCTAAATATTTTTTTTCTTTGTACTGTCCCGCAACACCTTTGCCTGCGATTTCCTTGAAGAACTTGATGGGGTGTAGTTTGAGATGATTGGCTTTGGCATATTCTTGAACTGCCTCGGCGAGAGGATGGCTAGATTGTTTTTCGAGTGATGCAAGAAGAATAGCGACTTCTTTTTCGGTGTATTTCTCGGCAGGAATGATTTGAGCTATTTGAGGTTTGCCTGTAGTGATGGTGCCGGTTTTGTCAAAAACAATGGTGTCAATTTTGTGAAGTTTCTCGAGGACAGTCGCGTCTTTGATGAGGATGCCGTTCTCGGCGCCTTTGCCAACTCCAACAATGATGGCGGTGGGAGTGGCTAGGCCAAGAGCACAAGGACAAGCAATAACTAAAATTCCCACAAACGCTGAGATCGCGAGAGATAAATTACCCAGACCGAACCAGATGAGAAAGACTGAAATAGAAAGAATTAGGACTGCTGGGACAAAGACTGCAGAAATAGAGTCGGCTAATTTTTCGATTGGTGCTTTGGATCCCTGGGCGTTTTCGACAATCTTAATTATTTGTGAAAGTAGTGTGTCTGCTCCAACTTTCTCGGCGGTGAATTTGATGTAGCCGTGTTTGTTGATAGTACCTCCGACTACTTTGTCGCCGATGGTTTTGTCGGTAGGGAGAGGCTCGCCAGTAATGGATGATTCGTCAATGGCAGTGGAACCTTCGATGATCTGACCATCGACTGGAATTTTCTCTCCTGGCTTGACGATGATTGTGTCGCCAACGACTACCTCTGAAATTTCGACATCAAATTCTTTTTTGTTTCTTTCGACATGGGCGGTCTTGGCGCCCAGCTGAATTAGTTTTTTGATGGCTTCGCCTGTTTTTTGTTTGGAGTTTGCTTCTAGATATTTGCCAAACTTGATAAAGCCAATGACGATGATGACGACATCAAAATAGGTGGTTTCGGGAAGCGATAACCGAATTCCAATGGCAGGAATTAGAAAAATAACAGCAGAGTAGATATACGCTGTTAGGCTACCGATGCCGATAAGAGTATCCATGTTGGCAACTCGGGTAGTTGCGAACCTGGGAATGGCAGACAGAAACTCAGTCCCAAAGGCAAAGAGAACTATGGAAGAAATGACTAAGGCTATAAAGTTGAAAACCTGCATGGGGAGGGGGAAGGGGGGAAGAAAGAGGAGGTACTGGCTGGCCACGTCATAAATCATAAAAACAAAAACAAGTAGGGAAATAGGAAAGAGGAATTCTATTTGATTTTTGAGATGATCAAGATGACTGATGGCAGATGCCTTTTCTTTTGGAGTGACACTAGTGACCAAACTGTAGCCAAATTTTTTGACATTGTTGTTGATTTCTTCGATACTTACTTTTTCTGGATCAAATTCGATGTCTGCTTTTTCGGTGGCCAGGTTTACTTGAGAGGAGATAACACCTGGAGTTTTTTTGATGGCTCTATTGACGATGTTTGAGCAAGAAGCGCAATCCATTCCTAGTACGGGGACGGTAGTTTTGGTAGTCATATTTAATTAAATTTTGTACCAGTTGTTATGCCAATCAATCAAGTTGGCTTTGCTAGCGGAAAGACTTTGAATGACTTTGTCGGCTAAATTAAGTATCTCATTTCTGTTAGATTTCGTTCTAATCTCCTTGGCATTGGTGATGGCTTCGTCGTGGTGTGCGATGAGGGCATTAAGGAAACGGAGGTCAAAATTGTCGTCGTAACTACCTAAGTTAATTTTCTCGTAGTTTGTGATCTGCCTGGTATTTTTGTACCAATCTTGTTTTTGTTGATACAAGATTTTGATTCCTTTTTCGTCTGCAGTGATAATGTCGTTTGCTAGAGAAACTATTTCTGGTCGTTTGGAAATGCTTTTTGCTTGAGTTGCCATGTTAATTGCGTTCAGGTGATGGGCAATCATGTTGTCTATATATCGAAGATCGACAAATTTATCTGCTTTGCCAAGTTCTACCATTTGATTGCCACGAGATTGCATTTTGGTTGCATATTCTGGTGAGAGGATAAAGCCAGTACTCAGACCGAGAACGAAGGCGATGATAATGAGGGAGAAGGAAAAGGGTTTGGACATGTGTGTTTTTTTGTTTGAATATTTCATTGATGTCCCACGCTGTATCCTTTGTTGCCGACCGAAAGATTTTCCCTGCGAGAAAATTTTCTCGTATGCAGTGCGTAGACTCCTGTCTTCGCAGGAGGCCTGCTCTACGCACTTTGCATAATGCCGTCACAAAGGACAAAGCCTGTGACATTTTTAATGAAATATTTAAAGTTTATTTTTGTTGATTGATAATGTTAAATTGTTTGAGGCAGCCGGAGGCACAGAAATAATGGGTGGTGCCGTTTTCTTTTTTGATGAAGGCGGCGGTTTTTGGTGTCAGTTTCATGCCACAGATAGGGTCGATGCCAATAGGAAGAAGGTCAGAGAGATTGTGTTTGAGATCTTTTGAGATGGATGGTTCTAGATTGTTTGTTTGCAACACTTCACGGATCAGGTCGCAGGCTTTGACATAGTTGGGGTGAGAGATTTTGTAAAAAATCTGTTTACCTTTTTTGGTGCAACTGACGATTTTGTTTTCGCGAAGAATCTGGAGATGTTGACTAAGGTTGGCTTGAGGGAGATCGAGCATAGATTGGATTTCGCCAACAGAAATTGATTGATCCCTAAGGAGATGGATAATTTCAAGCCGTTTGGGGTGGGAGAGGGCTTTGAGAATATTGGAATGAAGTTCAAAGATTTGTTTGTACATTTATTTTGTTGGATTGCCACTCCCGCCAAGGCGGGATCGCAATGACGAGGTGACATATTCGATAATTCGAATATATACTTTTTTTTGAAAAAAGCAAGTGACATCGTTAAATAAAGAAAGACACCCTTGCGAGTGCCTTTCTCTGAGTGCAAACTTGCGTTTGTCTCTTGGTCTGATACCGAAATATCAGACTATTTATAATGTAATATATGTTACTAAACGTGTCAATAGGTCAAAAGGGGTCAGATTTGATCTGAAGTAATATTGAAATTGTGTTTTGTGAATGATAGGCTTAATTTATGGGAACAGATAATATTGGCGAAAATTGGTTCGGAATTGAGGGTGAAAACAATTTGGATGTTTTAATGTCTCAGGCAGATTTAAGAAGTGAGGCGGTAGATCAGGAGAAATTGAAAAAGCTTTTGAAAAATTGTAAATGGATGGGGACTGGATATGAGTTCTTGTACATGGCGGAACACACAAAGTCTGAATATTTTAGACCGAACCGAGCGGCGATTTTGGGAATAGGTAATTTTTACTCTACTTCAGAGGCTATGATGGATCACCTCGGAGCCGGTCATTGGAATGACAAATACTTGGAGTATGGAATTTATGGAGATCCTTCTGAAAGAGATGATGACGGTTATGCTATCCACACACGACTGTTTATGACTAAACTGGCAAATGATCCTAATGTTGAATCGATAATTTTTTTTGTACCGCCAAAATTGTTTAGCTATAAAGAAGAAAGAAGTAGCACTGATTCAGATGATTATGATGACTTTGAAAATCAAAACATCACAAGAGGGGAAATGGTTTTTTTGTTGAATAATCCCGAACTGGCGAAAAAGGTATACTTAGTATTTGGTGCGTATGACATGGTAAATAGGGAGAAGTATGATGATGAATTGTCCACTCCCAAAGATGGTGAAGCACCATGGTGGTATAAAGATACCGGAACTCAAGTATTGTCGAAGGCATATCGAAAGTTTGTAGAGTCATTTGTGGTAAAAAAGGAATGGTAAGGTTGGTTTGTGCTGTCAGGACTTAATAATGTAAGATGAATTACATATTAGTTCTTAAAAATTGAAGGGTGGTGAGATTTATGAAGACATTACATGTGATCGCGATTACGCTGGTGTTTGTGGGTGCTTTGAACTGGGGGTTGATAGGGTTGTTTGGGTTTAACTTGGTGACAATGCTGTTTGGCTCTTGGATGGGGGTGGAGAACTTGGTCTATATACTGGTTGGATTGTCGGCAGTGCTAGAAATTCTAACTCACGGAAAGAACTGTAAGATGTGCAAGATGAAGTAGTTTTTATACTGTGTTGAAGAACGAAAAGACCCCTTGCGGGGTCCTTTCGGGCTTTTACAACCTGCATTGTAGAGCTATATTATTTGTAACATTAATTACAAATTGTGTCAAGGGGTGAAGATAACCTGTAATGCCAGACCTGAAGATTGCTATGGTGTTGAAGAAGGGCCGGTGGTTTGTGAGATAATTTGGAAATGGCCAATAAAGGAATTGTGTGGATAAAACTAGATAGTGAGTCTAAACGAGATTTGATAGTGGCCGCTGGCCAGGCATACCCAAAGCTATTTGCGGATCATGTGACCTTGGCTTTTGAAGTGTTTAAAGGTGAATTTATGGAAATTATGGATAAAAAGGTCACTTTTGTGGCCACTGAGGTGGTACAAAACGGAAAGATTCAGGCGGCAAGGGTGAGCCTGCCGGAATGGGTGAAATCTAGGAATAACATGCCCCATATTACAATTTCATCGATGGAGGGTGTGCCTCCGAAGATGTCTAACGAGATGTTCGAGTCTGGTATCTTTGAGGCTAGGAGCTTGGGGGACGGGCTGGAGCTTGCCGGTACTATAGAATTTTTTGAGTTCAAGAGTAGAGGATAAAAGAGCCTCATAGAGGTAGGTAACAAAGCTGTTCTAAGGCCTATAACTTGACAAATGGGGGCGAGCGTGGTACTATACAAAGCATAGTAAGTTGAGTTAATACTTACCAGTCGGCCCCAGGCTGACTGCCACCTTGATTTCGTAAAACCAATATCCAAGAAAGTCGCCCGAAAGGCGAGAGGAGAATTACAATGATTGAGAATCAGGTAGTCGATATGCATGTGTACGATGGCGTGAATTTCATGTCTGGTATCGTGAGGATCAATGATTATAGCGATATCATCACTACGAAGAACCCCAAAAACTTCGTGGGCATGGTCTTGAGCACTGGCAGTGTCATCCATATCCCGCTTGATCGCGGCGAAAAGATGGCCAAGTTGGCTCATGATGTTTTGGCTGCGTGGAAGTCCGACTTAACCGTCGAAAAGACACAAGCGGCGATCAACCTGTTGTTCTATAAGGCCAATTTGGCCGTGATGATCAGCGTCCAGAATGCAGGCAAACCCAACCAGTTCACCCAGTATCGTCTGTACGACGCTGGAGACCAGGTTCACACCTGGAAGACTGGAGGAGTCTCTAAGTCTGACCGCCGCCGCGTGCCTCATCAGGAGGCTTTGGACATCTAAAAAGTTTTACGAATGTAAGTTTTTAAACCGGCTCCTGTAAAAGGGAGCCGGCATTCGTTAACGGGGGTGAATATTTTTATAGATTCTACCCGAAGTACCGAGTATCCGTGACCGATCAGGTTGGGAATGACTGATGAAATATTTATGGATATATCTCTTTGACGATGTTTACGATTTCTGTTTCGGAGATTTTGGAAGGGTTAATTCCTTCGGGGTTGGCACCACCATTTTGAAGGGTGTTTGCCGCTGTATCGTAATACCACTCTTCGGCGCCAGTGACTCGACCTTGGGACAGTAAATCTGTTTCATTAATTTCGACGCCTTTGAGAGAGGCTTCTTTGTAACGAATACTTCTAATGAGAGGTTTCAGATCTATTCCCGTACCGTTTTTGGTGATGATATTGAGGTGACCTACGGGGCCACGGACAATGACTAGATCGACGTTGTCTCGATTGCGAATATATCCAGCGAGAGCGACTTCGGAAGTGTTTACATATGCGGCTTTAAGAGAGTTTCCTTTGAAACCGAATGTATATGCCTTTCCGGTATCGAGTAATGTTTTCCAGAGCCTGGGAAGTTCGACATTTCTTTTGTATTCTTCGCGGACATGAGCATCGATAAGGGGAGTGACCATGCTGACGATTTGAATGGGAGAATATTGAGGTAGGCGATTAAGGTTCATAATAAGCCCAGAAAGACCAAAAGCGCGATCGAGCATATCCTCGCTTAGAGTGCCTTTACCTTGTAAATCATCTCGTTTGGCCCAAGCAATAACTTTTTTTAGAGATGGGTGGGTATCGACTTTAAGGTACTTGGCAACAATAGTAGAAAGACATTCTTTCTTTTCTCCTGATGCTTCATTGTCGGTGTGGTGATCAAACATGCCACCTAAATCTATGAGGAGATATCCTTGTTGTTCTAGTTTTTTGGGATCTTCGTTGTTGGGAGTGTTGGTCCAAAATTTTACCTGGGCATTGCGGATACCTGGGAAAAAGGGTTCGCCAAATGTTTTGAGAATATATAGAGCTGTAAGTGTGTCTGCCTGAACCTTGGGGAACATGGCAATAGTGTGAATTCTGATTGGTTCTGGCATAGGATCAGTTTATCATTTATAAAAAATCCCAGCGAGTGGCTGGGATGGTATTTGGGGGAGTGAGATCTCTCGATTCTCTGCGTTCACTCGAGATGACGATAGGGCGGGGTAGAGTTTAGAGCGGGTAGAGGCGATTGGCGTATTCACCAAAGAGGCGTTCGCTGGCTGAAATTCCGGCGAGGTAATAAAAGTCGTTCTTGAAGGCGTCTACTTTGCAAAGTTGATAGATAGGTGCTGCACCGATAAGAGGAAGTCTGTCTATGGTGGCAGAGATAATGCCGTAAGCAGTGAAGAGGTGATAGCTTTTGTACTGATTCATGGCAATCATCAGCGGGTCTTCTGTAGGTGGACAAAAAGATTTTATGGCTGCTTCGACACCTCTTTCTTTGGTGGCATACCCGCCAATAATGAGGGAGGTGGGCATGGCAAAACCAAGCATGAAATCAAGAAGATTGTGTTTTGTGATTTTGAAAGCATCTGCGACCCAGGGAAATTCGGAATCAACGACCAGGCTTTGATTTACCCCCTGAAGCCCAACTTCTTTTGCAATCGCGACAATGGGCGGGAGTTTCATAATGATTTCGTATTTGATTTGAGTCACTGAGATTTCGGTAACAGGTGGACAAAAGGGTGAGCCGTCGTAAAGTAAAGAAATAAATTGGTCCATAAGACCTCCTTTGTTTTTTTAGTGAGCTGAGATGAGAGATTGTAGCAAATATTTTTTGTGACGGGGATTGCTTTGGCTTGACTACAAGACGTGCAGTGACGATGGAGGGGGATTCCTCCACTTCGGTCGGAATGACGCATGCGCAATGATGATTGGAGGGAGTCCCGCCGTGGCGGGAGACAATGGTGAGCGATGACGACGACAATTAGTTCAGCTTGATGGATTTGATGGATTTGTGAGTACTTGGTGAGAAAATGTTTGTATATCCGAGGGATTTGGCTTCTTTGAGCATCTTGTCGGTGAAGCCGACTTTGCGGATTTCACCAAGTAGGCCTAGCTCGCCAAAACAGATGGAATTTTCGGGAAGTGGCTTGTCTTTGCAGCTGGAAATAATGGCAAGCGCAATTCCAAGATCTGCTCCTGGGTCTTTGATGTCCATGCCTCCAGTGACATTCACAAAAACATCCTTGGTAACGATAGGAAGATTGAGATGTTTGGTCAGAATGGCGCAAATTAATTGCAGACGATTGGTAGAAATTCCTTTGGCAATGCGACGAGGGATTGGAAGCGGAGAGCTGACAACCAGTGCCTGAATCTCGACTGTTAATGGTCTGGTACCTTCCATGATCATGGTCAAACACGAACCTGGGGCATTTTCGACTCGTCCTTCAAGAAGAATGGCACCTGGATCTTTGACTTCGGTAAGCCCAGTTCCATCCATTCGAAAGATGCCTGTTTCGTCGGTTGGACCGAAGCGGTTTTTGATGGTGCGAAGGAGCCTAAGTAGGTGCTGACGATCTCCAGAAAGCTCAAGAACGGTGTCTACCATGTGCTCAAGCATTTTGGGTCCTGCGATATCTCCATCCTTAGTAACATGACCTACGATGATCATGGGTACGGAGTTTTCTTTGGCGCATTGGATGAGATACGTAGCGCTGTCACGAATCTGGGAGGGTGAACCTGGAGTGGTGGCGTTGGTAAGAGTGTAAACGGATTGGATAGAGTCCACGATGACTAGACTATCAGGAGTGGTCTTAACGGCCTCGGTGATATTTTCGACCGCTGAAGAATTGAGAAGTTTAATGTGATCTGCCTGCGAGGAGACTCCTCGCAGGCGGGTGATACGGGTGGCGACTTGGGCTGGATTTTCTTCTGAACAAACGTAAATTACGTTTTGCTTGGAGTTGAGAGCTAGTTGGGTGAGGAGGGTGGATTTGCCGATGCCAGGCTGACCGGCTAGGAGATAGACTCCGCCTTTGGTGAGACCTGGTCCCAAGACGCGATCGAATTCGGTGATACCAGTAGAGAATGTATATCCGAGCTGAGATGAGAGTGCTTGTTTGATGGTGAAACTTTCGGCTGGTTTGATGGCTACACTAGCGCCTGTTTTGGTTTTGGTGGTTTTGAGAAAAGGGGTAGCTTCGACGAGGGTGTTCCATTCGTGGCAAGCAGGACATTGCCCTGCCCATTTGGAGAACTCGTTGCCGCAGCTGTTACAAAAAAAGACGGTAGTAGATCTGGCCATGAAGTTATTGTAATGTACGTACAAAAGTATGGAGAGATTAAAAAGATGAAAGAATTTGCCTTATGGGGTAAAATATCCAAGAAATTCGTAGGTACACTAATAATTGGAAATAGGAGGAAGGAACATGAAAATTTATAGTGGTTTTGGTTGGAAGAATTATTTTCTGTACTTAGGGAGCTTGGCCGGGGCTGTTTGCTGGGGATTTGCCTTGATGGTAATGGGCGTGTCCTCACCAGTTGCATGGGGTATTGTCGCAGCATGGGTCCTGGCGTTGTCATTTATGCAGACACCATCGATGAATGTTGATGAACGATATGGGATTGTGAGAACCTTGATGTTTATCGTCGGGCTGTTTGGAATTGGGGCGACGTTTGGGCCAGTTGGGCCGATTGTCACACTGATTTTCCTGGCGATCTTTATTTTTGAGTTCGTCAAAAGTTTGGGGAAATAGGAGGAGTGAAATGATAAATTTATCAAAATCGAGATATGGCTATGATCTGTTTGCAACAGTTGGCGTGGTGTTCTTTGGAATTGCGCTTTTTCTTTTGAAGGTGCCAACTCTTTTCGTGTTTTTGTTGCCATTGGTTGGGATTTTTCTGTCGTTTGTGTTGGGGCTCGAGACGTCCAAGCCCGAGTCCCCACTAACACCAGAAGTAATCAAGTTTGTCATATTTGTCATCGGCCTGATTTCGGAGGCGTTTGTTTTGAATAGTGTGTTTGGGTTGGCTGGAGTCTTGGTTCCGGTCGCGATTTTCTTTTTCTTCGTAGGGCTAGCCATTAAGGGTTAGTGATTGTTCCCCTGTTTATTCAGGGGATTTTTTTGGCAAAAAAAGATTGATTAATTCCATGATGGGTGGGGTGGGGGGTATTTTTGGATAAATTTGTGCCTGATTTAATTATGGGGTTGTGATATATTTGTATATAGGTTGATGAATTTGACAAGCTGTGTTATATTTATGTCAGTAAGCGAAATTCCTTACAAATTTATATGAAAAAACTGCTCAATAGGCTCCTCGGGAACCGTAAAAAGGTTTCAAGAGTGTCTAGAAATTTTTCTAGGAACGTAAGTTCCACTCAGATCGCCAAGATGGGCCGATTCGGTCAGACCTTGGTAGTAATGAGTAAATAATTATGGATTTTTTGGTTGTGTAATCTTTATGGATTCCGGGTCAAGCCCGGAATGACAATGGATAGCAGCTGATTTGGCCTTTAAAAATTGTGAACTCTGTATAGATTCCCGATCAGGTCGGGAATGACAATAACTAAAAAATCCCATTGAATTGGGATCTTATTTTGGGCCTCAAGGCAGAAAAAAAGCAATATCACCGTAGCCTAACTCGAATGACATTGCTTTTCTTTTTTCCAGTTGATAACTGGACAGTAGTCATCAACTAGATACAGAATAACATCGGTAAAAAACACTGTCAACTATAACAAAAGGACTCAGAGTTGGGAGTAACGATCAGTCGGGCAGGCAGGTCGTTACCCCTATTGTGAGTCTTTTTGCGATACAGGGCTCCTAACGAAATTTGATGGTTTTGTGTTGTGAGATTTCTCCGCTTCGGTCGAAATGACGAATATTTTGAATTGCTTTTGTTTGGGGTGGAGTGAGATCCTTCGACTTCGCTCAGGATGACGCGTACGTAATGACGATGTTAAAGGAGGAAGTATGATCATTGTGACAGTGAATACTCGTGGGACTGTAAAAGCTGAGAACGGAGTTGAAAGAGGCAGTTTTCGTTATTGGCCTGATAGATTGGAAGAGCTAACTAATGAAGATTATGAAATTGTAAACTGTTCTATTGATGCTGAGAAAGGTATTACCACCTATTTCTTGCAGAAAGTGACCGCAAAGAATGAAGTTTACGAACACTTCTCATTTTTTGAATCAATTGAAGCCAAAGAGGATATGTTGAATCGTCTAGGTCTGGCGCAGTGGAGACTTAAGACAAGCGTTTATTATGAAATTGGTGGAAGAAAATTGGTGAAGCATTTCATGGAGAGAGAAAAAAAGTAGTTTGTTATACCTCGTTTCGGCGGGGTATTTTTATGGCCTGAAAAATCCAAGGTCTTCGAATTTGGCGAGGGAGTCGTCACTTACCAGTACGTAATAGTGATTATCGTCGCCGGAGTTGGTGGTCAGAAATGTTTGGTTGGAGTTTTTTAGATAATCATTGATGACCTTGAAAGTTTTATTCATCATATCTTCGACTTCAGTTTTTACCCAGTGTTCCTCATCACCTATTCTGAAGCCTTCTTCCCAATCTCCCGCTGTTTGTTTTTCACCTAGGCCGACAATGTCAAAATCAGGCATGATTCCTTTGATGTTAAAAACAGCATCTTCTACCGAGGCTCTCCAGTCTAGGACGATGGCTTTTTTGTCTGCCAGTGCTTGGTCAATGATGTCTTGTTGCATTGATTAATTTTATCATTTTCAGGCTTGATAGTGATAGAATGCTACGCAGTAACTGTCCCTTGAAATTTTGATTGGGAAAAGGAGGCGCGTATGTCTCAATGTTGTGGAAAAGTTCCGACAGTTAATGATGTGCAGGATATAAAAGATTCTGTTAAGTCGCCAAGAGTGTCGCCGCATGGAAATTCAATGCAAGGAGATATAGGTGAACAAGTTGCTGCGGAAGTTGTTTGTGAAAGACTGAATGTGAGTGCTGAGTTTTATGATGCTCCAAAATCTGCTCAAGCAGGCATTGACTCTATTTATCGAGATGGGGCAGGCAAGTTGGTTCTAGTCGAAGCAAAATTTACTGATCGAGGAGGACTTGGATCGCTTGGGATGACGGCTCATGGCCGACAAGGTTCGGTGGAGTGGGTGAGGCATCATGCTGAGCTAATGTGTGATCCGAGTTCGAGTAGATATTCTCCTGACAATGCAAAAATCGGAGAAGAAATACTGCGAGTAGGACCCGAAAATGTGGCATTTTATGTAGTCCACACGGACCCACAAACACTGGAAACAGATATCACGAAACTAAGATAAAGGAGGTGCTTATGCCTACAAAGGAAAATGTTTTGAAGGGCCTGGATGCTTATGAAGAACATGTTCGGAATTATGACTTGATGTTTCGGCAGAAGAATAAACTCCCTAAGAATTATGATTATCGACCTTATCGTTGGTGTTCTCGAGATATTGTGTTTTCTCTGATGGTGGTGCGTCATAACCGACATGGAAATTTCTTGGAAGTTGATGTTTGTTTGATAGCTAACCCGCCCCAATATTATGAAAATAGTGGAGCTAAGGTGGCTCTGGGATTTATCTTGTCAGAGGCTTACAAATGCGGTGGGTCAATGGAAATTGTATTTACCAAGAATGTTGAAGGTGGTAGGGTGCCTGCCTATATTTGTGATTTGGCAATTGAGTTAAAGGTCAAATTGAAATATGTTTTCGAAGGTCATATAACACCTTTTGAGGCTCGGCAGTTGTACCTGGGATTGGTGGGGTTTTCGGGGGCTACCAAAGAAAGAATTATGAAGCTCGCTGTTGATGGGAAAATTTCTCCTGAGAGAGCTTGCTTTGTGGTGATCGGTGGAGTCTGGACCTTGCCCGAAGCAGAGTCTGTAATTCTTGGGAGTGCAAATCCAGAACGAATTTTGGCGTCTTTGAGTGACCCTGCTGATAGGCATTTGTATCTCTCAGATTTGGTCGTGGCCCGGACAGCAATCTTCGGTGGTTCGCTGGATCGGAAGATCTTGCGAACTGAGTTGGTTGAGAATGGTGAGATTGTCGAGTCGGAAGATGAAGAATTTTTGGTAGGAATTGATTTTGATGCTGAGTATTTTGCCAAGATTTACAGAATTGAAAATGATTTAGCGGTGCCTTGGCTCCAGGATAAAAATCTGGTTTTGAAACAAGGGCAACAAATGGTGGTCTTGGTGAGATCGAGATCTGATACGGAGATTAAGAGGTTTTTCCCCAGAGATCTTCGAAGTTTGGACGGGCTAATCAGCAAGTATCAAGGTGGTCAAATTGAGTCGGTTGTGTTTTATTTGACGACACGTGATTTTGAAGATTTGTCCGCTCCGACAAAAGAAGAGATTGTGAAAGTGCTGAACCAAAAAGGGGTAAGTCTTTTGATCTCACCTGAAAGTGTGGCGGGGCTGACAAAAGAAACTATTCGTCGATTGGAGACGGGAAAGGTGATTAGACAATGATAAAAACCAGAGTATTGCTAGTCGCTGTCAGTGATCAAGATTTGAAACTTGAAAAACTGGACTTACTTGTGATCATGAAACGAGCATTGCGTATCGAAGAGAGAATGGTCAAGGGGGTAAATATTTCTGATGAACAGCGAAGATACCATATCTTGTGTGATCGAATTGAGTATTATGGTCAGGAAATTGTTTCTCTCAAAGAAGTAAGGACCTGCAGTCTGAGCACTGGATATCTGGATCTGTTGGCGTTTATGTTGGAGAAGAACGCCGAAGCGGTCCATTTGGGCCGATTGACAGCGAATTTTGCGACACAGGACTTGGTAGCTAAACGTGGTGAGGTGTTGCAAGACTTGGGACGACGAATGGGCTTGGGTGAAAATGATGATTTGCGTAAGGCAATTGGGTTCTACCAAGATGCAAGTAAAAATAAGTTGAATGTGATCGAGCTTCATGAGGTGGTCTGCGAAGATGTGGACGCGCCCGTGACCCACGATGTGTCGAAAGAATTTTTGGCTTTGCGAGTGCGCGACGGAATTGTGACGGAAAATGAAACAAATTCGTTTGTGGCACTACGGAACCAAATAAAAACGGTGGTGACATCAGTAAGATCTGGAATTCCAGCCGCGATTAACTTTAGTGATTTGCGACACGATGTAATTGCTGAGATTTTGTTTGAGTATGTTTACAATCGGGGAAGCAAGGTGCTGGCTCCAGTAATGTATGCGGATGGATCAAAGGCGAGTGACTTTCCTCTGTATTGTTTGAGGACTAGGGGCAAGGAAGCTGAGTTTATGTTTAAAGAGGTGCCAGTCCTGAATGTTGGCATGATGAGTGAAAGACATCCTGAACTTGATCCAAAGATTAAGATTTATTGGTTTCGAAATCAAGAAATCTCGATTGGCAAATCAGCCGCAGAAATTGATAACGTAGCTTATCGAAAAGCCAAAGAACTGTTTGAAAAAATGCGAGATGAAGGAGTATATAAAATCGCATATTATCAAACCGGGTTTCAACCTGCGGTGGTGGGATTTTATCGAGCTTTGACCGAGGAACTGATATATCGGGCTACTTCGATGGCAAAACTTTCTGTGACGCCTTATTACTTCATCAACGGAGAGTATCGAGTGGGGAAAACTTGGGTGTAAATGGCACTTCAAGGCCAGGTTCTGAAGCCCAAAGGTGTTTATTTTTATAGATTCCCGATCAGGTCGGGAATGACATCAGACGGAGAGAGTAATGAAATAGTAAAAAACTAGGAGGTGTGTATGGCCAGAATGACGGTGGAGTATGCGGTAAATTGTAAGAGATGTGAGAAGCCAATCGGCTACTCGGGAATGATGTACGAGAAAATGAAAGAGTTTGGACAGTCTAGACCTGAGTACTGCGAAGAATGCAGAAAAATTTTGCTTTTGGAAAAGATGACTATGGGTGCGGCTTATTTCTCGGTGGCAACAATGCCAGGAGAAGATTTGTCGATTGCCATCCCTGGGGAATTAGGGATGGTGTATCACCCCCAACGTCCACACAAAAGAGTAGAAAAGCCAGCAACATTTGATGCGTCGAAGTTTGGAGCAACCCCGAACAAGATTGTGGAACTGTATAAATGGTTTAAAGATAAAGACCATCAGGTTGCAATCGTAATTGGAGATACGGGGTCGGGAAAATCAACAGCATTACCCTATTGGCTGATGTTTCCGCCAGAAGGAGTGCCAGATGATTTCTTTATTCGAGATGGTCAAATTTTGATCACTCAACCACGAATCGTGGCAACAACCTCGATTGCAGAATTTATGGGTGTGTTGCTCGGTTCGTCTGTTGGGAAAGGATTTGATATCGGATATCGGTATAGCCGAGATAGAAATGCAGATAGATTTAATGCTTGTTTTTTGGCTACAGATGGAACTTTGATCAACTTGATCAAAAGTGGATCTCTGGCTGATTTGTCAATTGTAATGATTGACGAAGCACACGAAAGATCCTTGAACATCGATATTATTTTGCGGCTTCTTCGGGATCAATTGCCTTTGTATCCGCATTTGAAAGTACTAATCGTGAGCGCAACAATAAATAAAGAGTTGTTCCTCAATTATTTTGGGACGAAAACGGCCAAGATAATTGAATTTGAAGCGAAGAGAAAGTTTGATTATGAAGTGATTTTTGCTTCTGAGTCTGAGAGACTAAGTTATGCTGACACACGAAAGTTAAAAAAGGAATTGGTGCCAGCGTTAGTAAAAAAAGTTTGTTTCGTTTTGGATGAGCAGATTGCGGGTCGGAAAGTGCGCGGACACATACTTGCTTTCTTGCATGGAGTGAAACCAATCGAGGCGGCAGTTGTGGAAATTCGAAAGTATGTTGATGCGAATCCCCAACTGCGTGATGCAGTGGAAGTGTTTCCTTTATATAGTGATCTACCTCCAAAAGAAAGTGATTATGCTCTGAAAGGTAAGGATGCACGCAAAATCAGAGTGGTAGTTTGTACAAATGTGGCTGAGGCATCGGTGACCGTGGAAGGCACGGTGTATGTGGTTGAGAGTGGCATTGAGAATCAGGCTAGATGGGATATCGATGAAGAAGAAAAAAGTGTAGTGCTCAATACAATCAGTCAGGCGAACGCAAAACAAAGATGGGGAAGATCGGGGCGAACCGCTCCCGGAGAAGTGCATTGTCTGTATACAAAAACGCAGTTTGGAGCAATGGTTCCATTCCCTGTCCCCGCGATACAGCGATCCTCGATGGACGACATTATTTTGCTTTTGAAAGATTTGGGAATTGATGATATCGATGACGGGTGGATCCAAAATCCTGTGCAACAAGAATTGGGTCGATCATATTCGTCGCTACAAAAAGTAAAGGCAATTGACGCTGATGGGATGCTTACCGAATATGGAGCGCTACTACGAGAGTTTGCGTATAGTGCTTCGCTGACGGATCTCATTGTGCTTTCCGATAGGTTTGGGTGTGCAGTAGAAATTGCAACTCTGCTACCTGTAATTAAAAACGGCGGGCATAAATTTTTGCTTGTTTCTGATCCTGAATGGGATCTGAAAACGAAGCAGCGAGTGCAGAAGATTCATGAAGGTTTGTGGAAAAACTGTTTGGATGATGTGGAGTTTATTCTCCGTCTTTATTCAATCTGGCAGAATCCCCCTTCGTTGACAAAAAATGCAGGGAAGAGACTCGGTCTAGAAGAAAGACGAAAAGAATGGGCGGCTGAGTTTTTTGTTAATTTTGAAGTGTTTGAAGAAGAGATTGATCCAGAGAGAACGCAGATTTTGCAGCTACTCAGTGCTCACAAAAAGGATAAGAATTTTCGAGAGATAGATTTTTCTCTAATCCCGAGAGCGAGACTAATTATCTCTTTTTGTGTTCCGTATGAAGTGGTGGGCGAAAAATATTCGTATGGCGGGAAAAACACCGTGGCAATGAAGATTGCTGATTCGGATGTAGCGGTAGTCTCTGAACACAAAGCGAAGGGTTGGTCTTTCCTCTCTTTCGCACGACAGTTGATTGGTATTGAGCAGAAACCAAGTGATGTGTCGAAACGATGGGGAGCAGATGCTTTGACGTCGGCGGAAAGTTTTGTGTCTGATTTTGATGGTGAGTGGCATGACAAAGTGGCACTGATCTATCCACAAGGTAGAGTGTGTGAAGGAATTGTGAAGTCAGTGTCTACGGCCGGAGCCATAGTGACAATAGATGGGAAGCAGGACGGATTTGTCCACATTGGGAAAATAGGCGGGACGCATAAGATTGAGAATGCGATGACCATATTTAAAAATGGTCAAGAGGTTTATGTGAAAGTAATTGGGTACAATCCTGAGCGAATGCAACTGGTGCTTTCGACTGCTATTCGGGAAAATAACCCGCTGATAAGACTTTCTATTGGCCAGAGAATTTCTGGGCAAGTGGTGAACTTGACTGATTTTGGGGCGTTTGTGGAAGTTGGATTTGGCTATACCGGGTTGATTCATGTTTCGAAGTTTGGGGGGCGGATAGCCAGGCCGTCGGATATGGTTGCTGTTGGGGATATGGTAGAAGCAGAGGTCCTTGAGGTGAAGGAAGAACGTGGCAGTGTCCGAGTTTCGCTTCGTTTTGTAGGATTCGGATAGACGCTTGACAATCTGTATTGTGATCTTATAATACAGAATTGTTGAAAGGGAAGTCGTAAGACAACTCTTTCGTTCTCCAGATTAACAAAATAGGCGACAACATCGAGTCTAGTAAAATTTCCACGAAAGTGGACTCGAAAGAAACCGACACGTTCGGTGCCTAATTTTGTTAAGTGAATGTTCGTATCGTTCGGTTTGACCCTCGTCGTAATGACGGGGGCTTTTTTTTGGGGGTCTAGATGTGCAATACTTAAGCATGGAAAGTGAAAATGGGGGTCTCGTATTGCAGCCACTCGAAAAAAGAGATAGAAGATTAAAAATAGAATGGCCAGATAGAAAGGAATTGTTGGGAGGTAGGGATGAATATGTGAATAAACATCGTGGGGAAGAAAAAGATAACCTGAAAAAACTTTTTCCTAATAGAAGTGACAAGCGAATTGGACAATTGGAAAAGATTTGTTTGGGGGCGAGATACATGATTGAGCAGTTGCAAAGAATATCGCCTATCCCACTAGAAGTGCCAATAGAAATTGTTGAACAAAATAATAATAAAAATTTTGGGATAATGTCTGCAAGTCAACACGATAACGAGCGGGGTCAGCTAGACAGAGCTATTTTCAATATCAATCTCTTTCTGTGGGATGAAGCGCTCGAGGCTTATATAGGAAAGAAAAGAATATTTGTAGATTCATTGTCTTTGTCAGTGAAGGATAAAGTTTGGATTGGTGATGCAAAGGAAATTGTTGAAGAAAGGAACGGAAAGGTGGTTGAATACCTGGAGCAAGTAGGAATGTCATCAACAGTACATGAGTTTGCACATTTGCTATATATGCAGCAAAGTAACAATGAAGTTTTTAGGACAATTAAAACCAATGAACCGGAAAAGGGGCAGCATCGTCGTAGTAAGGTGTGGGGATTGGTGCAAGCTTTGAACACACCTGTCAGGTCGCAAGAAGATATGGATGATTATTTAGCTTTGGATATCGAAACTAGGGCAAGATTATGGGAGCTTGATTTCTTGAAACATTGCTTCCCTGAATCAGTTGAGATTCCCTCAATTCGGGCAGATTTGAAAATAGGAAAGGATGTTCGGCAAAAAAAGAAGGAGGAGGGAATAAGAAGTACAGAATTTTCTGCAAACGAAGTCCAAAAACAACTATTGCGAGAATATATAAATAAACGGATGGAGGAAAAAAAGACGGCTTAGTGATGCTTTTTTCCCGTAATTTTTTTGAAGAGTTGTTTGGGAAGGAAAATAATAAGAATTGTCAGAGGGATCAAGAGCAAGCCTATAAATTCTAAGTATTGAGGTAGATAAATGATAATTAGCGAGGCGGATGAGGGGAGGGTCCAGGAGTTGTGCCAGAGATTGGTATCGTTGTGTGGAAGTTTCGTGAGGAATGGATAGGTAAAAAATACTTCTAAAGTTATGAGCCAGGGGGGAAGATTGAGGTCTGATTCGGAGACAATAATTGCTTTCCAGTACGGGGATTTGGTTTGGAAGAGGTTGAGGCTATCAGTATGGATTGCCACGGGTGGAGTGAGATCTCTCGACTTCGCTCGAGATGACGGAGAACTGGAATTTGTTTCATCAGCTTCATTTCCTTGAGATGACTGAATAATAGAAATGGTGTAAAGGAACTCTGCTGGGTGGGTGGAGGTGAGAGTGGAGTTATTTGTGGGTGGAGTGAGATCTCTCGACTCCCCCCCGATCAGGTCGGGGACTAAAGGCAAAAGCCGAGATGACGAGGATTGCAATGGCGAGGTGTTTGAGGTGATGGAGATGTTTTGGAGGAAAGAGAGGGGAATCGGTCGCAAGGAAAGAGATTTGAGTAATCCACTGGAAATGCGATTTCCGATTGATTGGGTAAAGAGGTGGAGGGTGTACCCGGGTGCTTCTTCTGAGTTTGCGATTGGTTGAATGATTGATTGGGTCGTGTTTGCTTTGGTAAGCCTTTCGAAGACATCGCAACGCCTGGTGCTGAAGTTTTCGAAACAGGTGGTCATGGGTAGGCCTTTTTGGAATTGATAGTCAAAGGAAATTAAATAATTGATTGAGTGATCGAAGTTGCGAAGATTAAGATAGTCACATTCGATGGCGTTTTTGCTTTGGTAAAGGAAGCCGTCATCAGTAGTTTTTTTGACAGTATTCCCTATGTTGAATTGGTCGCAGTTTCTGCTTTCTGGGAAAAGGCTGTTGGATTTGGGGGTGATCTCTAAATCATATTGAGTTTCGGTGAGAGGCAGCGAGACTTGGAGGCGAGTTTCTTCGCCTGTGAGTGGAATTTCTTGGGTGGGAATTGTAGGAAGTCTGAGCAAATTGGAATATGCGAGTGAATGAGTGGTGACAATGATGTCTTTGTATTGGATTTCTTGAACGGACTTGGTGTCGGCGGCTTCGAGGATCAGATTGATTTGTTGATATTCTCCTGATGAATTTACAAACTGGCGGGTTCTCTGGCTGTTCTTGTTGGGCTCAATGGCCTGTGGAATATCGATAGCATTAAAGTCTTGTCCCGAAATATTGGCATTGGCTAGAGTGAGAGTTGGTGAAGAATGGGTGAAAGAATATGAGATGAGATTGTTTTCTGGAACGGAGTGGATCGGTGAAGAAAGACAGCCAACCACATCTGTACCGAGTAGGGTAATTGTGTTGTCGGTAACGATTTTTTCGATTTTGCGGTTTGGTTTTTCGACATAGCATTGAGTAGGATCTGACTGAGCAAGAATGCTGGTCATGTCGAAGATATTTTCTTCTGAGCCGTTGTAGAGTTTGATGGGGAAAGACTGCTGGGTAGGTAAATAGACGGTGGCGAGTGGATAAAAATTGGTGAATTCGAGAATCTCAACAGGGAGAGTGATTTCGTAGAATTCGTGGTTGAGTTGCAAAATAAAGTTGGAAGAACTAGAGGTGAGGATAGAAATCTCGAGAGGACGGACGGGAATGTCTATTTGTTTCCCCCCAATAATTACTGTTGGAGTGATTGGGGTGAGACGTACACCGATGGAGTTGCTGAGCTTTTGGTATTCAATGCGAACAGGGATTTGTTTTTCTGACTCGGAAATCGATGGCAGTAAGAGTGTATCGCCTGGCTTAGCTGAAATGGTTTGAGAGGTGGAGACATAGTCTGCTTTGTAAATCCAGTCGGTGTTGGGGCGAAGTGATAGAGATGCAAAAGGATTGGTGGTGCTCGCCGTAGGAGTAACTGAAAGGAAGTTTTGTGAGGGGGTGTCTGACTTGACACTGTAGAGAAAGATTTTGTCATTCCAGCTATTGGCTTGTGTGAATTTGGGAGAATTAGAAAGAAAACTTTCCAGAATTTGATTGCCTAAATCAGACTTGCCGTCGGCTGGAATAATGTGCTTGTCGAGGACGAGCCATTTGACATCGTATTTGTCCAGTAAGGATTCAAATTTGATTTGGTCGTTTGAGAAAAGTGCAGAAGATATCTCTTCGTAGTATTTCTCTGAGCTTTTTTCCCAGACATCAAAGGCGCGGTCGAGCAATGGCTGTCTAAGTCCATACCAAAGAAAGCCGGAACCACGATAACCCCAATCATAATATTGCCAACCCCAAAAACTGTTTTGGGGGAAATTGGCAATGCGACCGTTGGGGTCTTGGGTGTTTAAATAGTTAAAGAGTTCATTGTATTCTGCTGGCATGCTGAGTCGCATTTTGGGCGAGATAAGATTGCCCGAAAAAATAGGTGAAGTGTTGATGATGAGGAGAAGAGATACTGAGAAAAGGGTGATGAGGTAGGTTAGTCGGTAGTGTAAAAAAGAAAAGATGTCCAAAAGGAAAACGACGCCGATGGCAAAGAAACAAGCATAGGTGAAACTAAGGGGAGTTGAAAATTTGGTAAAGGGGGAACGGAATAATTCACCGACTAAAGGAATGGTGGAATTGATGAGAAGTCCTCCACCGATTAGAAAAAAGACACAGGTAAAAAGCATGGCCATCATGCTGAAAGACCAAGAAAATTTCTTTTGGTTGATGTAATAAAGACCGGTGATGATAAGACCAGAGATAATTAGATTCGTAATAAAAATGATGGGGGTGGCGCGGTGATTGCGCCAGATACTCATGAGATAGTCAAATTTGCCATCGCTGGATAAATCTACAAAGCTCATAAAATAGCCGCGAAGATTGAGAATGTCAAAAGGATTGCCGAATGATAAATTGCGGTAATAGGTTTCTGGGCTGGAGATGAGGTTGATCTTGGCTTGTTCACCAACGTGGCCGTTGGTAAGGACAAAAAAGATAATTGGTAAAAACCAGAAAAGTTGAGGAATAATAATGGCACCAAAACTCTGGACGAGATGTGATAGTCTAGTTTTCTTTTTGTGGATGATGATATGGTTTACAAAAACTGAAATTAGGCAAATACCAAAGACGACAAAAAGAGTTTCGATGTAAAAACCGGGGGCGGCGATAAAAGAGCCCACGAAAAGAAAAAGAAGCGACTTGGGGTCGGGGTCATCAAGGTAGCTGGTGAGAAAGAAAATGAGCCAAGGAAAAGCACCATAAAAATAAACAAAGGATTCGAAAGGGGTAAAAAATGTTTGGACGGTTGCTAGATTGAGAAGATAAAAGAGGGCACCGAGGAGGGACGCGTATTGGGAAGTTTTGGTATCGAGTTTGGATTTGAAAAGTTTGTCGTGTAGAAAATAATAAATGCCTAGTGGGCCCAAAAGGAGTGGAATAAAAATAGAAGCATAGCGGAAAAGTTCTTCTGGAAAACGAAACAAGGAAAACACGTTAATGGCGATAATTCTGGGTAGATCTGCAGCATGAGCCATGCCACCTAAGAGACCTAGAGATTGGTGTTCTTCCCAGACAGAAAAAAGTGCGCGTTTGAGGTTGGTGGCAGGAGCAAAGTCGGAAGCGAGATTGTCCCAGCCAATGAGGTTGGTACCTGGTTCGAAGTTGAGAAAAGCAATGAGGATGGTGACAAAAAAAATAACAAAAACAGGCCAGATTCTTTTGAAAAATTTAGGAATTTTCCTAATTTGGCGCAGGGGGAATCGGTGCTTTGCTTTGGTAATATTCTTGGCCACAAATTAGTTTAGCATTCTATGGTCGATATTTTGAAATGTTATACTGAGATTATGTTGGATGCGAATGATAAAAAGGACCTGAAGGAGATGATTTTTGATGGAGTTTTTGAAGCTCTGGATCAGGTGGTGTTGCCTAGATTTCAAGGGATAGAAGATCGATTGAGTGGTGTGGAAAGTAGAATGGGTGGATTGGAAGACAGAATGGGTGGATTGGAAAACAGAATGGGCGCTATGGAAGAAAAGATGTCCGGATTAACTCAGGCTGTAGAGATTTTGGATAGTGATATGGGTGGAGTAAAAATGAGACTAAGTGCCATAGAAAAGAAATTGGATGACAGAACTGATACTTTTTTGGTGGTCAAAGATCACGAAAAAAGAATCCGTAAGTTGGAAAAAATATCAATATAATTTAGACTTTCTTTGCAGCCATTCCCCTTAGCCGCTTGTGGAGTGGATAGATGAGTTTGGAAGGGAGAAGGGTGATAGCAATTGTTTGGGCCAGAACGGTGAGGAGTGACACAAGCGAAGGTTTGTATCCTTGGTGAAGAATTCCGTCGAGACGAGCTCTGGTAATTCTCCAGAAAGTGAATTTGGGTTTGACCAGCGAAATATTGGTGCCGTGTTCGCGATAAAAGTGAGTAAAGTCAGGTAGATTGGCAAGTTTGCCATATCTAGCGGCAGCAAAAAACAGACCGTAGTCTTCGGCTGGGGAAAAATATTGATTGCCATAAAGAAAGTCTGGGGGAAGTAGAGAACGATTGATCATCACAGTTGGTTGTTGCATGGGGACGGTGCGAAAAAGCATCTCGTAAATATCTCGATGTTTGATGGGGAACTTTTTGGAACCTATGTTTTTGCCGTTGCTATCGATGAGGTGACACTGTCCACCTACGATAACGGTATCAGGGTGATAGTCGAGGAAGGTCTTTTGGAGTGTAAGTCTGGTGTCTATCATGATGTCATCGGCGTCCATGCGGGCGATATAGTTGGACTGGGCCTGAGCGACGGAGAAATTAAAGGTGGGGCTGACACCCAAGTTTTTGGGGTTTTGAAAAATGTGAACCCAAGGTTTGTCGGCGGCGAATTTTTGGAGAATTTTCCAGGAGTTATCGGTGGAGCAGTCATCAACAGCGATTAGTTCGATTGGTTTGAGGGTTTGGAGAGCAATACTGTCAAGACAATCTTGGAGAAACTTACCTGCGTTGTAAACGGGAAGACAGACAGAAACTAAGGGTTCTTTCATTAAGAAAAATTATAATCGTTTTTGCTATAAACGATATTGTATTTTCCGGTGAAATATAGAGCGCGAATTTGAAGTAACTCTTTGAAGGAGTTAATGGAGTCTTTCAGAAGATTGACCTTGGTGTTTTTTTGGTCCGCCCAAGTAACTGATTTTTCGACCATGTTGTAGCCTAGCTTGTGAGCTAAGAAAAGAATCTCTGAGTCGTAACCCCAACGGTTGATTTGGGCACGTCTAAAAACAGCTTGTTTGGCTGGCTTCTTGAACATTTTGAAACCACAAGTGAAGTCAGTTACGTTCATGCCCAATATAAATTTGGAAATGGCGGTGAAGACTTTCCCCATGTTCTCACGGAGCCAGGGTTGGTGAACAGTAACGGTAGAGTGACCGTTCTTTCTGGTACCAATGATGACGTCGAGACCTGCTTTCATGTAGGGGAGGAATTTGGACATATCAGCAAGAGGGACAGCGATGTCCGCGTCCATGAGTAAGGTGTATTCGGATTTGGACGCGAGCATGCCCTTGCGGACGGCAAAACCTTTGCCCATGTTCTTTTTGTAAGTAATGATCTTGATAGGGTATTTGGACTTGAATTTTTTGAGGAGTGAGAGGGTATTGTCTTTGGAGCCATCGTTTACGAAGATCAATTCTTCGATTTTGATATCTTTGATGGATTTGAAAGCGGTAAGGGCGGAAAAAGCTCTGGCGATTCTACGAGATTCGTTGTAGGTAGGAATGACGAGAGAAACTGTATGTGTCATATAACTTATAATATACCATAATGAGGCTAGAATGTCAAGTTATGGGGATGTTTTAGGTTGTAGTTCGATGTAAGGATAATCCCTGCGGATGGTGGTGATTCTGGATTGCTTTGGTTCGAGGTGGAGTGAGATTCCTCCACTTCGGCCGGAATGACGAGGGTGTGTTTTAAATGAATTTTGGCAAAAAAATTCCCCCGCTTTTTGGCGGGGGAACGATAATGCCCGGAGATCCGGGAGGAATGAGAACTACTTCAGCCAGGAGGCTGGTACGGGCAAAAGACCATTGGCGGGAAGGGGCATCCAAATATCTTTGGCGGCTTCGAGAAGCGCCTGTGGAATATTTTGTGCATTCATCAGATGCACCTTTCCTGCATTGTCGGCATTGTAATTTCCAGCATCGCACCAGATGGTGTATGCTGTTCCGATAACGCGGGTGCCTGTGCCGGCGCCCATCATGTCATATGTGTAGTGATCACCAACTGGGAACATATCGTTCACAGCTGTGAAGATTTGCACATATGACCCCTTCGGCGCCAGCAGGCCGTAGCGTAAACCAGTGCCGATTTCTTGGCTATTTAAATCGAGTCCCGTGTACGCGTTCGGGATGAGTTTCCCGCTTTCGTACAGGGGTTCGATCTGGTTTTCCGGGCTAGCCCCAGATTCACACGGATTGTAGTATGCGCCGCCGACAATTTTGACACCGTCGGGAGCTTGTACGAGGTCCAAGGTCGAAGGCAGTTCGACTGCGGGCTTTTTGGCGACGGTGGTTGCCTCTGCTTTGGGCGCTTCGGCCTTGGGGGTGACGGCGGTTGTTTCAGCAGCCTTGGGGGCATCGCACGGGTAAGTGACGTCATCGAGCATGAAGCTCAGAGCTCCACCGACGCACTTGGCCAGCCGTGCTTCCATGATGTTGGCCTCAGCATCCGTCAAGGTGCCTGCCGGAGCTTCACAGGGATAGGTTACCCCATCGACCGTAAAGGTCGTGGCACCACTTACGCACTTTTCGGTGCGGGTGGTGGGCAGGGTTTGATCACCCCAGGTCCATGGTTGCCAACTGGCGGGCTTCAAAGCGGCCTTGTTGTTGCAGGCGGATAAGGTCATGGCCAAGATGGCCAGAACGACGAGCGCGAACAGATTCTTTTTCATGGTGGGCTCCTTAGGGCCGGGTTAAAAATAGGATAAGTAGTTCTTTTTCAGGGTTCTTGAATTGCTTATGGAAGCCAATTCGATGTGTGTAATATACCACAAGTATCTTATAATGTCAAGGGTAAGAGTGGGTAAAAAATCCCGCCTGGAGGCGGGATATGGATATCGTTACTATTTCTTTTTGTTGCGAGCGTCGCGACGGCGCTGAGTATTGGTCCTCGTCAGGCGCTTGGTGCCTTGGCGCATGGCCACTTTGGCTTGGCGGCTGATGCCTTCGACGAGCTTGGTCGCGATTGGGAGAATCGCGCCGAGGGTGATGGCTGTGAGGGTTATGCCTGGTTGGGCTGAAAGCCCTAAGACAGCCGCGAAGGCAGGCATGGCTGGGTTGATGAACGCCAGGGCCAGCCCAAGGGCGATCAGCCCCAAGGACATCACGGTGACGTCCATGGGTGAATCTTTGTATTGCTTTTCCAGCTCTGGCGCCATAAGGACGGCCATGATTGCTGGGAAGGTCAGGGCGGTTGCCATTGAGGGGTTGGTGAACCCCAGCAGGGCGAGGAGGGCGATGGCGAAGGCCGCCACGGACAAGCGGGTTTTTAGGTTCGGGATCATTTTTCTCCTGTATAAAAGAACGTGTGGGTTAGGTTTTCTGAGGGATATTATCTCATAACAATAGGTAATAAGTCAATTCTGTTTGGGGAGATTAATACAAAAAGACCCGATTATTCGGGTCTTTTTGGACTTTGAGATTTATGCTCTGCCCTCTTAGTTAGGCTCGGAGGACAGAACTAAATTTCAATGATAATGAGATTTACTTGTGGAGGGAGATTTCTCGACTGCGCTCGAAATGACGAGTGGAGGGAGGTTGCTTCGGTTCGAGGTGGAGGGAGATTTCTCGACTGCGCTCGAAATGACGAGTGGAGGGAGGTTGCTTCGGTTCGAGGTGGAGGGAGATTTCTCGACTGCGCTCGAAATGACGAGCACGTGAGTATTTACGCTCTGAGGGCTTTGGCTTTGATGAAGGAGATTAGGCCTCCAAGGTAAGCTAAGCCAGCAAAGTTGAAGAAGACTGAGTCTGCTCCTGCTGTATCAACAACAATGTGTTCGGTACAAGTGTTTGCCATTCCGTAGACTGGGGTACAGACTAAAGTCTTGGTGACTTTGGTTGTAGTAGAAGCTACTTTTTTGGTTATTTTTTTACCTGAGTCGGTGGCTTCAGTAACTTCTGGCATGGCTGTAGGAGCCTTGGTGGGAGTAGGGGTCATAGATGGAGTAAGGGTAGGTGTGGCTGTGACTATAGGTGTAATCGTTAGTGAACCAAAAGAAGAGGTTCTGGTGGGGGTGGGTGTCACATTATCAACCGTGCCCTCTAATTCATTTGCGGCTATACCAAATCTATTTACCTCTCTGGTAGGGATAGCTTTCTTGGCTAGGGCATAAGTAATAGCTCCAGTAAGTACCAGCACGACGAATATTATAGGAAGTATTGATTTCATATTGAGAGTAATATATCACACTACAGGATACTTGTCAATCCTATAGAAATTGAGCGCGATGGCTGCGTGGTTTTGACACCTATAATATTCTTGCTATAATCCAAGGATAAGACAGTCAAGAAAATGAAAATAAAACCAGGACAAGAATTTGCTTTTTTGGACAATACAGACCTGACGGATAGACAGATAAACATCACCAGGACAACCTATGAAATCAATGCAGATAAATACGTGCTTAATTATGAGCGCCGGTGGGGGGCTCTTGATGAGGCAAGACTCTTTACTCTGGACCCTTTTTTGAAACTGTTCAAGGAAGAAAAAGTCGAGGAGAAGATTTTGTTTGCCGGGTGTGGATCAGGAAGAGATATGGAGGCTGCTTCAAAACAGGGATTTAAGTGTGTAGGTATAGACATTTCTTCGCACATGATTAATATTGGGAAGATCATGGGGATAAACCAGCCATTGATGCAGATGGATTTGGAGAATTTGGATTTTCCCGATGAATCATTTGGAGGTGTTTATTGTGAAACGGCACTTGCTCATGTAAAAAAGGCAAACTTAAAGAAAGTGTTCGCTGATTTTCATAAAATGATGCCTAAGGGCGGTGTGATGTTGGTTTCTTTCCGTAAAGGGGACGGCAGAGTGTACTATACAGATGACAAGGTAGACGGCAAAAGATATTACAATACTTTCACTGAGGAAGATGGCGATGCTATTATCGTAGAGTCTGGATTTAAAATTATTAGTAAATCAACACATCAAGTGGGCACAAAACCTGCTTATTACAATCTATTAACGGTAAAAAATTAATGAAGATATATTTTACGGCTGCAATTTCGCTTAATAGTGTTTATGGTGAGGGGTACAAAAGGATTGCAGAAGTGCTCAAAAAACTAGGGCATACGGTGATGCATGAACACATTACCGAAAACTCTGTGGATAATGTGTTTAGTAAGACTCATGAACAGAATATTGATTATTACAAAAAGACGATAAAGGAGATTTCAAAAGCAGATTTGATCGTGGCGGAAGTGTCGTTTCCATCTACTTTGAATGTGGGACATGAAGTTAGTTTGGCTTTGGAAAAGGGAAAAACTGTGCTTGCTATGTATGTAGAAGGGAAAAATTCGCCGTTCTTTGAAGGGATTAGCTCTGATGGGTTTTATTATGAGAAGTATGATGTGGCGACTGTTGGAGAGGCTTTGCCTAAGCTGTTGGAAGAGATCATAAAGCATTCTGATACAAGATTTAATTTTTATATATCTCCAGAGATTGGAAGATACTTGGATTGGGTGAGTCAGCATAAGAAGCTACCGCGCGCAGTGTTTTTACGATCACTTTTGGAGAAGTCGATGAAGACTGAAAAGGATTTTGAAAAGTAATGAAAGTACTCTTTATTGCCTCAATTTTATATAGAGACAGTTTGGAAAAGGAGTGAAGCGAATATCGGTGGTGTGTGCTCGAAATAAACGGAGGGGTCCGAATGGGAAAAAGTGTCTAGCAGATATAGCTGATACGGAAACGATTTTTTGACAAATTTAATCAATCCCACTAGTCATCTACATGGTCCGCTGTTACGATCTTCCAAGTATTTCCTGGTCCAATATCTACCCAGTTATTATTCTTCAGTTTGATTCCGAGGTCCCGATATTTGCTACCAGATAGTGTAATTTCCAAATTTAAGTCGTTTGTTAAAGATATTGTAAACAGTTTTGTTTCTGGATCAATTGAGAAGTTAATTATATGATTCCCGGCTAAGGTGGTGATATATTTTCTGATTTCTTTTAGTTCTTTTTTGGAATTAACGACAAGCTTGTTGTTTTTTAACAAACTCCAGCTGTCATTTTCAATAATGACCGTGTTTTCTCCTGTGAATCCTAATCTGCCTTGCGTGACTTTCTCATTCTTTTGACCTAGATCAAAAATGAACATGGTTCCGTATGTATGATATGACTGAAAAATTGCTTTAGTTTTTAGTTCTGAAAGAATCTCAAATAATTTATTGAAATCACCGTTTGGTTTTTCTACAATCATAGACTTATTATACAAAAAAGCCCGCTTGTACGGGCTGAGGAGCTACTGACCTTGCTTGATATCTTCGGCAATTTCCTTGATTTCCTGATAGGTTAGGGTTTGACCAGAAATTCTGTCGTGAAGCTCTCGCTGCTGCTCTCGGTCTAATCCTGCTGACGAACTGGCGTTGTGGGCTCGTTCGTTTTCACCATTGGGTTCTGAACTTCCGCCACCTTGTTTACCGTTGGGCTTGTCTGGCATAAAACCTCCTTTGTCAAATCAAAAAGTGCACGGATAAATTGTTGTTTGTATTTTATCACACTAAAAGAATTTCTATATAAATAATGTGCTTTGAAAAAAATACAAAATTATTTGTACAGGATGGTGTGGTGATGTCGCGAGTAAACAATTATCACTCGAAGTCTTCGATCAAACCTCAAGATCAAATCTTGTTTTATTACCGTTTCTCGCTGGATTGTTGGACTCTTAGCTTCATGTGGACTGCCATCTAGAGATGACAGGTGTATTAGTTGGAGACGACGTATTGTTTTTCGGCAATCATACCTTTGAAGTGAAGTTTGCCATCATCGAATGTTAGGCTTTCGCAGGAGAAGGAGTGACTGTGTTTGTGGATAAGATCCTCGAGTACTTTTTCGGCCTCTACATTGATTTGGGTAATGAGGTCGTTTGGAATTCCAACTGAACCGATTTTGATTTGCTGTGCATCTACAGTTACTTGATTATTGATAACATTACCTTTTCCTAAAACGTAAATAGGAACTTCGACGGGTGGAATGTTGTACTGTTTCATGGCTGATTCGATTTGGGCCTGAGAATATCCAAGTCCCAATGCGTAAGGCATGGCTTTGTTTACGATGAGGATGGCTGATGACTCGATGGTGCCATCGGATTTGATTTTGATTTGGAGATTTTTGACTGGGTAATTTTTCCAAGGGCGATTGTTGGAGTGAGCAGAGATTTCTTGACTGTCCATGGTGAAGTCGGCTGGTTTGGTGCCTTCGAGTCTGAAGCCTTGGGTGTCTGGTGTGTCTGATGGGAGGGAAATAATCTGTGTACCGACCTTGGTGATGGCGTCGGTGGTTTGTTGTTTCGTGACTCTGATACCGAGGTCCTTCTGGCCCGTGCCGACATAACTACTGAGTGGGGTAACTCCAAGAGCGGTGAGCGCGACGAAGCCGACGATGGCAAGGATGAAGATAAAATTTAGAAGAAATTTGATCATAGATATATGTTACTACAATGCCGATTGTGATTGTAATTTTGTTCTCAAATTGATTTTTGGCTTATAACTTGAGGGTAACTATTAAGTAATGTGTGTATCTGATGTGTAAATAAAAGTTGTTTTGTAAGATTTGTATGTGTGTAACAGATGTGTATGCTATCCTATAACTTGACAATTAGGCTCAAAAACCTTACAATTGCGGTAATGAATAAAGAAACATTTTCCATTTTTGGAGGTGCTACTATAGATATCAGAATGGATAACTCAAACAACGAACTTGTAAGTCTGCCAGCTCAAGCGGTGCCTAATGAGGTAGAGGGTACTGCGGAGATGATGAAAAGCGGATATATACAGAACCCAGAGAAAATTGCCCTGCTTGATAATAAGCCATTCCCAAGTCTGATGGATAAGATTTCACTTCTCTCGGAAAAATGGAAACTTACAGCTGATGAGTTAAACCAGAAAATGCTTGATGGAAAAGATCTTTTTGGCAGTGAAATAAACATGGAAGAATCCACAGGATCTATCCAATATTGGTTGGAAAATGCTTTGGGTGAGCAACCTGATATGGATCTCTCAATTGCTGGACCGAAAGGGATACCTTATGAGATTTCTACAAAGAATGCGGAAAATTTTGCACAAAAACACCCGAGCCAAGCAACTGAAGATGAAAAAGTTTCAGCTTTGGTCATGACTGCGGCTAAGCTAGAGGCTGTACGACCCATGATGGGGGACGTGTTCCCTGCTTTGGAGATGGAAGCTATAGATAAGGCCCGGGATGAGATGAGAGTTCTTTTGACTGAAATTTCTAACGGTAATGAAGATGCAAAAGCTAAGCTGGATTTCATTGTAAGTCGTACTCAAAATAGAGTAGGTGGTAAGGCACTAAGGACTATGGCTATGGTTTCTATGATGGCGGTACTAATTACTGCTTGCGCTGGAGTGGCTCGCGCTGGAACTAAAGAACCAGAAACAGTAGTCCCTCCAACAAGGATAGTAGAAGTGGCGACTGCCACACCAACTGAGATCCCTCCAACACCCACAGAGATTGTGGTACCTACGGTAGTAGTTGAGCCGACAGCCGAACCAACTGCAGTACCTACAGAAATTGTGGTTTCCGAAACTGAGGCTAAGGATTATGGCGTGTGTACTATAGAAAAATTTAGAGATTGCCCTATTCCCGTGGAAGATTTGTTTAATGGGGAGTATCTGAAATTTTTGAGAACATTATCTAAGCCATTTGATCCATCAAAGTTTAAGGATCCGATGCCAAGATATGTGAAGTCTTCTGATTTTGGAATTATTCCTAACCCGGCTACAGCTCCAAATTTTCCAAATCCAGAAGAGGCACCCTTTCGTAAAGATGTTACATATGGGGTGACACAATTGGAAAATGGAAGAATGTACCTTGTCATGGCTATTGAATATTCGAATCCGAAGAGCCCCAGTGATGCCAGTCAAAACGTTTTTCTTATTATGACTAAAAATTTGTTTAGTATCGCCGTTAAAAGTGAGGGAAGACCGCTAACAGAAGGTGAAATTAACAGAATTATTAGTGCTTGGAAGCAGATGAATGTTGTTCCAATTAAAACAAATTATATAAATCCAAATTCTGGTATTTCTGACAAGTTGCTTGCTAAGACTTTCACTAAGTATAGTGATATACAGCAGCGCTTTTCCAAATTTATGGCTGGTGACCCTGCGTCATTGGACGGGCTGGTTTTGGGAACAACTGCAGTTCCGGACTATCCAGATTTTAAGTAGCTTGTTGTAAATAGACAATAGCCCTTTTTTGTGTTTAGATGGAGAGGTGAAATCAATAAAAATTGTCCTGTTTTGTTTTTTGTGTTTTTTGACTTTCTCGGGGATTAGGCCAGATTTGGCATTGGCAAAAATTACTGAGTGTAACTGTGTAGACTGGGCACCGGGGACACCATACTACTGCTCGGTTGATGATGGTTGTGATCCACCTGGATGGAAGACGCCTTTGCATTGTGTTGATTATGCTCCTTGTGTTCCCAGTGCGTGTGATCCCGGGTACTATTATTCGGGTGATAAATGCTATCCCATCAGTGGGGGAGGTGGCGGAGATTGCCCGTGCGGGACAAATGATAAAGGTAATTGCAAAGATTGTGGAACTGATCCGGTGATACAGTGTGAAGCACCCATGGTGGTGACCGCCGCCGCGGGGCAGACTTCTTCTTGTTCTAAGACTTGTGGAAACCCAAGATTGCAGACAGGTGACTGTGAAGAAGGAAAAGCCGAGCTTGGAACGCTAAAAACAAAAATGTGTCAGTTGGCTGCTTGTTGTCCTCCGAAAGAAGAATGCCCAACGAATGTCTTGTGCGGCACGCCTGCAAAATCAGTTTCGTTGGGAACTGCTGACGTGAATTTTAAGTGCGAATTCAAAGTATGCCCGGCAGCTCCGTCATGTTGTACCGCCGTAGCTCCTGGTGTGCCACTACTAGGTAACCCTGGTAATGGTACAGAAGTAAAAGTGGGTGCAAGTGTTAACTTGGTTAAGTCGATGCCAGATGGTTGGGGGACAACTTGTTTGGTCACTGGGAATACGATGAATGTTTGTATCGGTACAACTGCTGGTACTTGTGGGCGATTGAACGCAAGTGGGTTACCAAATGCGGCATTGTACACATGGACGGCGGCATTACCTGTCGGTAATGCGTACTGGAGAATCCAAGCCGATAACGGGGATCTGACCTCCGCATGGCCTACGGCAAAGAATTTTTGTGTAGAAGGATTTAGTGCGACAGACACATCTTACCTATCTGCTTGGGGCGCATGTACTGGGTATACCAGATCTAGAACTTGCAGAGATGATTGTAACGCTGCAGATGATTGTGCTCCATATGCCTTGACACAAACTTGTTGTACTGATTTGGCAAGTATTGCCCCCACTTTATCAACGCCTGCCGAGGGAACTGAGATTCGTAAGGGCTCTCTGGTAAGTTTGAATTGGGCGGATCTAACTGTAGCCAACTGGGGAACTTATTGTCCTGGAAATGTAAATACTTATGAAGTGTGTGCGACTAAGAACCCTGGTGTGGATTGTTTGGTGGCAAGTGCAAACACGGCGGCTGTGTCTGCTTATTCTTTCACCCCTGCGGCTAGCGTGGTGGGTAATGTCGCCTGGGCAGTAAGGTCTAGTAATAATGGAGTTGATGAGGCATGGTCGGCAAGAAAAAATATTTGTATAGAAGGATTTGATGCTGCGGATACAACTTATGTGTCTGAGTGGAGCACTTGTAGTTCGAGTCATACCAGAACCAGAACGTGTAGAGAAGATTGTGGAGCTAATGATTGTGGTGTGACTGGTAGTGAGGTGGTCACCGTAGAGGAAGATTGCACAGGAACTATTACGGGGACACTTTTTGATGCATCTGATTTGTCGTCATGTCCTGCTGACATAGGAACTAATCCTGCATATGCATCTATAAGATATGGCAATCAGAGCTTTGGAATTGATGGAAATTGGCCCGTGATTTCTGCTCCTGTAAGTACCAATGGTAGTGGAAATTTCTCTGAGACAGTGTATGCATCTACAACCAATCCCACTTATACTTTTGACTTTAGTGATGTGTTAAGTGCTGGACTAGCATCTGGAGTGAAAATGCAGTGTCAGTCTGCTACGGCGACCGTAACGACTGCAGGAGAAACAGTAGTAAAGGACACCGGGTTTTGGAGAATTTATGGTGGATGGTGGCAGGCGGCGGGAGGAAGTATCCATGCAGAAAATGGTGTTAAAAGCATAATTCCTGCAAGTGTTGCGCCTGCAAATCAAGCGTTGATTTTGCCATCTACATTAGCGTTGGGTAATCGAGTCGGTGTGCTGAGTTATGGTACTTCGCTGGCAGATAGACTTGGTACTAATCCAAATGCGGTTGTAAGTAGTTCGCTATGGGAAAAAGAAAGTAAATATGACGGGCAAATATATGATTGGGGATTTTATAGTACTCGATTTAATTCTTATGATAAAACAGTATGGGATGGAAATTCTGGATCGATAGCTTATGACGGGTCCAAGCCTTATCAAATATTTAGTTATGCTGGGAATGTAACACTAGACGTACCTGACCCGAGTGGAAACCAGAAGATAATTTATTTGATTGATGGAAATGTAAATGTGACCAGTGATATTGTGGTAACTGACGGAGCTTTCCTTTCTGTGATTGCAAGTGGCACTATTACTTTTGACCCTGCTGTGGGACAAGCCGATGGTTGGTATGTGGGAAATTCGATTTTGGTACCTTGTGAAGATGCAGATGGGACTCCTGGTTGTGATAATACTGATACTCAGTTCTTAGGTAATGGATCGTTTGTATCTTGGGGCAATATATCTATGACTAGAGTTTTGGGACTAAATGCGAACAACCTCAATCCTTCGGAGAAGTTTACATACCGTAAGGACTTGTTCCTTAATGCACCTGACGCCATGAAGATTTACAGTAAGGTGTTTAAACCTTTTGTTCCTTAGGCAATAAAAATCCCGCCTGAGGGCGGGATGGGGCGGTGAGGGAGAGGAGTGTCGGGTTTATTTTGAGATTTTTGTTTTTGAAAAAAGTTCATTCACCAGGTCATCCGTCTGTTTGGTTTCACCGACTTGGTAGAAGAAGATGAATAGACCAACCAGAACGGTGGGTATTGCCAGGATTGCATTAAAGATGGCAATGATGGCGAGTGTCCAGGGATTTTGTACCAAGGCAAAGTAGATAGTAGCGGCGATGATGTTAATTGCTAGAATTGAATACAGATAGTACTTGAAAAAGCGTTTTAGTGTGCTGGCTTTCAATGGGGCACCTCCGTAGAGCAAATTTATTATATTATCGGATATATTTGGTGATTTGTCTAGTATGTGTTTGGGGTGATATATTGACTTTTGCTGGGGAATCATAAATACTGAATACAGGATCGTGAGTTAATAATTTAGAGAAAAAAATGGGACTAGAAAACAGTTCAGAACAACAAGTACAACAGGCTAAGCCAGAGAGTGGCTTTAAGGCTAGGCACGAGGCGATGAAGATGGAGATCGCCCAAAAACAGTTAGAAAGACAACAAACAAGAACTGAACGACAGGAAAAAATTAAGCAGGGTTGGAACAACTTAACCAGTGGGATAAAGGCGTTTGGAGGAAGACTGGTTGCTGCAGACGCCAATATGGGTGCAAAGATGAGAGAGGTTGTATGGGCTGCTGGACCAACTGCTGAGAATGTAGTTAAAACTGGACAAGAAAAGGCTGTTGAGGGTTTTAATGCTGCACAGACTGCTGTTATCGCTACAGAACAAGCTGTAAGGGGTGCTGTCGTCGAAGGTGCGAAAGCTGTCGGAGGTGCTGTCGTCGAAGGTGCGACAGTAGCAGGAAAGGCTGCTTTGGAGGTGGGTAAGAGGACAGGAGAAGCAACTATCGGACTTGCGGTATTGACAGGAATGGGTGCTTTGTGGATGGGAGAGAAAGCCATTCAGGGTGGTGAGTGGGCGGTAAAAACAGGAATTAAGAAAGTTGGTGAGGGCGTGGATTATATCGACCACAAGGTGGATCAAGCGAGCGAGGCGGTTGATAAGTTTGTTGATAAAGTCGATAATAAAGCAAACGAAATTAAGAGCGGAGCTATCGAATTGAAAAATAAAGCTGTAGAAGGTTTCTGGAATAAGTGGAACAAGACAAAAGATGCCGTAACCAATAAGGCGAAGGAAATATACACAAAAGTCGATAATAAATTGGACCAAATCAATACAGGTATAGAGACAAGAGTGAGACGTGGAATGCAAGCGGTAGAAAAATTCCATGAAGAGATAAGAAATGATATTCTTGAAATGGCAGCCGGAGCTCATGAAATGGTCGGCAAAGGCGCAGGTGGTGTTAATGAGTTTTTATCTGGATTGGCTGAGAGATCAAGGGCTGTCTCAGACAAGCAGACTGAGATGGCTGAGAAGAGAAGAAATGCCAAGATTACTCATGCCGAAATGGAAGCGGCGATGAGAACATCAGAATAATTATTAAACAAGAATAAAGAAAATGGATATAAAAAAACTTAAAGACATTGTTGAAAAGTCTGATTTGTCCGCCCCGGCCAAAGAAGTACTATATGATTTGATTCCTCAGGCAGATAGACCAGAAATTCAAGCCCAGATTTTGGAAACAATAAAATATGAGGAAGAAATGTACGGATTGGCTGCTGACGAAGCTGAAGAATTGCTCTCGCATATGAATAATGCGGAAAAACAAATTGATGCGGCTGACATGATTGAGGAGGAGGAGCTCGCAGAATTGACAGCAGACTCGAAGTTAAAAATGGAAGAATTAGATACTGAACTGAAAGATGTAATGTCTGAGGCTGATGAATTTGTAAAGGCGGTATCTTCTGAAAACACAGTCCAAGAGGTATCGGCACCTATTGTACCTATCACTCAGATGCCCGCACAAGCTCCCGTACAACAAGCATATGTGCCTGCTCAACAAAATGTAGGATTTGGTGGACAGCAATATAACGCACCACAACCCGCTCCATTCCCAGGAAATTCTGGAATGGGACAACAGGGATAGGTTGGAATAATTTGTATAGTTTCCCGATCGAGTCGGGAATGACAAAGTAAAAAGGAAAAAGGCCCGCACTAGCGGGCCTTTTGGTGAATTAATGGAGTGAGACTGCCACAGCTTGGAGTGGAGTGAGATCCTTCGACTTCCCCCCGATCGAGTCGAGGGCTAAAGGCCATACCAGGATGACACATACGCAATGACAATTTAGGGGAGGATGCGGACTAGAGTGCCAACTGGGGCCCAGTGATAGAGCCACTCTGCGTCTGGAGTGTACATATTGATACATCCATGACTCATGGGAGTCCCGAAGTTGTGATGCCAGTATGTTCCGTGGAATCCATATCCTTCGTAAAAATACATAACCCACGGAACATTTTCTAAATAGTAGCCGTTACCGGACATGGTGGTCGATTCTAGTTTGATGTATGTCAGGAAATCTCCAGTAACTGTTGGGTATTCTGCAAGTCCAGAAGATATTAGAAATGAAGCAATTAACTGGCCATCTTCATATGCATATGCTCTTTGTTCTGAAAGAATAACAAGGATCATCTTGCCAGGAAGTAATTTGACAGGACTTGGGGTATCAGGGATGTATTCTGGTGGAATGTAGAGATTTTGCCCAATATAGATAGTGTTTGGATTGGGGATGTTGTTTTTGGAGGCCAAGTAATTTGTAGGCAAGTCAAAACGGTCAGCGATATCGTCGAGTGTGTCGCCTTCTCTTACTGTATATATTGATGGTCGAAGAGTCTTTGTCGGCGCCGCTGTGTTGGTCGGTGATGGGGTCGGTTTATATGTGTTTGTGGGTTGCGCTGTTTTCTTGACTCTTGTGGGAGCAATTGACATTGGATTTGGGGTTGAGGTCTGGGTTGCTGTATGTTCTAGGATATGTGTAGGTATGGTTGGGGTCTCGGACTTTATAAATATGTTAGGAAATTGACAAGCAGAAAGGGCAAGAAACAAACACAGAATAAGTATTATTTTTTTCAAGGGAGCCTCGCTTTCGTCTAGGGTGGAAAAGCTAGGGGATTTATATCACAAAAAACCCACTCTTGCGAGTGGGGTGGTGCTTAGGGCCTGTAAAGTAAGGTCGGGTAGTCTTTCCGACTTTGCTCGAAGGTACCAACCTTCAAGGAAAAATAGGAAAAGATCATCAGAAAGATGATCCCCCCGATAAAGACAATCAGTCCCAGATAGCTGATGTCTGGGATCTGTCCGTTTGGAACCAGGTCGAAGCTGGCTTTGTAGGCAAATCCGAGGGTGGGGGCGATTGCTGGGAAAAGGAGTGTGATCAACCCCGCAATAATAACGAGGGCGGAAAAAATCACGCCCATAGCCACAAATGTCTTAGTCATTTTTCCTCTTTTGAATATGGAAAAGATCGGATACGATGGTGGTATTGTATCCTATAATAGCAGAAAAGGCAAGCGGCTACTTGATTCGCTTCGCATAGGCGAAGAAACGGAGGGGGGAATTCCAGAGCTGGCAGGTGTAAAGGATGAGATCTGAGCTGTAGTCTGTGATTTCGGTGCCTGAGTTGATCGTGGTTACCTGATATTCGAAGGGTCTTTGATTCCAGACTAGTCTGATCTTGTCACCTACCTTGACTTGAGGAAGGCTGTAGAAAGAATTAAGCTTCCTGAAAGCTGCAGACCATTCTAGATAGCCCCAGCGATGGGCGGCGAGGATAATGGGCTTGGACGTGTCTTCTGGAGTGCCAAAGTTGGGTACGCGCCAGATGCCTTTCTTGAGGATTTCTTCCCAGTCGTCGCCCTCGTGGATTTCACCGCGGACACCTATTTCCTCAATAATTAGGCCGTTTTCGGCAGGGAGAGCCGGATCAACCTCGGGGAGGATGATTTCTGGTGTGGGCATGGGCGTTGGGATGGGGGTTGTCGTCGGGAATGTGGGCCTAGAAATTGAGGGGGTGGGTTCGAACGCAGCTAAATTGGGGATGTCTGTAACGGTTGAGGCTATAGTTGAGGCCAAAACGGTCGAGGTTTGGGGAGAAAGTCGATAGTAAAGGTGGGGCCAGGAAGGGAGAAGGGCAAAGATAACGGTGAGAATCCAAAGCGAGATACCTAAACTGACAAAAAAGTTCTTTTTTGCGGCCATGATTTAGTTTAGCAGAGGTTGAGGGTGACAGAGGTTCGGGTGGAGTGAGATCCCTCGACTGCCCCCCGATCAGGTCGGGGGCTAAAGGCAAAAGCCGGGATGACGTGGGTGGTGAGGCTATTTGGGAGATTTTGTAAGAAAAAATTAGTTATTATGCCCCAGGGCTTGACAATGGCTATCTTATAGTGGTATACTTCGCACAGTTTGATATAGATTGAGTTAATTAAAGGTGAAATGGGTTTGGTTTGCAGTGCCACTTTAAAACCGGCGCTGCGGCTAAAGCCTTACGCGTTTCACCCTTGATTGACTTAACCGCTCAAACTAAACCCCCTTTTCGTTGATTCTAAAAAATTCTCGAAACCTGAATGGATTCCCGGTCAAGCCGGGAATGACAAAGATGTGTCGAGAAGATACGTTCCGTATTTATCCGGCTGGAGGTTTTTGGCTACTGTCTTTAAGTGACTGGGAGCCACAATATATTTACTTAAAAATTCCTGCTCTTTGCCCACATCCATTCACAAAACCGAACGCTCTTTAGCCTGTGTCTATAAGGAACTAATCTGTATAGATTCCCGATCGGGTCGGGAATGACATCTTTTAAGGATTTTCAATTAGCTTGACAGGTCGGGGTGAGGTTGTAGAATAAGAATGTTGGTCGAAATGCTTTTCCAAGATTCTAATTCCAAACTACCGAATGATTTCAAATTTTCAGTATCTTTTTAATTAATTACCTAATCATTTTCTTTTATGGCAGCAAAAGCCAAAGTTTCCGATATTAATGTAGACACGAATGCAGGTGTAATTCCAGATACGGTTGCAGATATTGCAACAAGTGGAGTGAGTCCCGCCATGGCGGGAGACGTACGTAATGACGGAGTTAAGAATGTTTCTGCGCCAAGAAATGATGCACCGAAGACTACTGTTCGCGCAAAGAGAACGGCTATAAAGAAAGAAAATGTGAGTGAGATCTCTCCATCCGCTGCGCTTGGTCGAGATGACGAGACGGTTGGAATGACAGTTAAAGGGGACAAGGTGGAGATTGCAACTAATGGTGTGAGATCCCTCGACTCTGCTCGGGATGACGCAAACCAAAATGGCAAAATGGTGGAGGGAGATTCCTCCGCTTCGGTCGGAATGACGGACTCAGTTCGAAATGATGGCGAGGAAAAGAAAACCGAAGTAAAGAATGAAGAAATAGTTATGCGAGTGAGTGATCTGGAACCAAAACCAGCACCTTATGTAATTCCCCCATCTGCAAATGCAGCTAATGCGCCTATCATCATGAATCGACCATATAACAATATGATGAGGCCGAATTTCCCACCAAGATTTACACCTAGACAAAATACTTTTCAACCAAGAGTTGTAGCTCCACCAGAACCAATCGTGACAGAGGAAGTGACTGGAATTTTTGACATGATTGGAACAGACTGTAGAGGTGTGTTGAGACAGGGATTTAGACCTGGAGAAAATGATGTCATCATCCCGGCGATGCTTGCAAGGCAATACAAACTACGTGCAGGAGATATGGTGACAGGGATGGCACGCAAACCAAAAGAAACAGAGCCGTTTGGGACATTACTACAAATTACCAAAGTCCATGGAGAAGATCCTGCGAAAATAATTGAAAGACCTAAGTTCGAAAAAGGTACACCTATCTATCCATTTGAAAAATTAAAATTGGAAACCGGTAAGGAGATTCTTTCTACCAGAATGATTGATTTGGTGGCTCCTATTGGTCGTGGTCAGAGAGGTTTGATAGTGTCTCCGCCAAAAGCAGGAAAGACAACTGTGATTAAAGAAATCGCGAGTGGAATTGCGACTAATTATCCTGATGTGCATTTGATCGCGGTGCTCGTAGGTGAAAGACCAGAAGAAGTGACGGATATTTCTAGACACATTTTGGCGATTACAAAAAATAGTGCCATGCCTGGAGAAACTGCGGCTAGTAACTTTGACGAAAAAGCAGAAGATCAAACAAAAGTTTCGGAATTGGCTTTGGAAAGAGCAAAGCGTTTGGTGGAAATGGGAAAAGATGTTGTGATACTTCTCGACTCCATTACTCGTTTGGCTCGTGCATATAATTTGGCCATTCCTACATCGGGAAGAACTCTCTCAGGAGGATTTGACCCGGCCGCTTTGTATCCACCAAAGAAATTCTTTGGTGCGGCTCGCAAAATTGAAGGCGGCGGAAGTTTGACTATTATCGGGACTGCGCTGACAGATACCGGATCTCGCATGGATGATTTGGTCTATGAAGAATTTAAGGGAACTGGAAATATGGAGTTGCATCTCGATCGTCGCCTGGCTGAACGAAGAATTTATCCTGCAATTGATGTGATGAGGTCCTCTACTAGACGTGATGATTTGTTGTTTGAATCTATGGATTATCAGAGTGTGATCCTCATGAGAAGAATGCTGGATATGCTTGGTGATAATGAAAGGACAGAAGTAATTGTGGGTAGAATTGCGAGGACAAAGAGTAACAAGGAGTTCTTGGCGAGTCTTAAAGACGGAGGGTAAAGAGGTATTTTTGTATGGATGCACTGGCAGACGAGCATAACTGATTGGAGTAAGGGGCATGTGGAGTGAGATCCCTGCCTGCCGGCAGGCAGGTCTCCATGCGTACTCTTAGTCGAGATGACGGAGTGGGGATTGGCAAAAAAAAGACCCTGCTAATACAGGGTCGTTTGGGTGCGGCAGATCAGTAATTTTAAACATATCATCAGTAGAGATGCTATTGAGGATATGTTTAATGGAAGGATTTGGGCGGTGCCAAAGCACCTGCCCATTCGGTTGTTTTTGGGTGGACCAAAAACTGTTAGGCTGGCCTTCCCTTCAGCCTTATGTCCATGAAACACACAGTGCCTGGGTGCAAAGGGCTTCAGCAGTTTTTCAATCTGCTTCGCCCGATTTTTCCCCTCGGAACATAGGCTTGCTGTTTTTAAACACATTATTTACCTCCTTTTTTGCTAGGTGAGGGGTGGTCTGCGGCGATGAAATTTCAAAGTTTAATTTGTGCCCTATAGTACCATGGAAGTAATAAATTGTCAAAAAAAAGCCCCGCTTGAGGCGGGGAGGGTGAAATTAGACTGTTTGTGTGTGCGAGACTATTTCCAACCGAGCAAAATTGCGAATCGTGCCGATGAGTCGATAGTAATCGTCCCAAGTGGTATCAGCCGGGAAGCGATCGCTGGGAGCAAATTTGGTACCGACGAGGATCTTGCCAGCGGTTTTGATCTCGGTAAGTTTGCAACGTCGGCTTCCTGGGTATTCGCGGCCAAAAATAACAACAGTTTTGTCAGCGTCGTCGCAGGCAACGGTGAAGAATTCCGGGTGACGACGGTCAATTACACTTTTTAGCGGTTCTTGATCGGACATGATCCTCCAGTACTTTTTCAAAAATAGGGTTGTGAGGTGCAATTGGAACATCCCTATAATAACATGCTGAGTGGTACTGTGCAACCATTAAGTGCTACAATATGGGGTAATACCGCTGAGTATCCTGCTTTGAAGAATCCAGGAGGTGTCGCGTGGCTGGTGATTTTGATCGAGATTCTGAGAATGAATCGGATAGAGTAAGCAATGATTATCCAGATGCGCCCGGGCAGTTTGAAAAAGCGATGCTTTGGGTGCTGGCTGCAATATTAGTTCTGGCTTTAATCGCAATCCTCTTCCTTCCCCGTTAGCGCGGGGATTTTTTGTAGTAACAATCGTTAGTCAGGTCCGTTTTGAGTGTTTTTTGGTCTATTGTAATTTGTTGAGGGGAAGATCTCATGCCGTTTTGTTTGAGAATTGTAAGTGAGTATGGAGTTGTATTTGTTGGGAGTTCGTAAGTCAAGCCAATGCTGCTTTCGCCTCCGGCTTGGGTAGTATGGAAAAATCCTATTTCAGTGAAGCCGTATTTGGTGGTGATGCTGGGAACTGGGGTGGAGGGGTAGGGAGATGGGTCGGGGATGACAGTGGGTGTAGATGATTGTGTCGCAGTGGGGAAGTAGGGAGAGTTGTTTTGGGTGATGGCTATATTAACTGCAACCTTGGGGATGTAAAAGCGAAGATAGGCAATGTAAATGCCACCATAATGAAAGGGTGGGTTGGGGGCGGCTTCGGGAGAGGAGTTGTGGAATTTGACGGAGACTTGGTGGGAAATGGAATTTGGTTGTATATATTCCGGGTCGGTGCCCGGAATGACAGGTGAAGTATTATCTGGTAAATAATTTATATTGTGGGTGGTTTGACGAGTGAGGTAGGCGTTGGCTTTGTTGGCTCCGAGATTGGTCTCGATGAGGGCATAGGAGTCCCCAGATGGTGCGGAGAAACTGCCGTCGTATTTTTGATCGTGTAATAGATTTTGGAAGTCTTGATCTTTGGAGTTGAGGACGATATTTTTGTTTGTTAAATCTTGGTAAATCACGAAAGCTATTTTGATTTTTTTACTAAGAGGAAGTGTTTTAATTTTTTTGAAAAATGCTTGTCCTACGGCATAAAGTGCGTCTTTTTTTTGGGTCGAACCCGGGAAGAAACCGACTTCTGCTTTGCCTTGGAGGAATAAATAGAGGTTGTCTGGGGTGATGGTGCTATTGAATTCCGGGACCGGAAAGGTGTCAACAATAGACACAATTTCTTTGATGGTGGAAAGGTTTATGATGGCTAAAATATCTGGGTTGATTTCTTTGCCTTTTTCAAAAAACCAGCGAATGGCTTTGGAGGAAGTCGGGAAGTCTGGTTCCCAGTCTGCATTGGCCAGTTGCCAAGTGCCATGACCAAATGCTTGTTGAATTGGTCCTGGTGGTTGGACGTAATCTTTGACTTGACCGTCTGGGACATAGATATCTTGAAAGTCGAGGGAGATTTTGGGGATATAACGGGTGACTGGGGGTGACAGGGTAATCTTGGCGTACGAGCCAGCAAAGCCGCCGTTGGCACGCATTTCTGTGTCGTTGCCCAGCAGTATGAGGAAAGAAGTTGGTTGTGTTATTCCTAGGATGTAATCTGCAAAAGGGAGAAAGGGTTTGAAAAAATAATATACAGACAGGGTGATTGCAATAATTACGGAAAGTATTGTCAAGATAGTTAAAAGGAAACGCTTCACAAGATAATTATAGAGTGGTGCTTGGAGGTATACTAGAGGCATGAATTGGAAGGAATTTATTATGCTGACCCCGCTTTATGATTGGCTGGGGAAAAGGTCATACTCACAGTCAGGTGAGGATCTCATCGCTGACTTGGAACTGTTTGGCCAAAAAAAAGGATTTTATGTGGATGTAGGAGCGTATCATCCGAAATTATTTTCAAATACTTATTTGTTTTATAAGCGTGGGTGGAAAGGTGTTTGTATCGATCCAAATCCTGCACTCGATGATATGTTTATGAGTGCCAGGCCAAGGGATTTGTTTTTGAATCTGGGTGTGGCTGAACATGATGATGTGATGGAATATGTGATGTTTGATGATGGCGCGGCAAACACATTTGTAGCTGAGCAGAGCAGAAGGAACGTTAAGCTCTCAAAAAGGAAAATAACCGGAAAGAAGTTAGTCCCTTTAATCCCGTTACATGCAATTTTGGATGAGTATTTGTCCAAAGGCCAGAAGGTGGACTTGTTGTCTGTCGATGTCGAAGGAATGGATTTATCGGTACTTCGATCAAATAATTGGAAGAAGTACAGCCCAAAGGTGGTCATCTGTGAAGATTTGGATTTTGATTTTGGCAACCTTCAGATGTCACCTGTGGTGAAATATATGTCCAAGATGGGTTACATGCTGTCTGATAAAACTCCATATAGTTTGATCTTTGTTAAAAAAATATCTCAGAAATTGAGACTGTTGGGCAAGTGATTGCTCGCTTTGGCAACTTTCTGGGTGGTAGAATAAATATGCTTAAATATGAGTAGCCTAAAACTTTTTATCAGCTATTGGGTAACCGACTTTTTTAAATATTTAAGGTTGCTTTCAGCTCATTTTCTTAAGGAGTATCTTAGTCCTCGCTTTGCGTCATTTGAATCTATTAAGGCTCTTTTGGTGGGCAAAATGTATCAGCAACGAGGGAAACATTCTCAACTGATAGTAAACATGGCAATCCTTACAGTGATGGTGCTTTCTGTGACACTGGGACCTTCTTTGGTGGTTAATGATTCTCAGACTCAGGCAGTATTGTCGTTGGGTTTGGGGAATAAATTTGCTTTTGCTCAGGAAGGTACTGGTATTGGTGGAGGAACCCAGGTTTTGGGACTTGCGACGGACAGCCAGATGGAGGTTGATCCACTAACCCAGGTGAGTGATAAACCAAGAGCTGATATTTTTGAGTACACTGTGGAAAACGGTGACACCTTGGCTGGAATTGCCAAGAAGTTTGGAGTGGATACTGATTCTATTAAGTGGCTTAACGGTAACCTGGATGAGAAAAAGATTAAGTTGGGACAAATAATTAAAATCCCGCCTGTTACAGGTGTAATTCATACAGTCAAAAATGGAGAGACGGTCTATTCGATCGCAAAAAAATATAATGTGTCAGCTCAGGCGGTCGTAGATTTCCCTTTCAATGAATTTACAAACGATGAAACATTTGCGCTTGCTATCGGGCAGAAGGTGGTAATTCCTGATGGTGTAATGCCTGATGAACCAGTATTTTCGCCAAAATCATACTTGGCAACTCAGCTGACGCCAAACGCTGGTGCGGTTTCTGCGACTGGAAACTGGATTTGGCCTGCGGCAGGAACAATCACTCAGTGGTTTAAGCCTTGGCATAAAGGTTTGGATATCGCTAATCATAACGCCGGGAATATTTTGGCAGCTGACTCAGGAACAGTGGTTGTTGCTGGCTGGACTGACAACACTGGATACGGAAACAGGGTAATGATCGATCACGGTAATGGCTATAAGACTTTGTATGCGCACTTATCGAAGATCTCTGTGGTGGTAGGACAGACTGTTTCAAGGGGGAATGTCTTGGGGCAAATGGGTAGTACTGGTCGTTCTACTGGTACACATTTGCATTTTGAGATCAGGACGACCAAAGGAAACGCAGACCCTGCAGGAGCATTGAAGTAGCTTGGAGGCTATTGGACCGGCTGGCGATGATATAATGCTTGATATGGTAGACACGGCAAAAATATTGATTCGATCGGGAAAAGGGGGCGACGGAGCCGTAAGTTTTCGAAGAGAAAGATTTATCCCTGAGGGTGGTCCTGATGGTGGCGACGGCGGAAAAGGTGGAGATGTCTATGTAGTCACTGATCCCAACATGAATACCTTGGATGACTTTGCTCATCAGCAGAAATTTTTTGCCGAAAATGGCCAGGCCGGACGAGGCAGGCAAATGTATGGGAAAAACGGTGATGATCTGACAATTAAAGTTCCAATTGGGACAGTTTTGAAAATGACACCTGTAATTAAGTTTGGTGCTGGAGCGTCGTATGGTGATGAAAAAGTTGGACGAAGAGTACACCGTGATGCCGGGAAAGTGGTAGCAGAAAACAAAGTAATAGATATGGACAAGCCTGATATGAAAATTTTGGTCGCCGAAGGTGGCAGGGGTGGCCGAGGGAATGTGCGGTTTAAAGGTCCCGCAAACACAACTCCGATGGTATCTGAACAAGGACAAGAAAATATGAGCTATGAAGTGGAGTTGGAACTTAAGCTTCTTGCTGATGTTGGGCTGGTTGGTTTGCCAAATGCCGGCAAATCGACTCTACTGAGTGTGCTATCCAATGCCCGACCAAAAGTGGCTGACTATGAGTTTACGACTTTGGAACCAAATTTGGGTGTGTTAAAAACAGGGAATATCCACTTGGTAATTGCTGACCTGCCCGGACTTATTGAAGGCGCAAGTGAGGGGAAAGGGTTGGGGATTAAATTTTTGAAGCATATTGAACGTACAAAAGTCTTAATCCATTTGGTGTCAGTGACGAACGGAACACCTGAGGAGATTTATGAGAAATATAAAATGATTGAGAAAGAATTGCTTGGATATGGAACCGATATTACAACCAAAGAAAACATCGTTGTGCTATCTAAAATTGACTTGGTGGATCAAGAAAAAGTTGATGAAGTGGTATCTTATTTTAAAAAGAAAAAGATCGATATACTGCCGATTTCTTCGGCAACTCAAAAAGGCATACCGCTATTGATTTCGAGGATGGGAAGAATTCGTTAGTTGGTTATCGACACTCGTTGGAGTAGTCTCCTTCTGGAGTTTGAATCGTACAGTCGCCACCGCAATCTGAGTCACAGGAATATGGTGAACAGGACGGTTTTCCGTCTGTGGCCATTAAGACACAAGCACCTGCTCGGCAACCGTAGGCTCTTTGGCAGATTAGTCCTCCGCAGCCGTCGGCCAAATCAGAGTTTGTCATGTTTGATGAATATACTGCATATGTTCCTGGACAAGTTGGGATGGTTTCGGCAAGCCTGCTAAAAAAGGAAATCAGTGGAGTATAAATAGCGTATTGTTGCGGACAAGTACTGCTGTTGTCTGGTGGGGTCTGAAGATCGTAAGGTGAATTGTCATTGGGATCGCAGGGGATTTTGTTGAGGTACGGTGCTAAATCATCTGAGCCGCAGTTGTTGAGGATTGAGGAAGGGGGATAGCAGTCGTGATCTGCGTAATATGCCTCAAAAGCAATCTTGAGAGCGGCGAGGTCTGCTTTGCGTCTGGTATCGTAACCTTTAAGAATTTGTGTAAGCGGATTGATACCAACCAATACGACTAAACCAAGAATAACTACCAAGGTAGAGACGATAGACATTTCCATTAGGGTGAAACCTGAATGAATGGATTTTTTGGTTGTCATAGGTATATTGTGTCCGAAGGGGGAGGTGATGTCAATTTATTCGTAGAAAATATTATTAAGTGCGGATATAAATGGATTGATGAGTCATATCTTTTATAATATCTTGAGTAAATAATGTTTAATCTAAAAACAAGATGTTTATGACAAATAGCCCTTTGTCTGTGCCTGGTTTTGTGATTTGGGGAGATGAAGGTTGGGTTTTTGTGTTTTTGATGTGGCCAAGACACGAAGTCGAGCAGATAAGTTACTCTATTTGGGTTATTCATTAACATTTATATTTTTTTAATTAATTACTTGTGTTTGTAACGTTAGCGATTTGTCTGATTTTTTTGGTCTTGAGGTATCACGTTGTTTATTGTTTCGTCGCTTGCATTATCTCCGGGGGAGTGGTCCAAGTTTTTGATTAAAAATCACCAGGTAAAAGTATTGGCGGATAAATCTAAGCAGCCGTTTTAGGGGCATTGTAGGAGGGAGATAAAAAATGGGTTATTAGATTATTTGGTCTGAACTAGCCAGTAGTTGAAGGAAACTTCGCTTGGAAGAGCTGTGGGAACAGCGACAGTGAAGCCAACTCCAGCTTGCTTGGACTTGACGAAGAGAACTTGGTTGTTGGTGTCAGAGATGGGGGTAATGTAGATGAGGGTGTTGCTTGTGACTTTGCTGTTGGCAACTGCCAACTCGGATGAGCCTGTTGCTATTGTTGCGATGCCAATAGTTGTGTTGCTTGTGGTTTGGGCGGAGGAGGAGGCTGATTCATTGGCGTTTCCTGAAGCGATGATTAAGCCATCTGTGGTTAATTGTCCGAAGTTAGCAGAACCAGAAGCATCAATTGAACCCACAACTTGACCGTTGTCTCCGAAGAGAGCGATTAATTTTCCGGAATTTGTGGCTAGTTCACCCTTGCCAAGTGCTAGTGAGCCTGAAACTGTGGCGGTTCTGGTGTCGATGTTGTTTGCATAAATTGTTCCTGTGACGACGAGGTCACCTCTAACTTCGATTTTGCCTTCTGGATGAAGAACCATGAGCCCTGCTAAGAGATTTACTTTTTTGTCTCCAGAGGGTTGGATGAAGAGGTCGGTATCGAAAGAGCTGATAGCCTGGGCAAAAACTGAGCCATTGGCCATGACGTCGTTCGCAATTATAGTGTGTACGTTAAGGTAATTGAGGGCTAAATCTGATGGGGTTTCTGCAGAGATTGATGCTAAAGGAGATAGTTCTAATGGGTTTGATCCTGTGATGGTGGCTGAGCTGGTTGCACCTAGAATGGAAGCGTATGAAGTGTATTTGGATTGAAGATCTGCGAGGATGGCTGAAGCTGTTCCGTACTTGTCGCTTAAAAGATCTAATTGTTCATTGAGTCTGTCTACTGTCTGACCTTTGATGTTGTCTGCATATAAAGTGCCAGAAATAGTTGCATCGATTACTTTGAGCTGATCAATGTCTGCGATTGGAGAAACGAGTTTGGTATTTATGGTGAGATTGTCTACGAATAGTTCGTTTACGGTAGCGAGTCCGGCTTTGAAGTTGGCGACGATACTGCTAGCAAAGGAAGAGACTTCTTGGGTTTCGTTACCATTGATCTTAAGTTTGTAAGTATTGTCTGCCTGAAGTATAAGTTCTGGTGCAATGGCTGTAGCACTAAATATTTCTGGTCCTGTGTTGGGATTGTTGTTTGAATCTGTTAAGACATAGCCTACTGAATTACTTGTGCGCACATTGGTCCAGCGAGCAGCATCGAAGCGGGGTGCGGTGAGTCGGAAATTAACATCTGTTGGAGTAGAGGAGTATATAGCGAGTATTTTGTTTTCGGTATCAACTTCATACCAGGTCTTGGCTTGACCAGCAGCTGTAAGAAGCACAGAAAGTTTTGACATGCTACTTCTCATATTGGTGGTTTTGGAGAATAACCAGAGATCTGATCCTTTGGGTTGGGCATCCAAATCTATTAGGGTGCGATAGCCTAAACCTTCAATGTAACTGAGATCTGTACTGAGAATCTTGCCAACTGTTTCTTCTTTGACTCCGATCATACTTGCCATGTAGGTAGCGAATTTTTCACCATTGATAGTATATGGAGGATCGACAAGACCGACATCGATCTTGCCTATACCGCCGCCGACAGAAACATCTCCTGTCAAAGTAGAGATACCATCGACTGTTAGTGTTGTGCTGATATGAGCGTTGCCTGTGACGTCGAGGGTGGCTGTTGGGGCGGTAGTTGTGCCTACACCAAGCTTGTTGGAAACATTCCAGTCTGTGCCAGTAAGACGACTATTTGCAATTGAAATCATCTGTGCACCGGTTGCGTTGTTGTTGATACCTGTTGTTAGGAATAAGTTGTTCCATGCTGCACCTGTGCCGCCTAAGTTGTAAGAAGATGCGGCCGATGGGTAGATATTGCCGGCAACAACTAACTTTTGAGATGGGTTAGTGATGCCTATGCCGATATTGCCTGTGCCATCAACAGTTAATCTGGCAGCTGATAAAGCTGAATCTCCACCCGGTGAAGTAAGAAAGTCGAGGCGGTTGCCGTTGAGAATATTAATGGTAGATGGATTTGTGCCTCTGAAAGTTAGTGAGCCGGAAGTAGATGCGTTGCCTGCAATATCGAGTAGGGCGGTTGGGGTGGTTGTGCCGATACCTACGTTACCGCTTGAATCGATTCTCATTCTTTCGGTACCGGTAAGTGTGGTGACGTTTGATGCTGTATAGAAATTAATATTTGTTGCGGAATTCATAAGTGCAGTTCCACCTCCGATACTGATGTTATTTGCAGATGATCCGTTTCCAACAAAAGCGAAAGCTACAGGCTCCTCGGCATTTGTGTAATGATAGGATCCGATTCTTGCGATTTTTTGTGTGGCATTGGTACGAGTGGTTAAGCTAGAATCAGCGCCGAAAACCATTGAGAGAGTGCCATCACTTATGTCTAGTCGACCACTTGGGTTTGTCGTGGCTAGTCCCACATAACCATTATTTAATAAGGTCATTCTTTCGGTAAGTCCCGCATCGCCACCAGGAGAAGTTTGAAAAGCGAGCCTGCCACCATCTAACATATCAATGGTACTAAGAGAAGAATTGCGAAGAACAAATGATCCAGATGCTGATGCGTCACCTGCAATATCGAGTAAGGCGGTTGGGGTGGTGGTACCAATACCGACAAAATTTGAATTGTTAAGATACACCCCCGGAGTTGATGTTACGTTGCCAGTTCCCGAAAGCGCTAATCCACCAGCAAGTTCACCGATTGCTGCGAAATTTGTTTGAGCTGTGTCAGCAAAAAGAATTCTAGAATTTCCAGCAGTATTGGTGAGATAAAGATTGCTGCTTCCTGCGCCTGAGTCTACATGTAAATCTCCAGTTGGATTGGTGATACCAATTCCAAAGTTGCCTGTATTGATGAAAGAGTCTTCTCCAGTAACTCCAGCGAGATGAACTGTAGCAGAGTTTGTAGCTACGTTGCCGAGATTGATGGATTCCCAGATTTGTGCAGGGGAGAGAGCTCCGGAATTTCTTTGCCAAAAGTTGGTGCCGACAGTTGCTGGATCTGTCCAAGTATTAACTCCGCCCGCCGATGATGTAAGCAAAAAACCACTTGACCCTGCGTCGCCACCTGCTCTGATGGCGTCGGTGAGATTGAGTTCTCCTGTGACGTCGAGATTGTAAGCTGGGTTGGTAAGACCGATGCCTACATTACCGGTACTATCAATAGTAAGTCGTGAAGATGATAGACCTGCGTCGCCACCTGCAGATGTAAGAAAATCAAGACGGTTGCCATTGAGAATATTAATAGTGGATGGATTTGTTCCTCTAAAAGTAAATGATCCCGAAGAAGATGCGTTTCCTGAATTAGCAAATACTTGGAATTTGGCTGATGCAGTTGCTGTTCCGCCGATAATTAAATCATTAGTGATTTCTACGGGGGAAAGAGCGCCGGCATTTCTTTGCCAGTAGTTTGAACCAGAAATAGTATTTGGATCTGTCCAAGTATTAACTCCACCTCCAGAGGAGGTGAGTAAAAAACCAGTGGTCCCTGCGCTCCCGCCGGCTCTGATGGCGTCTGTTAAATTGAGTTCTCCAACGACATCTAGTTTGTATGATGGGGTGGAAATGCCGATACCAACATTGCCTGAGACGGGATTAATCCAACTATCTCCATTGGTGTCTATTCTCGCTCTTTCGGTACCGCCATTCGCATGAAGACTCAAGACTGAGTTTCCGGTACCACTAGAATCATGTAGACCAATTTTCCCTAGTCCTGTGCCTCCACTGAATGCGACTTGAAATTTGTATGTAGGGGTAGTTGTGCCAACTCCCAAGTTGCCTGTGCCTAAATTGAACCAAGCATCGTTATCGGTTGTGCCAGGGAAGTGGATGAGAGCAGATGTGGTTGCGGTCGATCCTAGATTGATGGCGTCGGTAATATATAAAGGAGCGAGAGATCCAGAAGTTCTTTGCCAAAGACTGGTGCCGCCTAGTGTGGTGGGATCGGTCCAGGTATTGACACCACCAGCTGATGAAGTAAGTAACCAGCCGCTTGACCCTGCGTCTCCACCTGCTCTGATGGCGTCGGTGAGATTGAGTTCTCCGACAACATCTAATGCGTAGGTTGGATTCGTAATCCCAACACCAACTCTATTGTTAGCTGCATCAATGGTGAGAGTATCGGAATCAATATTAAATGCATTAACAACACTGGGTAAAGTAAATGTAGATGCAGCACCAGCAGAAAGA
>Ga0172375_10000667_pt1 | contig 55193 bp, 73 predicted proteins | sample LakKiv1m_FD_114537 | JGI IMG/M metagenome (GOLD analysis project Ga0172375, IMG submission 114537) | Freshwater microbial communities from Kabuno Bay, South-Kivu, Congo - kab_092012_11.1m | ecosystem: Environmental > Aquatic > Freshwater > Lake | place: Democratic Republic of the Congo...
AAAAACATTGGTTATCAGAAAAAGAACATAGTTAAAACCGCTTCTCATTCCGCCTCCCATATTAGTTTATCTTCCATATACTATTTGTCAATTGGAATTTACGGTTCCTGGGGGACACCCTTCCGATTGGATTCAGAAACGTCCCTGTTTTGGGTTTAAAGACGTCCCTAAAAATTCTTGCATTATTAGATTATTTTGTTAGAATGCTGGTAGAAAGGAGGAAAAATGAAGAAAATCAGTTTCTTGGTTTTAGTTTTGTTTGTGGCAGTTATGCTTAGCGCTTGCGCTACTCCTTATCCAATGGGAATAATCTACACCGAGGTCAAAGCACCTGTCGCATCGGGTGACGGCGCGATGACTTACAGCAAGGTCGGCGCAGCCAAGTGTACTTCAGTGTTGGGCTTAGTGGCAACAGGCGATTGCAGCATCAAAGCCGCGGCCAACGAAGGCAGCATCAAGACCATCAAGTATGTTGATTACGACGCCAAGAATATCTTAGGCATCTTTGGCGAATACACCACTACTGTTTACGGGGATTAATTTCCGTTAAGCAGGCGGAAGTAAAAAAAGGGGTCAGAATTAATTCTGACCCCTTTTTTTGTCTATTGGGGACACCTTTCCGATTGGATTCAGAAACGTCCCTGCTTTGGGTTTAAAAACGTCCCTATTATTGCCAGGGTTAGCAGGTAGCTTGCCGCAGCCAGGAGTAAGCCGATGATCAGGTAACCGGCGAGGACCGGCAGGAGCACATCCACAAATGAAAGCTTAAGGAATTTAGCCCAGCCAAAATCATGGAGCAGGCCCTGCATCTTTTGCTCCACATCCTGCCAGTGCAAGCCAAGCACAAGAGAGCCGGCTTTTATTGCCAGGATAAAGGTTACCAAACTGATCCAGGTATTGGTAAGTAAGCTGCCCAGCAGGGCTGCTGCCCTGTTCGCCCGGAAAATAAAGGCCAGGAATAATGAGGCAACCGGCCCCATCCCCGGTATAAGCCCGGAGAATACGCCCAGACCCACCCCTAAAGCGATCCTTTGCGGAGAGTCGTTGATCTTAAAGAGCTTATTGACTACAATGACGATGAACTTCTTAAAGAATGGTCCTTTGAGCATATTTAGAAAAGAGAATTAAGTAATGTGTCCCTGAATTAAACGGGCTTGATGTTGACTCCGGCAAAACGCTCGGAACCGTATGATTCCTGGATCCAGCCGTTAAGCAGGCCATAACGCTCTAATATTTTCTTTGCTTCTTCATACTCTTCCTTTTTCAGGCGGCGGCTGATCTCCGGGTATTCGGAAGCTTTATGATAAGGAAGATACTGGCTCATTAAACTTATATAAGTATCCCTGGAAATTTCTTCGGCGATAAAACGCATTATCTTATCCGTGCCGCTTAACCGGTTTGGCAGCACCAGGTGCCTTATGATCAACCCTCTTGTTATCAACCCCTCCGCGTCAAAGCTTGCTGTTCCTACCTGCCGGTACATTTCCTTTACCGCCTCCTGGTTATACCGCGGGTAATCCGGGGCTTGTGATAATCTTTGGGAGGCAGCAGTATCCGCATAACGCATATCCGGCAGGTATATATCGACTATGCCGTCAAGCATCTTGATGATCTCGGGCAATTCATAGCCGCTGGTATTATAGACAAGGGGGAGCTTTAATCCCTGGCCGCGGCTCATATGAAGGGCTTTAAGAATCTGGGGTAAAACATGCGTCGGGGTGACCAGGTTGATGTTATGGCAGCCCATATCTTGCAGCTTCAACATAACTTCAGCCAGCTCCTCAAATGCATACTCCCTCCCTGCTCCCAGCTGGCTGAATTCGTAGTTCTGGCAATATACACAGCTCATATTGCAATGGCTGAAAAAAATAGTTCCGGAGCCCCTGGTGCCTGAAACAGGCGGCTCCTCCCCGTGGTGGCAGAAAAAACTGTAAACTTGGGCAAGCTTCCCGGTCCTGCAAAATCCGGTTTTATTTTCCAGGCGGTTGACCTTGCATTTGCGCGGGCAGATAGCGCAGGAGCTTAAGGAATCAAAGAACCGGTTGGCTATTTCTTCTGGCATTGTCACGGAGCGTAGAGTTTCCTGATCTGATTAAAAATAGAGATATATTCGTCGGTGCGGTAATCCGGATAGGTCCAGTCATTGGGAGAGAATGAATTTTCTCTGTAGGAAAGGGTTACTTCGGCCAAGATGCCTTTACGCAGATAGATCCTGTGGGCATAATCTTTCGTGGAGGCCAGCACAAGCTTAGCCATATCCACATACCCCGGGTCAATATTGATCAGCCGGCATTTCGCGCTTAAGAAGCGGGACTCTAATCTATTGGTATACAGCTTGATCCGGTAAAGGTCCTCCAGGCGGATAGGCCTGCGGAAGCTGACAAACCTTCTTTTAAGCCCTCTGCCCATCTCCGCTTCATAATAATCCGTATAATTGAAATCGGTCTCCGGAGAGCGAAAATCAATAACGCCGAATCTCTTTTTAAGCTTATTTTCGGCTTTCATAAATACGGCCTCATCTTTATAGATGAAGCCGATTATGAGCTTTACCGGATTGTATTTTCTGGTTTTTCCCAATTGAAGGACTCTTAAGGCAGGAACCGGCTTATATACTGGGCGATCTTTTTGCGCTCGACCGGCCGGATCTGATTGAAGAATATGGCGATGTTGAAACCACCCCTGGCCTCGTCTTCGGTCCTGACCACGACACCCTTGCATTCTACAACCACATTTTTATGCGTCCGCTCATTATCAGGCAGGCACAATTTCACGGAGATCTTGGTAAAAGGCGGCATATATTTATCCAGGTGGCAATAAGCCCCCACACAGCTGATATTGTGGGTGGAGGTGGAAAAATCATAGCCGTTCACCGCCACATTAAGCGGCAGCTTTTGCTCCAGGCGCGGATGGACCCTGCGTTCCCTGATATTCATTATGCCTTCTTTTCCTCTGTGGCTTCCGGTTTGGATTTAGCGATAAACGCGCGCCAGCACCTTTTACTGCAATAGAATTTGCCGTCGCGGTAATAACGTTTTAATTTCTTTATCGGCTTATTGCAGGAGAGGCAATTAGTCTGCTTCTCTGCTTTTGGTTTGCTTTGCGCTTCCTGCTCCTTGACTGCTTCAGGTGACATACTTCATTTCCTTTCTTAAAAATACCGGTTAACCAAGCTGCTTATCCACAAAATCTTCCAGGTATTTTTGCTCGATCCCGTCAAATTCCGTAAACTGCACCCCCATCTGGCTGCGGTAAGAATGCGGTATCGGGGTTGACCAGGCTACCCTGCCAATGGGCTTTAATATGCGGTTTAAGAGGTTGATCTCCAGCACTACCGGAGTAGAGGTGGGGATAAATCTGTCGCTGGTGAATCTTAAACCACCACAGCTGATATCGCTTGCAACAGCGCTCTCAAAATCAGGCTGGCCCCTCAACTGATAACGGAACTGTACCTGAGAATCTATCCGGGGGAAAAACCGCGCGATCCGTTTCTTTTCCAGAATTGCCATTTGCGCCTTTTGTTTTGGAGGCTCGCCGTGGCTATTTCTCTTACCCCTTTAAAAAAAATATAGCATATATTTTATGTTATGTCAATGCCCTACAGAGAAAAATGGGGTCAGAATTATTTTTCCTCCAATCTTATTTTCGAAAAATAATTCTGACCCCATTTTTCTAATACCTTAGGGCCTGGATGGATTTTTTAATCAAATTCAAAGAGACATTGCGGAGGATCCTGGTCTGTCCAAGCCCGCGGATCAGGACCAGCTTGTTTTCCTTGCCGATAAACTTCTTATCGCGGTAGTGCGCCTTTACGATCTTCTCAAGGGATATTCCTTTTAGCTCTACCGGCAGGCCGTAAAGCCGCACTAAAGCCCTGATGCGTAAGGCCGTTTCCGGACCGATCAGGCCGATGCACCTGCTTAAATCCGCCGCGGCAATCATCCCTAATCCCACTGCCTGGCCGTGGTTATAGGCTTTATATCCGCCGGCGGACTCAATAGCATGGCCTATTGTGTGGCCAAAATTCAAAAGTGTCCTCAGGCCCGCGGCCTCCTTCTCATCCCTGCTGACTATGCCTGCCTTGATCGCGCTGCAGCTAGCGACTATTTTCTCCAAAGCAGCAGGTTCTTTTTTAAGTACATCCTTATATTTATTCTCCAGGAAGGTAAACAGCCCGGGGTCTTTTATGACCGCGTATTTGATCACTTCCGCCATTCCGGAAGCCAGTTGTTTTCTATCTAAGCTTTTCAGGAAATCTATCTCGCTAAAGACAAGGCAGGGCTGATAAAAGGCGCCGACTAAATTCTTGCCCATATCCAGGTCCACCGCGGTCTTACCGCCGATGCTTGAGTCCACCTGCGCGAGCAGGGTCGTGGGGACCTGCACGTAACTGACTCCCCGCTTATAAAGGCTGGCAACAAAACCAGCCAGGTCTCCTACTACCCCGCCGCCAAAGGCGATGATAAAAATCCTCCTTGATTTATCCCACTTAGCTAAATCCTTGATCACCAGGCCTGCTTCCTCCAGGGATTTGCTTTTTTCAGTGTCCGGGACTATTTTGAAATGCGGCTTAAATCCGCTCCCAGCCAAAACCCGGGCCAGCTTTGCCCCATATTTATTCTTAAGCCAGGCGTTGGTAATGATATAGGCGTCAGTGCCGGATTTCAACTTCAATAACTCAGGCCCAAGCTTTTTCAATATGCCTCTGCCGATGACTATATCGTATGAACGCGGCCCTAAATTAACTTTTATCCTATGCATAAGCCCCGGGTTAGTTTAATGCCTCAATTACAGCGACGTGGATAATGGGATGTTTGTTCTCAGCAGCGGTGATCAATTTACCGGTAACCTTGACCCTATGATAATTAAGGCTGTTTAAGGCCTTGCGGTTGCCTTTTAAGAAATATACTTTATTTTCCGCGGTGATCAGCTTGTGGGTTGCCTGGCGCCAGAGGACCACGCCGTACGGGCTGACCGTACCTTCAATTATCAGCTGGCCGGGGGATTTGGCCTCCTCCATAATCACCGCTGCCTGCGCCTTATCCACGAATTTCTTGTGCACCCAGCCGAAGCTCTGATGCACCGGCTCGATCTTATACCAGGCGCCTTTTTCCGCGAGGATATTTACAACGCTGAGTTTATCCGCCTTTCCCAGTATCCAGGAATCTTCGCTTGGCCCAAGCCGGATATTCACTCTTTCTGCGATTACCTTGGCATTAAGGCATTTTGCCGGATCAGGCAGAGAAGCAGACCGGTTAATGCATTCAACCAGGTTTTTCTTTATATATGAGGGGGCTGTTTTTGGAAGGCGGATCTTATACCAGTCATAAGCTTCACGGACAACCTCTACCAACTGGCCCCTGGATAGGGTACAGGCCACGAGAGCCCCGGTGGTAGCGTCAACCCGGACATTTATGTTGTTGGCATTGACCCTGCCGGTAAAAACAGCGGGCTCCTCTGAAAAAGCACTTCCGGTAAAAACAAGACAGGCCGCCAGAATCGCTAACGTTACCCTGAACTTAAGATATGGCTGCATTTATCCTACTTTTTTTCCTGGCCCTTGGGAGCGGCTTTAGCTGCTTCCTTTGCCCCGGGTGTTGCAGCAGGCGCGGCCGCGCCTTCGGCGGGTGTGGCACTTTCGGCCTTCTCAATCTTTTCCTTCTTGATCTTTATCCTCAGGGTCTTGATCTTGGGAAGGTTGAAAACAGGGTCCCCTTCCTTCCACTTGCCCTTTTCCTGCATCTGCCTGATACGCTCGGTGCGTTTCAATACCGAACGGGTCTTCTTGTCTTTCTCCGAAACGGTCAATGACGGGTGGATTGACATCTTTATAACCTCCTTATGCGGCAACCTGCGTAGGTCCTCTGTAACTGGTTCAGCATTGGCTGCGCGCTTTTTTGATCGGGGAACCTGCCTACGCACAAAATAACATAATCCCCTTTAGCAAAAGCCAAAGGGCTGAATCCTTTTTTTGCCAAAATCAGCGCTTCGCGGGCGGCCAGATTCCTGCTCCTGAAAGCAGCCACCTGGATAGTATAACCGGAGGAAGCGCTTGTCCCTTCCGGGGAAAAAGCCATGCGTTTGCCCTTTTCCACTCCCAAAGAAAAAGAAACAATGCTTATCAGGGCCAGAAGCATTATCAGGAGCAGAGTTTTTTCATATCCCCGGATACGCGTAAAGAAAGAGCTTTTGGCAATATGCCCTTTAAACTCACCCTTCTCCAGGGAGGAGCTGAAAAGTTCACCTTGCGAATAATCCTGCTTTTCGGCCATTATGCTTTTGCGGAGTCCTGCTGTAAATAGATCCTTTTATTGAACCTCTTGATGACTTTCAGGAAAGATTCAACTACTTTAGGGTCAAATTGCGTGCCGATCTTTTTCTTTATCTCTTTGATCGCCGAGGCGATATCCATCCTCTCGCGGTATGGCCGGCCGTAAACCATTGCCTCAAAGGCATCTGCCACAGCCATGATCCGCGCGCCCAGCGGGATCTGCCCCTTTTTAAGGTGCGAAGGATAACCGGTGCCGTTATATTTTTCATGATGGTGCATGATGATCGGGATAACCGGCCGCAATATCTGTAAAGGCCTCAGGATCTGCGCCCCCTTGACCGGATGCTTCTTGATGATATCGTACTCCTCGGGAGTAAGCTTGGCGGTCTTGGTCAATATTGCCGCCGGAATATCGGCCTTTCCCGTATCATGCAGGAGGCTGGCGAATTTAAGGGTCTCGATCTGTTTCTCGTCCAGGTGCATTTCGCTTCCCAGGGCGCAGACGAGCTTGGCGAAATACGGTGAATGCGTGTATTCCTGCGGCACGCGCATATCCAGGAGCGTGACCAGCGATTTGATGCTTCCGAAAACTATCCTTTGCTGGTCCTCGTAAAGCTGCAGGTTCTTTATCCCGATGACCGCCTGCTCCGCCATCGTCATCAGCATCTCCTGGTCGAATATGTCAAACTCCGGATTTTGCCGGGAGCGTTTTATAATGATAAAACCCAGCACATCTTCGCAGATAAGCGGGATGCCCAGGAGGTTCCCTTTTCTTATGGATGAAGAGGTGCGCAATATCCTTTTTTCGATCCTGCCGGTGACCTTGGCTTTCTTATCGCAGACCATCCTCCTCTTGTCATTGACCAGGCACTTGATGATGGAATATTTCCTGCTTGGATCCAGGAGGACGATCAGGCAATACTGGGCATTGAAAAACTGGCAAAAGAGCCGGCTCATCCGGCTGATCAGCTCTTTAAGCCCATAGGTAGAATTGACCAGGCGGTAAATGCTGTGCACCGCGGAGATCAAAGACCTATACTTTTTCGTAGGGGTTGAATAGTTTTTTGTATTCATCTAAAGCGTACCGGTCGGTCATCCCGGCGATATAATCGCAAACTACCCGCCTTAAGCCGTCCTTAGGGATCTTAAGCTGCACTTCGGAAGGCAGTTGGGCCGGGGCCCGCAGATACTCGCAAAATAATTCCCGGATAAAGCGCTTGGCCTTGATGCTCATGCGCATGACCCGGTAATGATGATACAGCCGCTGCATCAGGAACCGGCGCAGCGGTTTTCTTAAAACCCTGACCTCCTTGCTGAAATCCACGAGCCTTACGCTTATCTGCCCCACATCAGCGTATTTCTTTACCTTGAACCTCGCGATATTCTCCCCGGTCTGTTGGATCAGGTCGGTGACCTGGAGGTTGATCAATGAACGGATGATCAGATATTTTCTCAAGGCAGGATCAATTTTAGCATATTTTTGGTCGATTTTGCGATTTATTTTCTCCCAGATCTCAAAGTGCTCCAGCTCCTTCTCCTTGATCAGCCCGGATGTCAGGCCGTCATCAAGATCATGGTTATCATAAGCGATCTCATCGGCAACATCAACTGCCTGGGTCTCTAATGAAGGGGACATTTTCGGGAAAAATTCCTTTATACTGCCTGCTACGTCAAAAGAGGATGAATGCTTGACTATCCCTTCCCTCACCTCCCAGCTCAAGTTTAGGCCCGGGAAATCCGGATAACGCTCCTCCAGCCGATCCACTACCCTTAAACCCTGCAGATTATGGTTGAACCCTCCGCAGGACTTCATCAATTCATTAAGCGCCTCCTCACCCGAATGGCCGAAAGGCGTGTGGCCCAGGTCATGCGCCAGGGCGATTGCCTCGGTCAAGTCCATGTTCAGGCCGAGGGTTGAAGCGATGGTCCGGGCGATCTGGGAGACCTCAATAGAGTGCGTCAGCCGGGTGCGATAGTAATCACCCTCATGATTCACAAAAACCTGGGTTTTATACTCCAGTCTTCTGAAGGCAGCCGAATGGATGATCCGGTCCCGGTCGCGCTGATAGCAGGAGCGGTAAGGATGCTCGCTTTCTTTATATACGCGGCCCCGCGAATCACGGCTCTTCATGGCGTAGGGAGCCAGGAATTTATCTTCAAACTCTTTGATCTTATCTATCGGCATTCTTTAAGCGTTTAACCAGCTCTCCCAGTGATTGCGAGATGATCTTGGTATCCGAAACGACCGGCATAAAATTAGTATCCCCTGACCAGCGGGGCACGATATGTAAATGCAGGTGCCCGATGATCCCTGCCCCTCCGAAATGCCCCAGATTAAACCCGGCATTATAACCCTGGGGTTTAAGCGCGATACGCAATAGTTTTTTTGCCCGGGCCAGGCATTTGAAAAGGTCGAGCATCTCATCATCCTCTAGCTGCGATATATCGCGCAGATGCCTTAGCGGAGAAATGAGCAGATGCCCGTTATTATAAGGATAGATATTCAGCATGACGACGGAAAGCTGCGTCTTAAAGATGACGTGAGGAGCTGCCCTGTCTTTTCCCGCGCGGCAGAAGATACAGCCCTTTTCCTTCTTCTTTCTGCGGATGTAATTGATCCTCCAGGGAGCCCAAAGCCTGTCCATATTCAGATCTTGATTATTTTAGCATTGATCATTTTGTCGTTTATTTCGATCATGCCGTAAGAGTTGTAGGGAGCCGCCTTGTCGGTGGCGCTCCCCGGATTAAAAAAAAGTGTTTTTCCTATTGTCTCGTTCATGGGGCTATGCGAATGCCCGAAAATTATAATATCGCAGTTATCTTCTTTAAACGCGTTCTTCAGGATACTCACCAGGTTTGCGGGAGCTCCCCAGCCGTGCATCACCCCGATCTTAAAGCCGTTGATATTCAAGAGCTGCTTTGCCGGGTATTTTTCCCTGACTGCCTGATCGTCCATGTTCCCGAAAACCCCGACCACTTTGGGGCAGGCGCTTTCCAGCTCTGCAATGGCCTCTAAACCGACCATATCCCCGGCGTGCACCACCATATCCACCGACTTGAAAGCATCGAGGATACCTGCGGGGATGTGTTCGGATTTTCCCGGAATATGCGTATCAGAGATCACCCCGATCTTCACGCGATCACCCGGGGCTTGGAGAAAAGGTCCATCATCTGGTTCAGGCTGGACAGGTCCCAGGTCCAGACCTTCTCCTCCAGCGCCCTTAACCTGGCATTTGCCTCAACTTCCTTTAAAGTAACAATGATCCTGCGCTGCGATCTATGATGGTATCTTTTGCACTCCTTGGCGAATTCGGCGACATCCTGCTCGGTAAGGGCTCCGGGCTTGATCGCCATGATCCACAATGCCTCGCTCGAGCGGCCAAGCAGCCCTTCTTTCAATAACCGGTGCTTGAATTCCAATGGTTTTATCTCCCGGAAATGGTTAAGCCGGATCTTCTTGCGTTCTATCTGCATAAGGTCATCTTCAAATAATTGCATAAGCTCATATACGCGACCGGTGAGGGATTTCCGGGAATCCTTGAGGAAATCCTGGATAAGCCCGCCTATACCCTGGCGAAATCTCTCCTTCTGGCTCCTGGCGTCAAATGTCAGCGACCCCAGCTTTTGCTGATAGACAAAACGCATCCAATAAGCAAAGAGGCGGTCAGAGACCTTAAGAAAATCTCCGCTGCGGGTAATGGCGTCCAGCTGAAGGAGGTAATTTATCTTTGAGTTAAGCTCCTTCTTCTGTTTACGCAGGATGTGAGAGATATCTTTGACCCGGTTATTTCCGCTTGAGATCAGGTAAAGTATGGAGATATAGTCATTGGCCGCTTCCAGGTCAAGGAAACGCTTGATATGATTGGAAAATCTCTGATTAAGGATACCTGATGTGTCAAACAGCAGCCCTTCCAGGATATCGGAAAGCTCCGTGGAGATATCCTCCCGCTTCAAGGATAGGGCATCGCAAATGAGTTCAAGGTATAAAGGATACCCGCCGGTAAAATCAACCAGAAAATCCTTCAATCCCGGCTGAAGGCCCAGCTCCGGCAAGCGCTGCTGGAGGTAACGGGAGCTGGAGTAAATATCAAAGGGCTCTACCGCGACTATCTCAAAATTCCCGAAGAGCAAAGAGAGCTGTTTGGAAAGTATCAGCCGGGTCTTAAAGATCATTGAGCTTATAATAACATAAAGGGTGTTCTTCTGCAGGATAAGCAGCTTGCTCCACTCCCGGTACAGATTGGGGAAACCGGCGTTCTCCAGGTTATGGAATTCATCCAGGAAAATGGCCGTGAATTTCCCCGTCTCCTGATGGATGGATTCAGGGAGGCTGAAGATATCGGTAAAAATATTTATTTTTTTCCTGCGGGAGAGCGCGGAAAGTATGGAGTTTATCTTTACGCAGGTCTTTGGTATATAGCGGGATGATTTCCCGACCAGATAATCAAGGTCCTCCTTTAACGGTATTTCGCTGTTAAGCAGGAAGTTGTAAAGCAACACGCCGATAAACCTCCTGGCAAAGGCCTCCAGAGGTTCATGCCGCGCCTCCAGATACACCGTGATGATGCGGGGATCATAGAACTTATCCAGGAACTTGAAAACAATGCTGCTTTTGCCGACATTCTCTTCTCCGATAATAGCGATATTCTGCCGGTAGCCTTCCTTAAGGCTGGTAACCCGCTTTGTCAGGATCTCCAGGTAATGAGTGCGGTCAAAAAATTTGTCTTTTATCATAATAAAGCCCTGCCTAACGGGGCAAATAGAATAAAGGGTTCTCGGGCAGCGCGCCTTTGCGTATCTCAAAATGCAGATAATTGTTTTTATCCCGGCCGCTTGAGCCTACCCGGCCGACAACGCTTCCTCTTTGCAGATTATCTCCCGGCCGCACAAAAACATCCGAGGCCCGGGCATAAACGCTGCGCAGGCCGTCCCCGTGGTCGATGATGACGGTCTTGCCGAAATTCCCGAAATCAGCGGCATAGAAAACTACCTTACCGGCTCTGGCAGCCAGGATATCGGCGCTGGGAGAACCCTGAATGTTTAAGCCCTTATTTATTATATTACGGTAGGAAACCCCGAAACCGGCGATCACCCTGCCCTTTAGCGGCCAGATAAAATCATCACCGCTCAACCTGGCCGGGACATTCTGCTGTTTCAGGCGGTTGGGGATCAGGATCATCTGGCCTATTTCGATCGTCGAATCCTCCGAGATATTATTTGCCCGCAGTATGTCATTAATATCCACGCCGTATATTCTGGATATTCTCCAGAGGGTCTGGCCCGCCTCCACGCGGTGATGCACCCCGGGTGATGCCTTTGCCATAGCCGGGGCCATCGGCCTTGTGTAAACAGGGGCGCTTGCGCAGCCCGCCAAAACTAAAACCATCAGGATTAAGTTTGTTTTTTTCATCATCCTTGCATTCTATATTCTACCTACTGGTCTATTAGCGGGTGAGCGGAATCGGACCGCCGTATGCAGCTTGGGAAGCTGCCATTCTACCATTGAATTACACCCGCGCTACGTAGCGCGCACTGACGCAATACCTATCAGCGTCAGGTGCGCAAACAGTCTTCCATCAATTTAATCGAGCAATACCTTCCGCACATCGTGCACACCCTGGATAATTTCGGCTTGCTGGATAAACGGTATTCTCCGGCTTTCCAGGGATCAATGGATAACTTGATCTGTTTTTTCCAGTCGCGCGCTTTGCGCGCCGCAGAGATCTCCCTGTCCCAGCCGATCGCCTCTTTATTGCGCTTGACCAGGTCAGCGGCATGAGCCGCAATCCGCGAAGCGATAACCCCTTCACGAACATCTTCCAGCGTCGGATGGCGCAGGTGTTCGGCAGGCGTGACATAACAAAGGAAGTCCGCGCCAAAGCTGGCTGCCAGCGCCCCTCCGATAGCGGAGGTAATATGGTCGTAGCCCGGGGCAACATCGGTTACCAACGGCCCAAGGACATAAAATGGCGCACCATGGCAATATTTTTTCTCTAAAAGTATGTTCTTCCTTATCTGGTCAAGGGGAACATGACCCGGGCCTTCGATCATCACCTGGACGTTCCTTTCTCGGGCCCTCTTTGCCAAAGTCCCTAATATCTTAAGCTCGGCTATTTGTGCATTATCAGTAGCGTCCAATATCGACCCGGGGCGCAAACCATCTCCCAGGCTTAAAGTAACGTCAAATTTATAGGCGATATCCAGTATCCGGTCAAAGTGCGTATAGAACGGATTCTCCTTTTTGTGGTATCTTATCCAGCTGGCAATGATCGCCCCGCCCCGCGAAACCACACCCATTAACCTTTTTTGTTTTTCCAGCGCCGCAAGGCTTGAGCGCGTAACTCCGCTGTGAATGGTAAAAAAATCTATTCCTTGCTTTGCCTGCTCCTCTAAAACCCGCAAAACATCTTCGGCACTGAATTTGAGGAAGTTTTTATTCTTGGTTTGGGCCCTCACAGCTACCTCGTAAACCGGGACTGTGCCCACGGGTATGCTTGAACGCCTTAAAACCTCCTCCCTCATTTTCTTGAGGTCTCCTCCCACGCTCAGGTCCATGAGCGCGTCAGCCCCGTATTTTATGGCAGCTTTAAGTTTTCCGATCTCGGAGGCAATGCTCGACTCATCTGTGGATGTTCCGATATTGGCATTTACCTTGGTGCGCAAGGTGGCACCTATGGCGCAGGGTTTATCGATCTTATGATTTATGTTTAAAGGTATGGCGGCCCTGCCTTCCCGGATAAGGCGCATGATCAAGACAGGTTGGACCCCTTCGAGGCGGGCTACTTTACGCATCAGCGGGGTGATCTTATTTTTTCTGGCGTATTCCAGTTGGGTCATTTTGTTTTAAGTTCCTTGAACAGCTCTTTTGCATCGGCTGCTGCCCCTCTAACCGCAACCCTGCGGCAGCCAGCGGCAATGATCTTACCGATATTATTCTTATTAATACCGCCGATGGCGAAATACGGGATCTTTATTTTTCCTTTAAGCTCGTTTAAAACCTTTAATCCTATCGGCCTTATTCCCGGTTTTGTGGGAGTGGCGAAGACCGGGCCGATACCGATATAATCCGCCCCCTGTTTCTGGGCCTTAAGCGCTTGAACCAGATTATGGCAGGAGATACCGATGATATAATCCTTGCCTAATATCTGCCTGGCTTTCTCTAAGGGCATATCCTCCTGGCCCAGATGCACGCCATCGGCTCCTGAAAAGACGGCCAGGTCAGGGTAGTCGTTAACGATAAAGAGCGTATTACTCCCCTGCAGGCGTTGCTTAAGCTTAAGGGCTGATTTTAATATACCGGGCTTAGCGGAAATTTTATCCCGCAGTTGAACTATCCCGAAGCGGCCTGCCTTTATGTCAAAGCCCGGTTTATCTAATATCAGATAAAGCCGAGATCTTTTTAAAAGATTTCTTCTCGATCTCATAAACCTTGTACCTGATCTCCTTGAAACGCAAAGCCGCTTGCTTATTCTTAAGCTTGGAGAATTCTTCCAATACGCGCAGGGATTCTTTAACCCTTTGGATATTCGCCCAGAAAATATCCCTTAACCCCGCGCGCTGCAATTCCGAGCGGGAGTTCCTCCTTCCCACGTCGCAGGCGCTAGAGCGTTCTTCCAATAGCCGGGAAGACAGGTAAACCTTTTTAACGATAGCGTCTATCTGGTGCCGGTAGAGTTTAAAAAGAGCGGTTAGTTTGCGGTCATCAAGAACAAACCGGGTTATCTCTTCGCAAACGCGTAAACCTTCCTTGACCCGGTTAAGATTGGCATCGATTATCCGATGAGCATTATTATTCCGGAGATCATTCATGGGCACGCAGATGAGCGATCTTCCTGATAAGCGCGCTGGTGGAGCGGTTCTTGACCAGGTTAATAGTAAGGACCGAGCCTCCGTAACCTTCCACAAAATCAGCGCCCACTATGCTATCTTTATTCCAATCCGAACCCTTGACCAGAAAATCCGGCTTGATCTCTTTGATCAGCCCTAAAGGATTATCTTCATTGAACAGGAGCACAAAATCAACGCATCCCAGGGCTGCCAGTGTGCGCATCCGGTCACCCTGGGCAATGATCGGCCGGCTCTTCCCTTTTATTTTCCTGACGGATGCGTCGCTATTCACCGCCACCACCAGATAATCCCCTTTTTGCCTTGCATCCTGCAGGTATTTGACATGGCCGTAATGCAGGATATCAAAACATCCGTTAGTAAAAACTATCCGTTTACCTTCCTGCTTAAGCCGGGCCAGCCTCGCCTTAAGGCGCCGAAGCGTGGTTATTTTTGTTCCTGGCAAAGTTCCTGCTCGATCATTTCGCATATTATATGGGCAATAGTAATGTGGGCTTCCTGGATCCTGGCGGTCACCTTAGAGGGGACCAGCAACGATACATCGGCTAATTTTACGATCTCTCCGCCGTCCCCGCCGCTTAAGGCCACGGTCTTGATCCCCATCTTCTTGGCTTGTTTGATGCCCAAAGCAACACTCCGGGCCTTTCCGCTGGTTGAAATACCCAATACCACATCATTCTTCTTTCCCAGGGCTTCTACCTGGCGGGAAAAAACCACATCATAACCGTAATCATTGGCCAAGGAGGTGATCACCGCGGTGTTTGCGGTCAGGGCAATACCGGCTAAAGCGGAGCGGTCCCGCTTAAAGCGGCCGACAAGCTCGGCGGCAATATGCTGGCTGTCGCTGGCTGAACCTCCGTTTCCGAAAACGATCACCTTGCCGTCTTTTTTAAGGCAGTCGATCATCAGCTCGGCGATCTGAAGGATGGAACCGATCTGGCTGCGTAATATCTCTTCCTTGACCTGGATGCTCTCTAAAAGTATATCCTTAATTCTTTCGCGCATTTTATGCCTCCACTTATCCAAAAAACACTTTGGCAATATCGTAGAGTTCCATATCCACGGTCTTTAACGCTTTCACTGCTTCTTCCAAGGCTACATCAACGATCTTTATTCCCGATAAAGCGACCATTCTGCCGAGTTTTTTGTTTTTGATCAACTCCACCGCTTTTACGCCCAGGCGAGTGCCTAATACCCGGTCAAAGGCAGTCGGAGAACCGCCTCTTTGGATATGGCCTAAAACACTGACCCTGGTTTCATATCCGGTTATTTTCTCTATCTGTTCAGCCAGCCTCTCGCCGATGCCGCCTAACCTGACATGGCCAAAGGCATCCAATTTTTGCTCCTGGGTGACCATTGAGCCGTCCTTGAACTGGGCCCCTTCGGCGACCACTACTATGCTGAAGGTTTTGCCTCTTGAGTGCCTTTTCTTGATTATTCCGCAAACTTCATCCAGGTCAATGGGAAGCTCGGGTATCAGGATCACATCCGCACCACCGGCGATACCGGCCTCAATGGCGATCCAGCCGGCATGCCTGCCCATGACCTCGGCCACGATGACCCGGTGATGGCTTTCAGCCGTGGTATGCAGGCGGTCAATGCACTCCATCGCCACATTCAAAGCCGTATCAAAACCAAAAGTGTAATCCGTGGCAGAGAGATCATTATCAATGGTCTTGGGAACCCCGACGATATTCGGCAGGCCGTCCTTGGTCAGCTTGGAGGCAACCCCCAGGGTATCCTCGCCACCCACGGCAACCAGGGCATCCAGCCCGATCTTCTTAAAATTATCTTTGACCTTTTGCAGGTCCCCTTCTTTCTTATAGGGATTAGTGCGGCTGGTGCCTAAAATGGTCCCGCCTTTGGGCAAGATCCCGGAAATGGCAGACAGGTCTAAAGGCATAGTGTCATTCTCAACCAGCCCCTTCCAGCCGTTCTTGATCCCCACGATCTCATAGCCCTCAAGCAATGCCTTACGCACTACCGCCCGGATAACCGGGTTTAACCCCGGGCAATCACCCCCGCCTGTTAAAATACCGATCCTTGCCATTTTCCTTACTCCTCCTTAGATCCGTCCATAACCGCCAAACGGTATTGTTGGTTTAACCTCTTTGTCAAAATCCTTTCTCCTGCGATTATCCCTGTCATCATGGGCGATCTTAGCCACATGTATCCTGATAATGATCTGCTCCTCCAGGCCTAAAACCTCCTGGATCTTGCTCCTGGCAATATCCTGCAAGCGCGATGTAAGCTCCGGGATATTCGCTTCAGAGCGCAGGACCACCCGCATATCCGCGATGATCCCTTTTTTATTCGCCACGACATTGGGTCTTAACTCCTTGATCTCGGGGATCACCCCGGCGAGCCTCCGGATCAGGTCCTCTACCGCCGAAAGCGAAATAGTTACCTGGCCCCCGGAGGTGGAAAAAGCGATGGTCTTTTCCCTCTGGAACTTGCCGAGGATGATCTGGGCGAAGGAAAAACTTATCAGGATCAAAAGCGCTCCCACCAGGCCCATGATTATCCGGGAATTCGGGCTCTCCTGAAGATAGACGAGAAAATTATTCACATCCTGGGGCAATAGAAAGTTTAAGGCAAAGACAATCAGCACCAGGCCGATGAGCGTGATAACCGCGGAATAAAATAAAATTCCCAGAATGGAAAGAAACTTCATCATTGCCCCCTTTCTATGCCCTGCACATTCACATTGATATCCTTAATGGAAAGATTGCTCATTTTATCCAAGGCCTGCCGCACATTCTCCTGCACGCGGCTTGCGATATCCGGTATATTATAACCGTATTTGATGACCAGCGGGATATCCACCCTCACCTCTTCATTCCTGGAGATATCCACTTTTATCGCGGCTTGCGATTTCTGGCCGATCAGCTCAAGCAGGCCGATCCTTAATCCTCCGCCGACCCTTTTGACCCCTTCGATCTCCGCGGCGGCAATTGCCGCTATGGATGCGATCACGTTTTTATGGATCCTGACTGCCCCCAGCTCATTCCTTGTCTCTTCGCTTTTCATCTATTCTCCCTTACCTTCAGCTGCCAGAAGTTCCTGCACAAAATGGGTGGATATATCCCCTTTTTTGAATAAGGCGTTATCCATGAGCTTGAGATGAAAAGGGATAGTGGTCTTGATGGGCGCGATATAAAATTCGCTCAATGCCCGGCGCATGGTCCTGATCGCCTCCTGCCGGTTATTGCCGTGGACAATAAGCTTGCCTAACAGGGAATCATAATAAGGAGGTATTTCATATCCGGCGTAAATATGCGTATCTACGCGCACATTAGGGCCCCCGGGAAGGATCAGGGTTTCTATCTTTCCGGGTGAAGGCATAAAATTGTTATCCGGGTCCTCGGCGTTGATCCGGCATTCGATGGCAGCACCCGTGATGTGCACATCATCCTGCTGGATTTTGAGCTTCTCTCCGCCGGCAACCCGCAGCTGCTCCTTGATCAGGTCGATCCCCGTAACCATTTCGGTGACCGGATGCTCCACCTGGATGCGCGTATTCATCTCCATAAAATAAAAATTATTCGTTTTTACGTCGAGGAGGAACTCGATAGTACCGCAGCTGACATAACCTATGGACTTCATCCCCCTTAAGACCATCTCTCCTAATCTCTTGCGCATTTTGGCGTCCACCACCGGCGAAGGCGATTCCTCCAGCAATTTCTGATGCCTTCTCTGGATACTGCAGTCCCTTTCCCCCAGCTGCAAAATATGGCCCATCCGGTCGCCGATAAGCTGCACTTCAATATGGCGCGGTTTTTCGATATATTTCTCAATGTAAACGCTGGAATTGCCGAAATTGGCCTCCGCCTCGCTCTGGGCGGTCAAAAGGCTTGAAACCAGGGTAAGGTCATTGTGGCAGATACGCATTCCCTTGCCTCCGCCGCCGGCAGCTGCTTTGATGATCACCGGATAGCCGATTGTTTTGGCGGTCTTAAGCGCCTCTTCTTTGTTCTTGATCACCGAGCGGCTTCCCGGAACGATCGGCAGGCCGGCCTTCTGCATAGTGGTGCGCGCGGCCATTTTATCGCCCATAAGCCGGATATTCTCCGGTGTCGGGCCGATAAAGGTGATCTTGCAGGATTCGCAGATCTCGGCAAAATGCGCGTTCTCCGCCAGGAACCCGTAACCCGGGTGTATGGCCTCTACGTCGGTGATCTCCGCCGCGCTTATGATCGCGGGGATATTCAAATAACTGTTGGAGGATGAAGCCTGGCCGATGCAGATGGCTTCGTCGGCAAAACGCACGTGCAGGCTGTTGCGGTCTGCCTGAGAGTAAACAGCCACGGTGCGGATGCCCAGGTCATGAGCTGCGCGGATTATTCTTAAGGCGATCTCGCCTCGGTTGGCAATGAGTATTTTGGAGAACATTTTTGTTTTTAGAGCGGCTCAATAAGGAATAAGGACTGGCCGAACTCAACCGGTTCGGCGTTATCTACCAATATCTCGAGGATCTTGCCCCTTATCTCTGATTTTATCTCATTCATCAGCTTCATTGCCTCAATTATGCAGATCACCTGGCCCGGTTCGATCGTCTGGCCTACCTCCGCATAAGCCGGGGCCTCCGGGTTGGGGGCGCGGTAAAATGTGCCGACCATGGGTGACTTGATCTCTACTGTTTTAACCAGGTTTTTGGCCTCTACTTCCGGGGGGATCTGCGCTGCGGCGGCCTGAGCCGGGACCATACCCTGCCTCTCTATGACTATCGGGCCTTCAAGGCCGGCGGCTGTTTTCTTAAGGCGGATGCGCATATCCTCTTTTTCCACCTCAAGCTCAACCAGGCCGTTCTCATTCATCAGGTTGATCATCTCTTTGATCTCTTTGATATTCATAGATGGCTCCTTTAATTTATTCTTTCCACATAAGTGCCGCCGGTGCGGGTATCCACCTTTATCTTGTCACCCACATTAATAAATAAGGGAACCTGGATAATCGCCCCGGTATCAATTGTAGCCGGTTTGTTCCCGCTCTTTGAGGAATCGCCTTTTATTCCCGGCTCGGTAGCCACAATGTTAAATTCTATGAAATTAGGCAAGCTGATGGACAAAGTTTCGCCTTTAAAAAAGTAGCCCTGGATCTCCAGGTTATCCTTTAATAATTTCGCCGTATCCCCGACGGTTTCTTCGGGGATAGCGATCTCTTCAAAATTATCGCTGTCCATGAAATGGAACATCCCCCCGCTTGAGTACTGGTATTGCAGCTTGCGCTCCTCTACGAAAGCCTGCTCTATTTTTTCATCGCCCCGGAAAGTTTTTTCCTGGACATTATTGGTCTTCATGTTGCGCAGGCGGGCCCGCACAAAGGCAGCGCCCTTGCCCGGCTTGACATGCTGAGCATCCAGGCAGACATAAACATCCCCGTCAACTAAAATAGTTACACCTGATTTGATCTCATTTATTGATAGAGCCACTTAACACCTCGCATCCTTTCCTTGTCACTAAAACCATATCTTCTATCCTTATCCCGAATTTACCAGGCAAATAGATCCCGGGTTCTACTGTAAAAGTCATGCCTGGCTTTAAGGCGCTTGCCTCTCTAGCGCTGATCCGCGGGTCCTCGTGCACCTCAAGACCAAAACCATGGCCCAGGTTATGGGTAAAGTAACCGGCATAGCCTTTTGAGCGGATGTATTCCCGCGCAACTCTATCAATTTCAGCCATTTCTGCGCCGGGCCTTATCCTTTTTATCGCCAGCTCCTGCCCTGCAAGCACGATATCATAAACTTTGCGGACAAGAACTTTTATTTTACCCAAAAAGAAAACCCTTGTCAAGTCGGATTTGTAACCCTGGAAATCAACACCCAGGTCAATAAGCACGGGCTCATTATCCTTTAGCTTTCTTGGGCCTGAAAGGTGATGCGGCTGGCTTGAGTTAGGCCCCGATGCCACGATTATATCAAAAGCTGAAGCCCTGGCCCCCTGATACCTGATAAAACGCTCAAGTTCCGCGGCCACCTCCACCTCTTTTATGCCCGGCTTAAGGAACTTCCTGATATGCCGCAAAGCCAAACCGGTGATCCGCGTTGCTTCCTTTAACTTAGCTATCTCCTGTTTATCCTTGACCTGCCTTTTATCTTCAATGATGCCGTGAGTGGGGATAAGCTCAAAACTGCCTTTAGCGTATTCTTTGATTTTGGCAAACTCGGCAAAGGCCAGATGCCTCTCCTCAAAGCCGATCCTTTTTAAACCAAGCTCCAGGGCTGCCTGGGTGATACATTTAAACACCGGGCCGTTACATTCTTTAAGTTTGGCATTGCCTTTTAAGAATGCCCCGGCTTCTTCGGTATAACGGGAATCCGTAAAATAGATATTCCCTTCTTCAGAGACCAACAGATAGGAATCGCGGCTTAGGGATTCAGTGAGATAAGATATATTTGCCGGTAAAGAAACCAGGAGGCTGTCCAGCCCTCTCTGTTTTAGTTGGAGATACGCGCTCTTCAGGCGGGAATTCATCGCGCTTCGATCAGGTCTACCAGGGCTTCCAGCCCCAGGAGGTAACTTTTGGCCCCAAACCCCATGATCGTGCCTTTGGCTACAGGCGAGACCAGGGACTTATGCCTGAATTCTTCGCGGGAATAGATATTGGAAAGGTGCACTTCTACAGCGGTCAAGCCGCAGGCAGCTATGGCATCGCGCAGGGCCACGCTGGTATGGGTATAAGCTGCCGGGTTGATCAGGAGGCCCTGGAATTTGTTCTTTTTGGCCTGCTGGATAAAATCCACGATGCGGCCTTCCACGTTGCTCTGCTTGATGACAAGGGCAACGCCCCTTTTTTTAGCCGCTGCCTGAAGCATCCGGTTGATCCGGGCTAAAGTTACCCGGCCGTAAATTTGCGGCTCGCGTTTCCCGAGCAGGTTCAGGTTAGGGCCGTGGATGACAAGTATTTTTATCATTCTGCCTCATCTACGAGCATTATGGGGATCCCGTCGCGCACGGGATATTTCCTGCCGCACTTTTTACAAACGATCTTATTGTCTTTTAATTCCACATCCGCTTTGCAGGCAGGGCAGGCCAGTATATCAAGCAGCTCCTTATCGATCATTTTGTCTTTCCTTTCTCCTTCTCCAGATAGGCCACCCTTAATTCATAAAGTAAATTCTCCAATAGCTCGGTCTCTTCCTTGGAGAGGTTATTATTGGTCTTCTCCTGCAGCATACCTAAGGTATCGATGAGGAATTTTGCCTGGACCAGGTCCTCCTCAACTTTATCCGTTGCCGGGTTAGGCATATGCCCCAGGGCAATGGATGCCTGCATGGCAAGGGTTGTGACAAAAAATTTAAAGTCCGGGGGAGGAGGAGTAAACCCGACCTTCTCTTTAGGGGCAGCTTTTTCCTTTTCTACATTCTGCTTCCAGTCTTCGTCTACTTTCTTTTTAATCTCATCCATATTTTAATAGATTGTGATTCCGGCATAACCGACTACGCTGGAAAAATCCTTAGTCGTATCGCCTGAGGTCTGGTATTTGATCAATTCCCCTTTTTTAGCACCCAGAAGCTTGGCTGCTTTTAACAGAACGGACACCGGCGCAAAACCGCACATGGATATATCAAACTGCCTTACTGCCTGGGCTAATTTATTTTCATCCAAATTTATTATTGCTTCTATCGCCCTGGCGTCCTTCTTTTCGGCGCTGGCCTGCTCCTCGTAATGCGTAAGGTCTGAACTAGCGATGATCGTGGTTGAACTTTTAAGATCGTTATTCAGGATCGCTGCGGCTAATTCTTCTCCGAGCTCTTTAAGCGCGTCCAGATCATCGCTCATGATAGATACCGGGACAATTTTAAAATCCTTGCTGAAATACTGCAGTATGGGCAGCTCCACTTCCAGTGAGTGTTCATCCAGATGTGCCAGCATATCCGCTTCCAGATGCCTGGTTTTATTTAAGAGCAGCCCGGCTAAATGTTCGTCGATCTCTATTTTCCCGAGAGGAGTTTCCCAAAACCCCCGGGGCATTATGCTAAAAGGCACGCCACTCCCGGTGTGATTAGGGCCTAAGAGCACAACGGTCTTTTTTATATTGACCTTTGAAATCGTCTGGACAGCTACCGGTCCTGAATAAATGTATCCGGCATGCGGCAGGACACATCCTATAACGTCCTTCTTTGGGCCTCCAACACCGGCAAAAAGAGAAATGATCTTATTTATCTCCTTAGCTAATGAAGGATAAAACTGACCGGCTGCAATGGGCTTACGGATATAGGACTGATCCATCCCTTATCTTCTGGTTTTTGCTTTCTTTCTTTTACGCTCGCTGGGTTTTTCGTAGTGCTTGCGGTCGCGTACTTCCCGCAGGATACCTTCCTGCTCGATCTTCTTCTTGAAGCGGCGCAGCGCGGATTCAAAAGATTCGTCTCTCTTGACTTCAACCTGTGACAATATGATCATCTCCTTTCGGGTTAATTTTAGGTTAATAATATACCACTCTTTCAAAACCCTGTCAATAAGCAGGACCGGTTCTCAACCCAAAGCAGGACCGGTTCCGGATCCAATCGGGAAAGTGTCCCCCATTATTCTATTCTATCTGAAACGATATGATGATATTAAAGGAAAGCTGCTGGTAATCCAGCTCTTTGGGGAAATTCGGAAAGGGAGATGCTTCTCTGACGCTCTTTAGCGCGATGTCTTTAAGGTAATCGTTTGCGGTTGTCTTCTCTTCGACTAACCGGGTGTTCCTGATCAAACCATCATTTGAGATAATGAAAGATACGTATACCTCCCCTGTTTCATTGTGGGTAAAGTTTTGGAACGCGCTTCGCCGGATCTTCTCGCGGACGATCTGGTAATAAGTGATGTAATTGGGGTTGTTGATCTTGGCCATATCTATCGGAGGCAGGGAGATCTTCTTTTTTATCGCTATCGGAGAAGAAGCGGTAAGGTTGGGTCTTGAGAGCTGCGGGGACTTGTTCAAGAAAATATCCTGCTTGTTCTTGAAAATCTGCTCCCTCTCAATATAAGGAGGCGGGATCTTGCTGCCTGCGACTACCTTGGCATCAAGCTTAAGCAGGGGATCGGACCTAAGAGGCGGCCTTTCCAGCGCAGAATTAGAGGATATTTTGATTTTCGGCCTGGTTTGAGGTTTCTCTTTAACATAGCGCACCACTACTTTCTGCTTCTTCGGCGCCGGAGCAAAAGGATTCATATTGGGGCTGCGCAGAAGGATGGCGCTATGAACAAGCAGAGAGATGATAAGGGCAAGCCGAAATAACCGGTAATCGTAAGCCATAACCTATTTTAACACGGAAAGCTGAAGTTGCAAGTATCCGTAGGGGACACTTTCCCGATTGGATCCGGAACCGGTCCTGCTTTGGGTTGGGAACCGGTCCTGGGTTAGTCCTGGGTTAGAATTCGGCTTTTACCCCTCCGGTAAATGAAAAACCGGGCATGGGAAAACCCCGGATGACCTGATACTTGCGGTTTGTAAGGTTATCAATGTGGGCAAAACAGGTAACTCCGGTTTTGAATTTCTTTGATACGCTGATCCCAAGTACAAAAAAATGTTTTACCTTGTCTGTATTTGCGGCGTTGCCAAACCTGTGGCCGGTATATTGGCCCTTAAATTCAACTGTTAATCCGTTATAACCGCGATACCGCAGGCAGGTATCAACCTTATTCATCGGCTGATATACAAGGTATTTGTGTGTATCCTCATCCCTGGCGACCAGATATGTATAATTGATATCCAAATCAAGATTATCCGAAATGAATATTTTATTTTCAAGCTCTATGCCGTCGATCGCCGCCGAGCTGACATTCTCCGGCCGCCATACCCAATTTTCATCAGGTGACCATTGTATAAGATCCTTGAAATCGCTGTGAAAATAAGTCAGCCCCGATACAAGGCGGCTGTTTATTCTTGCCTCAACCCCTAATTCCTCAGTGATCCCTTTTTCCGGTTTCAAATTCGGATTTCCCGATTCCCAGATGGTCGTCGGCCAATACAGGTCGTTAAAGGTCGGTGCCCGAAAGGAACGACTGACCGATCCGTGGAATTTTATCCCCTCACTCATTTTATAGAGGGCGCTTAGGCTCGGATTAAACTCGGTGCCGAAATTGGAGTAATCGTCAACCCGGGCGCTAAGATTGAGATTCAACTTCTTATCAAATAGATCCAGCCGGTTTTCCAGGTAACCAGCCCGCACATTATATTTGTGTTTTGCGCTTGTAGTAGAATCATTCATATTCTTTACATAATTTAATCCGGCCACTATTCCATATCCATCCATAAACTGTTTATCAAACTGCAGGTCAAAACCCCTTACCGTGGTAGAATGGATATTTTTGTCATAGGTAGTCGAGTTCTCGATGAATTCCAGGCGGTCGTAATTCTGATAGGCCCTGGCTGATATGCCGGTTGTTTCATCCGGCTTAAAACCCCAGTTAAAATCAAAGAAGCGCTTCAATGTATCCAGCTTGTCATCCTCATCGATCCCCCAGATCGTCGAACCGGGGGTTCCAACTCTGCTTTTATAAAAACCGGAGTTCAGCTTCAAATTGTTTTCACCGTTAAGCTCATATTCCAATTTAAGGTTGCAGTCCTTGGAGTTGAATTCGGAGTTTTGACGGAAGCCCTCGGAGCTCTGGTATCCCCCGCTGATAAGGTAGCCGAATTTTGAGATCCTTGCTCCGTTTAACATGCGCTCAACATATGTCCTGGCAGTGCCGAAGCTGCTGTAGATCTCTGTCTTCATCCCATCTTTGGGCGGTTTCTTACTGATGATATTCACCACCCCTCCCATTGCCGAGCTGCCGTACAGGCTTGAGCCCGGCCCATGCAGCACCTCTACCCTGCTTATATCTTCAAGAGGGATGGTGGATAAATCCACTTGGCCATCGCGCGGATTATTCACCGGCCTGCCGTCAACCATGACCAGGACCTGCGCTGCCGTAGAACCGCGCATTCTAATATTTTCAGTGGTCCCCGGCCCGCCATAAGTGCTTATGTTGACGGAGGTAAGACCTGTGAGAGCATCCCCTAAATCTTCCGCTCCTCCTGATTCCATTTCTTGCGAGGTAACTACATCGATTACGCGGCCGACATCTCCGGATGATTCTTCTATTCTTGAAGGGGTAACTACGATCTTATCTAGCTCAAGACCTTGCGGGAAGGCAATACCCGGCAGGAAAAACAATGGCAGGCTTAAAACGATCAGTTTCTTAATAATATTTTTCATTACAACCCTTTCTCTTCTTGCGAGAGTACTTACCTGTGTATAGGCGATCGACCGGGCTCAACTGGCTTATAGTTATTTGCCAGTATTACCGTTGCGGGACAGCGCCTGGGATCTTGCCAGGACTTCCTTCGCCTATCCGGTTTGTATCTTTAGAAGTGCAAGCGTATTTTTTAATATCCAGAAACCAGTGTTTTCCTAAATTCTCTTTGAACACAGGGAATGCCTCCAGTATCCTGATCGGCTCCCTGAATAGCGGCCCATCAACCACCAAGGTATGGAATTCTCCTTTCTCCCCACAGGGGTCAATTTCAGGTTTCAGTTCTTCAATAAATTTCCTGTCTATAACGCGGCCCAGCCATTCCTTGCCCAACAGGCCGGATTTAACCGCTACCACCACGGCCTTAAAACCGGAGTCAATGATCTCCAAGATCAATTCTCTGGTATCCCTGCCCCATAACGGCATGATCGGTTCAACATCCGCCTCCCGGCACACCGCGTCAATCCAGTCTTTATGCTCCTTAAGATATATATCCCCGAAAACTATTCCAGTGATTCCCGCTTTCTTTTTCCAGGCGGAAATTAACGCTTTGAATTCCTCGCGGTAAGCCTGGCCGGATCCAGGCATTGCCTTCTGCTCCATCGGGATCCCGATGAGCTGCGCCTGTTTTATAATAAGCTGAGCGGGCAGGCCGTGAGATAACGAATTTCTTCCGGCGGGGTCAGTAAAATTGAACAATAACGAAAGATCATGCCCCATAGAAATAGCTTTATAACAGGCAAAACAGCTGTCCTTTCCCCCGCTCCAGAGGCCGGCTGCCTTCATCTTAGCCCTCCTACGAGGATCTTGCGTAATAAGCCCATATCAATATTATCCCTTACCAGCCGGGCTAATTTATCAAACTCCTTATCCGGATTGAAATTTTCTCTTACCGGCAAAACAGTCCAACCTTTTTTCTTTCTTAACCTGTTCAAAAAACTTCTTCGGAATGCGCCGGAATCGAATATACCGTGGATATAAGTGCCTAGAATCCGGCGATCTTTGCTTATTGCCCCTTCCGGATATTTTATTTTCTTGCCGTTACACTCAATGACCTCAAAAAGTGGATCGCACTTTCCCGTGATCCGGGTTAAACCGTGATGAATCTCATAACCGGATAATCTTAAACCCGAGATAAACTCTTTTGCCTCAACCCGCGCGAGGATCTTATCCGGCTTTAAGCTGGTTTCAACCGGCAGGAGATTTAATCCCGGTATTTGCCTGCGCCCTGATTCCAACCCATGCTTGTCATGTATTTTCCTGCCCAACATCTGATAGCCGCCGCAGACTCCCAGCAAAGAAACCGACTTATCAGAGTTGATAATGGATAATATCTTTTTTATAAATCCCGATTTCACCAGGTATCTTAAATCCCAAATAGTATTCTTTGACCCGGGGATAATGATCAGGTCCGGTTTGTTTAATTCTTCGGGGCTTTTAACGTAACGTAAACGCGCGTCAGGCTCTTTTTCCAGGCAATCAAAATCCGTAAAATTGGAGATATGCGGCAGATAGATTACATCAATATTAAGCCTGCGCTTTCTGCCGGAGGGATTATCCTTAAAATTATCCAAAGGTACAGCGTCCTCTTCGGCGATTTTTATATCTTTGTAATAAGGGATTACCCCCAACACCTTGATCCCGGTGCGCCTCTCCAGAAAATCTATTCCCGGCTTAAGCAAGGTTATATCTCCGCGGAATTTATTTACGATTATACCCTTGATCATCCTCCGCTCCTTGGGTGTTAATAATTCCAGGGTCCCGATGATCCAAGCAAAGAATCCGCCTTTATCAATATCCCCCACCAAAATAACAGGCGCTTTGGCGAAAGCCGCCATTTTCAAATTGACTATGTCATGCGATTTCAGGTTTATCTCCGCCGGGCTGCCTGCCCCCTCTAAAACTACAACCTCATAATCCCCGGCTAATCTCCGGAAAGAACTCCTCACCACCTCTAAAAGCCTGCTCTTATATTTTGTGTAACGCAAAGCATTCATATTCCCGATGGGTTTACCCAAGACAATGACCTGCGCGCCGACATCACTGGTCGGCTTGATCAAAACAGGGTTCATATCCACTGTCGGCTCTATGCGGCAGGCCTGGGCCTGGGTTGCCTGGGCCCGGCCGATCTCCCCCTGGCCCCTGGTAACAAATGAATTCAAGGCCATATTCTGGGCTTTAAAAGGCGCGACCCTGAAACCATCCTGCAAGAATATCCTGCATAAGGCAGAGACGATCACGCTTTTGCCTACCCCTGAACCTGTGCCGCAGATCTGCAATGTTTTGGCTTTCATCTATTTAGTATTGAATATTTCCCAGAATAAAAACCGATAAGAGGGTGACTATTTCCGTCAATTCAATTGTCGCCCCTAATGTGTCGCCGGTTACCCCCCCGATTTTTTTAGTTGAGAATTTCCCGAACAGGTAACTAAAACCGGTAACGATCAACAATACGATCAATCCTCGTATCTGCCAGGCTATAGACGCGCAGAAAACTGCCGCGATCGCAGACAGGATGAATATCTTCAGGTTCATACCCTTGATAAATGCCTCTGCCTTTCCCTCCTGCCGGGCGTAAGGAAAGAAGAATGCCGCCCCTACCGCTGACCAGCGGCTTAAGCTGCACATCAGTATCAAAGCACTGGGCTCCAAAGAGCTGCTTATTGAAAAAAGCAGGATGATCTTTAATAATATTACGCTTATCAGGCTTAAAACACCCATTACCCCGGTGCGCGAATCACGCATTATCTCAAGCATTTGCTCGCCTGGCCTTCCGCTTAAAAAAGCGTCAGCGGTATCGGCTAAGCCGTCCAGATGCAGGCCTCCGGTAATAACCATTAGAACGATCACAGTGATCACATTCATAGCCAGGGAAGGAAAGTTAAAGAAAGATAGGAGCGCGTTTACCCCGATGAGGAATAATCCCAGGAGCAGTCCGACAAGAGGGAAATATATCAATGAGTCAGCCATCCTCTGTTCATTGGCTTCTTTCAATTTAACTGGAATTACTGTTAAAAACTGCAGCGCTGACAAGAATGAGGGGATCATATGTTTTTCTCCGATACATTGGCAGTTTTAAATGTAGCCATCTGGGTGAGGATCCTGGCTGAGGCCTCAACCAGTCCGATAGCCAGGGCTGCGCCGGTCCCCTCTCCCAACCTTAGGTCTAAATCCAATAACGGCCTTAGCCCGATATGTTCTAAAATAATCTTATGGCCCCCCTCTTGGGACTTATGAGCGGCGATCATATAATCTTTTACTTTTGGCTCGATCTTAAAAGCAACCAAAGCAGCTGCCCCGGATATGAACCCGTCGATCACTACCGGGATCTTATAAGAAGCGCTAGCCAGGATTATCCCTGCAAGCCCGGCGATCTCAAATCCGCCTACTTTAGATAAGACATCTATCGGATCGGATGGGTCAGGTTTATTTAAAGCTAGGGCTTTTTTGATAATATCAATTTTATTTCTTAATCCTTTATCATCCAGCCCTGTGCCTCTGCCGGTTATTTCCTCAACCGGCTTATTGGTAAAACAGGCGGTTATCGCGCTGGCGGCAGTGGTATTGCCAATCCCCATCTCCCCTGTGCCGGCAATATCAATCCCGTTCTTTAATTCATCATTGAATATCCCTATGCCCGTTTCAACTGCTTGTATCGCTTCCTCTCTGGTCATTGCCGGGTCTTTGGCCATGTTCCTTGTCCCATGATTAACCTTTTTGATAACCAGCTTGGGATGCGGTTTTAAATCTTCGGCAACCCCGATATCCACAACGATGACCTTTACTCCCGCGTGCTTTGCCAAAACATTTATACCTGCCCCGCCCCTTAGGAAATTATAGACCATTTGAGCGGTAACCTCTTTAGGGTATGCGCTTACCCCCTCTTCGGTTACGCCGTGATCCGCAGCCAAAGTAAAAATGGCCTTGTTTTTTAATTCGGGATTATCTTTACCGGTAATTCCTACTATCTGCTTAGCCAGTTCCTCCAGCCTTCCCAGGCTTCCCAATGGCTTGGTAAGGTTATCCAGCCTGGCCTGAGTCTCTTCCAGGAGCTTGGGGTCTGGCTTAGCGATCTTTTCAATTGTTTCAATTATTTTTTTCATTCTTCCTTTTTTGCTTACGCTTTGGCTATTGTAGATTATATTCATATTCAAGGCCTTTGAGCGGCTCATCACGAAGGAGATATTTTACTTTCCCATCGGCTATCATTTTAAAAGCGTATTGAATGACCTGCTTGTAAAAATCGCAAAATATGGATTTTTGATACATGTTGCCGCGCGAATAAAGTTCGGCCGGGCAGGGAGCGCCGCAAATATTCCTTAATTCGCACCGGGAGCATTCATCGATCTTCTCTACTCTTCTGGCGCGCACAGAAGCAAAAGCCGGCGACTTCATTGCCTTGCCTATACTGTCCTTAAAAATATTGCCTCCGGAAAATCCCTTAATAGCGGAAAATTCTCCGCAGGGGACCATCTCTCCTTTGGCCGTGATGGTAAAGAAACACCTCCCGCCTCCGCAGGGTGAAATATCGCACATCAACCTGCGGGCCTGAGGGGCAACTATGGCAAGGATAGTATTGGCAAAATTACCCACGATGATCTTGCGCCCGGTATTAGAGGTTAATCTAACCGCGGTTTCTACGGCTTGGATAAAATATCTCGCGAAATCATTTTCATCGGGTTTTAGAAGCTTAACCGGAACGCGGGTGAATCGCACCGGATTCAGCAAAACACAAGGGACCTTCTTTTTATGCAAAAAACTCACCAGTCCGGGGAGGTCTTTTACGTTGTGTTTAGTCACCGTAGCGATGACATTCAGGCCTCCGTAGCCATCAAACCATTCCAGGGCTCTGACAGCCCGGGGAAAATTACTTCCCTGCCCCCTTGAAGGCCTCTGGCGCCGGTTAACCAGGGGCCGGTGAGAATCAAGAGAAATGCCCACTCCCACAAGATTATCTTTTAAGAAATCCACATCCTTCTTCTCCAGGAGGAGCGCGTTTGTTTGCAGCCCGAACTTGAAAGTATTCCCGTATTTTCTTATCGCTCCAAAAATAATGTCTTTCACCAGAAGGGGTTCACTGGCGTGGAAAATAATGACCTGCTTCCTTCGGCTTCCTTTAAAATGCTGAGCCAGTTTATGCAGAATAAAATCCAGCTCTTTATCCGTCATCGAACGGCCGTCTTTTCTTAACTTCCCTGGGAGATAGCAATAAGAGCAATTCGCGTTGCACTTATCCGTAGGGTCAATATAAATGGCGGTAAGCTCCTTACTCAAACGAAAATCATTCATTTGTTTCAGAAGCTTTTCTTTGTGTTTGCCATATAGAGCCAGGACGTCTTCCGGGACAAAGATCGGACCCTCTCCTCCCTTATTTACCTGCGCCCAAAATAGGCTATCGGCGTCCACAACGACAGACCGGCCGCTATTCTCCCAAATATGCAAACCTTTAACCATTTGTATTAAAGCAGTGCTTTGTCCTTGCGCACATCCCCATACATGACGAAATGCGATAATCCGTTAGCGGTCTTGGCGCATTTAAGCCGGTAGGCAATACTGCCTGGCTGTAATTGAGCATTATTACGGTTGGTCTTTGAAGCAGTTTTCTTCTTCTTTGCATCCACGGCATCCTCCTTTGTTTTATTTCCCTTTTATTTTCATTGGCAGCCCCGCTGCCATGAACAAAACTTCATTGGCTCTGCTGGCGGCGATCTGGTTGATTTTCCCCGCGATATCCCGGAACTCTCTTCCCAGCTTATTTACAGGCACCAGCCCTAAACCCACTTCATTAGAAACCAGGATTATCCTCGCCTTCTTCTTCCCTAAAAAAAACAACAGGTCTTCGATATTCTTGATAACTGCTTCTTGGCCGGCACCGGCGAGGACTAAATTGGAAACCAAAAGCGTCAGACAGTCAACAAGGATACAATCAAAGCTACTATTGATTTTCTCTAATAATCCCGTCAGGTCCCTTGGCTCCTCAAAGGTCTCCCAATGTTTTGGCCTTGATTCTTGATGCAGCCTGATCCGCTCCCGCATCTCTTTATCCAGGCCCTGACAAGTGGCGATAAAGGCGACTTTTTTATATTTCTTGGCCAGGCTCAAGGCATAGGTGCTTTTTCCGCTGCGCGCCCCGCCCAAGATCAATGTTATTTTTCCCATATTTAACCTGGGGACACATCTCCGATTGGATTCAGAACCGGTCCTGCTTTAGTTTCAGAACCGGTCCCATATGTTCCACGATGGTTACGCTTGCCGCTGAAGGGACATGCCTCCAGAAATCCCTGCTCTTCAATATACTGCTCACAAATATAGCGATCACTCCGCCGTGGCAGACTACGGCAACGGTCTTGCCGCGGTTGGCCTGAAGTATTTTCTTTATGGCTCCCTGGACCCTCTTTTTAAAAACCCGCAGCGGCTCCGCCTCAGGGATCCGGCCTTTATAAGGGTCGGCCAACCACTTTTTATAAAGCTTGGGGTATTTCTTCAGGATCTCATCGTGCCTTAACCCCTCAAGTACCCCGAAATCAATTTCTCTTAAGCCCTCCATCTTTACAAAATCCATTCTTCCGAAAAGTATGGCCCTGGTCTGAAGCGCACGTTTCCTGTCGCTGCAATAGACCTTATCAAACTCAAATCCCTTAAATTTCTTGCGCAGGCGAAGGACCTGGGCCTTGCCTTGATCGCTTAAACCTATATCCTTACAGCCGCAATACCTTCCCTGCTTATTCCATTCGGTTATCCCATGGCGGATAAGAACAAGTTTTGTCCCCATTATTTCTCTCCCGGAACTAAAAGCAGGTTTGGCTTGCCTGTAACGGGATTCTTATCTACAAGAACGATAGTTTTGTACACCGCCTCTATATTCTGGTAAGTCAGGACCTCCTCCGGAGTCCCCTCCTTAAAAATAACGCCCTTATCAAGCAGGGCGATACGGTTAGAATAAGCGCCGGCTAAATTCAAATCGTGCAGGATCATCACGATCGACAGCTTATTCTTCAAGTTTAATCTTTTTAACAGGTCCAGGGTCTGGATCTGGTGGCCGATATCCAGGTGGCTGGTAGGCTCATCCAGGAATAAGAGTTGGGGCTCCTGCGCCAAAGCCCGGGCAATAATTACCCGCTGGCGCTCACCGGCGCTCAATTCGTCTATGCGTTTATCTTTTAAGCTAAAGGTGTCGGTTAAGAATAGTTTTTCCGTGGCGATCTCAATGTCTCTCTTGCCTTCAAATTGCAGCCTCTTTAGATGCGGGATCCTGCCCATCAGGACCAGTTCCATCACCGTAAAAGAAAAACCGGTTGAGATATCCTGTGAGACGAAAGCCACCCTCTTACAGAACTCCTTTAAAGCCATAGCCGAGATATTCTTATCCTGATAGAATATCTCTCCCTTTCTTAAAGGAAGCACGCGGGTTGCCATGCGCAAAAGCGTGGTCTTCCCCGAGCCGTTAGGCCCGATGATCACCAGGAAATCCCCTCCCTCTACATCCAGGGATACGCCCTTAATTACATCCTCCTTATAATATCCGCCGCTTACATTATTTATTTTCAGTAACGCGCTCATTAGATCCTTTTTCCTTTTTTCAGGAGAATAATGAATACCGGGGCCCCGATTATCGCCGTGATCACACCGATGGGAATTTCGATCGGCGCAAAAAGGGTGCGCGACAAAAGGTCGCAGAGGACCACAAATATTGAGGCAGCCAGACAGGTCACCGGTATAAGAAGCTTGTGGTTTGGCCCTGCAACCAGGCGCATCATATGCGGCACGATCAGGCCGACAAATCCGATTATCCCGCAGATGCATATAAGGCTGGCGGTGATTATCGCGGTGATAAGGATCAATATTTTCTTTATTGCCTGCGTATTTATGCCAAGATGCACCGCATCCTCCTCCCCCATACTAATGGCATTCAGATCCTGGGCAAAAAGATAAATACCGCAAATGCCCAAGATAACGGGAATAGCTACCAGGAGCAAAAGCTTGTAATCATAGACCTGTAAGCTCCCCCACAACCACCAATTCATCTCATGCATTGCCTCATTGCCGAACAATGATACCAGGAACACTATTATCGATGAAAAGGCTACCGAAACGATCACCCCGGAGAGGATCAATGACTTATCCGCGATCATCCCCCTTTCCCGCGCCAGGTTGTAAACCAGGATAATGCTTGCCAGCGCTCCCAGGAAAGCAGCCAAAGGCATATAAAGCCTTGAGAGCCCGAGTATCGCAGCACTGACAGCAGCCAGTCCGGCTCCGCTTGAAGTGCCTAACAAATACGGTTCAGCCAAAGGGTTCCTTAAGATCGCCTGGAGGGCTATACCGGAAACCGCCAGGCCGCTTCCTACCAGAATAGCCGCGACAATCCGCAAAAGCCGCAGATTGAAAATTGCCTGGTTATTTTTAAGCAGGAGGTCAGATAGAGGGATATGCACCGCGCCTTTGACCAGGCCAAAAATTATCGCCAGCCCAAGCAATAAAAACAGGATTATAAATCTTTTCTTAAGGTACATAATTATCCTTCCGGATATAGCTTTTTATAAAGCTCGCTTAGCCCCCGGGTGATCCTTGGGCCTGGCCTAAGCAAGGTATCCGGGTCAATATCGTTAAATGCGCGTTCACTTTTCACCGCTTCAATCTTATCCCAGCCAAAACGCTGCTTGAGCAATTTTAAAGATGGCTCTTTATCCATATAGGCCATAATAATGCACTGCGGGTCAAGGCTGATCACCTTCTCGGCGCTGATATTGCAGTAAGGCCGGGGAAGATCATGGGCGATATTGATCCCGCCTGCCAGGATGATCAATTCATCAACAATAGAACCGCGGCTCGCGGTCATCAGCGGCTCATGCCAGATCTCTATAAAAACCCTGACCCTTTTATCAAGCGGGATAAGCCGCACCCTGGAAGTTACCGCTGCAACCTCATCCTGCAATCTCTGCGTCAAAGCAACGGCCTCGGATGATTTATTCGTTAATTTACCTATCTCCCTGATAGAATTGAACAGCTCCTCCATACTTGTCGGATCGGAAACATAGACCTTGAAATTAAGCTGTCTTAGTTGAGTAATAACCGGGGCCTGTTCAAGGCCGGTGCAAAAAATATAATCCGGTTTTAAAGCAATGATCTTTTCCATACTGGGTGAACTGAAACTCCCGACTTTAGTTTTACTTTTCACCTCCGGCGGATAATTGCAGTAGGTGCTCACCCCCACGATCTCCCTATTCAGTCCCAATGCGAAGAGGATTTCGGTAGTTGAGGGCGCAAGTGAGATATAGCGCTGGGCCGCTTCGGCTGCGCTGAATAATACGCCAACAAAGATAATCAGTAGGATTATTTTCTTCATTAAATAAAAATACCCGATCTGGTATTTTTCATACCTGGATCGGGCTTCACCCTGATAATACTATGGCCCATTCCGCGAGGCGTTACTTTACTTTATATAGGCAGGTCTTCTGGCTTGAGTTTCAACCTACTTGCTGCGCCTTCCCATCCTGACACCTGTCAGCACAGTGGCTTTAGCAGCTTTCGTCAACTCTTACAGCGGCGGGACCGCATCCGATTTAACGGATTTCCCTTAACCTATATCTTAGATTTTCCTTCTTACTTTACCACCTGGCAAGGATTTGTCAACTAAAATTCTATTCCCCTGCGGGCCTTGATACCCTTAGCGTAATAATGCTTAACCTCGTTGATGCAGCTGACCAGGTCTGCGCAGTCAATAAGCTGCTTTGGCGCTCCTCTTCCGGTAAGCACCAGTTCAATACCTGGCGGGGTATGCTTGATCAGGCCAAGCACATCCTTAAGAGAGACCAGCTTAAGCTTCAGGGCAACATTGATCTCATCTAAAATAATTACCCGGTAGCTCCCGCAGGCAATTACTTCCTTTATCTTCTCCAGGGCAGCGGCGGCTGACTTCACATCAATCGCCTGCGGCTTTCCTCTGATAAAACAGCCCTTTCCGAACTGCTCTACTTTTATATTACTTATTTTCTCAAGCGTCCTATGCTCGCTGCAGACGCGCCCCTTGGCAAACTGGGCGATATAGACATTAAAACCCGCTCCTGCCGCCCTTAAAGCCAGGCCGAAAGCCGCGGTGGTTTTACCTTTGCCGTTACCCGTATAAACCTGGATCATTTAATTACCGCCTTCAAGCCGCATGTGCCTAAAAAACATAAAACCGAAACAATAAGCCCGGCGCAAAGAACCCCGGCGATGATAGCCGGGAACGCGTAACGAAAACGGATCTTAAACAACGACGCGGCGATCACCCCGCTCCATGCCCCAGTCATAGGCAGAGGTATGGCTACGAATATAGCCAGGCCCAGGGCTTCATATTTCTGGATAGCATCCGAATTTCTCTTGGTGCGCTCAAATACCCAATTAAAGAAAATACGCAAAGGTTTAAATTTCCTTAAAGCGTTGGTGACCGGTTCAAAGAAGAAAAGCGCAGGAGCCACAAAAATACAGTTTCCCAGTACGCTGAGCCAATAAGCCTTGTCTAAAGGCATCCCGAAGGACAAAGCCAAAGGTATCGCCCCTCTTAATTCTGAAACAGGCAGGCTAGCCACGGCCATTACGACATACTCCCTGGGCAGCCCGTTTAGCCATTGTAGAATAATATTAAGCATGCTTTTTCCCTTTAAGCGATTCCCGGATGATAAAACGCAGGAACCTCAAGGTATCCACAAACGGATTGATCCGGCTCTTCTGGCCGGAATAGATCGTCTTGACAGGGATGGACTCTATTTTAAAACCCAGCCGGGATGCCTGGATCAATATCTCGGATTCGGTCTCGTATTTGGAGGTTGATAGCTTAAGCTTCTCAAGCAGTCCTTTTTTTACCAGGCGGAACCCGCACTGGGTATCGGGTATATGCTGCCCGCTAACCAAAGATATGAGCCAGGACATAAACCGGTTGGTAACCAGGCGTAAACGCGGCATTTCTCCGGTCGAATCCATACGGTTGCCTGCGACGATGGCGCAATCCGAAGATCCCGCCTTGTTTATAAAAGCCGGCAGGTCATCCGGAGAATGCTGCCCGTCGCCATCCATACTGATCGCCGCGTCAAAACCTTGAACAAGGGCAAAATCATAACCTTTGGCCAGAGAGGCACCTTTACCAAGGTTCCGGGTATTACGCAATACCTGCGCTTTGCAGCTTTTGGCGATATCTGCCGTATTATCGCTTGAGCCGTCGTCAATTATGATCACCTCTAAACCAAATGACTGCGCCTGCCGGATGAGCCTGGCAATCGTTTTTGATTCGTTATAAGTGGGGATAACTACACAGATACGCATAATCATTCCACCCAGAACCTGCGGAACACATACCACTGTTCCGGGTATTTACGTATATAATCCTCAAATATTTTCTTATATGCCCCCACCAAGCTAACCATGTCTTTGGCCCTGTCCGCGGTGGGGCTGAACTCCACAGGTTTTTCTATTCTTAAAGTAAAACTGTCATCCGGATTCCTCAGCATAAATCCCGGGACAATGGGAGCGCCGGTGATCAGGCTTAAAGCTGCCGGGCCTTCGGGAAAATGCGTGGGCCTTCCGAAGAAATCTACCAGCATTCCTTTGCCGGTAAAATCCCGGTCCCCTACCAAAGCTACCATATGATTATTCCTGATCTCGGAAATGCAGCTTCTCATTGCCTTGCCCATGGCAATGACCTTGACCCCCTTCCTGCTCCTTTGGCTGTCAAAGAAATCATTGACCTTTTTACTCTTATGCGGCAGGGCCACTACCCAGAAAGGGTAGCCCAGCTGCGCGATAACTACCCCGCCTAACTCCCAATTACCCAAATGAGCGGTCAGGACAACCGCGCCTTTTCCGGCAGATAAAGCCGCCTCAAAATGATGCGCTCCTTCCAGCTTGATCTTCTTATCTATGTAGTTCCTGTCAAGCTTCTCAAAGCGGAAGAAATCCACCAGGTATTTGGCAAAATTCCGGAAAACCATTATGCTGATCCTCCGGAGCTCACCCCTTGATTTCTCCGGAAAGATGACGGCCAGGTTGTTCTTCACGAATCTACGGTCCCTGGGCGCGAACAGATAATGCAGATCAGCCAGGAAAACAGCGACCGCATAAACCATCCTCAACGGCAGTATCAGCGCGAGAAATTGACCGAAGCGGTAAATGCAGTAGTTTAACACGTTTTATAGGCTTAAGATGAGCCGGGCAATATCCAGGCTGGCGTTGGGCTTGGCTATGCCGGCTGCAGCTTGAGCAAGTTTTTCTAATCCTGCCTTGTCCTCTAATAATCCATCAATGACGCGGTAGGCCTCTTCGGGTTCATCCACCTTGATCGCCGCGCCCTTCTGGGTCAGAAAGTTAGTGTTATTGGCCTCCTGGCCGGGAATGGGCTTGACGATAACCATCGGGAGTTTCATGCTCAAGACCTCGGCGGTAGTAACCCCTCCGGGTTTAGATAAGATCACTTTGGAGATAGCCATCAACTCATGGATATTCTGCACAAAACCAAAGATATGAATATCCTTCTTACAGCGCCTGATCATGCGGTTAAGCGAGCGGAATAATTTCTTGTTCGTGCCGGTAACGATCAACTCCTGGATGTCATGCTTAGACTTCTCCAATGATTTAACGATCGTCTTGATCGGCCCCAGTCCCTGGCCCCCTCCCATGATCAACACCGCCGGCTTGCGAGGGTCCAGATTTAAATTACTAAAGACCTCTTCTTTATTCAACGGCTGGTTGAACTTATGGTCAAAGGGTATGCCGTAAGCCCTGATCTTACCGGCGGGGATTCCTTTCTTCTCTAAACGCAGGGATACGTCCTCCGAAGGGGTTATATAATAATCCACCGTATCATAGACCCAGTAGGAATGCGGTATATAATCGGTAAGCACCGCTACCAGCGGCAAGTTTACCCCATAGGTTTTCTTGTAATCCGCTACCATTCCGCAAGGATAGGCCTGGGTGCAGACCACCATATCCGGATCGAACTTGTCAAAAAGGCGCTTTAATTTCGGGGAGTTGGATCTATGGATATTCTTTTTGATCTTATCCAGCGCCTTGACTACCTCGGGGTTATCATAAAGATAATCCCAAAGCTTAGGCGTGCGTTTGATCACCTCCATATAGATCCGGTTAACCACCTTTTCAGATATGGGGTTGGTGTAATTGAAGGCGTTAATATTGAGTATCTCGGTCTTTGGCGCAAGCTGCCTGATCGCCTTCTCAATGGCCAGGGTAGCGCTGCGGTGGCCGGAAACTTCCGAGATGTACATCAGGATCACGCGTTTGGCAGGCATGGCCGGTTAGATACCGCCTTCCCGGCAGAGCTCCAGAAATGCATCTGTCACCGACGGACAAAACTGGCGGCCGCTCAAATACCTGATCTCATGAATGGCTCTTTCTTTGATCAGGGCCTGCCGGTATGGCCGGTCAGTAGTCATAGCATCAAAGGAATCGGCTACGGAGATTATGGAAGCAACCAGCGGGATCTGTTTCCCCGCTAATCCTTCGGGATAACCCTTGCCGTCAAAGCGCTCGTGATGGTACCTTACCCCGAGCATCGGGCCCTCCAGCTCCTTGATCGGCTTTAAGATATTCACCCCGATCATAGGATGCTCCTTGATGCGATTGCGCTCTCCAACAGTAAGCTCGCTTCTTTTATTCAGGATATGTTCAGGCACCCCGATCTTGCCGATATCATGCAGGAGGCTGGCTACATGCAGGTCCTCCAGAAACTTATCGTTAATTGATTTTTTGGCACTATGGTGCATTTTTTTGGCTATCTCCAAGCTAAAGCTGGTTACCCTGGTGGTATGCCCGTGCGTATAATGGTCTTTGGCTTCGATGGCCGCAGCCAACGCAATGGTAGTGCGTAAAAACATCTGGCGCTTACGGTCCAATTCATACTCCAGCTCCTTGAACAGCTGGGCGTTGCGGATGGCCATAGCTACGTTGGAATTAAGGGCGGCAAAGAAATCCAGCTCTTCATCCAGGAATTTCCTGCCGTTCTCCTTCCTGCCCAGCAATAAAAGCCCCAGCAGCTTATCGCGGAAATAACTGGGAACGCAGACCGTTGTTTCCAGGAGCTCCATCTGATATAAAACCTGGGCCAGCTGCTGCCTGGTTTCCTGTTTGATCTTGGTTCCTGAGAGCGCTTCTTTGGCTTCCTCGTAAATGAGGGCCTCCCTGCCAAAGGTAAAACTGTTCTTATGCTCCCTGAAAAAACGGACCAGCACATCATCCTTATCGATACAGACCATGCTCAGGGGCACCTTTTTACCCAGGGACCCCTTGGAGACGGTGAGCAGGTAACCCTGCTTCTCCTCGCTGTACAGGAAAAAACTGGCGTGGGTGATCTTTGCCTTATTCACAGCCATGCGCACGATCATCTTGATCAGGAGATCGGTGTCGTGAGTAAAGATCATGTTCCTGGCCGCGTTCTGGAGTTCTTTTTTATAATCGATCGCCATGTTGTTTATATTACTAGAGAAATCAGGTATTGTCAATAAGTGCCAATACCTGGCCCACCTCTACGCTGTCCCCTTCGCTGTGGGTTATCCCGGAAAGCACCCCGGAACAGGGGCTGGGCAGGTTAAAGGTGGCCTTGTCGGTAGTCAGCTCAACCAGGTCATCTTTTTCCTTGACCTTCTCCCCAACCTTAAAAAACCAGTAGGAAATCGTTGCCTTTGTGATACCCTCCCCTAATTCCGGCAGAATGACATTTACCATGGCCCCTCCTAATTATTCCCGAATCTTCCAGAAAATTTGTTCAGTAAGCTTGATCTTGCCTCTTCTACGCTTACCTGCCTCCCCAATTCCTCTTCAAGGCTGGTAACTTTGATATCCATGCCGCAAGGCCTGATCAGGCCAAAGTTAGCCAGGTCATCTTTTTTTATATTTATACTGAGCCCGTGGTAAGTTACCCAATGTTTTATGGCAATACCAATAGAGGCGATCTTCTTATTTCCTATCCAGGCGCCGGTAAAACCCTCTACCCTTGAAACAGGCAGGTTAAGATCTGCCAGGGAAGAGATGATCAGGGATTCAAGCTCTCTTAAGAACCAATGAATATCTTTTTTGAAATAACCCAGGTTCAGCAGCGGATAAACCGTAAGCTGGCCCGGCCCATGGTAGGTCGCATCCCCTCCGCGCTCAACATTATAAAGTTTGACTCCCCTTGCCCGGATCCATTCATTACCGAACCTGAGGCTCTCCTGCGACGCGCCTCTTCCCAAAGTGACGACCGGGTAATGCCGGCAGAGTATCAGCGCGGAATCCAGGTCATTGTTGATCACCTTTGCCAGCGTATCCTTTTGTATATCCCAGGCCTCAAGATAATCCACCAGGCCCAGGTCGATAATCTTTAAATCCATTTTTATACAAATTGAGTGGATCCGTTACACTTAGACTGATGGTTTTGGAGCGAATGTCGATTTTAGCCAATGGAGCTTGAGCATTGAGGGTATCCCCGTGGAGCGAAGCGACAACACGGGGACGGCGAAGCTGTTTGAGCAGTATTTGCCAGAGCAAATACTGCGAGTTCTGCAGCCGCCGAAATGCGAAAGAACATTGGCGCTAAAAAATCGACCTGAGCTACAAAATCAGCAGGCTAGGTGGAACGGATCAAATCGCTTCGTGTATAGACTCCGCAAGCGTGGGATGCGCAAAGATCATTTCGCGCATCTGGCTTACTTTCAGTTGGGCGGATACAGCTACGGTGAAAATAGCGATCAATTCCGAGGCCTTCGGCCCGATGATAGAAGCGCCGAGTATCCGGCCGCTGGCGGCTTCGCTGATGATCTTAATGAACCCCTCCGTCTCATCAATAAGGCGCGCCATCCCTGAACCGAGAAAATCAAACCTGTGCACATTGACCTCCAGGCCGCCGGCCTTAGCCTCTTCTTCATTTATGCCTACCCCGGAGATCTCAGGATCGGTAAATATACAGGAGGGAATTAACCGGTTATCCGCCTTATGGCTAGCCTCTTTAACCATATTGTCAACTGCCAACCTTCCCTGGTAAGCCGCATAATGCGCCAGCATAACGGAAGATGCGCAGTCTCCTGCCGCGTATATGTTGGGGATATTGCTCTGAAGGTAATCATTAACGACAATGCGGTTCTTCTCTGTTCTTATTCCCGCTCCCTCCAAACCAAGAGCGCGGGTATTGGGTACCCTGCCTACGCAAACCAGGATCTTGGAGTAATCGGTTAAATTCAAAGCGGAGGCATCGCTCCCCGTATTGACCTTGATGCCTTTCTTCTTAAAAATGATCTCTATCTTTTTGGCAACCTCTTTATCCGCGCCCGGCAAAAGCTGCGGGCATTTTTCTACGATACTTACCCGGCTTCCTAAAGTTGAAAACAGGCCGGCAAATTCGCAGCCGATAAACCCTCCGCCGATGATCAACAAGGACTGCGGTACCTCCTCTAACAGCAGGGCTTGATCGCTGTTGATAATTTTTTCGGAATCAAACTTAAAACCCGGCAATTCAGCCGGCTTACTCCCCGCGGCGATAAGTATGAATCTGGTTGTGATCCGGCGGGAGCCTGCCTCTATTTCATTGGGCGAAACTATCCGGCCGCTTGAATTGACAAGATCGATACCGGAAAGCCGGGATTTCATGCCTTGAGCAAGCTGCCCGACGATCCTTTCTTTTCTCTCCTGTATTTTAGCGAAGTTAACCCGGGGATTATCCAGGTCAATACCGAAGTTCGATGACTTTCTTACGAGTGAATATATTTTAGCGGATTGGATCAGTGCTTTGGTAGGTATGCATCCGGAGTTAAGGCAGGTCCCGCCGATCTGGGAGGACTCAATAAGGCAGGCCTTAAGCTTTGCCTCCTTTGCTTTCAGGCAGGCGTTAAAACCCGCCCAGCCTGCCCCGATAACAGAAAGATCATAATCATACATAGATAGGCCTGGATCAAACCGGCAATTTGCCCGCGGCCTGAGCCACGAGCTCCCCTGATTTAGCCAGCTTGGATCTTTCCTCCTGTGAAAGGTCTAATTCAATAACCTTCTCAATACCGAGCTTACCCAGGCGGCAGGGAACGCCAAGGCAGGCGCCTTTGATCCCGTATTCGCCGTTTAAATAACTACATAAGCCGATGGTGCGTTTCTCATCCTTCACTATTGTCTTAACGATGGCGGCGATCGCCGCTGAAGGAGCAAAAAAAGCGCTGCCTGTGCCAAGACTGGCGACGATCTCAGCGCCCCGGTTGACCGCGCGATCAGCCAATGCTTCGATCTTTTTATCCTCTAAAAACTCATCAAGGGAAACCCCTTTAACCTTGGTAAACCTGGGCAAGGGAAGCATCCCTTCCCCATGAGCGCCGATAACTACCGCTTCTATATCCGTAGCCGCAAGGTTCAATTCCTGGGCGATAAGATTGGCAAACCTGGCGGAGTCCAGGCTTGCGCCCATGCCGAAAAGCTTATTCGGCTTGAATCCGGTTATCTTTAAAGCATAGAGGGTCATAATATCAAGGGGATTGGTCACTACTACCACGATGGCATTGGAAGCCGTTTTCTTTAAATTCAAACATACATCTTTTAATATCTGCGCGTTCTTGGCTAATAGTTCTTCCCGGGTCATGCCGGGGGTGCGGGCAAGCCCGGCGGTAACCACCACGATATCCGAACCCTTAAGCTCACTTATATCATCACAGCCTTTAATATGATAATTGTATTTCAGGAGAGGACGGGCATCCTCTAAATCCATTGCTTTTCCGTGAGCCCTTCCTTTAACCACGTCAATAAGCAAAACATCGCCCAAACCATCCTGGGCGATGCGCATAGCCGTTAAACTCCCCACATTCCCGGCGCCGATAACGGATATTTTCATATGGACTAACTCTTCTTTATTTTATTAATGATCGCGTCGGCCATTTCACTGGTGCCGACAGCTGACGGATCAAACGGGGACGCCTTCAGATCATAGGTGACAAATTTTCCTTCTGCGATTATATCCTTTACGGCGTTCTCGAGTTTAGCGGCAGCTGCCTCCTCTTTGATGTGGCGCAGCATCAGGACTCCGGATAAGATCATCGCCGTGGGATTAACCTTATTCTGCCCCTTGTATTTGGGCGCGGAGCCGTGCACCGCCTCAAAGACCGCCGCATCTTTTCCGATATTGGCTCCCGGGGCAACCCCCAAACCGCCGATCAGCCCGGCGCAAAGGTCCGAGATAATATCCCCATAGAGGTTAGGCAAGAGCAGCAGATCATAATTATTGGGTTTGGTCACCAGCTGCATGGACATATTATCAACTATCGTGTCTTCAAAATTTATTTTTCCCGCGAAATCCGCGGCCACCTGGCGGCAGATCTTCAGGAACAAACCGTCGGTAAACTTCATGATATTGGCCTTATGCACGCAGGTGACCTTCTTGCGGTTATTCTCCAGGGCATATTGAAAAGCAAACCTGGCGATCCGCTCGGAGGCAAACTTAGATATCGGTTTTATCGTAATTCCGGAATCAGCCCGGATCTTTTTGGCAGTATCCTCCTCAATCCGCCTGATCAGGGCTTTTGTTTTCGGATCACCCTCCTCAAACTCGATCCCCGAATAAAGGTCTTCGCTGTTTTCCCTGATAATAACCAGGTCAATATCCTTAAAGCGGCTTCTGATCCCCGGATAACTTTTTGCCGGACGCACGCAGGCATAAAGCTCTAATGCCTGCCTGATCGCCACATTCACCGAACGAAAACCCGTTCCTATGGGTGTAGTGATCGGGCCTTTAAGGCAAACTTTGTTCTTCCTGATCGAATCCAGCGCTGCCTGCGGAAGGATCTCCCCTGTTTTCTCCAAACTATCAGCCCCGGCTAAGGCCTCCTCCCAGGCGATATTTACCCCTGTAGCATCAATACACCTCTTGGCAGCCAGGGAAACCTCATAACCTATGCCATCTCCGGGGATCAGGGTTATCGTATGCTTCATCTAGACTTTCAGCTCTCCGTGTTTTTTGTAATAGTTGATTATGCCGCCTTCGGACAGGAGATCCTGCATGAACTTGGGCAAAGGCCTGATCTTAAGATCAATGCCCTTGGTTATATTCTTTACCACTCCCTTATCCAGGTCGATCTCCAGGGCGTCATGCTCATCGATCCTGGAGGTATCGGTCTGGATCAAAGGCAGGCCGATATTAAATCCGTTGCGGAAAAATATGCGCGCAAATTCACCGGCCAAAACCGCCACGATCCCGGCCTCCTTGATCACCAGGGGCGCCTGCTCCCGGCTTGAGCCCATGCCGAAATTATTACCCGCCACGATTATGGACTTACCCGGGGTGATCTTGGCCGGGAAGTTCGGGTCAATATCTTCCATGATGTGCTTGGCAAGCTCCTTCATATCGGTGATAGCGAACTTATATCTTCCGGAGATGATGAAATCCGTGTTGATATTATCCCCCAATTTTATGCTTTCGCCGGCGATGATCACAGCTGCTTGAATTCCTCCCTGTTCTTGACCTTAGACATGGCCATGTCCAGGGTAATTTGTTGTTTTTGGAACAGTTCTTTCAGGCATTTATCCATGGTATGCATGCCGTGCTGCGAACCCGTCTGCATAAGGGTCGGGATCTGCTCGATCTCCTGCTCCCGGATGAGATTGCGGATACCCGAAGTAGCGATCATTACCTCCGTAGCCAGGACCCTGCCCTTGCCTGATGCGTGCGGCAGAAGGAGTTGCGAAATTACACCCTGGAGACAGTCGGAAAGCTGAAACCTTATCTGCTGCTGCTGGTGCGGCGGAAAAACATCAATGATCCTTGAAACGGTCTGCGGCGCATCCGGCGTATGCAAGGTGGCTAAAACAAGGTGCCCGGTCTCAGCCGCGGTCAGGGCGGTAGCGATGGTTTCCAGGTCGCGCATTTCCCCGACTACGATAACATTGGGGTCCTGGCGCAGAGTATGGCGCAGCGCCTGGGCAAAAGAATGCGTATCCGAATAAACCTCCCGCTGTTTGATTATGCTTTTCTTGTTGCTATGGACAAATTCAATGGGGTCTTCAATGCACATGATCATGCATTCCCTCTCGTTATTGATAAGATCGACCATAGCGGCTAAGGTCGTGGTTTTGCCCATCCCTGTAGGCCCTGTGACCAGGACCAGGCCATTTGGCCTGCGAGCCAGCTCCGCTGCTATTTTTGGCAGGCCAAGGGTATCAATACCGGGTATCTCCAGAGGGATACGACGGAATGCCGCCTCAACCGAGCCTTTCTGCAAATGAATATTTACGCGGAAGCGGTCCAGATCAGGAAGGGCCAGGGAAAAATCCAGCTCTAACTCGCGCTCAAAGATCTCCTTCTGGTTATTGGAGAGCACGCTGTAGATCATCCTCTTTAAATCGTCCTTATGCAATACCTCGAGGCCGGAGCGCATTAATCTTCCGTCAATACGCAGGATCGGCGGCTCACCATCGGTGACATGAAGATCGGAAGCACCTTTTTGAATGCACATTAACAGCAGATCGTGGATCTCCATCGGTAACCTCCTTATAAATAAACCCTTGGGTCGGTTATATATCCCTTAACAGCAGAAGCCGCGACTGTCGCCGGGGAAGCCAGGTAAATAAATGCGCCAGGGTTGCCCATCCTGCCTTTGAAATTCCGGTTGGCAGTTGAGATGACCACTTCCCCGTCAGAGGGAATGCCGTTATGCGTGCCTACGCAGGGGCCGCAGCCCGGAGCCACGATCACGGCCCCGGCCTTAATGAATATATCCACCAGGCCCAGCTTTATCGCTTCCAGGTAAACGGTTTTAGAGCTTGGGGCGATGATCATCCTTACGAGCGGATGCACCTTGCGATTCTTGAGAATCTTCGCCGCTATTTTAAAATCATTGATCCGGCCGTTGGTGCAGGTGCCCAGGAATGCCTGGTTTATTTTTACCTTTTCCAAAGATGCAGCCGGCGCCGTATTATCCACGCTGTGCGGAATGGAAACCTGGGGCTTAACTTTAGAAACATCGAATTCATAAACATTTTCATAAACTGCCCCCTTGTCGGCAGTAATTCCCCGGAGCGTTTTTCCTTTTTTAACTCTGGGCTTAAACCAGGCTAAAGTTTTCTTGTCCACCGGCATAAAGCCGCATTTAGCGCCCATCTCAACCAGCATATTGCAAACTGTAAAGCGGCCGTCCATATCCATATTATCGATCACCGGGCCGTAAAATTCAACTGCTTTATAGGTAGCACCGTCGGCTTTAAGGGTGCCGATTATATGCAGGATTATGTCTTTGGCAAAAACCCCTTTGGCTGCCTTTCCTTTGACGATTATCTTTATGGTCGCAGGCACCTTGAACCAGTTCCTTCCGGTGGCAAGCGCAATCGCCAGGTCCGTAGAGCCGACCCCGGTAGAGAAAGCGCCGATCGCACCATAGGTGCAGGTATGGGAATCTGCTCCGAGCACCAGGTCTCCGGGCAGGACATGGCCGGACTCCGGGATGACCTGATGGCATATCCCGCAGCCGATATCAAAGATCTCCGTGCCGAATGCCTGGGCAAAATCGCGCATCTTCTTATGCACCCGCGAGACCCCTTCACTCGGGCTTGGGGCGCTGTGATCAATGACCATGCAAAAATCGGTCTTCAATTTATTTACGCCCAACTCCTTGATCCGGTCGATAATAATGGAGGAGGTGCCGTCCTGGCCAAAGGAAAAATCCACTTTGCAGACCGCGAAATCACCGGCAGCCAGGGTTTTGCCCGAATGGCGGCTTAATATCTTCTCGGCGATGGTCTGGGGGGTCACAGGGAAGATACCCACCTTTCTATCCTGTCCATACCCTTTTTCAATTCTTCCATGCTTGTGGCGAAACTTATCCTTATAAAATCATCCATGCCAAAAGCAGCTCCCGGAATGACACTTACATATTCCTCCTCCAAAAGCCGGCCGGCAAAACTTGTGGAATCAAGCCCTGTATTGGATATATCGCAAAAGATGTAAAAGGCGCCCTGCGGAAGCTTAAAACTTAACTTAGGAATTTTTTGGAGCCTTTCAGCCAGATAATCCCTTCTCTTTTGAAACTCAAGACAGAGACCACGCGTAAAATCTTCGGGAGCGCTTAAGGCGGCCACCGCGGCCTTCTGGGCGATAGAGTTAGGGTTTGAGGTTGAGTGATCCTGGAGGTTTGAGATAGCCGCGGATACATCGTGCGGCGCTCCCAGGTAACCGATGCGCCAGCCGGTCATGGAGTAACTTTTGGACAAGCCATTGACCGTGATGGTCAGGTCGTAGATGTCCTTGTTAAAACCGGCGATGGATTCATGTTTGCGTCCGTCAAAAATTATTTTTTCATAAATTTCATCGCTGATCACGAAAATATTCTTTTCTATGCAAAGCGAGGCTATCTCCTCCAGCTCAGAACGGTCGTAAACTGCTCCCGTCGGGTTGGACGGGCTGTTGAGGATCAATACCTTGGTTTTAGGACTGATATGTTTACGCAGGTCTTTGAGGGTTATTTTAAAATTATCCGCGGCCTTGGCCTTGATAAAACGCGGGCTCCCCTGGCAGAGGCGGACCATTTCAGGATAACTTACCCAGTAAGGCACCGGAATAAGCACCTCATCATGCTGGTTCAAGAGCACCATAAGGGCGTTGTAAATAGAGTGTTTCGCGCCGTTTGAGACGACGATCTGATCGGGCGCGTATTCCAGGGAGTTATCCTTTTTGAATTTCTGACAGATGAGTTTTTTTAATTCAGGTATGCCTGTGGTGGGGGTGTATTTAGTGAACCCAGACTTGATGGCCGCGATACCGGCGTCTTTTACGAAATCAGGGGTGTCAAAATCCGGTTCTCCGGCGGCAAAACTGACAATATCCTTTCCTTCAGATCTCAATTTCCTGGCTTTGGAGGTTATCGCCAAGGTTGAAGAAGGATGTATCTTTTTTAGACGCTCGGCAAGCCTTGTATCGATTTTCATGAAGGATCTTCTTTATTTACAAAGAATCGCTTTTCTTCTTGAAAATGCTCCTTATACCGCTGATGAACTTGGTTTGTGGTTTTTTGCCTTTAGCCGGCCGCTCCTTAGTTACGGGCCTGGGTTCGGCCTTAACCTCTTCAATAGTTTTTTCTTCAGCCCGGCTCTCTGCCTCTTCCGCAGCCTGCGGCTTAGTTTCTTTAGCATGCTTAGCTGCCTTAGCCTCTTTTTTCTTTATTTCGGTAAGCTCAAATATTACCATCTCGGCATTATCCCCGCGCCTTTTCCCCATGCCGATGATCCTGGTAAAGCCGCTTTGCCTTTTTGAAAAACGCGGGCCCAACTCATTAAAAAGCAGATTTACCAGCCTGTGCTCTCCGAGGAGCTTTTGCGCCTGCCTGCGGCTAAAAAGCGTATTCGTTTTTGCCAGGGTAATAAGTTGTTCGACCGTCTGGCGAGCCGCCTTGGCCCTGCGCAAAGTAGTTTTAATGCTCTGGTTAAGGATAATGGCCCTGGCCAGGCTATTAATTGTGGCATCATGCCAGCTGGTGAAACGGTTTAATTGCAATCTCTTCTTGGCGTGTCTCATCTTATCCCTTCTTGACCTTCTTAGGATCGATCTGCATTCCCAAGGTAAGCCCCATTCCCATAAGCAGCTCTTTGATCTCGGTAAGGGACTTCTTGCCGAAATTCTTAAAAGCAAGCATCTCATCTTCGGTTTTCTTGACCAGGTCGGCGATGATCTTGATCCCCGCCTCCCTTAAACAGTTAGAGCTTCGGACAGATAATTCAAGCTCCGAGATCGGCAGGCGCAGCTTTTCATAAAGGGCTGCCTCCTCCTTGGTCATCTCCGGCTCCTCTTCAATGATATCCTCCGGCAGCTGGCCGAAATTCACGAAGATGTCCAGATGCCTCTGTAAAATATTGGAGGCATAAAGCAAAGCATCCTTCGGGTTAATGCTCCCGTTGGTCCAGATCTCCAGGATCAGCTTATCGTAATCCGTGCGCTGGCCGACGCGGGTATTCTCCACGAAGTAGTTGACCTTCTTTATGGGGGTAAAGATGGAGTCCACCGAGATAAGCCCGGCAACCTTCTCCTCTTTTTTATTCAGCTCGGCGGCAACATAACCTCTGCCGCGGCAAACCTCCATCTCGATATTCAGTTTGGTATCCTTGGTAAGGGTGGCGATATGCAGCTCGGGATTGATTATTTCTATCGTCTCATCCGCCTCAATATCCTTGGCCTTGACCTGGCCTTTCTTATCCGCCTTCAAATAAATGGTCTTGGGGATCTTGGAATGTGAATTTAAGACCAGCATTTTGAGGTTCAGGATTATCTCCGGGACATCCTCCAGGACCCCGGGGATGGTGGAAAATTCATGCGAGACCCCGGCGATCTTGACCGAGGTGACAGCGCTTCCTTCAATAGAGGAAAGCAATACCCTTCTTAAAGAATTGCCCAGGGTTACCCCGTAGCCCCTTTCAAAAGGCGCGGCCTGGAACTTCCCGTATGTATCCGTATATACCGACTCATCGCATTCAAGCTTCTTGGGAAACTGAAAATCTCTCCATTTTATGCCCATCTCTCCCCCCGCTGATTGTATTTGATAAAATACCGGCTAAATTTATTTAGAGTACAACTCGACGATCAACTGTTCGGAAATCGGCTGCTGGATATCGTTCTTCTCCGGAAGCCTTAAGACCTTACCCTTCATTTCCCCGGGAGCAAACTCAAGCCAGGAAGGGACGGTCCGGTCCTTGGAAAGCTCAAGGTTATCCTTGATCTTGATCCTAGCCTTATCCTTGGTTTTAATTTCAACCACATCATCCTTAGCCACCAGGTATGACGGGATATTCACCCTGCGGGAATTAACCGCGACCTGGTTATGCCTGACGATCTGGCGGGCCTGCGAGCGCGAAATGCCCAGGCCCATGCGGAAAACCACATTGTCCAGCCTGCGCTCCAATAGCTGCAAAAGCACCTTGCCGGTTACCCCTTTGGTCTTTGAAGCGATCTTGAAATATTTGCGGAATTGTTTTTCAAAAACCCCGTAGATCCTTTTGACCTTCTGTTTTTCTTTAAGCTGCAAGCCGTAGTTGGAAAGCTTCTGCCTCCTGCCCTGGCCGTGCTGGCCCGGGGGATAAGCCCTTTTAGCGATCGGGCATTTTTCAGTCTGGCACTTGGTCCCCTTCAGGAATAATTTTTCACCCTGCCTGCGGCATAACCTGCAAACTGCGTCAATATAGCGGCCCATAACTTAGACTCTCCTTTTCTTCTTAGGACGGCAACCATTATGAGGAATAGGAGTCACATCCTTGATCAAGGTCACGATTAAGCCCGCTGCCTGAAGAGCGCGGATCGCCGACTCCCTGCCAAAACCCGGGCCCTTAACGTGGACCTCTATCTCTTTCAAGCCGACCTCTTTAGCCTTCCTGGCCGCGTCAGTCGCCGCTATCTGGGCGGCAAAAGGCGTAGATTTCTTGGAGCCGGAGTAACCGACGATACCGGGGGCGCTCCAGGCCAATACATTGCCCTGTTTATCGGCTATGGTAATGATCGTATTATTAAAACTTGCCTGGATATGGGCGATCCCGCTGGTTACGCCTTTGGCGATCTTTTTTTTCTTTGCTTTTTCTTTTGTTGCCATATTCTATTTACTCCTTATGAGCGCTTGACTTACGATCCGCCGTAGGCGGAGAGTAAGCCAATGCGCGAATTGGTCCTGCGCTTACGCAGGACCTTACCACTATTTTGCCGCGGGTTTCGCGGACTTTGCCGGTTCGACTTTCTTGACAACCGCCAGATTCTGTCTCTTTTTGCCTTTCCTGGTGCGGGCGTTGGTGCGCGTGCGCTGCCCTCTTACGGGAAGGCCTTTTTTATGGCGCATCCCTCTCCAGGAACCGATATCCATAAGCCGTTTGATATTCTGTGATATATCACGGCGCAGGTCCCCTTCCACCTTCATATTTCCTTTTTGAAGGATATTGGTGATCCGGGCGACCTCCTCATCGGTCAGGTCTTTTGCCCGCTTATTCGGATCGATATTCGCCTCTTTAAGCACGACATTGGAAAGGACCCTGCCTATCCCGTACAAATAAGTGAGGGCGATCTCGATCCTTTTTTCTTTGGGTATATCAACACCGATAATCCTTGGCATCCTTGTCTCCTATATGGTATACCGCTTAACCCTGCCTCTGTTTGTGTTTAGAGGTAGCGCAGATCACCCGCACTATTCCCCTTCTTCTGATTATCTTGCATTTGTCGCAGATCTTACGGATCGACGCTTTGACTTTCATTATTTCACCCTGAATGTAATTCTCCCCCGGGTTAGATCGTAGGGAGAAAGCTCTAGTTTTACCTTGTCACCCGGAAGTATCCTGATAAAATTCATCCGCATCTTGCCTGAAACATGCGCCAAAACCACGTGGCTGTTCTCCAGCTCTACTTTAAACATGGCGTTGGGCAGCGCTTCGATGATCTTTCCTTCAGTTTCAATCAAATCTTCTTTAGGCATATTTACCTAGTCAGTACCTCCGGGCCTTTATCCGTGATGGCTACAGTATGCTCAAAATGAGCCGAAGCTGAACCATCGCAGGTCACCGCTGTCCAGCCGTTGTCGGTGATCCTGCACTCCCAGGTGCCCAGGTTGATCATCGGCTCTATCGCCAGGACCATCCCGCTTTTTAACAACGCTCCTGAATGGGCGCGCCCGAAATTCGGCACCTCGGGTTCTTCATGCAAATTCCTCCCTATGCCATGGCCGACAAATTGCCTGACCACCGAGAAACCGCAGCCTTCCACAAAATCCTGGATGCCGCAGGAGATATCTCCCAAATTATTCCCCGGCCTTGCCCGGCTTATCCCTATGTCAAGGGCCTGTTTAGCCGCAGCGATCAGCTTCTGTTTTGCTCCGTCTATCCTGCCTACGGCTAAGGTAAAAGCGGCGTCTGAAAAATAACCCTGGTAATTTACCCCCAGGTCAATACTGACGATATCCCCCTCTAAAAGGACCCTCGGCCCGGGAATACCGTGAACGATCTCTTCATTTACCGAAACACAGGCAGTTGCCGGGAAACCTTTATACCCTTTAAAAGCCGGCCTCGCCTTTTGCTTAAGGATCAACCCTTCGCTCAAACGGTCAATATCGGCGGTGGTTATCCCGGGCTTTACGATCCGGCTGACCTGGCGCATAACCCGGCTAAGTATCCTGCCGGAGCGCCTCAGCATCTGCAGCTCGTTTTGCGACTTTAAAGGGATCATTTAAACCCTTAGGCAGTTAATCCGACGATCTGCTCCAAAACCAACTGGGCATCCAGATCGGCATTCAAGGCGCGCAGTTTGCCGGCTTGCTTGTAATAATCTATCAAAGAAGCAACTTCATTCTTATAAACCTGGAGGCGCTTAAGCACCGTGCCTTCATTATCATCGGAGCGTTGATACAAGGCCCCCCGGCAATTATCGCATATGCCTTTTGTCTTCGGGGGCATATTGACCGTATGAAAATTAGCCCCGCACTTGGAGCAGACCAGGCGGCCGGTAAGGCGCCTGACGACAACCGGGTCGCTTGTGTCAAGATAAACCACCAGGTCTACGCCGATATTTTTACGCTTTAGGACTTCATCCAGGGTTTTGGCCTGAGCCAGGTTCCTGGGATATCCGTCTAATATGAAACCTTTTTTTATGTCCGGCTGGCTAAAACGCCGGTCAAGCATTGAAGCCACCAGCTCATCCGGGACAAGCAGGCCTTTTTCCATAATACCTTTGGCCTGTTTACCCAGTTCCGTGCCGTCTTTAACATTTTGCCTTAAGATATCTCCCGTAGAAATATGCGGAAGATCCAATCTTTCGGCAAGCCTCTTTGCCTGGGTGCCTTTACCTGCTCCGGGAGGGCCTAAGAGCACCAGGTACATTATCTTCTCCCCCTGATGTGGCCGCTCTTGATGAACCCTTCGTAATGGTGGGTCAAAAGATGCGACTCAACCTGCTTTAAGGTGTCCAGCATCACCCCGACGATGATCAGGATACCCGTGCCTCCGAAGAAAGATGCCACCAGGTACGGCACCTTAAGCCAGGCCATGATAAAATCCGGCAGGATCGCGATCACCGCGATAAAGCTTGCTCCCGCAAGAGTGATCCTGGTCATGACGAAATCAAGGAATTCCGCGGTCGGCCTGCCCGGCCTTATGCCCGGGATAAAACCTCCGTACTTCTTCATATTCTCGGAGAGGTCATTGGGGTTAAAAACTATTGCCGTATAAAAATAGCAAAAGAAAATTATCAAAAGAGCGTAAATAGCCGTGTAAAGCAGATGCCCGCGGATCAACCCCTGGGCCAGGCGCTGAAAACCCGGGTTCGGGATAAAAGATGCCAGGGTCGCCGGAAAAAGTATGATCGACTGCGCGAAGATGATGGCGATGACCCCGGATGTATCCACCTTAAGCGGTATATAAGTGTTCTGTCCGCCGTATATTTTGCGGCCTACGATGCGCCGGGCATATTGCACCGGTATTTTTCTTAAACCCTGGGTGATCATGATGACCGCGAAGACCACCCCGGCAAGCAATACCGCCATGACCAGCAAGGTTATCGGCTGGATCTGCCTGCGGCTGGCATCTAAAGGCGAGATCAAAACAAAAAGCTGATTGAACGCCGTGGGGATCCTTGAGATAATACCGGCGGTGATCACCAGGGATATCCCGTTGCCGATGCCCCGCTCCTGGATCTGCTCTCCCAGCCACATAATGAAGATCGTGCCGGTTGAAAGGGTCAGCACCGTCAGGATCCGGAAACCCCATCCGGGATGCATAACGATCTGCAGGCCTTCAAAGCGAGCGGGATTCTCAAGCCAGAGCGCGATAAAATATGACTGGATGAGTGAAAGAATGACTGTGCCGTAACGGGTGAACTGGTTTATCTTCTCGTATCCGGCCTTGCCCTCCTTAGCCATTTTCTCTAGCGCCGGAATTACCGCGGTCAAGAGCTGCATAATAATGGATGAGGAGATATACGGCATTATCCCCAGGGCAAATATGGTCAAGCGCTCCATCGCACCTCCGGAGAACATATTGATTATGCCAAAGAGCGCTCCGCCTTGAGTCTTGGCGATACGGTTAAAGAACTCGGCAAGTGCCGCCCCGTCTATGCCGGGGGTGGGGATATAACAGCCTACGCGGTAAACCGCGATAAGCGCCCCGGTGATGATCAACCGTCTTTTCAGGTCCGGGATCTTAAACGCGTTAACCAGTGCGCTAAACATTGATTATTTCCGCTTTGCCTCCGGCATTAGTTATCTCGTTTGCGGCGCGTTTTGAAAAAGCGTGCGCCTGAACGGTCACCGGGTTCTTGATGGTACCATTTCCCAGTATCTTGATAAATGCGCCTTCGTCACGGATCAAACCTTTTTCCCTTAAAAGCTGCGGAGTTATCGTGGTTTCTTTTATCCTGTTCAGTTCATCAAGGTTGACGATCTGATAGCTCTTCTTAAAATTACTTACAAATCCGCGCTTGGGCATCTTGCGGATAAGCGGGGATTGCCCTCCCTCAAAACCCAGGTAAAAATGCCTCCCCGCACGCGAGGTCTGGCCCTTACTGCCGCGCGTTGAGGTCTTGCCGTGCCCGGAACCGGAGCCCCGGCCTAAAAGCTTTTTCTTCTTATGAGCGCCTAAAGGCGCTTTCAAATTATGCAAAGAAGCGATCGCTGGCAGCTTAACTTCCCGCTTCTTCAAAACCGGTTTCTTTGCCGGAGTTTTCTTCGCTTCCGCCTGCTTTACCGCTGTATGTTTTACCGCCGGTTTTTTCTCTTTCATTTTTAGGCCTTAAGATTCCTTAACCCCTGCATGGTTGCCTTGATAACATTGATCGGATTATTTGATTTCAAACATTTGGTAAGTATATCCTTTATCCCGGCAGCCTCGCAGATCGCCCTTACCGGTCCTGCGGCAATTAC
>Ga0172375_10000668_pt1 | contig 55179 bp, 48 predicted proteins | sample LakKiv1m_FD_114537 | JGI IMG/M metagenome (GOLD analysis project Ga0172375, IMG submission 114537) | Freshwater microbial communities from Kabuno Bay, South-Kivu, Congo - kab_092012_11.1m | ecosystem: Environmental > Aquatic > Freshwater > Lake | place: Democratic Republic of the Congo...
ACATCACCGCCCGCGCTCGGCGGGCGGCTCCAACGATCTCTCCAACCGCACCTCGGTATGTGCCTGGCATCATCTGCGCGCGCTGCACGGCGGACTTGCACGCGCGACTGGCCAAGCGCCCGGCGCGATCGACTGGGAACTTGGACTGTCGGCAGGCAGGCAGCCGCTGCTGCGATTTCGCGGCGATGCCTACGTGCGCGGCGTCGTAGTTTCGTGACGTCGATGCCGCTCGATTCGTCGCTCGTGGGGCACGATGCTGACAGTCGACCACACCGGCCGGCCGTCAGCTGCACGAACGGTCGACCACACCGGCCGGCCGTCAGCCGCACGAGTGGCGATCAGTGCTCGCCGTGTTTCTCGGCGTCCTCGCCGTGCTTTTCGGGGGCGTCGGCGTGCTCTCCGGGTTTCTTGGTGTACTTCTCGGGATCCGCGAGAAACGTCGCTATCTCGTCGGCACTGCAGAAGTAGTAGACATTCCCCTTGTACTGGATCGAGGGCGTGTCGGGGGTCAGGACCATCTTCATCCCGTCCATCACGCACTCGATCTGGTCGCCGACGTTGGCGCCAACAGCCACGGGAGGTGCTTGAACGGCGTGCTCTTTGTCTTCTGAACGAGCCGGCACAGCGGTGAACGCAACACTCGAGGCAACGGCCACGGCCAGTATCCACGTACTACTTTTCATTGTCGTCCTCCTGCTTCTCGAATAGCCCGATGGTGCCCCCGACTCCCGGCAAAATCACGAGCTGCCGGCTGGGCGAGGCGAGGTGCACTCACCGGCATCTTCGGACGCGCGCAAGTGCAGCGCGAGCCACACGGTCTGGCAGCCCGGATCGGTCCAGTCCACGCGGTGGCGGCAGTGCGCGGGGATCAGCAGACAGTCTCCGGGTACGAGCTCGACGCCGGCGCCGCCGTCTTCGAAGCGCAAGCGCGCGCCTCCCGACAGCAGCAGCACCCACTCGTCACGATCCTGGTCGTACCAGCTTCCGGGCTCGGTGACGTGACCGAAGGACACGATCCGCTCCAGCACGACCGCGTCGCGGTCGACGATGCGTTCGAAGACTTCGTGCTCGGGCCGGGCCGGCGAGTAAGCGAGGAGGTTGGACACCAGCGGAACTTTCATGCGCAGCAGGCTAGCGCTGTCCCCATCTCCAGGCCACGTCGGCGCGGTTGCGCGAGGCCTTCGCTACCGGTCCGGCCGGGCCACCGAACCGGCGGGCGCGATCGGTACGGCTACGGCGCGGCACTTGCGCAACGGGGGCCGCGAGGCTATCGGAGTGCAGTCGGCACCTCCCTTCTGCAAGTAGCGGGTGGGCCGGCACCTGCTGCAGGAATGGAACCACGATCACCCATCGTCGAGATGCGGACCTCCGGCGACGGGGCGGGGGTTCTGTGCCTGTCCGGCGACTGGTCGCTGCGCAGCGGCATCCCGTCGATCGACCAGGTGGCTGGTCGCATCGGCTCGGACCGGCTGCGCCGTCTCACCTTCGACGCCAGCGCGCTGGGACACTGGGACACCTCGCTGCTGCTGTTCCTCGACCACCTCGAAAAGGCCTGCAAGACCAGCGGGGCACAACTCGACCGCAGCGGCCTGCCCGACGGCGTGCGCCGCCTGGTGGCGTTGGCCGAAGCGGTTCCCGAGCGCGCCGGCGCGCGCGGCAGCGGAACCAGGACTTCGTTCCTCGCGCGCGTCGGCAACGCCGTGACCGGCCTCTACACGGGCGACCGTGAAGCGCTCGACTTCATCGGTCAGGTCACCATCGCGCTCGGCCACTGGGTGACCGGACGCGCGCGTTACCGCCGCTCCGACATGCTGCTCTTCATACAGCAGGCCGGCGCCGACGCGCTGCCGATCATCACGCTGATCAGCTTCCTGGTCGGACTGATCCTGGCTTTCGTCGGCGCCATCCAGCTCAAACAGTTCGGCGCCAGCATATACGTCGCCGACATGGTCGGCGTAGGGATGGTGCGCGAGATGGGCGCGATGATGACCGGCATCGTGATGGCCGGCCGCACCGGCGCGTCGTATGCCGCCCAGCTCGGCAGCATGAAAGTCAACCAGGAGATCGATTCGCTGACCACGATGGGAATCTCGCCGATGGAGTTCCTGGTGCTCCCGCGCCTGATCGCGCTGACGGCGATGATGCCGCTGCTGTGTCTGTACTCGGACTTCATAGGAATCCTCGGCGGCGCCACCGTCGGCATCGGCATGCTGCAGCTGTCGCCGACCACCTACATCCTTCACACCGAGTGGGCGGTTACCCTCAAGGCCCTCTTCGGCGGTCTCTTCAAGGCCACGGTGTACGGAGCACTGGTGGCGCTGGCGGGGTGTCTGCGCGGAATGCAGTCGGGCAACAGTTCTTCGGCGGTGGGCGACGCGACCACCGCTGCGGTGGTCACCAGCATCGTACTGATAATCTGCGCCTGCGGCGTGTTCGCGGTGACGTTCTATGTCCTCGGGATCTGAGACTTCGCGCGGTGGCGGCGGCGCCGGGCAGGCCGCGGCGGGTGCTACGGCAGCGCCGAACGCCGCTACCGACGCGCAAGCGCGTGAGGTCCACATCCGCGTGCGCGGCCTGACAATGGCCTACGGCGACTTCGTGTTGATGCGCGAGCTGGATTTCACGGTCGCGCACGGCGAGATCTTCATCATCATGGGCGGTAGCGGTTGCGGAAAGAGCACGCTGCTGCGCCACCTGATCGGTCTGAACGAACCCGCCACCGGTGAGATCTGCTACGGGCAGCAGAGCTTCACCGCGGCGCTGCCGGCCGAGCGCGAATTGATGCTGCGGCGCTTCGGCGTCCTCTACCAGACCGGCGGCCTGTGGAGTTCGATGACGCTGGCCGAGAACGTCGGGCTCCCGCTCGGCGAGTTCACCGATCTGACGCCCGCGCAGATACGTGAAGTCGCCACCCTCAAGCTCTCGCTGGTGGGCCTCAAGGGCTTCGAGGATTATTACCCTTCGCAAATCAGCGGCGGGATGCAGAAGAGGGCCGGGCTGGCGCGCGCGATGGCGCTCGACCCCGAAGTGCTGTTCCTGGACGAACCCTCGGCGGGACTCGACCCGGTCAGTTCGAGCCTGCTCGACCAGTTGATCCTGGAACTCAGAGACAGCCTGCGTTCGACCGTCGTCATCGTCACTCACGAACTGGCGAGCATTTTCGCGATCGCCGACAACTGCGTCTATCTCGACACGGAGACCCGCACCATGAGCGCATTCGGCAACCCTCACGAACTGCTACGCTCTTGTACCAACAAGAACGTGCGGCGCTTCCTGACCCGCGGCAGGGAAGGCGGCGACGGTGCCAACGCGACGGAGGCGGCGCATGGCTAAGAAGGGAAACCCAGCCTTAATCGGCTCCTTCGTCGTCGGCGCGATAGCGCTGGCTGTGGTCGGCATCACGGCGTTCGGCTCGGGCAGGTTCTTTCGCACGACCTACACCTACGTGATGTATTTCGAGAGCGACGTGAACGGTCTCAACGTCGGCGCTCCGGTCAAGTTCAAGGGCGTCGAAATCGGTGCGGTCAAAGACATCTTGCTCAACGTCGGCGGGACACGGCAGCTCGCGCAGCCGCAAGACAGCATATTGATACCGGTGATCGTCGAACTCGACGCCGAAAAGGCTAGCAAACGCGGAGCCGCCAACGCCCCCAACCCATCGGTCGTCGCCCAGCTCGTCAGTCGCGGGCTGCGCGCCCAGCTCGCCAGCGAGAGCTTCGTCACCGGAGTGCTCTACGTGAAACTCGATCTGTTCCCGGGCTCGCCGCTCGATCTGCACCCGCAGGAAGCGGTGACCTACCCCGAGATCCCCACCCAACCCACGCAGTTCGAAGAAGTGCAGACCAAGGCCGCCGCATTCTTCGCCGATCTGCAGGCGATCGACGTAAGTGGTCTGGTCGAAGACATGAAGATGACCTTCCGAACCATCAACGACCTGGCGAAATCCCCGGGACTCGCCAAGGCTCTCGACCACCTCGACGGAACGCTGCAAGAGCTCGACCAGACCCTTGCCAGCGTCCGTGAAGCTTCGCAGACCACGCGAGAGCAGATCGAACCGCTGGCAAGGGAGCTCACCCGCACCTCCACGGAACTGCGCGAGACGCTGGACGAAGCCAGCCGCACGATGTCTTCGGCGCGCAACATCCTCGATCCCGAGGCACCTCTGGCGGTCGGCGTAACCAAGACACTGGCCGAGGTTTCGGAGGCCTCGCGAGCCATCCAACGTCTCGCCGATCTCCTCGAACGCAGCCCCGACGCGTTGCTGCGCGGCAAAGGGACACCGGAGCGCAAGCCATGAAACGTAGCATTGCAAAGGCACCGTCGGTCTCTTCGTTGTTCTTCGTCTGCCTGGCGACGCTGATGGTCGGGTGCTCGTCTCTTCTTGCCGCCAAGCCCGATCCGACCCGCTACTGGGTGCTCGGTTCCGCCAACGCGACGGCTGCGGCCGCAGCCGGTTCGGAAACGATCACCAGCAGCGACGTCCACATCGGCATCGGCCCGGTAACGCTACCGGAGTATCTCAAAGACCGGCACGTGCTGGTGCGCAGCGGCGCCAACCAACTCGAAGGCCTGCCCGCCGATTACTGGGCCGAACCGTTGGACGCGGGCTTCCCGCGCGCGTTGCTCTACGACGTCTCGCAAGCCATGCACACCGGCAGCGCGGTGCTCTATCCCTGGTACAGCAGCAAACGCGTCAGATGGGCGGTGCCCATCGACGTCCTGCAGTTCGAAACTTCGGCATCGGGGGAAGGACTGCTCGTGGCGCGCTGGCGCGTCATCGATGAACCCGACGGCACCGTGGCGTTCGCGTCCGAGTCGCACATCGTCGAACCTGCCTCCGGCCCCGCTGGAGAATCGACCGAGCAGCGCGTCGCGGTACTACGCCGCAGCGTCACGCGCCTGGCCGGCGAAATCGCCGCTCGTATCGAGGAGTTCTCCAATTCCGGAGCCGCCTCTGCGAAGAAGGTCACGCCCGCTGTACGTCCGCACTCCACGCCGCCGGCCGCGCAGACATCCGGAGAAACACGATGAAAGAACTCGAAGAGGGAACCACCCTCACCCTCGACTTCGCCAAGTTGACCAAGATCGGAGCGGCCGGCCAGTACGTGGTCCCGGTGGTTCTACAGGACGCCGACAGCAAAGAAGTACTCTACGTCGCCTACGCCAACGAGCTGGCGCTGGCCGAGACCTTGAAGACCCGCCGCGCCGTGCTGTGGTCGACTTCACGCAACGAACTGTGGCGCAAGGGCGAGACCTCCGGCGACGTGCTCGAACTCGTCGACGTACGCATCAACTGCGAGCAGAACTCGCTGCTGTACCTGGTGAGACCCAAAGTCTCCGGAGCCTGTCACACGCGCGACGCCTCGGGCAGCACACGGCGCACCTGCTACTACCGCAGTCTCGCCGGCGACGGCCGCGGCCTGTCGTTCCTCGGAGGCATGCGCTGACACCAGGCGCGCGAGGGCGCGAGACGATCGCAGCGCCGAAGCCTCACTCCTCCTTGATGCCCGCGAGCCGCCGCGCGTACGACTTCTTCTGCTCGACGTTCATCTGGCGCTGGATCTGGATGCGCTGCGCCTGCGGTGAGCCCGCGCCGTGCATCGACTCGGTCAGGTAACCGGCTGCGTTGCGGCCCACCGTCAGGCTCTCGATCAGCCGCAGCATACGCACTCGCGTTTCGGTCGGCACGTCGTCGCGGCCCTTCAGGTACTTTTCGAGGATCGGGCCGACCTCTTCGTGATTCAGGTCCTTTTCCGAAGGCAGCGTTCCCATCAGACCGCCGGCGATGTCCTGCGCCAGGCGTGCGATCTCGAACGGGAAGCGGGTGACGTTCTGCTTGCAGACGTTAGCCAGCAGCGAATCGTTGATGAAGATGCCGCTCGGCAGTTTGGTCGCCGAATACGACGACGCGATCCCGCACGAAAAGATGGTTTCGTTCAGGTGCGTCATCTCCACCAGTTTGTCCTTGATGTGCGATGCACCGGCGACACCGTTGTAGTCGGCGATCGCCGCCGCCGCACCGACCATCACGTCGCCGAGCCCGGTCTTGCAGACGTAGGAGGCGCGGTGGTAGGCGGTGAAGCGAGCCACCAGTTCCTGCGCGAATTCGTACTCGCCGTCCATGAACACGTGCTCGTACGGGATGAACACGCGGTCGAACACCACCAGCGCTTCCTGGCCGCCGAACTGGGCATTGCCGACGTCGATGTTCCCGCCTTCGAGCGCGCGCGTGTCACTACTCTGGCGGCCGTAGATGAACGTGATGCCCTCGGCATCCACCGGCATCGCGCCGACCACCGCCCACTCGCGGTCGCGTTCGCCGAGGTTCATGGTCGGCATCACGAAGATCCAGTGCGCATTCACGGCGCCGGTCATGTGCGCTTTGGCACCGCTCACGAAGATGCCCTTCTCGTTGCGATCGCAGATGTGCAGGTACATGTCGGGGTCGGCCTGCTCGTGCGGGCGCTTGCTGCGATCGCCCTTGACGTCGGTCATGCCGGCGCCGATCGCGATGTTGTTGGCCTGCGCCTTCTTCAGGAAATCGATGTAGCGCCGGTGGTAGGGCGTGCCGTGTTTCTGATCGATGTCATAGGTGATCGAGTGCATCACGCTGACGGCATCGAGGCTGGTGCAGCGCTGGAAACAGGTACCGGTGAGCTGGCCGAGGCGTCGCTGCATGCGGTTCTTCATCACCAGGTCCTGCGGCGATTCCACCACGTGCAGGAAGCGGTTGACGCGCGCGTCGATCAGCGGCGAATACGCGCTGGCGAGTTCTGGATCTTCGATCGCGAGGTCGTAGGTCCGGCGCATCGCGTTTATCGACGGGCGGATCAGCGGGTTGTCGATCGGGTTCGGCTCTTGCTTGCCGAACACGAACAGCCTCAGGCGCCGCCCGCGTAGCGAGTCGAGATAGTCTTCGCCGGTTACGATCGGTTTGATGCGCGACCAGCGCTCCTCGGCGGTCTCGAGTTTACGGACGGGCAGCGGTTGGGTGGCGTTCATGTGGATCTCCTCACCGGCGCGGTAGCCGCGCCGACGCAGCGCCGACGCGACCCGTGAATCGGGACCGCGATGTTAGCCGTTAACGGTCCCGGGGCCAACGACACCGGTTCGAGACGAGAGTCCAAAGTGTGCGCCCGGCGCGGTTTCGTCAGGAGCGCTCATGAATATGCCGGATTCGGACGAGTGCACGCGACGACCGCCAGGACGGAACGGGTGTCGCCGCAGTCTCGCCGCCACTGGCCTCGGCGCTGCGCCGAGGCTACACACGAGACCGCGTGCGCGACTTCCTCGACAACATCACCAAGCTGTTCCCGGTGTGGGTGCTGCTGGCCGGCGCTCTGGCACTGATCCACCCGCCGCTGTTCGCGTGGTTCTCGGGCTCGCTGATCGTCTGGGGCCTTGCCGTCATCATGCTCGGCATGGGCATCACGCTTTCGATCGCCGACTTTCGCGCGGTCGCCGACGTACCCGGCACGGTGATGGCCGGCGTCGCTGCGCAATACCTCATCATGCCGCTGCTCGGTTGGGCCGCCGCCCACGCGACCGCGCTGCCGCCGGCGCTGGCGGCCGGTGTCATCCTGGTCGGCTGCTGCCCGGGCGGAACGGCTTCCAACGTGGTGTGTTACCTGGCGCGCGCCAACGTCGCGCTGTCGGTGGTTATGACCACCTGCTCGACGTTCGCCGCGGTCGTCATGACTCCGCTGCTCACCAAGTGGCTGGCCGGCACGCTGGTACCGGTGGACGCGTGGGGCTTGTTCGTCAGCACCAGCGAAGTGGTGCTGCTTCCGGTCGTGGCCGGACTCGCCCTCCACCACGCCGCGCCGCGACTCGTGCAGCGCGTGCTGCCGGCCGCGCCGCTGGTCTCGGTGGTCGCGATCGTGATGATCTGCGCGAGTATCATCGCGCAGAGCGCCGACGTGCTGCTGACTTCGGGCGGTCGCTTGATCGCGGCGGTCTTCTTGCTGCACTCGGGCGGCTTCGGTGTAGGTTACACCTTCGGCCGCCTGCTGGGTTACGACCGCATCGTCAGCCGCACGATATCGATCGAAGTCGGCATGCAGAACTCGGGTCTCGCTGCAGTGCTGGCCCGCCAGCATTTCTCCGATCCGCTTACCGCTCTTCCGGCCGCGATCTCGGCGACGTTCCACTCGGTGATCGGCAGCGCACTGGCCGCCTACTGGCGCGCGCGTCCGTCGCTCCCCTCTTCAATGGGATAGCGGCTAGAGAGCCGCCGTCAGATCTCCATCTGTTTCGCGAAGCGGCCGCTGTAGACCGCGGCGCCCTCGGTGCGTTGCACGATCAGTTGCGCGATGCGCACGTCGGCGTGCAGCCGCATCGCGTACGGCGCAATGTTGGCGATCTCGAGAACCTGGCGGTTGCTGACGCCGGGAGCGATGAAGCCGGCGGTGACGTGGATCATCAGGCCGAGCCGCGCGTAGCGCGAGCGTCCTTCGAGCCAGCCACACAGATTCGACGACAGGCTGATCCTCTCGCGCGTGATGCCGAGCACGGTGTGGCCCGCCGCCAGTTCGAACGGTTGATCGAGCGTCGCCACCTTGCTGAACGCGACGTAGTCGGCGTCCTCGGTCACGTCGATCATCTCGACGCCGGGGTCGAGGATGCGAAGCTGGTTGCCGAGCGCAAGATCGTACGAAGCCGGTCCCAGAAAGACCGGATCGAACGGATCGATGCGAAGATTTCCGGCCTCGATCTCTCCGAGGATCTTCTCGCGAGTCAGAATCATCTCGTCAATCCGTCCTGCACTAACCGCGGCATCCCAGCCGTCGGACCACTTCGAACAGCACTTCGGTGCCGAGCCTCAGGTTGGCTATGCTCAGGCGTTCGTTGTGCCCGTGGATGGTGGCGAGTTCGTCGCGCGTCAGCAGCGCGGGAGTGAAGCCGTAGGCCTGTGCCCCGGCCGCGCGGTAGGCGTGAGAGTCGGTGAAGCCGGGCGAGAGCTGCGGCATCAGGAACGCGTCCTCGCCGAGCTTCTCTGCGATCACTTGCGCGGCCACGCTCATCACCGGCGTGTCCATCGACGACATTCCCGAGACGTGCTGATAGAGCACTTCGACTTCGACGTCGGAGTCGTCGATCACGCGCCGCACGTCGGCGACGAACGCCTGCGGATCGGTGGTCGGCAGCAGACGGCAATCGACGGTGGCCTCGGCGCCGGCCGGAATGACGTTGATCTTCTGGCCAGAGTGCACGCTGGTGATGCTCACCGTGTCGTGCGTCACTGCGCTCAGGTGCGCGTCCACCGAGGCGAGCATCGCAAGCGTGGCACCGTCGCGCGGATCGAGGTCGGCGGGCACGAAGCCCTTCTGGGCCAGCGTTCGCAGCATACCGTCTACCGCCGGTGTCAGCTCGATGCGCTTCTCCCAGGCGTCGAGACGGGCCAGCGCTTTGACCAGTTTGACCAGCGCGTTCTGCGCGTGCGGCACCGACGCGTGACCCGGCAGACCCTTGGCACTGAGGCGCAGCCAGCACGGGCTCTTCTCGCTCGGACAGATGCCGACGATCTTGGCATCGCGGCCCATGAACTCGCAAAAACCGTAGGCACCTTCGTTAAACACGTACTGGGCCTGCAACACTCCGGGGTGGTGTTCGGCGAGGTAGTGTATGCCGTGGATACCGCCGGCTTCTTCGTCGGCAACCGCGACCAGCACCAGGTCGCGCTCGAGCGCAATGCCGTGCCGTTTGGCGAGCACCAGCGTGAGCAACTCCATGATGCCCATGCCCTTCATGTCGAGCGCACCGCGTCCCCAGATCACGTTCTCGACGACGGCGCCCGAGAACGGATCGATCTTCCAGTGCTCGGGCTCCACCGGCACGACGTCGATGTGCGAGAGCAGCACGATGGGCTCGAGACCGCGGTCCAGCGCCGCAGGGATTCGAGCCGACATCGACACGCGCCCGCCGCCGGCGTCGTAGAACGTCGAATCGATGCCTTCGCGGCGCAGCGCTTCGCGCAGGAAGATCGCTCCGGCCTCTTCACCGCCCGGAGGGTTGGTGGTGTTGATGCGGATGTAGTCGCAGAGCAGGCTGGTGGCCTGCTCGGTGATCGCGTTCCAGTCGATCGGAAGGTCGGGAAAGGTGGTCTGCTTGCTCGGTTCGGCCATGGGCGGGGAGTCTATGTTGCGCAGCGGGTTGGTCGCAATCCGCGCACGGCGCCGCGGCGTGCAGTCCGCGCACGGCGCCGCGGCGTGCAATCCGCGGCGGTCCCACTGGCGGCCTTGGAAATGGCCATCTGCTGCATTACTCGTGCGACCATGCGCGCACTCTTGAAGGGCTAACGCTCACGCTCAGCTGCGGCGGGCGGACGCGAACTGTCGCTGCTGAGCTGAATGCCCAGCTGCCCGCCGGCGGTCTGGAGCGTGTTGTTCGGCCTGTCCTTTGCGCCCATTGTCCACTCGGCCGAATCGGTCGTACACCCCCGGTGTCCCAGGACTCCGGAAGCCGCCCCTACTGCTGAAAACAATACAGATGAGCCCCGCCGTTCGTATCTATGGTGCTACAGTCAAGGATCGCACCGCCCAGCGTCCAGGCTCCGCTCGTTGTGTCAAAGCTGGCACCCAAGTACGTTCCACCGCCGGTCCAGTTGGTGCAAGTCTGCCAATCCGCAGTTCCGTCCGTGTTGGTGGCCGACCAGACCAGGTTGGTTGCGGAAGGCGGTACAGTAATCGCAGCGCCGTATTCGTCATGGTCGATCGCGTGGTCAAGGCTCCCGTCGAGGAGATCGGCCTTCGAGTCGGCAACGAGCGTTCCGTCGACCAGGCGGTATTCCGCTTCCGGAATCCGGTCCGCGGCGTCAACCCAGACCTCGGGTGGGCCGGCGAAATACAAGGAAAGCCACGCAACGTAGGTGCCCGGCAGGCCGGCCGCCAGGACCGCCGCATTGCAACGCGCATCGCCAATGCTCCGATCTATGCCATTGACGGAGTCGTAGAGGTTCTTGGTGACGAAAACCCGCTTGGGCGCAGAGCAACTCCCATCCGACGTACCATCATCCATCGCGTCGCAGTCGGTCCACAGGCTGTCCATGGCGACCACGCTCTCGCAAACCCGACATCGAACCAGCCGGTTCAGGCAATCCCTCAGGGTGCCCCAGCGAGGGAACGCGCGTCGAGAACATCGAAGCGCACGTTCGGGTGCCGCGCGCGCAGCGAACAGCGCGACCACTTGCTCTCGAGCTGGCGGAACACGTTCCTGCGCTCCGCAGCGGTCAGGCGACGCCACTTGACTTCGGCGACCAGCAGTCGCCGGTGGTTCTCGGGGTCGGGCGCGACGAGGTCCAGATCGAGGTCGCCTTCCCAGTAACGCTGCGCGCCTGGCAAACGTGCCCGACACACGTCCTCGAACACTGTCGCCGCGTGGTCGTGGAGGAGCTTGCGCTTCTCGGCCGTTTCGTAGGAGCGCCATCGACTCTGGTGCGGCGAGTGAACCCGGAACCAGAAGCGCATCGTCGGATCCTGAATGCGATAGAGGGTCTTCCTGGTCGAACGCACGCTCTCACCAAACGGCAATTCGCGCGTCAGGATCGACGCGTCGAGCAACTGCTGGAGAAGGCGTGAGAGGTTCGTCTGCGCCGTTCCCAGCCGGCGGGCGATCTCCGAGGGCCGCTCAGCTCCGCTTCCCACGGCCTGGAGGACCGCGACGGCGTTGAGGCCGACGACCTCTTCGTCACGCAGGATGCGCTGTGGTTCCTGTTCCATGTAGGGCGCGTAGTCGAAGTAGAGCGACTCCGCGAGTGCCACGACATCCTTGCCGACTTCGACGAACTCCCAGTACTTCGGGATGCCGCCGACACAGGCGAACTTCTCGAAGGACTCCGGATCCCCCGGGCGCAGTCCGCAGGCCTTGCAGAACGCCGCGTACTCCATCGGTTGCACGTGCAGGATCTTCTGCGCACGTCCGTACAGGGGCGCCGCTCGATGCAGGAACAGGTCGTTCATCATCCGGGTGCTCGACCCCGCCACGATCAGCAGGCAGCCACGCGGAAGGGAATGGTCAATCCACTTCTGCAACTGGCTCGGAAGCGATCCATCCACCGCGGTCAGATAGGGAAACTCGTCCAGGCAAAGAACCCAGCGTCGCTTCTGCAGCGAGAGGACCTCGAACAGTTCCGGCCAGGTCTTCGGGACGATCCGGGTTTCGAGCCGGGGGCGCAGGTCTGCAAAAACCTGTTCGACCTGGAAGTCCCGTGGCGCCTCGATGGCTTGGCTGTACAGGCCGTCGCGGCGCTCCAGCCACTGCCGCAGTAGCCGCGTCTTACCGACGCGGCGGCGGCCGAATACCACCAGAAGGCCGCCGCGCCTGGCCGCCGCGTCCAGTTCGGTGAGCTCGGCAACCCGATTGACGAAATCCATGCGCACAGCCGGCATTGTATGCGCCGCAGCTATGCCCGGCAAACATTATGCGCGTTGAGCATCATGGACGAGGGCGTCTCTGGCTGCGCAATCGTCGGTAACTGGATCGTTGCCGCCAACCTTCGTCCTGTTCACACTGGGATTCGGCTACGCGACTCTCTTCGCCGCCGCATCCAACAACTCGTGAATCAACGTTTGATACGGCTTTCCGTGTTTGCGCGCGATCCGACGAAGTTTTACGAGCAAGGTTGGAGCAATTCGAATCGCAATGAGTTGCTTGGCCTGCCCCGTCTTCGGTCGCCCGACGCGCTTGGTACGCATCAACTCCTCGCCGGTCGATTCGGGAACGTCCGAAAAATCAAACTGACGATCCGGCATATGCCATGCGCGGATCTGTTGCTGCCGGAATCTCGGTGGCGAAAAACGAAAAATCAAACCGACGATCCGGCATATGCCGTGCGCTCTTTGCGGCTGGGATTGGATCTCGGCCGTCGTCGGCGCCGGGCTCGCGTCGTAGCGAGCAGGTTCGGTCATCGTCGTTCGTCGTCACTGCGACCCATGTCCTCCGCCCGTGCCAGCCAGGATGACGCCTGGCGTGTCGGGGATTGCAGTAGCGAGCAATCTCATGCCGTCGGAGGCGGGAGCTTGGCGCGATGTTCCGAGCGACAGGAGCGGGGTGCTTGCATCGACCGGGGATGGCGAACACATTGTCCCACCGCGATCGCGCGGAACCAATCGCTGCGAGAGCATCACAGTTGCGGGTATGCCGATCCGACCTCGACAGCCATTCCTTCTGACCGTTCTTGTTGCGGGTACTCAACAGCCCACGGAACACCGCGACGCTTTCCGGCGTGCGGCGCGGCCGCTGCGACTACGCGCAGAGCCCGGCGCTTGCCCGAAGTCGCGCAGCTGCATACACCCGACCCCGGCGACGCGCGGCGGATGTCTAACCCGCCGCGCCCAAGGAGGCCCGTAAGCCGATGATCATTCGCGCTCTGCTCGTATCGCTCGCCTTGGTGATCTCAGCAACGAACGCGCTGGCCGCCGAGTGGACGCCGGCCAAGTGGACGACCGAGGACACGTTGCAGTTCCGTGCCGACTGCCCCGACGAGGGCGAGTACTGGTCCTACGTCTGGCTGGTGGTGCTCGACGGCGACGTCTATGTGAGGCTCGGCTCGCGCGCCGCAGGCCGCATCGACTGCAGCCGCAGCAAACCGATGACCGGCATCAAGATCGCAGGTGAAACCTTCGACAACGTCGAGATGGTCCCCTCGCCTGCGATGGCCGAACGTGTGGCAGCTGCAATGGCCGAGAAGTACTCGACCGACCTCGTCATCCGCTATGCGAACCACCCGTACACGATGAAGTTGGTGCCGAAGGCGCCGTGACCCGCAGGCACACCGCAACTCGCGCGGCATCGCCGCCGCGCCTCGACTGCACCTTGCGGCCGCGGGACGAAAGCCGCTGTACGTGGACGCAGCCATGGTGCTCTGACGCTGCGCCTTGACTGGACTTGCTGCTCTCGTCAAGAAGCCGTGACCCTCCCTCGAGGACACGTCGATGAAGCGCGTCGTCTACCGAACCTGCATCCTGTGCGAAGCCTGTTGCGGGATCGCGGTACACGTCGATGGCGCCGGCATCACCGAGATAACCGGCGACCAACGTGACCCCGCCAGCCGCGGCTACATCTGTGCCAAAGCCGCGGCGCTCAAAGACCTGCACGAAGACCCCGATCGCCTTCGCCACCCGATGCGGCGCAGCCCCGGCGGCTGGCAGCGCATTGGCTGGAAGGAGGCCTTCGCCGAGGCTGCCGCCGGACTCGCTGCGGTACAGCGCAGGCACGGCAACGACGCGGCCGCATTGTATTTCGGCGAACCGTTCGTGCACAACCTCGGCGCGCTGTTGTTCAGTGACGTACTGGTGGCCGCGCTCGCGACCGGCAAGCGATTCAGCGCCAACTCGCTCGACCAGTTTCCCAAACAGCTCGTCAGCCACTGGATGTACGGCAACGGTCTGTTCGTGTCGGTCCCCGACCTTGACCGGACCGATTACCTGCTTGTCGTCGGCGCCAACCCGGCCGTCTCCAACGGCAGCCTGATGACCGCACCCGGCATGCCTGCGCGGCTCAAAGAAATCCGGCGGCGCGGCGGCAAGGTAGTGGTCATCGATCCGCGGCGCAGCGAAACCGCCGCGCTCGCCGACGAACACCACTTCGTACGTCCCGGCACCGACGCGCTGCTGCTGGCCGCACTGGTCCAGTGTCTGTTCGCGGAAGATCGCGTCCGCCTGCGCGAACTCGCGCCTTTGGTAGTCGGACTGGAGGCGGTGCGCAACGCCGTCGCCGATTTCACTCCCGAGGCGGTGGCCGCGACCACCGGCATCGCACCCGAGACGATTCGCGCGATCGCGCGCGCTTTCTCCGAAGCACCGAGCGCGGTCTGCTACGGACGCATGGGAACCAGCACCGTGGCCTTCGGCACTACGGCCAACTGGCTGGTGGAGGTCCTCAACATCGTCAGCGGCAACTTCGACCGCGCCGGCGGCGCGATGTTCCCGACTCCGCCGGTCGACGTGATGCGGCTGCAGCCTGCCTCGGAGCGCGGGCGCTTTCGCTCGCGAATCAGCGGCATTCCCGAATTCATGGGCGAACTTCCGGCTGCGACGTTGGCGCAGGAAATAGAGACACCCGGCGACGCTCAGGTGCGCGCACTGGTGACACTGGCCGGCAATCCGGTGCTTTCTTCGCCGGCCGGGCACCGCCTTTCGGACGCGCTCGGCAAGCTCGATTTCATGGTGTCCATCGACTTCTATCTGAACGAGACCACGCGCCACGCCAACCTGATCCTGCCGCCGACCGGTCCGCTCGAGCACGACCACTTCGACCTGGTCTTCCAACTGTTCGCGGTGCGCGGCACGCCACACTGGTCGCCGGCGGTATTCGAGCCGCCGCCCGACACCAGGAGCGACGCCGACGTCATCATAGAGCTGGCCGCCGCTCTGCACCGCACTCGCGGCGCAGTCGGCCGGCTTACAGCGCTGGCGTTGCACGCGCTCAGCGCTGTCGGAAGTGCGCGTGTGGCACGCTGGGTGCTCGACGCAGCGCTGCGAGCAGGTCCCTACGGCAACGGCGTGCGCCCGTGGAGGCCGGGACTGACGCTCGCGCGGCTGCGCGCGGCCGAGCACGGCATCGATCTGGGCGCGATGCAACCTTCACTGCCCGATCGAATGCCCGAACGCGCCCGGCGCAGGATAGATCTGGCTCCGCCCGAAATCGTCGCCGACCTGGACAGGTTGAGGACAACTCTCACGTCGGCGGCAACCGGACTGCTGCTGATCGGCAGGAGAGAAGCACGCACGCTCAACAGTTGGTCACACAACCTGCCGTGTCTGGTGACCGGCCCGGATCGCTGCGTACTGCACATGCACCCCGCCGACGCCGAAACACGCGCGATCGGCGTCGGCGACCGGGTGAAGGTAAGCAGCCGCGTCGGCACGATCGAAGTGCCGGTGCACCTGACCGACAGCGTCGCTGTGGGAGTCGTCGCATTGCCTCACGGCTACGGCCATCGCGGCAACGGCATCCGGATGCACGTGGCCGCCGAGCACGTCGGCGCCAGCATCAACGACCTGACCGATCCGGCCGAGATCGACCCGCTCTCGGGCAACGCGGTACTGAGCGGCGTCGCGGTGACGGTAGAGCGCCGCGCGCGGCCGTCGTGATAGACGGGCATCATCGCTGGGCGGCGGTCGTGGGGTCGCAGTGACGGTAGAGCGCCGCGCGCGGCCGTCGTGAGCGCGCTCGGAGAGCCGCAACGATGATTCGTCGTCAGCAAGAGGAATTTCGCATGAACCCGACAAACAAAGTGGCAAAGCGCTACGCAGCGACGTTGCTCGCCGCGGTGCTGTTGCTGGGAAACGTCGGTGCGGCGCTTGCCGATGACACAGACACGAGCACCGACCCGGCCGCGCAAGCGCGTCAGAGAATCGCCGACGTCGCCAAGGAGATGTCCAAGAACGCCGACTCGGTCAAGGACGAGTTGCTGAGCGAGCAGGTCGCGCCCGACGACGTCCCGCTCGATTTGATGCGCTATGCGACATTCCGGGTCGCCTGGACGTTCTTTCGCACTTGGGCCAACGACAAGAATCTGGCGCGCCCCGATTCGCCCAAATGCTTGGTCGAGGACGGCGCGCCCGAAGCGTCTTTGACTACTCAGATCGCCAACGACGATTTCCTGATCGGCTTCGTCCAGGAGGGCCACCTCTACGAGGTAGCTGCGGGTATCGCCGAGCAGATCTGCCGGACCTTCGGCCCGCAGATCATCCGGCCGATTATCAAGCAGGCCGAAGACGGACTGCCGCCAGACACCTCCCCGGCGCCGTCCAAGCCTCACGCCAAGAGCGGCAAGTCGCGTCAGAAGGACGGCAACTGAAGCCGGCGAATGCGTCAATCATCGCAGTGCCGATGAGAGCTTGCGGGAACACGATGGCCGACGTCCTGACCGTACGAGCCGGAAGCGAAGCACTCGCAACGCTCAGGCGCACCGGCTTCAGCGCCGACTCGTTCGGCACGTTGCTCGGCGCTTCGGGCGGCCCCAAGTGGCTGGTGCTGTCCGCGATCGATCGCGTGCTGTCGCGGCGCATGGTCACCGGACGCAGCCGGCCGCTGCACGCACTGGGCACTTCGATCGGTGCTTTCCGGCACGCGGCCCTTGCCCAACGCGACGCGCCGACGGCGATCGCGCGCTTCGAGGAAGCGTACGTCGCGCAGGCCTACGAGCGTGCGCCGACGACCGCCGAGGTCACGCAGGAGAGCCGGCGCATCCTCGGCGTCTTGTTCGGCTCCGACGGCGTGCGCGAAGCGCTCGCGCACGCGACGCTGCGCCTCCACGTCGGCACCGCGCGCAGCCGCCGGCTGACGGCGACCGATCGGCGCCACCTGCTCGCCGCCGGGCTGGGGCTGACCGCGACCGCCAACGCGCTCTCGCGCCGCCTGCTGCGCCTGACTTTCGAACGGGTCGTATTCCACACCACGAACCAGCCCGCGTTCGGCTTCGAAGACCTGCCGACGCAGCACGTGAAGTTGAACGCCGCCAACTTCGCGCAAGCGACGCTGGCGAGCGGATCTATCCCGATCGTGATGGAAGCGATCGAAGACGTCGTCGGCGCTCCGCCCGGTCTGTACCGCGACGGCGGTATCATCGACTACCACTTCGCGATGGATTTCGACGCGCCGCCGGGCCTCATCTTCTACCCTCACTTCTGCGACCACATCGTGCCGGGGTGGTTCGACAAGGCGCTGCGGTGGCGCCGGCCGCGCGGCGAACTGCTCGGCCGCACGGTATTCGTGGCGCCCTCGCGCGCGTTCGTCGCGTCGCTGCCCGGCGGCAAGATTCCCGACCGCAGCGACTTCGAGACGTTCTCGACGGCCGATCGTCAGCGGCGCTGGCAACAGGTGCTCGCCGCGGGGCAGCGTCTCGGCGACGCCTTCGAAGAACTGCTCGAAGGAACACGCCTGGCCGAGGTCGCACTGCCGTTCGCCGAGTGACCCCGCGGATTGAGCTGCTGAGTGCGCGCCACGACGGTTTGTCCGGCTACCGGGGCGCGGCTAGAAGGAACCTGTATCGAATATTTCCTTGGAGGATTTGGCCATGCGTAAGGTTTCGTTCTGGATCGTGCTCTCACTCGTCGTTTCGATTGCAATCTCGTCGTTGCTGGCATGCAACACCGTCAAGGGCGTCGGCAAGGACGTGACGGCCACCGGGGAAGCCGGCGCCGAGGTGATCCACAAAGCCACCAAGTAGGCGCGAGCCTCAGCCCACCGCGCTTCGCTTCGCCGGCCGAGTATCCTCCGCGACCGGCACGTCTTCGTAGCACGCGCGCTGCTCGGCGCTCATCGCTGCCAGGTGGCGCTTGGCGACGCTCGGCGACACCGCCTCGAGAGAGCCGTCGGGATGCTGCACCACGACGCCGCTCTTGGTCAGCAGCTCGTAGCGGCGCTTGCGCTCACTGCGGTCGGGGTGGCACAGCAACTGGCAGTTGCCGCACGTGAAGTTGATCTTGCGCTGGCCCGGCATCGCGGGGTGATGGAACCCGCCTTCGATCGCCGGACGCGGCCACGAAGCCATCACGCCCTTGATGAGGGCCGCCTGAAATTCCTCGTCCTTCTCGGGAATCGGGAAGCGGCCCGGTGACCAGGTCGACCACTTGCCGCTTTGCGCCAGTCCGGTGAATCCGCCGCAGACCAGATCGCACCGGTGATAGCTGAGACGTTTCGAGTAGCTGAACTCCACCCCGCCCATCGTCACGGTCGTGATTCCCTTCTTGTCCATCAGGCCCGACAGGCACGACGCCATGCACAGCCGGCAGTCGTCGCAATACTTGTCCTGAGGCGGCAGCGGATCGGTCGGCGCGAGCTCGGCGGTCGTGACCACTGCGCCGAGAATGACCGCGGCACCGTGGGTCTTGGTGATGACGTTTCCCGAAAGACCGAACCAGCCCACGCCCGAGCGCACGGCCAAGTAGCGGTGCGAGAGGTCGGGAACGAAATCCATCATGCCCCTGGGCGCGTCCTTGCGATAAACCACGTTGGCGGCCACTGCCTGCGAGGCATGGCCGCTCTGATCGAGATAGGTGGCCAGCCCGGTGGCCAGCCCGCTGACGAAGTAATTGGTGTGGATGTTGTCGTGCTGATGGCCGGCCTGGTCCTGCTTTGCGAGGAAGCGCTCGATCTTCACCGGATCCAGCGGAACCGCGAAACTGATCGCCGACCTGGCTCCCGGCAGTACGTACTGCAGGTCGGTGGAGGGCGGGCCGCCGGCCAGTGTCTCGGTGGTCGCGACGCCGGCCGCACAGGCGCCCTGCAACATCAGGTAGTCGATCGCGAACTGCGTGAGCCCTTTGCCCTTGCCGCCATCCATGCTGCGCTCCTCCTCTACTCGATCTACTCGCTGTGTCTGCCTGCCGTCCTCGCCATCATCGGCGTCGCGTCGCCGGCCGACTCGTGGAATCTCGCTCTGCCCACTCCGATTTGCCCGCCGCGCCGTTTGTCTGCGGTTGCATCGGCCGGCAGAACTGTACAGCGTGTACAATACTTGCCGACAGCCCGCAAGACTAAATTCACGTATGCATGTCGGCATCTACACCAAGGTCGCGCAGTGAGCGGCGCGCGACCGACGACGCCACGTCCGTACCTGCGAGCCGACGAGCGGCGCGAGCAGTTGCTGGTAGCGGCCGCGGACCTGGTGGGACGCGACGGCTGGAGTGCGCTCGGCATCGTACCGCTAGCAAGCGCGGCCGGTGTGAGCCGCCAACTCGTCTACGAACACTTCACCGACACGGCCGATCTGCTCAGGTCCGTGATGGTCCACCTGTTCGAACACGCGCACGCGGCGACAGCCGAGATCGTAGCGACCGCAGCAGCGGACGACGCCGCCAGCGCAGTGCGTCGCGCCTACGAGGTCTACCTCGCGCTGCCGCGCGCGCAGCGCCGCGCTCTACGTGCGCTAGCCGGCGACAGCAGTCCTGACTCGCCGGAGCTGGACCGCACGCGTCACCTGATGCGGCACGAGATCCTCGGACTGTGGGTCCCCTACGTACGCCGGCTCACGGGGCTCGCCGAGCCGCAGGCGCGCGCGCTCGCCTGGATGTTCACGACGGCCGCCTGGAGCATCACCGACCTGGTGGAAGACGGAACGTTGTCGCAGAGCGCAGCAACGGCACTGCTGACCGGTGTAGTCGCGAGCGCAGTAATCTCGAAGGAACCAAAGCGCGCGCGCCGGTCGAACCCGCGCGCTGCCGTTGCGCGCAGTCGCAAGCAAAGTTTATAGTGCATGGCAGTCGATTCCGGCAGTGGTGGGAACGTCCGGGATACGAACTGCTGAACGACTTCCGGTGAAGGAGTACGAAGCGATGCGAAGATGGGTAGGATCGGTGCTGTTGCTGGCGGCAATGGTGATTTGGTCGTCGCCGGTAGTGGCTGCCGAGGACGTGAAACCCGGTGAAGTCATCACCAAAACCACGGCCGAGAAGGTCAAGGATCTGGTCTCGCCCGGAGTCTCGTGGGCGGTCGTCAACGGAATGGACCTGAACATCGTTCCGTACGAGAAAATCCCGCTTCCCAGCGCCTACCAGCAGGCGACCGAGAAGTATTCGGGCCAGACCAAGATCGACCAGCGCCTCTTTCTGCAAGACTGGGTCGCGGGGCAGCCGTTCCCGGCGGTGGATACCAAGGATCCGCTGGCGGCGCCCAAGATCATGTACAATTTCCAGAACACCCATTACTTCACCGACGATCTCAACCTGCACCTCGTCGATGCCGACACCGGCTCGTTGTACGTGGACGCGAACGGCACGCGTCGCTACCAGGTCGAACGGCACTTCGTCTCGGACTGGGTCAGAGTGCTGCCCTACACCGGTCGCATTCATCACGAGCCGATGCCGGTCATCACCCAGAACGCCGACCAGACCTTCCGCAAGTCGGGGCTGTATCCGCTGATCGAACCTTTCGACCTCAAAGGCGTCGGCGGCATCAGCTATCGCTACCTCGATCCTGCCAAGCAAGACGACACCTGGCTCTACCTTCCCTTCGTCAGGCGCGTGCGCCGCATGTCGAGCGCCCAGCGCAGCGACGCGCTGTTCGGCCAGGACATCGACGTCGACAGCTACGGCGGTTACGCCGGCCAGATCCCGTGGTTCGAGTGGAGGTTCCTCGGCGAGAAACCGATGCTCGCGTCGTTGCACGGCGTGCGCCTGCCACCCGAGCCCTGCAAGAAGGACGGCGGCATGACCTTCTGCGAGAACTGGGAGAAACGGCCGAGCGTCTACGTCATCGAAGGCAAACCCAAAGTCACCAACTACGCCTACTCCAAGCGCATCATCTACGTCGACAAGGAAACCTCGTTCATCATCTACTCGGATCTCTACGACAACGCCGGCCAGCTCTGGAAGGTGGTGATGCAGAGCATCCGCACCTCGAAACGACCGAATCCGAAGGTCAATTACGAGTACACCGAGCCGCGCATGTTCATTTACGCGTTCAGTGTGATCGACATGCAGTTGATGCACGGCACGCGCGCGGCGATTCCCGGCATCGGCTTCCCCGACGAGGCGGGCTGGTACATCGACATCGGCTTCGACAAGCCCCAATCGGCCCAGGAGGAGTGGTTCACCATCGCAGGGTTGATCTCGGCCGGGCGCTGAGTGAGGGCCGCGACGCTATGCGCCGGCGCTGTGCATCGACGCGCCGCACGTTGATCTCGGCCGGACGCTGAGTGAGGGCCGCGGCGCGCGCCGCGGTCATGTTTCATGAGCCGGCCGCCGAGCGCGGCGCCGAAGGGCACTGCGGCGACCTGCTCGTCTTGCGGATCGCGCTCGTTCGACCAGCGGGCCGCCTGCCGCGGCACCGGCGGAAAGGAACAAACCTGACCTGCGTCATCTAAAAGCTTGACATCGGCCGGTTCTGCGGGCTATAAACTAACCGGAATTCCAATTCCGGTTAGTCGAGTGAGCCAGACAGCAGAGCAAGAGACGGTGCCGTCGCTGCAGTGGGTCAGAGCCCCGCAGCAGGCGCGCACCCGCGAAGGGTTGGCGCGCTTGCTCGACGCCGCCGAGGCGCTGGTGGCGGCCAAGGGTTTCGACGAGGCCGGCACCGCCGAGATCGCCCGCGTGGCAGGCTCGTCGGTAGGCGCGCTCTACCGCCGCTTCACCGACAAGAACGGCCTGCTGCAGGCCCTGCACGAACGCTTCTGCGACGAAGCGCGCGCGACCGCCGAGATCGCGCTCGACCCGCAGCGTTGGACCGGTGCATCAACCGACGAGGTGGTGCGCGAGTTCACCGCTTTCCTGGTGCAGGTATTCCGCGAGCGCGAGGGTTTCTTCCGCGCCATCCTGCAACGCGGAGCCTCCGACGCAGTGGTGCGGGAACGCACCGACCGGCTCTTCGATTACCTGGCCGAACGATTGGCCGCGCTGCTGCGCGGCCGCGGCGCCGACATCACCCACGCCGACCCGAACCTGGCAGCTACGGTCGGACTGCGCGTCGTGGTCGGCGCGCTCACCCACACGATACAAGCGCAGCCGCACACCCTGCCTCTGTCGGACCAGAGGCTGGCCGCCGAACTGTCGCGGGTCTTCAGCGCCTATCTGGGCGTTGCCTCGCCCGCAGCCACCACCACACACGCCAACAGGAGAACCCCGCGATGACCATGAGCAACTTTCACCCGAAGCAGCCCGTCGAACAGTTCCCGGTACAGCAGATCCTCGCCTACAACTGGGAATACAGCGCCGACCGCCAGCGCCTGATGCGGCTGTACGAAAACGCCAAGCGCGACCAGTGGAACGCAACGTCGCGACTGGACTGGTCGATCGACGTCGACCCCGAGAGCGAGTTGATCCCCGACATCGCGATCGGCATCTACGGCAGCCCGATGTGGAACAAGCTGACCGCGAAAGAGATCCAGCGCCTGCGCCACGAGGCGATAACCTGGCAGCTGTGCCAGTTCCTGCACGGCGAGCAAGGGGCACTGCTCGCCACCGCGCAGATCGTCGATACCGTGCCGTGGTACGAAGCCAAGCAGTACGGCGCGACGCAGGTGATGGACGAAGCGCGGCACGTCGAGGTGTACAGGCGCTTCGTGCAGGAGAAGCTCGAGCACGAGTACCCGGTCAACCCCGAACTCAAGAAGCTGCTCGACATGATCCTCAGCGACTCGCGCTGGGACATGAAGTTCCTCGGCATGCAGATAATGGTCGAAGGGCTCGCGCTGGCGGCCTTCGCAACCATGCGCGACACCACCACCAACCCGTTGCTGCGCGACCTGACCGCGGCGGTGATCGAAGACGAGGCCCGGCACGTCGCCTTCGGCGTTCTGTCGCTGCGCGAGTTCTGTCAGAACACCTCCGACAAGGAACGCGCCGAACGCGAGGACTTCGTCTACGAGGCGGCGGTGCTGATGCGCGACCGCCTGCTCAACCGCGAGGTGTGGCAAACCATGGGGATGGACGCCGACGCCTGCGTCAAGCTCAGCCTCCAAAGCCCGTTGATGGCCGAGTTCCGGCGGCGGCTGTTCTCGAAAATCGTGCCGAACGTCAAGAGCCTCGGGTTGCTGTCGGACCGTCAGCGCGCGCGTTTCGCCGACCTCGGCATCCTCGACTTCGAGCACAACACCACCTCGGACGTCGACCAGGACGCCGAGGAAGAACAGCGCCGGCAACTCAACGCGGCCTAGCCGCAATGCCAGTAACTCAAGGCGATCGTGGTACCGACGGAGAATGTGCCGGTGGCGAAATTGTTGAAGAATCTTGGCTCGGCGCAAGACTCCTGCCCGTGCCGAGCCTCTTAAGTTACTGGCATTGGGCCTAGCCGTTGTCGCCGTCGCGGGCGTCACCCCCCGCGACGGCGACGAAGTGGAACTTAACCACCTGTAATTTCAGGACTTGCCATAGTTACCGGGCGGTCGTCGGGGTCCATTTGTGAGGCCGCCACTCCGAACTATTGCGTATTTCAAATACGCGATAGTTCGGCCTGGATAGACTCCTCCCGTGTGAGCGTGCCAACTTTCCCGTATCTGAAATACGAGAAAGTTCGTCATGGCCCTTCACCTCCTCGGCGAGACTCTGGACAAGACCCGCAGCCATCACCTGGCTGAAGCGGGAAAGCTCGTTCAGTTGATGCGCGGCATCTACGTTGATGCCGACGACGACATCGACGCCACGGTACTGAAGCACGCCGTCCGCATCGCCCGATACCTCTACCCCAGGGCTTACCTGTCCGCTGCCAGCGCGATTCTTCGCGCACCAACTGTGGACGCGCGCTAGGCTGAACGAGGTGATCAAGGGACGTCGCGGGATCACTGCCGACGCGGCGCTGAACCTATCGGAGGCGCTTGGCACGTCGGCAAGGCTGTGGATGAACTTGCAGGCGACGTGGGACCTGGATCAGGCGTTGCGGCGGCGAGACGCGACGTAGCACAGCGTCGAGCTTGACCCTCTCGGCCGTGTCGGCCACTCGGGCATCGCGGACCCTGCCGTGGCGAGACTCCACCATACCTCTCGGCGCCCGCCGTCGAGTGCGTCAACGTCGCGTCAATCTACCCCGCTTCGCCTGACGCCCTCGCTAACCGCCCGCGGACACCTCGTGGTCGTCGAGTCGGAGGACGCCCCGGTCGTCGAAGCGCCCGTCGGCGAGCGCATCCGGCGAGAGTTCGATCGCGGAACAGGGTACGGGCTCTTACACCTGGGTGCTGCGGAGATCGGCGAAGCCCTGCCACCCGCATTCGTTTACTGGCGTGAGCTGGGCAGCCGCTTCGTCACCGCCGTCTGCAGTCGACCCGACGCGTCCGCGCGTGCGCGTGCGGCCGAGATGCCGCCCCCACCGGATGAGTTGGGAATCATGGCGGGTGCCCCACCGCTGATGCCCGGGGCCGAGTACCTGACCAGTGACGTTCTTCGCGCGTGCTGGTCAGAAATCGGCGAAGCGTTCGCTGCCGAGTTGTTAAAGGCGAAACTGCCGCTTCAGGATTTTCTGAGGCGTCTTCACCCCGGCTGGAACCTCGTGGGACGCGTTCACTTCAACCTCGCCGAGAACCGCAACGACGAGCTCGCACCGTTCGCATTTCTCGCCAGCTATACGCACCGCCTCTCGGCTCATGGAAAGGCCCAGCATCTTCCTCTCGGCCAAGCGCTGCGCGAGTACGCGTCCTCAGACCAGAAGGAGAAGCTCCTCGCGCTTCTTCTGCCGGTGCAGCGCGCGGCTGAACACTGCGATTGGCTGCGACGAATGATCGACGCGGGAGAGATCTTCCATCCGCTGCGCTGGTCTGCCGTCGAAGCGTCTTGCCTGCTCCACGACGTCGCGCCGCTCGAGAACGCCGGTATCGTGGTTCGCATGCCGGCGGCCTGGAGCGGCGGCCGGCCTTCCAGACCACAGGTCGTTGCCACGATCGGAGCCAGGGCCCCCTCCTCACTCGGCATGGACGCGCTGCTGGATTTCAGCGCCGACGTCACGCTCGACGGAGACAAGCTCTCGCCTCGCGAAATCAAGGCGCTGCTGGCGGGTATGGACGGTCTGGCCCTGATCCGCGGCCGATGGGTCGAGGTGGATCGTCGGCGGCTCGAGCAGACGATGAGCCGTTTTCAGGAAGCCGCGCGGCTGGCCGAAGACGGCGGCCTGCCGTTCGCCCAGGCGATGCGGATGCTGGCCGGCACCGATGTGGTCCACGACGACGCGGCCACGCCAGTCGAGCCCGACTGGTCACGCGTGGTCGCGGGCAAGTGGCTCTCCGGCACTCTGGCCGCGCTGCGCACGACCAACGCGAAGGACGAGGTCGATTTGACTGGTGAGTTTCTCGGCACGCTCCGGCCGTACCAGATCGCGGGCGTCCGCTGGCTCCATCTGCTCTCGCAACTCGGCCTCGGAGCCTGCCTCGCCGACGACATGGGGCTCGGCAAGACAATCCAGGTGCTTGCGCTCCTGGTTCTGCTTCGGCGGGCGAAGCGTCCCAAGCAGCCCAGCGTGCTCATTGCCCCCGCATCGCTGTTGGCGAACTGGGCCAGCGAGATCGATCGGTTCACACCGGGCCTCGAGGTCATGGTTGCGCACTCGTCGTTCATCGACGCGAGCGAACTCGAGGCGCTCGAGCCTTCGAGGCTCGAGGGTATCGATCTGGTGATCACGAGCTATGGCTCGCTGCAGCAACTGCCGTGGCTCGGCCGGACGAACTGGCAGCTGGCAATTCTGGACGAGGCTCAGGCGATCAAGAACCCCGATGCCAAACAGACGCGCGCGGCGAAGAAGCTCGCATCGAGCGCCCGGATCGCCCTTACCGGAACGCCGATCGAAAATCGGCTCGGCGATCTTTGGTCGATCTTCGATTTTCTGAATCCCGGCCTGCTCGGTTCCGCCAAAGAGTTCTCCGCCTACAGCAAGCGACTCGCCGACAGGGAGCACAACCCCTACGGTCCGCTGCGCGACCTGGTGCGACCCTACATCCTGCGCAGACTGAAGACCGACCGCACGGTGATCACCGATCTCCCCGACAAGACGGAGGTCACGGCTTTCTGCCAGCTCAGCCGCCGGCAGGCCGCGCTTTACCAAAAAGCGGTGAACGAGCTCGAGGGCCAGCTCGACAGCGCCAGCGGAATCCAGCGAAGGGGCGTGGTGCTCGCCTTCCTGATGCGCTTCAAACAGATCTGCAATCATCCCTCCCAATGGCTCGGCGACGGAGTCTGGAACGAGAACGACAGCGGCAAGTGGACGCGCCTGCGCGAAATCGCGGAGGTCATCGCCAGCCGACAGCAAAAGGTCCTGGTTTTCACCCAGTTCCGCGAGGTTACGGCACCGCTCGCGTCGTTTCTCGGCGACGTATTCGGCCGCACGGGCCTCGTCCTGCACGGCCAGACGGACGTGAAGAAGCGCAGGGATCTCGTCATGCGTTTTCAAGAGGACGAGTCGGTGCCGTTCTTCGTGCTGTCGCTCAAGGCAGGTGGCACGGGTCTCAACCTTACAGCCGCGTCACACGTGATCCATTTCGACCGCTGGTGGAATCCTGCCGTGGAGAACCAGGCCACCGATCGTGCGTATCGCATTGGACAAAGGAAGAACGTACTGGTTCACAAGCTCGTCTGCCGCGGAACGGTCGAGGAAAAAATCGACGCGCTGATCGAATCGAAGAAGCGGATGGCCCGTGAGCTTCTCGAGGGCGGCGCCGAGCTGAGCCTCACCGAGATGAGCGACGTCGAGTTGTTGCGACTGGTCGCCCTCGACCTCGATGCCGCGATGAAGGAGTAGGAATGGCCGCTTGGGATGATCGGCGCTGGAATCGCTACGTCTCGGTCTCCGAACGCCGAACGAACGCCGCGCGCGAAATGCAAAAGCTGAAGCAGAAGGGACATCCCGTGTCGCCCGTAGTGGTGCAGGGCCGCACGATCGCACACACGTTCTGGGGCAAGGCGTGGTGTGAGAATCTCGAACGTTACAGTGATTTCTCCAATCGGCTGCCGCGCGGACGCACCTACGTACGCAACGGTTCCGTGGTCGATCTACAGATCACTCCGGGCCAGGTCGCTGCCTTTGTCAGCGGGTCGCGAGTCTACAAGACCCAGGTGAAGATCTCGGCATTGGCGAAATCGCGCTGGGACAGCCTCTGCGCCGACTGCGCGGGAGGGATCGACTCGCTGGTCGAGCTGCTCCAGGGACGCTTCTCCACGACCGTCATGGAGCGCATGTGCCGCCGCAGTAACGGGCTGTTCCCTACGCCGGCCGAAATCGAGTTCTCGTGCAGCTGCCCGGACTGGGCCTCGATGTGCAAGCACGTCGCGGCAGTTCTGTATGCCATCGGCGCGCGGCTCGATGAACGGCCGGAGCTTCTCTTCAGGCTCCGCAAGGTGGACGAGAGCGCTCTCCTCGCCAGAGCCGGCAAGGCGCTGCCGCTGTCCGCGAAGGCGCCCGAAAAAGGCAAGGTGCTCGCAACCGCCGGCCTGCCGGAGCTGTTCGGTATCGAGATCGTAGAGTCCTCTGCGCCTGCCGCACGAACCGCTGAATCGACACCGGCAAAGGCGCGCCGGCCCCGGGCGACATCGCGCTCGGCGGACACCAAGCCGGCGCCCGCGAAGAAGAAGGCAACACACAAGAGCGCGGTCTCGTCGAAGACCTCGACCCGCCCCAAGATCACGACGCTGCCCGCAGAGATGAGCGCCGTGGCACGACGCAAGAAGCATGTCGCGAAGAAGGTCTCGTCAAAGGCGAAGCGATGAGCGCCAAGACCAGAGCGAAGCAGACCCTGCTCGCGACCATGACGAACGAGCCGTTCCAGCCGGTACGAATCTACTACGTCATCCCGAATCCGTCCGTCGTCACGAAGAGGCTGCGGCAACTCGAGTGCTTCACGGAAGATCTCGACGACAACTGCTGGCAATGGCTCTACCATGCCGAGAGTGCCTCGCTGCCATTTAGCGTGGTATATGACGACATTCCGAAAGCAGTCAGGCCGATCATCCTCGGCCGGATTCGATTTCCGAACAGCCTTGGCATGACTCTGGAGACGAACTCGATCCCGCGAGCGATCGAAGCAGCGCGATTCTTCGCTCCGCTGCTCGGGCCCGAAGTCGTGGCGTCGCGATGCCGAGTGATCAATCGCTGCTTCGCGGTAACCGATGGTCATCCGGATGCGCTGATCAAGCGCCTCGACCGCAAGGTCACAGTCATCGATCCGCGCCGGGCCGAGGACGATCACCGACGGGATTTCAAAGACGTGAAGACCATGGAAGACGCCGAACGCGTCGCCGCACAGCGAATTCAGCGGCGACTCGCCAGCGGCGACGACGTACCGCTGGTCGAAGACTTTCCGCTGGCGCCAGAGGAAGAGACGGCCGACTTCAGGGACCTCTCGACCGCTTTGGGGCTACGTCTCGTCCGTGCGCTCGAGCATTGGCGCGGAAACACGCATGTCACGCTCGTCTCCGTAATCATGCGCGTCCTTGCCGACACTTCCGCGACGCACGGCGAAACCCAGCGGTAGCCGAAGGACGGACTTGGCGTTGCCGGGCGGATCGTCACTCCAACGTCGATGCCTTCGGGTAGGGCATCGACGCCCAGTGCGGACTTGGTGTTGCGGGGCGGATCGTCACTCCAACCGGGCTCGCTCCATGAGTCCTCAGGCGAGCGCGTCCACGATCTGAAGTCGAAACTCGAAGCCCTCGTGGGAGCTCAGGATCCAAACCAGCGCTTCGATCCCAATCTGGAGCCGTCATCCTTGGAACCGTCGTCCTCCAGCAGTTGCCAGCGCCCAGGTCCTGACTGTGACGACGCGGCAGATGGAGGCACCCGAGAACGTCATCCGTCGTTACCGCAACACCCTGAGGGAACTGGCCAAGTGAAGGAGCCCGAGTGGCTTCTTCTCGAAGTGGTGCTCGCGGTCCACGAACGCCTGCTCGCCGAGTTCGGCGGCCCGGCGGGAATCCGCGACACCGGTCTGTTGGAATCGGCGCTGGCCAAGCCGGTGAACCTTTACGCGCACCAGTCCTCCACCACGCTTTGCGAACTGGCCGCGAGCTATGCGTTCGGCATCGTGAGGTACCATCCATTTCTCGACGGCAACAAGCGCTGCGGGTTCGCGGCCGCGGCGATGTTTCTCGAACTTGAACGGCAGGCGTCTGAGCGCTTCCGAAGCCGACGCCGCCATCCGAACCCTGGCGCTGGCTGCCGGGGAGATGAGCGAAGCGCAATTCGCGACTTGGCTCGAGCGCAACTCGCGAAGCGCCTGAGGGCCGCGCTCCGGGCTAGGAGCAGAGAAGGCTTGATCTCCCTCGCTGCGACCGGACTGCTGACAGACACGCGAGTGCGGACCGCGGCGTGACCGCGAAAATGCCGACATCCCATAGCGCCTCCCTGTCCCGTGGCATCCAGACCACGGTTGCACTACTTTGGACCCGCACGCGGGCCGTCGCCGACGGCGCCATGAGAGAAGGCGTGATGTCACGAAAATTCACGATTCGGGCCGACTGGGACGACGACGCGAAGGTTTGGGTGGCAACGAGCGATGAAGTGCTCGGGCTCGCGACCGAGGCCGACACCATCCCGCACTTGGTCGAAAAGCTCGAGCGCATCCTCCCCGAGTTGCTCGTGGAGAATGGCCAACTCGACGCGACCAACGGCCTCCCCGACGTCCCTTTCTGCGTGATGCACGAGCACGTCGCGCGCGTCTCCGCACACTGATTGGTTGCGCGTGTCCGACTACGGACCGCGGGTCCGAAAAGTCCTCTCTGAAAACGGCTGCTACCTCGCGCGCCAAGCCAAGGGCGACCACGAGCCTTGGTTCAGTCCGATAAACGGCCGCAAGGTGACGGTCGATACCCAGATCAAGTCGCGCCACACCGCCAACGGTGTCTTGAAGCAGGCCGGGCTGCCGAAGGCGTTCTAGGTCACGGGGTCATGGATTACCTCGCCACCAATTGCGCAGCGCCCAAGTGCCGGCCTTTTCGACGCATTTTGCCCCGCGGCGCAAAATCCGGCGCATATGATTGCATCATTATGCTCCCAATTACGGAGCCGCGGCCCACTCGGACCAACGCTGCCGCTCCACCGGCCCTCTGCGAGTAAGGGAACTCAGCTTTGTTTGGATCGCGGACGCTTCGCCGAGCCTACCGGTGGCGTGCGCTTTGCGGCTTTCGTGGCGGCTCGACGCGGCGGGTGGGCGATAACTTGACGTCCGCTCCGCTGCTGCTGCTCGCGAAGCTTTCGACAGAACGCGTCGAGATCATAGCCCGCGGCAGCAAACAGTGTCTCGCGTGCCTTGCGGACCTCGGCGACGATTTCATCTTCCCAGCGGGCTTGCTCCTGTCGCAACGGTCGTGGCATATCAATCTCCCATCAGTTCGCCGGGCATGCACAGAATCGGCGGAGCGCAGCCGCGCGCTCGGCACACGCGTTCGATGGTCGGTCGTAGTTCCGCATTGGCGATATAGGTCGAATTCCACGTCAGCAGGAAATCGACGTGATGAACCGCTGCCACGGCGATGTGCACCGAGTCCGCGGCAGCGCGCTGAGGAAGGTGCAGCCCACGCACGAGGGCACGGGCAAGGCGCACCGCTTCAGGAGTGATGTCGAGCAAGGGCAGTTCCGCCAGCAGCGACAAACGACGCGCCGCCGCCTCGGGGTCACCGACGCGGGCCTCGGCAACCACCGCCTCGGAAACGCGAATGTGGAAAGCCGCACGACGCCTCATCCACCATTCCCTCGTCAATTCCTGCCGCGCCGCGATCACCAGATCACGGCTCGGCCGAGCCGTCAGATAGCTGACGATCGAGGTCTCCAGATACACGGTACGGGCCATACCAAACTCTACCCAGATCGTTTGCGCAGGTCACGTCTCGGTGGGAGCCGCACCTTGAACGTTCGCTCTGTCGCCTGATGGACCGGCTCGAACGGCTGCAACGGATGCGTGCTGGGGACTGATACCGGCGCCCGCACTTGTTCGCATCAAGACCGACAACGACTAGTTGTGGCGCGCCCTCAAGAAGCTCGCGCTGGGTAAGACCCGCTCACAACCACTCACGATTCGGGGAGCCGCGCGAACGCTAGCCCATCGAGAAACCTCGTTCGTGCGCCCTCAGATCCGAATGCGCTACAGGCAACAGAGTCCGAAAGGATAGCCACGAGGACGGATCGCAGGTGTTCTTCTGTTGCGCGCAGGGTCGCGGCCACATCCAACTTCTTACTCAATCGCCCGTGCACAACCTTTGATCGTGATCGATACAGCTCGGTTATGTGATCGAAAATTCCCCTTGCTTGATCGCGATCCTTTCCGAGCAAGAGGGCGGAACGCAGCGAGATCCTATAGGTGATCTCCGAATCGGCGCCCAAGAGCGCTTCTAGTGCGGTCCAAAAGGCTAGAAGGCGTGTATCCCACGACAGGTCGCTCGACGCGCGAAAGAGGAGACTGAACGCAAGCGAGACCGCGGAATCATCGGGCAATGTCGCGAGATTCGTTAGGAGCTGGTGAGCAAGCGTAAGATCCTGCGAGCTATGCTCCGATTCACCATAGTCCACGACCAACGATCGGATTGGAAGGTATCGCCGCATACTGCGTCGCGAGATTTCTCCAGTGTCGCCGCCTGAAACCTGAAATGTCGATTCGAAGCCGAGTTCAGAGGGCCGTGCAACCCATAGCGCGACGGCGCCATCGATGAGTTTCGATTCGGCCACATCCTGTCTTGAGATCGGCTTGCCCGGAGAAGAACTGGGATCAAGATCCCCCAACGCATCGGCCTCAAAATCGACGCGGATGAAGCAGTTGGCCGAGCGAAGCCGCTGATCCTGGCCGGGCGTCGTGCGTAGGTCCTTAACCGCCGCCTCAAGCAACCTCTTGTCAGTCGGCTCTAGAACAACTCCGTTGCCAAGGTTGAATCCTGCTTCGACTGCTTTGAGTGCGTCTGGCGGGATTCTTAGCTGGATCGGTGCAAAAGCGGTCCACGGCATGGGGACGGGCGAAGACACGGCTCTCATTCCTTCTCGAACCCCTGGCTCGTGAACTTGAGCGTGCGGCTGTTCTCGGTGACGGTGCGCACGACGTTGTCGGTAGCGCCTGATGGCAGCACGGCCTCGATCTCCAGCGTCACACGAACCTCGGAACCGACCAGTCCAGCGAGATGAGCGATGACTTCTTCGGCGATACGGCCGGCGTCGCGGCCGACACGACTTGGATCCAACGTAACCGTCCCGTGGAAACGCCGAGGGCGTTCCGCGGCGGATGGCTGCACGGACAGCGAGGACGGCGGCTGAACTTCGCCACGATCCGCTCCTGGCCGGGGCGTTGCCGGTGTCTGAGGCACCTCGACCTGTTCGGCATCGAGTTGAGCGCAAGCAACTGCGGGGCGAACGAGCAGCCCGGGGCTGTCGGGCGTCACGGTGACCATCTGGCCGCCACGAAGCCCGCGGTAGCGGCCGGCAGCTTCGTCGTGGTTTTCCGCGTAGGCGAACGTGTCCGTGGCCCAGGTCAGCATCGCTACGCCGTCCTCTATCGCGTTGGTCAACACCTCTGGCCCAGCCACACGCGGCAGGTAAGTGTAGCGCGCGAAATGTTCGACCAACTGGCGAACCGCAACGTGGTCGCCAGCCCACAAGGGCACATCGTCGAGGTGCTTGCGCAGAACCGTCGACCCGAGCGTGGTCACCAGGGCTTCGTCGTTGCGCAGCTTCTTGCTCACGCGAACGGCCAGCGCCTCGTTGCCGGTCAGGCGAACCGCGTCCCACTCAACCGGCGCCCGCGCGCTCTTCTGCTCCGGCACCAGCACCCACTGGTAAGTCTCAGGCAGCCGAGCGACCACCGCACCTTCGGCCGCCTGCTTCTGCGTCTCGGCTTGGCGGACCTGATGCGGGTCGAGGTTCAGAACGTCCTTCTCCGCAACGATCGACGACCACGCAAGATACCTGCGTAGGGCCTCGTCGAGGTCCTGGAACCGCACGCGATCGGCCGCCAAGAATACCAACGTGTTGCGATAAAGCCTCGGCGCGTTGCCGCGCGACTCGAGAATCGTGTTGGCTGCGGCCTCGGCCGCGTTCCCGTCTTCTTTCGCGTACGGGTGTTCCGCCGGAAGCACAACGAGCCGGGTGTCAAGGTCATCGGGAACGTCGGCACCGCTGCGGGGTAGCGGGTGAATACGGGAGAAGTCGCCAGTGCGCTTCAGGTCCGCCCGAATGCGCGCGTCGAGTTCGTGGACGACCTTGTCCGGGTCGCGCTTGAGTTGCTCGGCTCGGTCCTCGGCGAGCTTGGTAACGGTCGGTTGCGTCGCGTACCACGCGCGCGGCCCGTCTTGGTAGAGATACGTTGCCGCGGCAGCCAGCCGGCGCAGAGCATCGCCGAAGACGGCCGAAGATTCGCCGGGCATCACGCAGCCGAGCTTCACGCGCCGGTCTTCGAGCCCGCGATGCGCGGCATCGGCGGTCGGCGCCGATCCCATGTAGATCGTGCGCGCCACTCGCCGCGTGGCGTGCAGCTTGCCGAGGTTGGGAACTTCGCCGTCGATCTTCAGCGGCAGAGAGTTCGGCCCGTCGATGTCCTTCTCGATGATCGGCGCCCAGTTGTCGGACAGATAGCGCGTCAGTTCGGATTGCACCCGACCGTCGTCGATCGGAATCGTCGACGGGAGAATCAGTGGGTTGCGGTCGCCTTTCTCCCACAGGCTGTGGATCACCGCTGCCATCAGGCGCAGCACGCCGCGTGTGCGCTGGAACTTCACCAGCGTGGACCAGTCGGTGTAGAGCCGATCGAAAATCTCCGGATGGATCGGATAGGCGGCCTGGATGCGTTTCTCGTAGTCGCTGCCTTTGCACTCGGGCGGAAACTCCGCGGCCTGCGTACGGTAAAGGTCCGCGAACGCGCGCGCAGTGACGTCCCTATCTTTGTAGAGATTGCCTGGAATCGGTTCGAACAAGCGCCGCCGCACGATCTCGAAGCCTTCCTCAGCAGTGGCCGGACGCCACGAAGATTCCACGCGACCAACCACATGACGGAGCCGATCGAGAGCCTCGCGGCCGCGTATCCCGCCAACCTCCACGTCTTCGGCCTGGATGTGCGGCGATCCAGCCGTGTCCGACGCCGGAAGCGACACCACGAGCAAACACTTGTCGGCGGCCTTGGCGGATTCCGTCAATACCTGGGCAAACGAGAACATCGTCTCGAACGATCCGCCAGGTAGATCGTCCTGGTCGTGAAGCTGCCTCGCGTAGGCCACCCACTCGTCGACGAGCACGAGGCACGGTTCGTACTCGACGAACAGTTCCCGGAGAACGTCGCCGGGACTCGTCGCGCGTTCGTCGTCTTTGGCGATTCGCGCATACGCCTTCTTGCCGCCGAGTTGATACGCCAGCTCGCCCCACAGGGTGCGCACGACGGTACCGTCGGGTTTCGTGACCGGGTTCCCCGGCGAGATCTTGTTCCCCACCAGCACGACGCGGTTCGCCTTCGAGAGCGTCTTCTCGCCGGCTTCGGCCAGAACAGAGTCCACGCCCGGCAGATCGCTCGGGCTCACGCCAGAGAAGAAGTGATAGAGGGCCAGCATCGAGTGAGTCTTGCCGCCCCCGAAGTTGGTCTGCAGTTGTACGACCGGGTCACCGCCTTTCCCGGCAAGGCGCTGCACGCCCCCAACCAGCAAACGCTTCAGACTGTCCGTCAGGTACGTGCGCCGGAAGAATTCGCTCGGCACGCGGTACTCGTCAGTTCCTTGGCCGAGATGCACCTGCCAAAGGTCGGCAGCGAATTCGGCCTGCTGGTATCGGCCACTGGCGACATCGGCGTGCGGCGTGACGATCTCACGCCAAGGTTTCAGAGCGCCGCTGGCCGCGGCCTCGATCAACGAGCCCCCGGCCTTGCGTTTCTCGCTGCGGACCTGTTCGTCGAAGATGAGCCGGCGAAGCTCCAGCTTCATCTTCTGTACTTCATCGGCCTGTGACGCCGAGACGGCCGTCAGCAGGCGAGCAATCGAATCAAGCGCGCGATCAGCGTCGTCGCTGGAGAATGCGTTCTGATGAGCCCAGCGGTTTCGGACATCGCGGATCTCGGACACCAGCGTCCGTTCCGATTGACCGAGTATTCGCCGAAAAGTGCTCTGCCACTGGTTCCAGAGGACCGCGAGCAACGAGGCGGCATCCCATCGCAGGTTGTCGGGATCGTCAAACAGCCGGACCTGAGTCTCGGCGACGGACTCCCGCACGAGATCGAGCCAACGTTGCGCGTCGCGGTTCTTCAGTTCCCGTTCGACGAACGGCTGGAGGCCGTCCTTGAGGAGATCGAGGGCCTTGCCGACGCGATCTTGGTTGGTGAGCGCCATGCCTACGCCACGCCGCCCCTACCAGCCGTCGGTACCTCGTTCGCTACCGTTGCCAGACCCGACATCAGAACCTGAAAACTTCGTGATTGATTCTCTTGCGACATCGTCTTTGCCATGCGCCGCGCGCCCCCGACCTTCTGAAATTGCTTCACGAGCTTCGCCAAGACTTTGGCCGGCTGGATGATACTGTCGGGATCTCGATATTTCGCGCGCGCCGAAATCGACCGCAACTTGGCTTCCCCGAACGCTGTGGCCAAGGCCGGCGTGTCTCCGAAATACCACGCATCCAGTTCCTGGCAGGCGATTCGCACGAGCGAGTCCGGTCTCTTTCCGTCCGCGCATAGATCCACGAGCCGTCGTTTCAGCGCAGCGCAGTCGGCGCCGTCGTTATCGCGAATCACCACGAACCGCACGCCCGGTTCCCGCCAGGCGCGCAGCTTGCGCGGGATACTCTTCTCCAGATCCTGCTTGCCTTCGTGCGCAACACAGACGAAGCGCAGCTGCGGCAGCAACCTCGGCAACAGCCCTTCCAACAGGACTTTCATCGAGTACTCTTCGAGCAGAAAGACGACGCGACTCATCTCAGGCCCGCACCCTCGAACAAGCCTTGTTTCCACAGCGCCCCCGGCAAGTCGCCTTCCGCGACCAGCGCGCGAAGCAACTCGCTTTCGTCGGCACGACGGATCGTCGTGAAACCGTCCTTCTTCACGAGCCAGTAGATTTCGTCGAGCTTGGCACCGTTCAAGAACTCCGGCGAGTGCGTCGACACGAACACCTGACCTCCACGCCCGGCATAGTCGCGGAACTCTTCGACGAGTTCGTGCATCAGTTCCGGATAGAGCTGGTTTTCCGGTTCTTCGATGGCCAGAAGCGGATGCGGTTTCGGATCGTACAACAGCACCAGGTACGCGAACATCTTGACCGTTCCGTCCGACACGTAGCGGGCAATGAACGGATCGCGAAAACTTCCGTCCTGGAAACGCAGCACCAAGCGCCCGTCTTCGGTGGGACGCGCTTCGACATCGCTGATTCCCGGAACACGCTCTTTCATCACATCCAGAACGCGCCGGAACACGTCCGGGTGGCGCTCGAACAGATACTGGGCCACCTGCGCGACGTTATCGCCGCGCGTCGAGAGGTGCTCGGCATAGCCGGCTTCCGCACTCGGCCTGGCTTCACTGATGTGAAAGTCGGAGATGTGCCAGTTCTCGATCAGACCGCGGAACTCCGAGACCACGCGAAACTCTTTGAACTGGCCCAAGCCCTTGATGGCAAGCACCGCCGGATCGTCGAGCACGTACTCCTTGCGCTCTTCCACCGCGCCTTCTTGACCATAGGCCGCCTCGTTGGTGATGGCCGTTCCGCGGCCGCGTGAAAAGTCGACGAAGTGCCACGGCTTCCCTTTCCCGCCACGCCGGAATTTCAGGATCTCTCGCTGCACGAACGGCCCGCTCTTGTCATCGGCGATGGCAACCTGGTAGGTCGCAAGGCGGCCTCCACTCTCGCGGAACTTGACCGTGATCTCGATGGGGCCGGTCTCGCCGCGACTGACCAACTCGCGAAAACCGCCACGTCGAGCAACGGCCTGCGCGACGTTCTGCGTCAGCGATTCCCTAAGAAAACTGAAGACATCAAACAGCGTCGTCTTGCCCGAACCGTTGGCACCGACGACAACCGCCAGCGGACGGAGCTCGCGCAAGGACGCTTGACGAAAGAGCCGGTAGTTGCGGACCTCTACTGCTTCGATACGCATGAACTATTCCTCGGCGTTGCTGAACATCTCGGTCTGACCAGTCTGCGGCTTGCTGCCCTCGCGGGCGAGGCGGGCGATCTCAGGCCAGGATTGGACAAGACCATTGTAGGTCAATGCTTCCGCTGCGCGCTTCTTGCGTTCGCAGAGCGTGTAGAGGCGATAGGCCAGTTCGCGGGCGGTTTCGGCTTTGCTGCCGAGCTTCGCCGCGAGCTCCGCCGCAGCGCTTTCGCCGCCGGCGGCGAGCACGCGGATCAGGTGGTGGACCATTTCCCAGACCGTCAGGCGGGAATCGGTCGCTGGGTCCCAGGTGGCCGGAAGTTCCTCGGCTCGTAGCAAGCGGACCTTTCCTCGTTTCGATTCGACGATCCCGGCCTCAACCATGCCGGCCACGCTGGTGTTGCGCGCGGTGGCCAGTGTTTCGGCGACACCGTACTCGCCTTCGGCAAAGCCTGACTGTTCGAACCAGGTGAGCGCCCAGCGACTATCGGCGTCAAAGTCGCCTTCCTGTTCGGCCAGTGCCTCGTCGAGAATTTCATTGATCAGTGCCAGCGCATCGCGCACGGCGAGTGGCTTACCTTCGGCATCCAGGACTTTCGAGTAGCGGGTAAAGACGGCCATCCCCGGGCCGATCGCGGCTTGCGCGAGGTCGACAGGCGCGATGTTGCTTTCTTGTAGATGCAGCAGTGCCGGCGGGAGTTCGGCTTTCAGCGCGGACACGAACTCGCGGCGCGTCGCGGTCGGTGCGTCGGCGGTGCGCTTGCGACAAACGAGAACGATGCTGGAGGCGAGGGCGTTGGTGCCTGAACCGATCATGCGGTTGCTGAGTTCGGTTCGCATCGGCCATGTGCCGCTGACCGCGAAGCCGCTTGCATCACCGCACCGAGAAACGTCTCCCAACCTGTGCTCGATGTGCCTCCTGCACTTTCTCGCTCGGACTGCTTGAATGCGTAATAGATGGTTACCGGAAACCCGGGGTGCGCCTGCTCGACAAGACGGTGCATCGCCTGGGTCATACCGTCGAGGAAAAACGCCTCGGCTTTCGCCTTGGTGCCGTGCCGGTACGGTGTGGCCACCAATTCTTCTGCCTTGGGGACAGCGAGCGTAGCGAACAGGTCCGGGAAGAGAGATCTTAGCGAACGGCGGAGCCAGACGTAGAAAAAGTCCGATAGGTCTGCGTAGCCGATGTTGTCGTAGTACGGGGGATCGGTTGAGACGACCTTGTTCGCACTCGTGCTCTGCACTGCTGCGTCTGCCAGCGCGGCGGAACCAGCCCCCGTGTCGGGCAGCCGCTCCAGGACGTCCGAGACTCTCCAGATTGCACTCGCGACGCTCGCGGCTATCTCCGAAAGAGGATTCGCCTCGGCGTAGTCCCACGTCATCGGAATGGCCTGGCGCGAGAAGACATTGCGGATCCCCGGCTTCCGGCCCTGGCCATCACGGAGGTCCCACGAGCAGATGCTGGAAGAACGGTCAGCGAGTCGCGAGACCGTGAATGCCAACATCGCAGCGACGCCATCCGCGTAAGCCGTTGCGCCGGTGCCGCCGTCGCGAAGCGGGGTACGGTCGTCGGCGAGGCCGGCGGCGAGGGCGTCGCGACGTACCTGCTGCATCGCCTCGGCTACAAGGTCGGAGAACGTCGTCAGCGCCACCAACTGCCGCGGGGTGAAAAGGTCGCCGTATGTCTTGAGCCCGTAGAGCGGCGGCGAAAACCAGCGAGGATTTTCCGGCATCGCGACTTCTGGCTTCCACTCCGGCCTTGCTCTCTGGGCAGCCTCCTCGTGCTCGGGCGTAGGTGCGAGATACACGCGACCTCGATCGCCTTCGGCCACAATCGCCATCAGTCGCGCGCCCATCCGCCCGGCGTTCGCTTCACCGTAAATGTGCTCGCTCGCTATCGGCGCCCCCGACATCACGCACCGGAAATTCGCTCCGCGCGCGAGCTTCGTCCCGCTCTTCGCCGCTTCCGCATCGCGCGGCTTGCCAGCCTTCACCGTGAAGCGATACCCACCGTCCTCGATCACCGGCTCGACGTATGCTTCTTCGCCCGCCTTCGTCGAGAGCATGAACGTCGATGCCAGCGGCACGTCCACGGCTGCGAACGCCGGGTTCGGACTCTTCACCGTGCGCGCCCACAGCCACGCGATCACGGTCAGCGACCTACCCACGTACGGCTTCAGGTCCGGTCGCTCGGCCGCCATCTCGGTCGTCACTTCGATCTTCGGATACAAGTGCCCGATGCGCTTCTCCGCTTCGTCGCGCATCCACTTGCCGTAGTAGCGTACGTCCTCGGCCAGCCCCTGCGCGCCCTTCCACTCGCGATTCAACAAGTCGTGCTGCCCGAGCGCCTGTCCTTCATCCTTCCTGTTGCCGCCGGCGGAGAGCTCGCGATATCGGGGGTTCACCGGCGGCTTGCCCGCAAAGCGCGGCGGAATTTCGATCATCGCCTTGTTGATCAGCACCGCCACCGAATTGAGGTCGCTGGCGTAACTTTCCAGGCCCAGCCGCTGCGCCTCCAGCGGCAACGCACCGCCACCGGCAAACGGATCGTGGAAGGCCGGCAGTTTGTTACGATCGAACAGTTCCCTGGCGCGCGGATGGTCGGCGTTGTCCGCGCACGCACGCCGCCAGCTCGCCCAAATCTCGTCACGCGCCGCCTGCAGCACCTTCTCGTTGGTGGTGTTCTCCCACTTCACCAAGTCTTCGATGATCGTGAAGAGCCGCTGCCTTTCCTTCTCCTGCTTCTTCTCGGTCGGAAATAGATCGGGCCACGCCGAGGGATCATCGACCATCTGCGAGAAGATCACCGCGCGCGCCGCCGCCAGCGGCCGCCGCGCCCACCACAGGTGCAGCGTGCTCGGGTGCCCGTGCCGGATCGATTTCTCCCGCGCCGACGCCGCGTTGATCGCCGCCAACGGCAGCGCCACCTCGATCAGTTTCTTCCTGGAGTTCATGCCCGCGTGCCCGGCCTCTTGGTGGTCTCCACCCTCTCTTTGCAACTTTCTTTGCGGCTATTTGGGACAAGAACACGCATATAAGTACCGAATATTCCTAGCGTCGTTTTCCTCTATGCGTTTTTCTTTGCGGTTTTTGAGGGCTTGCCCCGTCAATCTCGACGCAAAACCCACGCCGCCGATTCAGCAATGCGTCGCATGAGCAGCGCCTCGCTGGTTTCGCGGTCGAGTCCGCCCCGTCTCGCGTAACGTCTTGCGAATCATCGCGCGGGAGCCTGAGGGACGAAGTCTGAACACCACAGGCGCACCGCCCGCGCTGCAAGCCTTGCCTGCCGCGCGTCCAGGTGCTCGAGCGTCCACTCCTCGGGCGCGGCTTCGCGCAAGTCCTTCGTCAGCGTGTACGCGCTTCGTGCGTAGGCCGCCTGCTTGCGCGGATACTCGGCGTTGCCGATCTCTCGATTGAGCGCAGGTTCCAGTAGCGTCAAGTTGCCCAACCGGTAAATGGCGGTATCCCAATGTTCACGCGCGATCGAGCCGCTCCACTCCGCCGTAGGATTCTCCGGGAGTACGTGCTCGATAGTGGCGGGGTCGGAGTCCGGATCGCACGCCCGTCTCGAAGCATCCTGTTCGAGGCGAGCCAGAATGTACTTGGCCAAGCGTTTTCGTTGACCGTTCGTAACCACGGCCAACCGGCAGAAGTCCTGCTCGAACCTCTCGTCGCTGACGTAGATGGCCTTGAGGACGTCAAAGACCTGGCCTGGAGTGCGTACCCTTCCCCGCAACAGCGCGCTGGCCGCCTCGTGGTAGACCGGTTCGAGCGCGTTCGTGTTCAGGCCGCTCACGGCGCTGTATCGGAACGAAATCACGCTGACCAGCTTCAACACGCGCTCGAAATCGTCTGCGTCCATGCATTCCCACGCAGCGAACAGTAGCGGAGTCATTTGCCGCACCCGAAACAGATTCAGCTCCCTCACGTAGTGTCGACACGCCGCACGCTCGGCCCAATAGCCGTGATTCGGATCGAACAACGCCGTGTAGAGTTCTGCCCTGCGTTCCAGCGCGGCCATCAACGCGAACACTTCTTGCGCCGTCGCAACCTGCTCGCGCACCAGTTTGAAGAGGCGCTCGCTCCGCACCTTCGGTTTTTCGCACGCGAGGTGGTAGCGGAGGAACTCCGGGAAACGCTCCTGTTGAACCGTCGCGATCAGCGCCTGCCAGCGACGCCTGAGCACCTCCAGGTCTGACGGCACCCTCAGCCGCGAGAACAGATAGTTTTTCAGCAAGTCCGTGGACGACAATTCCAAACCACGGGCGTTGAGCGTCTCGAAAACCGTGTAGGCGTTAAGGTCATCATCAACGGTGATCAGAATGAAAACCAACTGCCGGCCGACTGTTTCCGAGAGCAACGCCGCCAGCTTCTCGCCCGCCGATGCCAATTCCGGCATCTCACCGACGCGTTTCGAAAAATACTGAAAACATTCCCACAGAAGGCGATTCGACCGTGGCAGGCCGCGTGGGTTGAGTGGAGCGCGGAGCTGAACGAGGTAGTCCTGGTAGAAGGCGTCATCCGTCGAGTTGAGAAACAGCTTACTGCTCTCGACGAGCGACGCCGGATCCTTTTCGCCGATGAAGCGGCCGCGCAATCCCGCGGCGCGTTCCCGGTTCGGAGCCGAATCCGCCGTTGCTGCAGCGATCTGCTGGAGTTGGTCGATCGCAGCAAGAGCAAGAATGCTCAAAGTTGCGATACGCTGCTGTCCGTCGATGATCAGAAAGTCGCGATCACTCTTCCCTTCGACGACGAGCGCGCCCATGTAGTGTCGCTCCTCGGGATTGTCGCGCAGCTCGACGATGTCGTTCCAGAGGTCTTCCCACTGCTCCTCGACCCACGAGTAATCGCGCTGGTACGGGGGAACACGGTACGTCTTGCCGTTCCCCACCAGTTCCAGGAAAGAACTCGTTCGCGTGGTCAACAAGTTGGCCTTGGCCATGACTACCTCCTCCGATGTTCCATCCGGCTCTGCGGCCGACCCGGGGCGTCTTCAAACCAACGACGCATCCCATCTGCGAGCGTCGGCGACGCAACGATAACCCCGCCCGAGGCCTTACGGCGTGTCCGACGGGCAGCAAATACGGCCAAGGATACGAACTCCGGAGGTTGCGGGCAAAGGCCCTCGAGTCGCGTTGTTGCTGTGCTGGCGTCGCTCGTCACCGCGGCACCTCCGCTCTGACGAGCAGGTCCGCGAACGCGAAGTTCACGCTGGCACCGTTGAAGTCGAAAGTGATGCCGCAGCCCTCGAACGGCCGCCGCAGATAGTGAACCCGGTGCTCGTCGTCGCCGGCAAACTCGACAATGGCGAGAATGAAGTCCTCCGGCTTGTTCAGCGAATAGAGAATCTCGTTCTTGGTAACGGTGATCGTGTCGGCGCCGGCGACGCGCCCCTTCACTTCGAGGAAGCGCAGTTGGCCGGTCCCGGGGATCCTCGACTCGATGTCATAGCCGAGCTTCTCCAGTTCGCGATCGACGGGCTCGAAGCCGAGGCTTCGTTCCACGTCCATGATGATCGCGCGAGCGCGCGCCGCCGATGCCTGGGTGTCGACGGCCACGCTCGGAGCCGGCACGGCCTGGCCGGCAATCTTCGCGAGCAGTCCCTTCGGGATCACGACCAGCCCGCCTAGCACGACCGGCGGCAGCGTCGAAAGCTGGGCCTCTGCGTCCAGTTCGGCAAGGCGCTTCTGCAGGCGACCCGCCAACTCGTCCGCTCGGCGCCTTGCTTCCGCCGAGTTCAGCCGAGCACCGGCCTTGCCGGCCTGTTCCTGCGCCTTGAGTTGTTCGGCGCGGTGATCCCAGTACGTGATCTCTTTGGTCAGCCGGTCCTTCACCGCCGCGCGCGTCTTCGCGATCCACTCCAGCCGCCGCGAGCGCACTTCGCTTACGTGCTCGGGGACGACACTCTGGATCGCGTGGCCGATGGCCTGCTTCTCCGTGTCGCGACTGATCCACGCGCATTCGGGACGAGCCAAGAGTTGTTCGATCGTCGGCTCTCCTTGGAGGAGCGGACGGTAGTCAAGGTAGGGCGCGTACTGCAGATGACGGGCGCTACCGGCCGCGTCGATCTCCACGTAGAGCATCCGCCGACTGATGGTCCTGTTTTCACCGGACGGCAGCAGCTTCGAATCGTTGATGGAATGTTCGAGGTAGAACAGCACGCGCGGCTCGGTGCCGAGATCGCGCTCGTCCACCAGAACCGTTCCGCGTCGTAGCAGGTCGCGGTGTCGCTCCAGCGTGAGGTCGAGGACCGAGTCCAACAACGGATGGCCGGGACAAACGAACTTGGCCAGCACCTGCCCGGAAGGCGCGAGAAGATCCTTCTCGAAGGCGATTCGCTCGTAGCGCTGCAGCACCGGCTCGCCACTGCCGATCGCCCGGTCGCGGCTGCGAATCGGCGCCGGCACGTTGGTCACCTCGTAGCGCCGCGCCTCTCGCTGGCGCGCCGTGCCGCCGAGTTGCTTGAAAGCTTCGAGGAAGAACGACTCGATGTAGTGAGGCTGGAGCCGGCGCGCCTCGGCTCGTTCCATGTCCTCGCGGATACGGGCCACACGGCTCGCGTCCATCGCGTCGTGCGCAAGAGCCCGTTCCTCGATCAACCCCTGCAGGTGCGGTCGATCGACAGCGTTCGCGACCACCTGCTTCAGCCTGTCTTTGACCTCCTGCGTCTCGCCGTAGCGAATGGCCTCGATCAACAGCTCGCGCAAAGCTCGGCCTTCGAACTGCAATTTACCGAGCACGTCGAACACTTGGCCGCCCAGGGCCTGGCGCGCCTGCTCGATTTTTTCGAGCAGCGTTCTGTACACGTCGCCCTCGCGCGTTTCCTCGGCGACCAGATTCCAGAGGTGACAGACTTCGGTCTGACCGATGCGGTGAATGCGTCCGAACCTCTGTTCGAGCCGGTTCGGATTCCACGGCAGGTCGTAGTTCACCATCAGGTGAGCGCGCTGCAGGTTGATGCCCTCTCCGGCTGCATCGGTCGCAAGCAGGACCTGCACCTCGGGATCGTGCAGGAAACTTTCCTGGGCCTTGCGGCGCTCCTCGCGGCCCATGCCGCCGTGGATCATCTGCACGGCACTCGGGCGCCCGAGCAGCGAGGCGATCTTGCGCTCCAGGTAGTTCAGCGTGTCGCGGTGTTCGGTGAACAGCACCAACTTCTGCCGAGACGACGGCACCGGCGGTGGAATCGGACCGGACCCGTAGGGCGCGTTCGGAGCCTCGACTTGTCCGATTCCCGCAGGAGTGAAGATGACTCCGAGTAGATTCGACAGTTCACGCCACTTGGTGTCCTGGCCGCTGCGTCGCACCTCGGCCGCAAGCGCCTCCAGGCGAGTCAGCGTGTCGATCTCCAGTTTCAGTTCGGCGAGCGTGGCCGCTGCGGTCGCTTGGTCGAGGACCTTTTCCTCAGCCTGTTCGACTTCGTTCTCGGGAGCCTCATCGAGATCCTCGACGTCTTCGGCGTCCAGAACCGGCCCGGCGATCGCGACGGTGGTCGCGGCATCGCTGCCGCGCTGAAGCAGTTCCAATTCTCGCAGTCGCTTCTCGAGTCGCTCGCGACGGCGCTTCAGAGACTGGTAGATCGCCTCGGGAGAAGAGGCGAGACGACGCTGTAGGATGGTGAGCGCAAAGCCCACGGTGCCTGCGCGCTTATCATTTTCCAGAGCCTCGGCGCGGTTGAACTCCTCACGCACGTAGTCGGTGACGGCCTTGTAGAGACGAGCCTCGGCGTCGGACAGCTTGTACGGAACGGTGTAGGCAATGCGCTCGGGAAACAGAGGCCGGCCGTCGAACTCGAGCAGGTTCTCCTTCACCATGCGCCGCATCAGGTCGGAGACTTCGACTTGGTGGACGCCATCGCGGAACTTGCCCTCGAAGCGGTCGCCATCGAGCAACGCAAGGAACAACTGGAAGTCTTCTTCCTTCCCGTTGTGCGGCGTCGCGGTCATCAGCAGGAAGTGCCGGGTGATGCCCGACAGCAACTGCCCGAGGCGGTAGCGCTTGGTGTACTTGACCTCGCCGCCGAAGAACGTGGCCGACATCTTGTGGGCCTCGTCGCAGACCACGAGATCGTAGCCGCACTCGGGCGCCGAAAGCTTCGCCTGCACGTCCTCGTTGCGAGCCAGCTTGTCCAGGCGCGCGATCGCCAGGTCGTTCTCGGCGAACCAGTTGCCGGTGCGGCTGGACTCGAGCTTGTCGTTGGTCAGGATCTCGAACGGCAGATGGAAGCGGCTGCCCAGTTCGTCCTGCCACTGCTCGGCCAGGCTGCCCGGACAGACGACGAGGCACCGCTTGAGGTCCCCGCGCGCGATCAGTTCCTTGATGAGTAGGCCGGCCATGATCGTCTTGCCGGCGCCGGGATCGTCGGCGAGCAGGAAGCGCAGCGGCTGGCGCGGAAGCATCGCCTCGTAGACCGCGGTGATCTGGTGCGGCAGCGGGTCGACCAGCGAGGTGTGGACCGCCAGGACTGGGTCGAACAGGTGCGCGAGCCGGATTCGGTGGGCCTCGGAAACGAGCCGGAACATCGACCCGTCGCCGTCGAAGCTCCAAGGTCGGCCGGCCTGGGCGACTTCGAGGCGCGGCTCGTCGTGGCGATAGAGGAGTTGGTTGCCTACCCTGCCGTCCGGGGTCTTGTAGGTGAGTTCCAGCGCCTCGGAGCCGAACCACTGGACGCTGACCACCGTGACCAGCGCGTCCGGGACGATGCCGCGGATCGCGGCATTGGGTTGGATTTGTTCGAGTTTCATCGTCTCTCAGTGACCACGGTGAAGGCCGGCGACTTCCCCGAGGCGGCACGTCCTAGAGAGCCGCGAGGCTGGACCGATGGTGGGGTACCTGGTCCGGTCGTGGAAAGCCTCGAAGGAGCAGCGCGGATGATGTCGAGGCGGCGGCGGATGTGCAATGAATCCGCGCGCTGCTCGACTCCCACCTCCGGGTATTCCGAGCAGAAGGCATCACTTGGGCAGCACCCGCCACGGGTATTCCGGCGTGCCTGGCACCCCGCCGGCGTCCCATTGCCGGTAGCGCTCGGGCATGCACCGGCTGCACGGCCGGAAGCCGGCAGCGATAGCGTCGGCCTCGTCGCGAAAGAAGACGCGGCCCTGCTTGTACCCGCCTTTCGCGAGCGCGTTCAGTGCCGCCGGACAGTCCATGCGACCGTACACGTTGTACCGCTTGTTGTTGTGACGGTGGCCGCCGAGCTCGCCCTTCTCGTCGCTCAGATACTCGATGTCGTCAGGCCCTATCAGGTGGAATGGCTTCGGCATGGTGAGCCCCTACTTGCGCCAAACGCGGATGGTGAAGAGCGGCGGGCCCCTCTGGTCCGTTTCGGGCCGAACAGGTCGCCCTGGCTGTTGTGCGGGCGCGGGTGAGCCGGGTGGAGCACCTTGTCCGATCCGGGAAAACCTCAAATGAATGCCGCGGATGATGTCGAAGCGGCGGCGGATGCGCAACGAATCCGCGCGCCGCCTCGGGAGTTATGGACGGGCCGCCAGCGCGATGTCCCGCACTCTAAGCGACCCAACGCGGCGACTCTGTGCCGACCATCACAGATCTGAACCCGAGGCGGCGGCGAACGCCGAGTTGTGGTCCCGCCGGAGTGGCCACGATCGCGGACCCGGTCGTCCTGGGAATACTTTCGGCCGGGCACCTGGTCGTGACCGGGATTCGCCCGGAACGATCGAACCCGTAGAGTAGTGGTCGATGGAAGCAGCCCAGACCGCGCCGGGAACTGAACCGAGGGCTCGCAGAGCACACCTCGGGGGCCGCCCACGGGCATGCACGCCGCAAGTACAGGGCGCCATTCTTCGGGTCGCGAGGGCCGGCGTCCCCCGAAAGGTGATCGCGGCGTATGCCGGGATCAGCCCACGGACCCTGCACCGATTTATCCGACTCGCTGAAGAGTCCCGGGAAAAGCGCGACCGCGGGCGACGGCTTACCAAGGCCGAGAAGAAGTTGTCTCAGTTCTGTCTCGATTTCCACCAAGCCGAGGCCGACCTCGAAATGACCGCGGTCCGCGCCATCACGAGCGCCGCATGGGCAGGGGACTGGCGCGCGGCCCTGGCCTCCCTGGAGCGGCGATTCCCGGAGCGGTGGGCGCGGCGCCGGGTTCGCGGGACGGTACCGGCCGAGGAGGACGGAAAGCGGCCGCCGACCGGGGCGGCGCTGGCCAACAGGCGCCGGCGTCCTGAAACGACGCGGGAGGAACTGAAGACCGAACTAACGCGCCGAGGACTGCCTACCGAAATCTTTGCCGATGGATCAGGGATGGGCGCTGGCCGGGGGCGGTAACACGACTCGTGTCCGAAGTGTACGAGGATCCCAGACCAAGGGCTAGGTCAGCAGTCGCTGTTGGGTCAGCAGCTTTCGTACGGTGCCGGGAACACGCTTTGAAGCGCCGAACCCGTCCGTGATCTTAGACAGCGCCCCTGAAGACATCGCCGCGTTCCTGTAGATGCTTCGGTTCTCAAGCGCGCCGGAGAGCGCCTCAAGCGTGACAACCTTGGTAAACTCGTAAGCAACACGGGACTTGTGCTTGATAAATTTGTGGTCCCCGACTTCCAAAATGCAGGTTACATCCTCACTCCAGATGCTGCGGACGGTGGTCAGATTCACCACGACGACATTCTCAGAATCGAGGTCGGGGCGCGACACAACCACGAAGAGGTGAAAATTGTCCGAGCCGTCCGGAGATGCGATGAAGGTGTCTCCGCGTCGAAAGGTCACGCGACAGAGCCACCAAGAATTGCGCTGAAACGATCCTGCTCGAAACGTTCCGAAGCGATCCGATCGATGTCTTCCTCAGAGTAGCCTTGCACGCGAAGGATCTCCTCCGGTGGGATCGGAATGTTGCTCCCCTGCGGATCCTCCCATTCCGGGAGTAGATGCGTCTCGTCGCGCAGAACATGCCACGGCTTGCCGCAATTCTCCACCCAGAGTTCGTCGAGGATTTCTAGCTCGGCTTCGCAGAGAACGTCTTCGGCCGCTTCAGCGACCAGTTCCAGGTCGTACCCATCGGTACGAAAGTGATCGTACCACCTGGTCGAATCCCGTCGTGACCCGCCACGGACCAGCGACATGACGTTGCTCAGAATCGGCCCGTGGGGGAGGGAAAAGAACGCATCGCCGCAGATTGTCGTGCCGTACCGGCTGAGGCTTTCGCGCTCGCAAAGATAGAGTATCTTGATCACCGCGAAGTAGTTGTGCTTCTTCGCGTCAGTCTTCGTCAGGAAGTGATGAACCGCCGCGATCGCCTTCGGTTCATCGAACCTAAAGCGAAGTGGACGAGCCGATCCGTGGTGTCGCATATTGATCCCCCCGAGATTATTGTGCCCCGCTTCGCGCCTTTACAAACAGACGATCCGGGTGCGGCGAGCAACATTCGCTCCTACCTTTCTTCGGTGACCAATTCGCCAGCGACTATCGCTGATCGCGTACCCGCCACGAAGGGCCCGGCACGAGTGTCGAACTCAACGGGGGCGAGGCCCCTTCGCCTTCGCACTCCCCCGCGTCGTCCTGCGGAACGCGGTAGGCCATACATCCCGGCGTGTCGGCAGTACGTCGGCACTCAATCGCTCAGACCGCCCAATAAAGGCCATAACCAACTGATTTTATTGAAGCTGACGGGCGGATTCGAACCGCCGACCTGCTGATTACGAATCAGCTGCTCTACCAACTGAGCTACGTCAGCGTACCGGGTGGGAAGCGCACGGTGTCATTGCAACGGCCGAGCGACCGGGGCGGTTTATAGCCGACCTCGGCTTCGGTGCAAAGTCACCAGAAAAATCACTTCCCGGCTCATCGCGCCCACGGCCTGACCTCGTTCGACTTCCCGTCGCGATCAGCCCGATCCGATGAGCGGCCGTGATGAGCGGCCGCGAAGAGCGGGCCCTCCAGCGATCCCCGGACCATTCCTTCAACACCTATCAGCAGAGGTCGCCAAAGGTCGCGTCGGGGCGGCCGCTGCGCAGTCGCAACGCTCGCTCGCCCCCACCCGATCGAGAAGTAGGGACACCAACCCCAGGAAATGCCGTACCTCGCGGCGTTCTAATTGACAGCGGTAACTCACGGGAATAAGAGGCGCTGAATACCTCGCCGCGCGGGCTACGGCTTGGCACGAGTGCCGCTGAGGAAGAGCGGTTCTTGAGACCACGGTCGATTCCAATACGATAAGGATCAGCGAAAGATCCGGCGCGTACGGCGACCAATAACAGAACGAGACGGAGCTGCCGAGACTTAACCGTCCCCCCAAACGGCAGCTCTCAGTCCGAAAGCCTCACCCCCCAAGAGGCTTCGGACGACCAGCCCGACGCTCTCCGGCCAGAAGAGCGTCGGGTTTTTTGCCGTCCGCATGAACTCGCACACGCGGAGAAAATCCCGCTCCCGCCGATGTTATCGGTGCGCGATCCCCCCCTGCGTCGGCCCTCTCGGCCTCGGCGCTCGCGTAGAGCCTCAGTTCCTCAGCTCATCGCCAACGCGGTGGCCTTCTGCGCTGCCGGCCGCGCCCCACACTCGCCGAGCCAGCGCTGGAGGTTCGGATACTTCGACAGATCGATACCGATGAAGCTCGCCCAAGCCAGCACCGACGCGACGTTGACGTCGGCAACGGTGTACTGATCGCCGAGCAGGTACTTCTTGCCGCTGAGCTGCTTGTCGAGCACTCCGAACGGCGCCTGGAGCTTGGCCTCGCCGGCGTCGGCCACCTTCGGGTCGCGCTGGTCGGCGGGCAGGAACATGCGGTGCATCAGCGCGTCGATCAGAGGGTTCTCTACCTCGGTCATCGCCCACACGCTCCACTGTATTGCGTGGCACTCGCCTTCCAGCGACTTCGGCAGCAGTCCCTTGTCGTACTTCTTGGCCAGATAGAGGTTGATCGCCATCGACTCCCAGTACGTGGCACCGTCATCGACCAGGGCCGGGATGTGGCCGTTGGGGTTTATCGCCAAGTATTCGAGTTTCTTGGTATCGCCATTGGCGTAGTGGGTGGGAACGTTGGTGTAGGGAACCCCCAACTCTTCGAGCATCCAGATGGTGCGGAAGGCGCGGGACGACGGAACGCCGTACAAGGTTATCATCTTCGGTAGTCTCCTGTTGCCGTGAGCCGCTCGGCCAGGCGCACGAAGGCGGAATCTAGCGACCCGCGAACTGACGAGTCAACCCGCGGCGGGCGGCGCCACAGGTTGCCCGCCGAGGCGCGAAACGACGCAACCTTCGGCGTGACCCGCCCTGCAAGCGGCTGGCCCGCGCCACGCCGCGCGGCTGCGAGAGTTGCACGGAGCCGCTACGATGAGCCGCGCGAGCGGCTGCGTAGCGTGTCGCGAAGCGAGGAATGGCACATCCCGCGCCGCTACGACAAGCCGCGCGTCAGGACTTCCAGCAGTACGCCGGCATGCACCGAATCGTTGTACTCGTCCATACGCACGATGCGTCCGTCCTCGATCAGACAAACCACACACGCGGCCAGTTCGAAGGTCTCGCCCGCGTGCGACTCGACTCGAAGCACGTGTTGCTGGAAAAACCCGCCCGGGAAAGGCTCGCGCCGGATGATCTCGTAGAGCCGGCTGTGACTGCCGCCGACCAACACGGCAACCGAGGCCATGTTCTCCTCACGGCTCAGTTCGATGCGTTCGCTGTTCTGCCAGATGCGTGCATCCGGCGCGTAGAGACCACGCACCGTCTCCATGTCTCCGGCCTCGAGAGCCAGGAAGAAACGCTCGGCAAGGTCCAGGATCTCCTCTCTCGAACTCACCGGACTTCCCTGCGTCACGGCGTCAGTCCGGCATGTGTTGCTCGCCCGGCTCGTTGAGCCAGAAGCGAACGTAGTCGTCTACGGTGGCGATCTTTCGCGTGTCGCGAACGCGGTCGATGTAGAGCACTCCGTCCAGATGATCGAGTTCGTGCTGAAAGACAGTGGCCAGAAAACCGTCGGCCGCGACCGAAGCAGGTTCGCCGTCCAAATCCAGATAATCGACGCGTACCGTGCGGGGCCTGTGTACCAGTCCCCGCAGGTTCGGAACCGACAGGCAGCCTTCCCAGTAGCCCTGTTCGGTAGCGTCGAGCACGGCCAAGCGCGGATTGATCAACACCGCCTGTTCGAACGGGTTCATCTCGGGGTAGCGTTCCGAGTCGACGGCGATCTCGACGATCGCCATTCGCAGCGACTCACCGACCTGCGGCGCCGCGATGCCGATGCCTTCCTCGTGGTGCATGGTATCGACCATGTCCTCGATCAGGGCCCGGACCTCCGGGGAAAGGATCTCCTCGCGCGTCAGCTCTCTGGCCACCTGGCGCAGCACCGGGTTGCCGATCGTCAGTATGGGTCGTACAGCCATGGCGCTTCTTCTAGTGTCCTGAATCGGAAAAGCGTTGCCCAAGACGGTGCGGGATCGTCGTGGCCGGCAAGGCGTGACGACGAGCAATAGCAGCGCTATTCCGAGGAGGAGCAACGCCGCCGGCTGCGGCGAGACCGCGCCGGATTGGGTGAGGAATTTCCGCCTCAGGACACTAGCCCGCCGAGCGCGATCGCACAACACGCCGCCGCGCGGCACGCCTCCGTCACGTCGTGGCTGACGGAACTCGTGGCCGACTCAGCAGCGGGACGTCTTCAAGATCTCGGTTTGGGAAGCGCCAGACGCGGATCGAACCAGGACAGGATGCGATCGTTCTCCTCGCGCGGATAGGTGTGGGAAAGATCCTCGAGCAATCGGAATTCGAGTTGCGCCCCCGATTCGACGAGTTTGTCCCGGGTCGTCTCGGCGCTCTCGACCGGGAACATCCAGTCCAGCCGCCCGTGCACCAGGTAGATCTTGCGGCCGGCGGCGCGCGACAGGTTGCCGTTCATCAAGTTGCCAGGATGCAGCACCCCCGACACCGGAGCGAGGTGCGTATACGGGGCTCCCTGCGAAAGACCTTCGAGCAGCGCGTAGGTCGCGCCGTCGGAGAGCCCGGTCAGCAATACGTGGCTGCGATCCATCCGCCACTTGGATGCGACGAATTCGATGGTGGCGCGCAGCGCCGCCGAATCGGTGTCGCGTCCACTCAGCGACCACGTCGATCCTTTCGCGGTCGGTGCCAACAGCAAGAAGCGTCGTCCCCGCGCCTCGCGCAACCACGACCACAAGAAATCGCGACCGCTGCCGGAACCGCCGTGCAGCGCGACTACCAGCGGCAGATCGGACTCTGCGTCGTAACTCTCTGGAACATACAGACAGAAACCGCCGCGCGCATCGGCACCGCGTTCGCCACCGCTGTGGTGCAAGCCCACCGTCACGCCATCGAGAGGCTTGGGGTCGAGTTCGCGCAAACGGTGGTGGAAAGGAGGCTCGACGAAGTAGCGGCTGAGCGGCGGGAAACGGTGCAGTCCGTAGAATACTTCCAGAGCGCGACAGAAAGTTCGCAGGCTGGCCATCACTTCGAGAATGGCCTGTTGGGGTCCGCTGCTCGTCAGGAACAGATCGAGCGCGCGTTCGGTGAGATCCACGCCTTCGACGAAGCTCTGCTGAAACGCCGCCAGCTGCGCCGGCGCAATCATCGCACGATACACGCCGGCGGCGCGGCCGAGATCCTCACGATACGGGCGCAGCCACTCGCGCAGGCGCGGCATCTCGGGTGGATGCAAGAAGCGCGCGGCCCCCTCGAGGCCGCCCAGCGCGGTCAGGGTGGCGACACCGACCGTGCTCAGCGCGTGCTGGTATTCTTCACTGAGTTCCATACTCGGTTTCCGGCCAGGAAGGCGAAACCTACGGGAACCGCGCAGCCCTGGGAAGGGAGAGCGCGAAGTGGCAGCTAGACGACGGCCGGCGCGGACCGGCGGCAACCAGCCGACGGCACAGCCGGGCGCCCACGCTCGCGGCACCGCGTTGCCAGTGGTATCGCAAACCCATCGGCAGATGGTGATCGGCCCCCTTCTCCATGATCGCGCCTTGCGCGCGGCACCCGGCCGCGCGTTGCGCGGTCCGTGCGATCGCCTCGTCGTTTCGCAGCCCGGCCGCACGTTGCGCGCGGCCGCTGGTCCGCGGCTGATCCGGACCTTGACTGCGGCGCTGGCAGCCTGCGCCGCGCTCGCACTGCCGTGGAGGCCCGCACTGGCCGAACCGGTCGCGGCTCACTTCGTCGCGGCCGAACTGATCAGCGAGAACGAGTCCATCCGCCCCGGCGAGCCGTTCACCGTCGGGGTCGTGCTGAGACCCGATCCCGGCTGGCACGTTTACTGGCGCAACCCCGGCCACACCGGACTGCCCACGCGCGTCGATTGGCGGCTTCCTCGGGGCTTCGAGGCCGGTCCGCTCGAGTGGCCCTACCCCACGCGATTCGGACAAGTGCCGATGGTCACCTACGGCTACGAAGGCGACACGTTGCTGCTCGCGCGAATCCGAGCGCCTGCGGATCTGCGCGACGGCCAGAACATCGACTTGCTGGCCAAGGCGAGTTGGCTGGTGTGCCGCGCCGACGCCTGCGTGCCCGGCAAAGCCGAACTCTCGCTGCGCATCGGCGTCGATAAGACCGAGCCGCACCCCGACAGCCGCTGGACCGGGCTGTTCGCAAAGACACGCGATCGGCTGCCGCGTGCGCTGCCTCTGTGGAAGTCTCGCGTCGAAGCCGACGCCGACAAAATCGTCCTTTCGCTGCAGGCTCCGGCTTCCGAGCAGCCATCGGTAAAGACGCTCGAAGTCTTTCCGATCGACAACAACCTGGTCGATCCCGACGTCGATGCTCGCGTCACCCGCAACGCGAGCGGCTTCACGATCGAACTGGCGCGTTCGCAGAACGGCAAGACGGCGCCCGCAACACTCGGCGCCGTGCTGGTCGCGAGCGAAGGCTGGGACGCCGAAGCGCGCGTGCACGCGATCGAAGTCAGTGCGCCGGTAAGCGCGGCAACCGGCGCAGCGGCGGCCGCCACCGGCGGCGCAGCGACCGATACAACGGGTGCTCCCGAGGCGAGCGCGCCGGCGGCGGCCGGCGCGCCGGCCTCGGCGACCACTGCCGAACGCGCGCGCAACAACGATTCCGCCGCGGCCGTGGCGGATGCGAATGACTACGCCGCGTCCGCATCGCGCCCCGACCCGCCAGCAACCGCTGGCACCTCACCGATGCCAGGTGCGACCGACCTGACTTTGCTGCTCGCACTGGTGTTCGCGTTTGCCGGCGGGCTCATCCTCAACCTGATGCCGTGCGTCTTTCCGGTACTGTCGCTCAAGGTGGTGGGCTTCGTGCACGTGGCCCACAACGACAGTTTCAGGATTCGCCGTCACGGCCTCGCCTTTGCCGCCGGCGTGCTGGTCTCGTTCTGGATTCTCGCCGGTTTGTTGCTGGTGCTCAGAGCCGGCGGCCAAGGTCTGGGCTGGGGTTTTCAGCTCCAGCAACCGTTCTTCGTCGCAGCGCTGACACTGCTGCTGTTCGCGATGTCGCTCAACCTGCTCGGGGTCTTCGAAGTCGGTTCGTCGCTGATCGGCGCTGCCGGCCGCTTCGACTCGCGTAGCGGATACCAGGGTTCGTTTCTCAGCGGAGTGCTCGCCACCGTGCTGGCGACGCCGTGTTCGGCTCCGTTCATGGGCGCGGCACTCGGTTACGCGCTGGTGCAACCGCCGGCGACTTCGCTGCTCGTCTTCACTTCGCTCGGTCTCGGCATGGCCACTCCTTATCTGCTGCTCTCGTTCGCGCCGTGGTTGCTGCGCGCGCTTCCGCGCCCCGGTGCGTGGATGGAAACGCTGCGCCAGGCGATGGCTTTTCCGTTGCTGGCCA
>Ga0172375_10000669_pt1 | contig 55120 bp, 54 predicted proteins | sample LakKiv1m_FD_114537 | JGI IMG/M metagenome (GOLD analysis project Ga0172375, IMG submission 114537) | Freshwater microbial communities from Kabuno Bay, South-Kivu, Congo - kab_092012_11.1m | ecosystem: Environmental > Aquatic > Freshwater > Lake | place: Democratic Republic of the Congo...
ACCATTGTTCCCGCAACGACTACAGGAGTGTCGTCTGGAAGTTCATTCTCGGTCAATGTATCCGTGGATCCTGATGGAAGTGGATTGTCAAGTGGTGATATTCGCCTGTCATTCAATACTTCTATACTGGAGGTCACCAGTCTGACGAAAGGTGATATACTCGGAACAAATGCGATAGATCCGGGTTCAAATTATAACAATACTGCAGGAACTGTTACTACAAATTATGCCCGTGTAGGTGTAACCACACCGCCAACATCCGCAGGCACCTGGGCAAAGGTAGTTTTCAAAGTGAAATCAGGTGCGCCGCTTGGTAATACAACCATCGGCATTACGAAAGCAAACCTGGCCGACGAGAATTTCGCAGAATTGACTGGCATAATTATAACTAATGGAACCGCTACAGTGATCAATAAGCCCACAGGTGACATCAATGGTGATGGCATAGTGAACTACAAGGATCTCGGACTGCTCGGAGCAAGCTATGGCTTAAAGCTTGGGGATGCCGGATTTAATCCAAATGCCGATCTGAACAATGATGGCATTGTGAACTATAAAGACCTTGGAATACTCGGGTCACATTATGGAGAGAAATTTTAGGAAATAAAGGGACAGTAATCTATACTGTTCCAATTTTTTTTAAATAAAAGTAGACTTTATGAATCACATTTTCTTCGAAATGCGATTAAATATGCATCATCTTTGCGAACTTTTGCTACATACTTTTTTTTATATACATCCTGAATTTAGATTAACATCTGTGACTGTATAAATGTGGGAACCGATTTCACGGAAAGGTGGCAAAAATGATATATGAGGATCAGATGAAGAGAGGGCGCACCCTCACTAACGCGATTGGAACATTGCTGGTATTCTTAGTGTTTATCGGAAACGCCGGGGCGTTCTCAGCAGTATCGGAAAAGTTATGGAACAACTATACCTGTGTGACTGATGATGACCTTAAAATTATTCATACCGCAGGCAATTTCACCTTCGCTCAGCTTTCAGACATCCATATAGGTTACTTCAGCTACCCTCTTGGCTCACCTCAAGATATGAAAAACTCAGTGGTGAACTTCACAGATACACAGCAGGCAGTGAAAAGAGAAAATCCGGAGCTTTTAGTTATCACAGGCGATCTCGTTGAATACGACAACAAAGACTTTTTCATGGCATTCAAGAACCTGCTGAAAAGCATCGGGATCCCGATTTACACAACTCCAGGAAATCACGACAGGCGTAATGAATTAACAGGCGACAACCTCACGGATTATAATACATATATAAAACCCATGAGTAATCCTTCCTCAAGTGACAACAATTATTCTTTCGACTTCAAAGGTTATCGTTTCATCGGATTGGATTCCGGTGCGGACTACAGCTCCTCGAAATTCAAAGCTTCTAATGCAAACGAAAACATGACGATATCCTTAAATTGCCCTCTTCTCATTTGCGATGATACCCCTGAATCTAATGGCCTGTCGAATGAACAGCTAACAAGGCTGGAAGGTGAATTCAACATCAGCTCGCCCAAGATCGTATTCATGCACCATGCCGTTATGAGCTATGTTGATGATTTTTCACCAATTGGGAACATCGTCCTCCCCGACGGCGCCCCGGGCGGGAATGACGGAACAATTGCAATTAATAGATGGAATTTCATAAATTATACACGGGACAGTAATGTCCAGCTTGTTCTCACAGGGCACAGCCACAATGATGTCATATTCAATATATCCGGAACTCAGGTATCCAACAAAAGTCTCAATATGCCACTCTTCATCCAGACCAGAAGTGCAACAAAATATGAAAACCCCGGATATGGATACAGGATCATTGAAGTTAAGGATGGAAAAGCAAACCCATACAATTCAATATCTCCCCCAAGATATAACAGGGTAACCGGGGAAGTTTATTTGAATTATGCTGACGCACCCTTCAGGTTCGGCCTGCATGCTTACGACTCAAAGGACAGGCATACAGGAATGAATCCAGATTGCAGTGATATCCAGATCGGAATACCTGATTCCTACTACACTGGCGACTATGGAGGAAATTCTCTCATTCCCCAGATTTTAGTTGGTTACTCAGGTGATACAAATAATAAAACAACTACAGAATTCAAAATTCTGTCATCAAACTGCCTGGCAGCCAACGCTTCAAATACCGTGAAAAGCGTCCAGCCCACGGGAATATCATTCAATATGACCATCGAAGACCAGACAGAAACAACCACTGTGGATGTGGATTTCTATAATGTAAATTTTACTGCAAACTCAACTTCTACTATCAATGTTGGCATGATAAACAATTATAGCATGGATATTGACATGAATGGGGACGGAATGATAGAAAAGATAATATATCCGGATTCTATTTCCTCAACTCCACTAAATCCCCAAAGTAATATTTCAATTATTGCATACAATAATGCCGGCATAATTAACATCGCTTCAAGTTCAGGAAGCTTCACTAATGCGGCAAGCCTGAACGCTTCAACGATACACGGAAAACCAGATTATGAATTCCCATTTGGTCTTCTTGTCTTCAGAATATCCGGCCTGAACTACGGCAAGAGAGTTAATCTGACAATCACCCTTCCACAAAACCTCAATTCCAGTGCAGAGTACTGGAAATACGGCATGACTTTAGAAAATATAACGCCCCACTGGTATATCCTCCCACCTGGCAGCAATGATGGGGATAATTTGATAACCCTGGAACTGCAGGATGGCGGGATCGGGGATGACGATGGGATCGCAAATGGAATAATTATGGATGCAGGCGGGCCGGGAATTGCAGTGCAGAACCAGAATGTTTTGGTATCCATCACAATTTCTCCCGCCTCTGCAACCCCGGCTCCAGGTCAAACCCTGGAGTTTTCAGCGACTGGCAAGGATGTAAACGGAAATGTGTTATCGATAAACCCTGTATGGGGCAGCAACAATACCAGCGTTGGAACAATCGCCAGCACAGGTATCTTCACAGCCGCAGCAGCGGGCACGACTACGATCACCGCAACAAGCGGTAGCATTGTAAGCAATTCGGCAACTGTAACAGTTGTGATTCCTGGTGAGCTTACAGGTGACATCAATGGTGATAACATCGTGAACTACAAGGATTTAGGAGTGCTCGGGGCAAGCTATGGCCTATCGCTCGGAGATGCCGGATATAATGCAAACGCGGATCTGAACATAGATGGGATTGTAGATTACAGGGACCTTGGAATACTTGGAGCGCATTACGGAGAGCAAAAGTAAGAAAATACATGGAACAGTAATCTATGCTGTTCCATTTTATAATAATTAATTTTTGATCTTGAATATATCGAAGAATTTTAGCTGACCCTATTTCTCCGTGCTCTTAAACACGATGCGATCGATCGATATCTTCGCATTCTTGAAAGAAAGCTTTATTCCTTCACCGCCACTGAACTGCATCGGCATCATTGGCATACCGGCAGGCATAGAAGGAACAGACCAACCGGGGGCTGCTGCCGCCGTGGTTTCAACAGGTGCTACTTCAGGAACCGGTTCTTCCTTTGTCCAGCGCTCCATCATCGGATGCTGGCTCTTTTCAAGATAGTCTTTCAAGGTCTTAAGGTCAGTAACCGTTTCTTCTGTTGGCAATTTATCAACAAGTTCTGGGGGAATATCTGCCTTTATCTTCTCTTTCAGGTTTTTGGGCATCCACACAACACGTTTCCATCCTCCATCAGCCTGTATGAATTTGGGTGAGCGGAAATAATTCACTCCTACGCCCAGGAAACCGATTATCTGCTTGCCGCCGCCAGTTTGTCCTGCCATTGTTGAAAAGGCGAGGCCGTTAGGAGCGATACCTGTGAAATCCCTGTCAACCCAGCCAATCCCGTCAACTTCTGGAATATAGAATCCTACAACTTCAAAGCATCCGCAGCTTGTATGGGGATATTCGAAGAACGAATGAATTTTAATACGTGAATATTCACCCCCAGATAGCGCTACAGCCTTCTCATTAACGCCTGAATATTCTCCTCCGATAGCATCGATCACTTCGCCTTTTGGAATTGCGAACTGCGGTCCTTCAGGATCAACCTTGGCAGCGGCGCGGCCATCAAACCAGTTGATAGCGCCGCACAGGGATATCCTGTCAGGTGTAACAACGCAGGCATTTGTAGGCGCAAAGCTCTGGCATAATGTGCAGCCATAGAACACATCCACATCCTCATCATGGAGGCCGCGTGTTCTTGCATCTCTTGCCTCGTATATTTTTATGGCCTCTGCCCTTTGTTTTTCCACTTCATCCGCATCAGTGATATAAGTTGCCTCGATCTTTTCGATAAAATTCAGCTCGTTCTTGAAAAGCATCATGGTGGCTTTTGCGATCTGCTCAAATGAATTTAAACCTTTTTTGATAGCATCCTTGTTGATCCTCACCCAGACATCATAACGCTGGTTAAGGTGCATATATCCCTGGATATAATTCTGGAAATCATGATTACGCCGCTCCACGATCGCCTCAAGGTCAGTTTCCACAAGTTTCCCTGCAATTCGGTATATCATCGCAAAAGGGTGGCGTGAACCTTCCTCCATTTTGGAGATATCCGGGCCAATGAGTGTAAATTTTCCGTCCTCTATTTCATCCAATGCTGCAGCCCTTACAAGTTCAAATCCACGCGATTTGGGACCTGCCAGTTCAACGAACATATCGTCTTTTCGTACACGTTCACCCTCGAACATGGGTGAGATTTCAAAAGGGAATTCGTTTGCCATTATTATCGTCCTTTTCTATTACTTGTCTTCATTCTATTATTACTTTGGTAACTGTGCTATAACTTCATCAAGTGCCTGGATGAACACATCCTGTTTCAGGTTCCCGAATGACATATCCGCATTCGGATGATAGTATTTATCTATCGATACCACTTTAATATTTGAGAAATTCTTAAGAGCTGATATTGCCTGTGATGCATAATAATATGTTATCCCGAAAAACACAACAAGATCATATCCGCCTTTTCCATCAAGTCCCGGCCATTGTGGGTCGCATAGATATGATGCAAGAGCGTGCAAATTCACGTAATGAGCATCAAGTTCTTTATCTGCAAGGTATTTATGTGAATCCCCGACCGAAGCTATCTGGATTCCGGCCCTGCCCAACGCAACAACTCTTGCCAACACTTCTTCATCATCAATTTCAGAACCCACGATCAACAAAGGCCGCTTCGCCTTTGCAAGCATTTTTCCCGGCACGGCAGGCATCACCGCCCGCGCCATCTTCGGGCCGGGGATATTGCCGGTGTTATAAGGTACTGCCTGGCGGGTTGTATCAATGACCTTCACTTCCTGTTTTTCAACTGGTTTTTCAGTTTTTGTAGCTGGTTTTATGGCTTCAGGCATCTTTGGCTTAGCCTGGTTGTTTCCTTTCATTTCTTAACCTCCTTGCAAAGTCTTGGAACGTTGGTAGGCTGGAAGGAAACATCGACTTTGCGAAGCGGTCCTTCTGTTATCTTTTTCTTTTCCCAGTCGATCTTCCAACCCTTCTTTTCAAGGAGTTTCATAAGCTGCTCTTTTTTGGCGACAGGAAGGTCAGCTTCATTTCGCACATAAACATGCCAGTCATCCGGCATTTTCTTTAAGTATTTCTCGCTAAGCTCAATATAATGCGTGAGCTTTATTGCCCGGCCGAGACTGTTATCGCTTGGCCTGAAGCAGAGTTTTGCAAGGAGCGGCATGACTTCATCCTTTGTTTCTGCGGTTATCATAAGGTGCTCAGGCGCAGGTTCAATATTTACGACAGAGCCGTCCCTCCCATCCAGTACATTCCAGTTCTCTTTTATATAAGGTTTCCCGATAAAAGCTCGCCTGTATTTTGTCCCGTGAGGCCCGACAACCACCGGGATACCAAGCCTGTTGCAGCCGGTTCCAATCGCAAAAGCCTTCTGAGAGTATGCCCCCCAGGCTATTCCTACTGCTCCGACCCGGTTCATGACGTAATCTGCGATCTCTTCCCAGTTACCTTTTGTCTTTCTTCCTGCAAATATCGAAGCAACTTTAATGGTCGTTGCAGCAATATGCGCATTCGAGACGCAGGAACCGGTATTCAGGAGATTTCCCTTAACGAACCTTCCGGGATAGCGCTCATAAAGTGTCTTTCCTTCCTTATCCTTGTACATGCCTATATCCATGGCAGCGCAACCTGAAGAAATAATGATATAACTGCGCTGAATCATCTCTTCAACGATATCATAAACATCTTTTGTACCGTCCGGATAGTTGCCGCATCCAACAAAAGCAAGCACACCTGGCGTAGTTCCAAGGACAAGGTTCCGTCCTTCTTCGCGAATCTCAGGATCGCCTATCTGTCCTCTTCCGATCCTCATTTTACCTTTCTCTTCTCTTATCACACGTTGCGAAGCTTTCTCGATAACATTCAATACAGGGATATCAGAAGGGCAACTGTAATCGCATCGCCCGCATCCAACGCATTTATCATGAAGAATTTCAAAAAGCGTTAGATCCCCGTTCACGGCGGCTGCCATGGCATCAGATATTGGCAGGCTCTCCGGGCAATCTCTTGTGCACTGGAGGCATTTTGTACATTTTGCCACAAGTTTCCTGAATTCCTCATCATCGGGAAGTGCAGTAAATCCTTTTGCTTTCCTGATGGGCCCGATCTTCATTGCAAGTTTAGGTACAAGCTCCCCGATCTTTTCAAAATCAAGAAGGACTACGCCAGGCTGTTTACCACTCACAAGATCTTCTATAATATCATCTACGTTGTCATTTGACCTGTCCGGCAGCCCGTATGTGATCTTTTCATTTGTGGCAATTACCGGGATATGAAGTTTTTGTGCTTCCTTTAATACGTCTGCCCTGACGCATTGTTCATCTGTGACCAGAACATCGGGTATTCCTGACCTTATGTATTTAAGTTCCTTACTCATGGAACCAATGATCTTTGCAGATTTGTTATAACGGGTCATGTCGTGGGCGGTACAACACAATCCCGCGATCACTATCTTATCGAATTGCGCGTTCTTATCCATAAAATCGAGAATGTAAGCAGGCGCAGCAATATTATGGCCCACGCAAATGACAACCGGTTTCTTGGGATCAAGAATTCCCATCCCTATCTCGGCCATCGGGGCTTTTTCATCAGATTTGGGGAATCCCAGGCATGATATCTGGATTATATCAGCGACCTCCATGCCAAGAAGATCAAGCATTCCGGCATGAAGGGCTTTTGATTCAAAGTCGCGCGAAGCCCCTTCCTGGCCAGTGTTCGTGGTAGCCATAAGTTGTGTTAACTGTTGTTCAACATAATCAAGAACAGGACGGAAATCGCCAATTGTCCTGGGCTGGATGCCCATGATTGTTTCGGTAAGAGGAGCTTGAAGGTTGCTGGGTCCGACGTCTATTTTGAAGTCCTCCCCATATTTCCTTATCAAATAATTAAGAAGATGCCTTCCGTGAGCCGAATGGCATGCTGCCCCCATAATACTGGTCATGAGCGCCTGGCGTGCCGACTGTCCCTCAAGATCTATACCGCAGGCTCCTTCCTTATTTCCTGTGAGGTCACATTTTCCATAAGTGCACAGATCGCACATGTCGCTTGTTGGGGTATAAACGGGATTATACCGATCCAGGATGCGATAATCCCAGTTGCGAAGACTTATTATCTCAGGTCTTGGCGTAGGTCCTTCTGCTATTTGTTCATCTTCTGCGCCTACTTTACCAATGTTTATCTGAACGTTCTCCAATCCTTCAATTACGAAACTTCCTTTCTTTACGCTCATTTATTATCTCCGAATGTTATGAACAATTAACTGGATTTTCCTCTCCGCACTTCATTGCCATATATAATGATTACGATACTATTTAAATATTCAATAACCAGATAATGGATAAAACCCTAAATTACATAAATGTATTTAAAAGTTGCCATAGTTTATCATTATCATACATTATATTTAGATACAGTAGTGTTATTATCTTAAAATAGCAATCAGAACTTCCCAAATGAATATCCACTTTAAGAACACAACTATCAGGATCAACCCTTTCGTTTATGAGCCTTGCGAGGATTCATTTCTGCTGGCGGATGCGGCCTTATCCTTAATCGCAGATTCGGACAGGGTCCTGGAAGTCGGATGCGGAAGCGGCTTGATATGCGCGGTCATTAAGAACAATACGCAGGCAATGATCACCGGGATAGATATTAACCCGCATGCAGCAGAATGCACAAAAGAAAACGGGGTGGATGCGATCAGGGGGGATATGTTAGGTTGCATCAATGGAAAATTTGATATGATAATTTTCAACCCGCCATATCTTCCGACAGAAGATGATGAAAGAACAAATGATTGGATCAATGTTGCACTGGACGGCGGAAATGATGGACGGAAGCTGATTAACAGGTTCCTTGAGGAAGCCTGCATCCACCTTGCGGAAAATGGACGGATACTGATGCTGGTATCATCCTTCACGGGAATAGAAGAAGTAAAATCAAGGATGATTTCGCTGGGTTATCATGTAGACGAAATAAGCAAAGAGAGATATATGTTTGAAGAACTTCTGGTCATAGCTGGCACTATGGTTAAAAAAATGAATTAAACCCCATTTTGGATTTAAACTTCAATCTCTGCAAATCTGTCTATGTCTGTCCTGTGGCCCCAGATATCTCCAATTACAAGTTTTATATTCTTCATTTTTAAAAGCGTTTTTGTCGTATTTGAAATTGTTTTCTGGTAAGATGACGGTAGCTGTATTCTTTTTAATTTTGTGGCTTTTGATACAAGCTCAAATATATTTTTTTCAGACGGCCTGAAACAAAAATGCACATTTTCTTCTTTTCCCTCGATATCCTTTAGATCTTCTTCGGAGCCAATAATTCTGAAAACAACTTTCATAATATTCTTTATGGTGATTCATACTATTTATATTTTTTACTTTCGAATCCACTATTGGAAAAGATATTTTGATTCCTGCCTGAAAAACTACACACAAGATAAAAGAAATTACGAAAGAGGAATTTATTTCCGAAAAAGATAAATCCCTAAAGCACAAAGAGCGTAAAGAGAAGGTAGCCGATAGTCATCATTATCACAGAGTGCTTCAAACCCGACAGCACGCTCCCTTCACCCATTACTCCCGCTATAAGCCCGGATGTAAACCCCTGAATAAGCGCGCCATGGAAAAAAAGGCGGTTATACATAGCCATTTTTGCACGGTCAAGACTCAAGGGGACAGCGGCTCCACCGGATCTTGAGACCTTTTCACTGACTTTTACCATTTCCAGCAGGAAAGTTGATGAAATAATATAAATGATCCCTATAAAAACAACGAAAGATATATAAATAATAATTATATAAATTAGCATGCTGATTTTTCGCTCGGTCTTTAACTCCTGCTCAGCAGCAGCATCACGAGCCGCGACAGTTAATACTTCGCCAATATCACCACTTGATTCATTTGCCTTAGTTATCAAAGTTATCGATCGCGCGACAATATGTGTCCTCACACGGTTGGCGAAGCGTCTTAGCGATTCATTGATGGAAAGTCCCCATTCCATGTCATTCCATATCTTTTTTATCTCTTTGCCCAGGCCACTCTCGGAACGCGTCATCAGCTTGATTGAATCGCGAAGAGTCATCCCGGTTTCATTAGTGCTGGCAAGTTTCTTCAAGAAATCGGGTATCTGGGATTGTATTCTATCTTCCCTTCCTTTCTTATATTCATGGAATATCATCAGGGGTATTATTATTATATAAACTGCATAAACTACCCTGTTGTCTATAAAATCAATGAAGTCTTTGGCTTTCATCCCCTGGACGATCGAAATAATAAGGTAAATAAGAACTATCGGAACTGTTAATGCAAGGGTATATTCCGGTTTTTCCTTAAGCGGTTTTAATGGGGAAAGGAGCATTTTCCTTAAATTGATGGAATCTCTTGATTTAATAAATTTTAAGAATACGGGTTTTTCTTCAGTTTCCGGGACAATGATTTTACCCACGTAATATTCTACCGGCAAAAGCGGCGCCTCTCCCGTTGAACCCGGTGTAATTATGCTTATCATTACAACGAACATCATCGATCCTATTGGGATTACTGCGTAAATGACTGCATATAGCATTACATTGTTCCCGCCGGGAGTCATCACTGCCATCATTACACCAAGAATTATAATGAACAGAGGCCCTGCTACAAATGCGGTAACGTATGATTCTGCCATCAAACCCAGCGTTTCAAGAAATCCTTTCTGCTCCACCTTGGCCTTAATAAGATATTGTTCGGATTTATCTCTGAGATAGGCGGATATATCTCCACCGCTATCTATTACTGTTAACAGGTTATACATCAAATCCCTGAATTTATCTGAAGGTGTGATCTCACAAATGTTATGAAGTGCTGTTCTTAAGTCATTCCCGAAAAATTCCATATCCCGCAGTACAACATCCATTTCGCGCGCGGTTTCCCCATAAGTATCGGTACATTTACTGAGTGAACGCATGATCTCGATAACATTCATACCCCCCCGGCTCAATGCATACATAAAAGTCACTGCATAAGGGAGATTCCTGTCAATAGACCCTTTTCTTTCACCCGCCATAAAGGCGGGATAGACCATGAACAGGACATAAGTTATTCCCCCGAACAATAGTGTGAGAAAAATAACAATAAAGATCGCTATTGAAATATTCCTGTACTGGATAAGCCAGGCAGTAGATGGTGAAAATGTCAGGTGGGTGAGCTTATCAGGGAGTTTAACGACCACTGTTATGATATATGCAAGTATTAACCCCAGGATAGCCCCGATAAGACCTATTATTGTGGAATAAAAAATGGCGTTTGAAATATACATCTCATAAGACATCGGGATGCGTGCTTTTTTTATAGCCATGCGCAGGTCGCGGTAATTTTCCTTACGCGCCTTCATCTTTTCGCCAAAAAGGACAAAGGGCAGGGTTTTTAATTTTTTAAAAAGTAATTCCGCTTTCCTGGTTATATTTTCCATTCCTTTCATCCTGTTATCATCAATTTCTTGATAACCTTTTCCGGAGTTACCTGATAATCATGAATGATCGTTGCTATTGCGTTAAAATCTGATATTTTGTTATTTACCATAAATTCAAGGATCTTTTGCCTGTTCGTTAATTCATTTTTCAGGTCAGCCAGGTTCCAGCCCCTCCGTAACATGACTTCAGCAAGGGCTTTTGATTCTCCCACCCTGTTGAATTTATCCGTAAGCGCATCCCAGACAAAAATATCATTTGTCTTGATGTTCCTTGTCGTGGGATCAATATCTGTGATCTCGACAAGTTTCATGTTACGTCGCGCTCTTTTTCCCTTAACGAATGTCTGCGACTGGATGCTTATTATATTCAGGGCCTGTATCATCGTCCTCGGTACGCTGATCGGCGGGTTTTCAAGACGGTGGATGGCGCTTGCGACCGAATCTGCGTGCATTGTTGAAAAAGTGGTATGACCTGTGCTCATTGCCTGGAACAGTGTCAATGCTTCTTTGCCCCTTACTTCACCCACAAGCAGGAATTCAGGTCTTTGTCTCAGGGCTGCTTTTAAGAGATCATACATGTCTATACTTCCTTTCCCGTCGGGTGTGAAAGAATCTCTTGTTACTCCCGGTATCCAGTTCGGATGCGGCAATTTTAATTCCCTTGTATCCTCAAGCGTGATTATTTTAGCCTGCCATGGAATAAAAAGTGAGACAGCATTAAGGGAAGATGTCTTTCCGGAAGCGGTGCCTCCAGCATAGATCAAACTCTTGTTATTTTCTATACACAACCACAGATAGGCCATTTCTTCCGCCGAAAATGTATGCCAGTTGATAAGGTCAACAGGCGTTATCGGGACTTCACTGAATTTCCTTATCGTGAAAGTGGCGCCATGGGTGGTTACTACCGTGCCAAGCGTCATCTGGATGCGTGAACCATCAGGCATTGTCGCGTCGATCATAGGTTCTGCTATAGAAATATGCTTGCCGCAGCGCTGGGCCAGGCGTATCACATAAGAATCGAGTTCACTTTCATTAAAAACGACATTTGTAGCCAGATTTGTGTATTTCTTGTGATAAAGGTAGATGGGAATATCAAAACCATTTGCAGAGACATCTTCGATCCTGTTATCATGCATCAAGGCGTCGATCTTGCCGAATTTAATAAAGTCCCTTCGAGTGTAATATAAGATTTTTTCAGTAATTAATGGCGTAACGTCTATGGCATAATCACGTACCAATTTTCTCACTTTTGCGGTAAGGGTCTTATCCTTATCCTCTTCGCCCTTTATATCTTCAAAGAGAAGTACATCTTTCAAACGGTCCTTTATTTCATCCAGGAATAATTTTTCAAATTCTGAAAGTTTGGGCTCTACAACATAATATAGATTTGAATTCTTATCAGGATTAAAGAGTATTATGACAAGAGCATAAGGTTCGTTAACCCAGTAACGTTCAAGTTCAGTGAATCCGCTCAATCCTTCAAAAGTAACAAGTGGTCCATGGACCGCGGGGTCATAGGTTTCTTTTTCTTCCTGTTCTTTTGAGATAAATAATTTTATTTTTTCAACAAATGTTAGAGGTTTCTTTACTTCTAAGCCTTGCGATTTTTTTGGCTTTCCTATGGGTGTCTTAACATCCGATGACGCTTTTTCGTCTTTTTTCCCGGGCTGTTTCCCTTTTTCTTCCTGTTTTTTTGAGATAAATAATTTTATTTTTTCAACAAAAGTTTGAGGTTTCTTTACCTCTAAGCCTTGCGATTCTTTTGGATTTCTTATGGGTGTTTCAACATCCGATAACGCTTTTTTGTCTTTTTTACCTGGTAGTTTCCATTTTTTCTTGCTTCCATTGACCTGCTCTCCATTTTTTTTAACAATTTCTTCCTTTTTTGGGACATCTTTTAGTTTTTCAGAAACAATCTCTGGAGATTTCTCAGGGACAGGCTCGGAGGATTTGACGGGGACAGATTCAAAAAATTTATCAGGTACAGGCTCTGGAGATTTGTCTGACACTGGTTCTGAAGTTTTATCGAGTACAGGTTCAGAACTTTTGTCAGGAACAATCTCAGGGGATTTATTAGGGATAGATTCGGAAAATTTATCGGGCACAGGCTCGGAAGACTTGTCAGGTACTGGCTCGGACGAGTTGTCGGGTTCAGGTTCAGAGGATTTCTCAGATACTCGCTCGGAAAGTTTGTCGGAGACAGGCTCAGATGATTGCCCAGATAATGGCTCGAAAGATTTGCCGGGTACAGGTTCAGAGGATTGATCAGATAAGTGCTCGGAAGATTTGTCGGGTTCAGGTTCAGATGATTTCTCAAATAATGGCTCGAAAGATTTGTCGGGTACAAGTTCAGATGATTTCTCAGATCCTCGCTCGGAAGGTTTGTCGGAGACAGGCTCAGAGGATTGCCCAGATAGTGGTTCGGAAAGTTTGTCGGAGACAGGCTCAGAGGATTGATCAGATAAGCGCTCGGAAAATTTGTCAGAAACAGGTTCAGAGGATTGATCAGATAAGCGCTCGGAAAGTTTGTTAGAGACAGGCTCAGATGATTTCTCAGATAATGGCTCGGAAAGTTTGTCGGAGACAGGCTCAGATGATTTCTCAGATAATGGCTCGGAACGTTTGTTAGAGACAGGCTCAGAGGATTGCCCAGATAGTGGTTCGGAAAGTTTGTCGGAGACAGGTTCAGATGATTGCTCAGATACTCGGTCGGAAGGTTTATCGGATGCAGGCTCTGAAGATTTCTCCGGTACTGGCGTGGAAGGTTTATCGGATGCAGTCTCAGAGGATTTATTATTTGTTTCTTTGATATTGGGAGCTTCTCCCTCTGGAATGGCAGGAATATTATCTGAGGGAAGGCCTGGCGCCATTTTTTCAGCATCGATGTCAGTAATTTTTTCTATTTGATCTGGTTGCTTTTTTTTCCTGGACGTTTTTTTTTCGTATTTGGTATGTCGTCTTTTTTTTATTTTGACATCAGCTTTTGCCGCTTTCTCTATTACTTCATTTTCAGTTCCGGTTTGATCTTCAGATTGAGCCATTTATATCAGATTTTTATTTTTTTGAAATCAACATATCTCTTGACAGGCGAATTACTCTCATTCAATGGTAACACGATTTTTCAAATCATCGAGTTCATACTTTAGTTGCATTATCCTGGCATTCATTAAATAAATAAAAAAAAATGCGCCGATTATGATGATCAAAACTGAAGATATCTGGTCTACAGTCATTTATTTGCCTCCAAAAACAGTTCTTCTTTCAAAAAAGATAAAATGCGCCAGGTTACAGTATCAGTGCCAAAAATTGCGGTTTTTGTTCCCGGTCCTGCAGGTGCCAGGTTAAGCGTTGCCGTGGTCTTTCCGGTTCCGCCTTTTCCTGAAGCGATCGTATAAACGCATGCTGTCATATCCATTCCTTTAACATAAATCTCTTAAGAAATTCATATTATGTACATAAGTCTTCATATCATTCACATAATAATACTCATAAGAAGTAAATAAATTTAACCTACATTTGATAAACACAAATATAAATCAATAAGTAAAATACTGATCATGGCCAAACCTGACTCTCTCCTGGAAATAAGCATCGGCAGCCATTCAAAGCTGTATGCGACTAAAGGAAAAGAATGGAAACTCTTTGTAGGCATAGACATCAACATGAACCTGTGCCGCCAGGCAAAAAAACAGGGGCTTGAGGTGGTATGCTGCGACGCTTTCAACCTCCCCTTCAAACCAAAATCATTCCAGGACGTTTACATCCAGTGCTTTACCGCGCTTCTTGAAAAAGATGCACTCGCGGATGCTTTCCAGGAAAGCGATCATGATGAGTTCTGCGAGTTCATGGGCAAAGAAATAGATTATGCATGGCAGGTCATAGATCCTTTCTACGAACTGCTGCTTGAATGCAAACAGGCGAGCGAACACATAATATGCCTTCCCTCATGCGAATATGAAATGAATAAATACCTTGTGAACGCGGTCAAGAACCTGCCCAGTGTCACGGTCGATGTTGATAACCCGAAAAACTGGGGCGGGAAGGGAAAAGCCTGTGTAATGTATCTGGATATTGATTGCACGATATACGTTTAATTACAAACATTTTAAGTAAATTAAAATAATGTTAGATGCCATGGTAAGAGTCCTTGCTACCGGTACTTTTGATCTATTGCACCCAGGCCACCTGCTTTACCTGTCCGGGGCAAGAGCGCTTGGAGATGAGCTTTATGTTATTGTGGCGCGTGACTCCATGATAAAGCACAAACAAAAACCCATCGTGCCTGAAGAGCAAAGGCTGGAGATGGTCCAGGCGCTTCGTGTCGTGGATAAGGCAATGCTTGGAAGCAAGATCGATATATTTGAGCCGCTTTGTGAAATAAGACCTGAAATCATAGCGCTTGGGGCAAATCAGTTTTTTAAGGAAAAGGATCTTGAAGAACAATTGAGAGTTCACGGGATTGACGCAAAAGTTGTAAGGATCAAATCTTTCAGGCAATGTGAATTGTGCAGTAGCGCGGCGATCATGCGAAAAGTTATTGAACGACAACAGGAACGCAGATTGCACGGATCAAATTCGTCTGGATGAATAATATTGTCATCCTCTTAGACGACGAACTCAAATGAACCTGGACGAACGCATATTCCTGGAGTTCGTCGAAGTTCGTTGTTTTTTTATATTACGGGTAAACTGGCAGCAGCCCAATCGTCCAGTCCCCTCATAATCTCCACGATAGAGTCGATATCCTGTGTCTTGTTTATATTCACTCGGGCCTTTTTCGCATTTTCCATCCCCCTTGTGAACCACTGGGCATTTAGCTTAAGATCATTGAACGAAAGCATATTATAACTCCGGCATAACGCCACATACTCACAAAAATCCCCTAAACGTTCTCTTTTCTCCTGCTCCGGTAATATTTCGCCGGTATCAAGATAATGGGATATTCTCTTGAAAATAGAGGGATCCCCTATAGCAGCACGCCCTATCATAAGCCCGTCACAATCCGTATAATCCAGTACCAGTCTTGCGCTTTTCTCATCACAGATGTCCCCGTTGGCTATAACGGGAATTGATATCTCTTTTTTTATGCCTTTTATGAAATCAAGATGGGATTTTCCGGAATAACCCTGTTTCTGTGTCCGCCCGTGGATCGTGATAGCGTGAGCACCCGCTTTCTCAATAATTCGCGCTATCTTCAAGGTCTCATCAAAGTCTTCCAATATTCTCATTTTTGCCGAGAGCGGAATATCTATTGTTTGCGAAAGTTCTTCCATGATCTTACCGATCAGTTCAGGTTTTCTTAGAAGCCCTGATCCGCAGCCGTTTTTTATGACTTCCTGGGCAGGACAGCCAAAATTAACATCAATAAGTTCGGGTTTATATCTTTCCTGCAAAAAATATGCCGAACGTGCCAGGTTTTCAGGCACTGACCCCATCAATTGTATCCCCATCGGCCTTTCATCGGGGCAGGTAAATCCCCTTTCGATGCTTTTCGGATTCTGTCGCACTATTGCTTCGGAAGATGTCATCTCCGAAAAAACAAGAGACACACCGTATTTCTTACAAAGGAGCCGAAACGGCAGGTTTGTTACACCTGACATCGGCGCAAGAACAAGATTTCCTTTTAACCGCAGGTTACCGATCGTTAGCTCATGCATTTTTCAATCACTGTAATTGTAGATTCTTTATTTAATTATATCCTTTCGTAAACTTTAAATAGTATGTTCGCATAAGTACGAACTAGTGGGCAGATCTTTTTTGAACCACCACCCAAATCTGCCCACAACTCCTTAATTAATGATCTTTGCATCCTTTTTCTGTATCCGGGCAATTTTACTTTCAAATTCAGGGTTCCTGATAGCATTAAGATGCAGCCCCACCTCCTCAAATGAATAACCCAGCGCCAGCCCAAGCAACTGGCTGTAATGTACAACAGGAATATCAAAGACTTTTCCGGCTTTTGCCAGTTCTACCTGCCCGCTATCATACTGCAAATGGCAGAATGGGCATGCTTCGACGATGCAATCAACGCCTGCTTTTTTCATTTGCCTGAGCTTGTATTCAGTCATCTTGAGCGAAGTTTCAAGCATTGCTGACCGGACTCCACCACCAGCGCCGCAGCAGCTGTTTTTCCCCTCATAAGGGACGCTAATGGCGCCTGTTGCTTCAACAAGGCCGTCAAAAAATATGGGATATTCGGCGCCTCCCAGTTTCCTTTCTTTTGTTGGTTTAAGGAGGTGGCATCCGTAATGCACGGCGACCCTGAGTTCAAGAGGTTTTTCGATCATCCGGTCGATCTTTTCTATACCAATTTCCTTATCCAGGAATTCTATAATATGCCTGACTTCAATGGTGCCCTGATATTTCTTACCTATTTTCTTAAGGTGATCATTTACTTTCGTCCTGAGTTCGCTATTGTTTTTCAAAATATTGTTCGCATCCATCAATGAACTGAAACATCCGTTGCAGATCGTCAACAGATCGGTATTTTTCTCCTCGCCCAGTACAATGTTCCTTGACGCAAGCGTAAGCCATGTTATTTGATCAAAAGACCGGAAAACCCCAGGCGCCGGGCAGCATGAAGCCTCCTTCAACTCACTCCATCTGATCCTGAGCCTGTCAAGTACAAGTTTTGTGGCCTTTTCTATGCCAGGATAACGGTTAGGGATGAGGCATCCCAGAAATAGGGACAAGTCTTTCATTCGTGTATCAGCTCATTAAAACCGGTCGATTCAAGGAGTATTTTTACATCCTTTAGCGCTTTTGGGTACTTGCGGACTGTTTCCGGCTCAGGAAGCCCTATTTTTTCCCGTATCGTGATGTGTATATCATCAATCGGGACAGCATGTCCTGTTTCGATCAGGAATTTGCAGACAGACCTGTGCGCCGGCAGGATATGCCCTTTTTTCACAGCTTCTGCGCGAAGGGAAAGTATGGCATCCGTTATTTTTATTCCACGCGGGCATCGTTCCTGGCAGTTGTAGCATGTGGTGCACATCCAGAGATCCGTCTGGTCTGAAATATCTTTTTTTGTTGAGTCTTTGATAATTCTTCTCACGTTGAGGCTTGTGTACCTTCCAGAAGGGCAGCTTCCCGTACATGCGCCGCACTGGAAACATGCGAGTATTTCCGAATTTTTCATTGTGAGAATTATGTGGGTGATTGTATTTAAGGATTTGAGGAAGATATGGAGATTTGATAAAAGTGTATATTTATACAATCCGAAGGACGCAAAGAATGGATGAATATGAACTATCAAAAATAATGATAATATAAGCACCTGTTGAAGTCCATCGAAACTGGACTAACAAAAATTGGATGGTAAAAAACCATCCGATCTAATCTTTTCTTAACCAAGGCATCATGGCGCGAAGTTCTTTTCCGACCTTCTCGACCTGATGCTCGTTCTCCTGTCTTTCCATGGCATTCAGTACAGGCCTGTTAGCCTTGCTTTCAAGAACGAATTCTTTCGCGAATTCACCGTTCTGAATTCTCCTTAATGCCTCTTTCATTGCCTGTTTGGACTGTTCATTGATGATCTTCGGACCAACTGTCAGCCCGCCATATTCTGCAGTATTTGACACATAATACCACATCTTGCTCAATCCGCCTTCATGGATCAGGTCAATGATGAGTTTCATTTCATGGAATGTTTCAAAATACGCGATCTCCGGCTGGTATCCTGCCGCTACGAGAGTCTCGAATGAGGCTTTCATGAGGCATGTCACTCCACCACAAAGGTCAACCTGCTCACCGAAAAGATCGGTCTCTGTCTCTTCCTTGAAGGTTGTTTCAAGCAATCCTGCCCGTGTTGCGCCAATTCCTTTGGCATAAGCCATACCAATATCCCTTGCATTTCCTGTTGCATCCTGGTAAATTGCAATAAGTGCAGGAACGCCATTGCCTTCTGTGTATGTTCTTCTCACAAGGAAACCGGGGCCCTTAGGCGCGACCATTATTACGTCAACGTCCTTCGGCGGCACGATCTGGTTATAATGGATATTAAAACCGTGGGAGAAACATAAAGTCTTGCCCTTGCTCATGCCCTGCGCTATCTCTGAAGCATAAATCGCTCCCTGCAATTCATCGGGAACGAGCATCTGGATAACGTCACCTTTTTTTGCAGCATCTGCCATCGTGGCGACTTTTAAGCCATCAGCTTTTGCCTGGCCCCATGATTCTCCGTCCTTCCTTGCTCCCACGATCACATTCAATCCTGAATCATGCAGGTTCTGCGCCTGCCCAGCCCCCTGGCTTCCATAGCCAATGACTGCGATCGTTTTATTTTTCAATACTTCTAAATCTGCATCCTTGTCATAGTATATTTTCACCATAAAAAATACTTCCTTGGCTTCAATACAATAATAAGAGATATAAATGTTTCATAGTATCAATTTTTAATAAAATTCAATACGCGACCAAAAACCTTTACTAAGTTCTAATATTCCTCAGGAGGTATTTCTTTCCATTCCCCATCCACAGGAGCCGGGTTTTTCCTGAGCCCGATTATTAATGACCCATCAAGGAACTCTTTTTTGTCCACCCATTTATCCAGTTCTCCTCTTTTCAATATAGTGCGAAGAGCGAATTTTATGCTCCCGCCATCATCCTTTTTCGGAATGTCTGCCGCCCCATGGATAAATCTCACATGCCTGAATCCATGCCCGTAAGCTTCTTTTATTTTTTCGCGGGCGACAATAAGCGCTGTCCTGTGGGAATATTTATGCAGGTCAACTGCCACGCATTTCTCAAATATATCAACTTCAAACCATGCCATCGGTTGATATGACAATACGTTAAATAACTTATAATTTTTTATTTCCTTATCCCGATATATCGTGAAGATCTGCTGTTCCGGATTTATCCGTATATCTGGAAATAAGTTACAAGAATGGACCCGGCGGGATTCGAACCCGCGGCCTTTGCGTTGCGAACGCAACGATCTACCCCTGATCTACAGGCCCGGAAAAGGAAAAAAATTCCTTACATCCGTCCCAGTTCGTCAACTGAAACGCTTTCTACACCTTTTACTTTGCTGAAAGCTTCTTCAACCTTCTCTGTCCCGCCTTCGATATCGCCCACTTTTACGACTACAATAAGAGCTTTTAATCCGAATGCCACAGGTTCTTCTGAGAATCCATGCACCCGCGCGCCTGCCGGGATTACTTTCGTGAGCGCCTCTTTTAGCTTATTAAGATTCACATCCATGCCGGAAGGCATTACTTTTATCCTTGCTGCTACTTCTCCCATTATTATTCCTCAGGGTCCCTGGAATGAGCATTCCGGGCATTTGTAGTTATTGCTCTGGTGCCTGCATGCTGCACATCTTCCAATTTCATTTCCGCATTGCGGGCATGGGAATCGAGCATAACCTCGCTCAATAAGATTTATTCCGCATGAGATACAAACTGTTGCTTTTTCTTTTCTTGCCATATTATTCTCCATTACGTTGGGACTTCCATACACATCCGAAAGCTATTAAATTTATCCTATAACAACCGTCCCGAAAATATTGCCTTTTAATGCATTGATCAGTCTTCCGGGAAAATTACCATTGATGATTTCGCAATTTATTTTACGTCTCATAAGAAATATCGGAAGTTCTGCGTCCACACATGTCTCTTTGCCAATGATCTCAAAAGCATGAACCTCTTTTTGGAGCATCCCGTTAAGATAAATACCATCCACATCCGTGACTTTGATGAATCTTGCCCCAAGCTGGAACGCGACCCATGCCGCGATTGTGTCCGAGGTCACATCCCATGTATGCGGCAGTTCATCTTTTTCTTTCAGGATATTATACGGAAGGAGAACATATGTTCCCTTATCAGGGATTTCCAGGCTGTCAATAAGCTCCGCTCCTGTCTCATCTGCCAGAAAATACCCATACTGCTCCATGGCCAGTATTGCCATCCAGTGAGCGGATTCCTGGCCGGGATCCACCCTTCGGACAGTATCGGCAAATATTGAACCTCCCGGGACTATGATTATAGTTTCATCTGTTGAGTTTGTATATTCTATGAGGCTTTTTACGATCGTTCTCGCTCTCTGGATCAGGCTTCCGCCAAGTTTTATTATTATCATGATCTTTCAGTTCGTCAGGATAGAATTCAACTATCCGATATTATGATAAACTTATTTAAATAAATCGTATATTCGTGGGAAAATATCAAATTGTGTTACCTGTTATCCGGCGGTGAGATGAGAATTTATGATTATGAAAATATCTACCCGACAAACAATTTTTAACATATTGAATTATTTTACATCATTTTAAAGATACTGTGCAAAAGGTTTATTTATTTATGAAGAGAACTCATGATGATTACTCAAGAATCGCTGACAAAACCTGGGTGCGTAATATGTAAAATCAACCTGCATTTCCACGAAAAAAGATCTGAGTATATTAGGGAGAATTAAATATATGATAAAAAATGAAAAAATACGAAAAAGTTTGCGGTCTGGAATAGGAATATGGCAAATCATAATGATATTCATCGCCTGGCTGATGGTTTTGCCAGCGATCCAGGTATCTCAGGCCGGCATACCCGGAGGCACTATGGATGACAAATTGGCCTTTCAAACAAGTATTTCGCATTTGAAAGATCAAGCTTCGGATTTCGGAATTCAAAATGCACAGACTGAGTTCCGTCTTAACAGGATTGGCAGGGATACTTTTGGTGTAAACGTCCGCCTCGACCAGACCTACAAAGGAATTCGTGTGTTTGGACAACAATTGATTGTACATATGGAGAGTAATGGGAAGCTTCGGTCGATAACAGGTAATTACGAACGCGGGATTAATGTCCAGGTCGAACCAGTCCTTGGCATTGAAAAGGCTAAAGAAAATACGTTGAAACTTTTTTCTATCCCGGCTATTAATACACCCGAATTGATGCTCTATCCAATGAATGGGAAGGTCGTGCTCGTGTACTATGTAGTAGTTGAAGACATGAGCGTACCAAGACGAATTGTGGCTTTTGTTGACGCAAGAACGGGCGAACTGGTTGACAGTTATGACGATCTTCAAACTCTGTTGCCTTCAAGTGAAAGTCAGGCACAGGTTGACAGTATTCAAAGCACTTCTTCCGGGGAATTAAAATCAATTGTGCCAGTTCCTTCAATAGGAGTTGGCAGAAGTCTGTACAGCGGAACGGTCAATATCAGCACGGTACTGGCCCAAGATAGATATTTTATGCTGGACATGACCAGGGGATCTGGTTCTCAGATAGCAGGCTATATGAGAACAAGTGACATGAAAAACTCAACATTCGGCTCAGGAACATTATTTCCAGACCTCGATAATACATGGGGAAATTGGCTGACTACAGATCGGGCTACAGCAGGAGTCGATGCTTACTTTGGAGCAGCAATGACCTGGGATTATTATTTGAATACATTCGGACGCAAGGGTATCTATAATGATAGTAAAGGAACGTTATCCAAAGTACATTATGGCAGGAAATACGATAATGCATTCTGGAGCGACTCATGCAAGTGTATGACTTATGGGGATGGAGATGGAATATTGTTCCTTCCACTTGTTTCTATTGATGTCGCGGGGCATGAGATGACCCATGGAATAACAGCCGCAATGGCAGGCCTGATATACACTAAACAATCCGGAGGGCTTAATGAAGCTATGTCGGATATCTTCGGGACAATGATCGAATTTTATGCCTCCACCCATGGTGCCACTAAGAATCCAAATTATTTGATCGGCGAGGACGTCTACACTCCTACAGTACCGGGCGATGCCCTACGTTACATGGATAATCCAACAAAGGACAATAACAGTATCGATACCTTCAGTAAGTATTATAATGGAATAGATGTCCATTATTCAAGCGGTATCGCCAACAATGCTTTCTATCTTCTCGCTGAGGGAGGAAGACACAGGTTGGGAGGAGTAGTCACTGGGATAGGCAGAGATAAGGCCCAACGGATCTTTTTCCGGGCGCTGGATGTGTACATGGTCCCAAGTGAGACATTTTCCCAAGCACGTGCAGACACCATCAGGGCAGCAACTGATCTCTACGGGGCTTCGAGCCAGGAGGTCAAATCTGTAGGCCAGGCATGGTCTGCTGTTGGCGTCTGAACAATATGTTATCGGGTGCATGCTTAAGTATGTGCCTCTTCCTTTTTTTTCCGATTTAAATTTCCGGGATCTTTTAAAATTCTTGAGTGTGGGAGAACAATCACAAAATTAAACGATTCCAGTCTGACTCATTTTATTAAACTATAAATAACTAATAAATCATAATTGATGCCAATTAGGAATTGAAACAATGGAACCTTACTTTCACTTAAAAGGCAGCTTCAAAACAAGCGCAGATGCAGCAGCTGCCCGATCTGATATTGAAAAGTTTATCGATGAAGCACAAAAGACCATCATGCAAAAAGGTGTTCCGGCAGGCAGGGGCGCTAAAATAATCGCATGGGACTTAAAGGATAATAGCATTTTCCTTGATATCGAATCAGACCGATACCTGCGAGCGCACGATGCGTTCATCAGGCTCAGGAAACCGCTCGCTGGTGTTCTTGGCAAAGTTTATAAGATCGGGGTTCGAGGCGTGGAAGTTGAAGAATTCATTGTGAAGCTGCCATCCGAACAACCATTGCACCAGCAAAAAATACCTTTCGTTAAAAGTATTGAATTTGGTGAGGGAATGATCACGCTTTCACTGGATGTGGGCGAAGCGCAGCTCGAGAATAAGGTCCCGGACAGGATAATCTCACTCATTGAGGATAAGATCGCAGCGCAAGGCTTTGGCGGGAAAGCAGAGCACTGGAGCCCGCTATGGGAGAGCCCCAAAAAGGAAATGAGATTCAATGGCGATCCCACGCTCGAAGCGGAAAAGCGCGGGTGGATAAAAAGAGCATCAGGTCGCGGACAGTGGATACATGCTGCCCAGATGACACGAATATTCCGGACTTTCGAACAGATAGTGCTTGAAGATGTGATAAAACCTCTCGGATATGTAGAAATGATCTTCCCCAAGCTTGTTCCATGGGACGTATGGAAACATTCGGGACATGCAAAAGGCGTTTATCCTGAGATATATTATGTCTGTCCCCCAAAAACGAGAGATCCCGCATTCTGGGAAGAAGTTATAGACAATTATAAGGTCACACTTGAAGTCCCGCTTGACTTAATTGCGGAGAAGATCGATAAGCCTATTGGAGGAATGTGCTATGCCCAGTGCCCTTCGTTCTGGCCTTTCATGCAGGGAAAGACCGTGGCGGATGAATCCTTCCCGGTAACAGTATTTGACCGCTCAGGAACATCGCACAGGTACGAAAGCGGCGGAATACATGGCATGGAGCGAGTGGATGAATTCCACAGGATAGAACTTTTATTCATAGGAACGCCAGAGCAGGTAGTTGAGCATTCAAAGAAAATGCAGGAGTGCTATAAACATATCTTTAACGATATCCTTGAACTTGAATGGAGAATGGCATGGGTGACTCCATGGTTCATGGCCCAGGAAGGGCTCACCGGCCTTACCGGCAATAAAGACGTTGGAACGATCGACTTTGAGGCGCCGCTTCCTTACCGCGGGAAGGATGGCGAATGGCTCGAGTTCCAGAACCTGAGCGTAAATGGCGATAAATATCCAAAGGGCTTTAATGTGAAGTTGCAATCCGGAAAAGAAGTCTGGAGCGGCTGCTCGGGAATAGGTCTTGAGAGGTGGGCGAGTACTTTCTTTGCACAGAAGGGATTTGATGAGAAGGATTGGCCTCTGGCATTCAGGGAGAAGGTCGGAGAGATGCCAAAAGGGATAAAGTTCTTGTGACGTGACAAGGTGCCATAATTGCAGGTAAGGATTATTATTAATAAGGACGTTTAATCAAACCAGAGAGATGGATCAGATGACAGACGCCAGCATCATTGATGAAAAAGCAATGCATATTTATGAAGCCCACAGGGAAGAATGGGAGAAACTGTACATAGGGAAGATAATTGCCATAGACATAGAAGAAAATGACCTCGCATCTGTTGGAGAGCGCATTGGAGATGTGGATCTCGATGCCAGGAAAAAGCGACCAGGTCACAGGCTCTTCATGCGAAGGGTTGGTAAAAATCCAGCTATTGTCAGGCTAAGGATGTATGCCTGAAAAAGCTACTTTCGATTATATTGATAGGGACCCCCTTGTTCCAGTCACTCTTATCAATCCTGCATCCAATAAGAAGGTAAAAGCTTTGGCTTATCTCGATACTGGTTCAGATACGGTCGTTATACCAGGGGAGCTATGGCTTAAGCTGGGACTGGAAACGCTTTACCGTTCCAATGTGTGCGCTGTTGGTGGAATAGTCACAGCATGGTACACCCGAATTAGCATAAGATTCCTTGATAATGAACACTGGGATATCATCGCTTTCTATCAGGATGAGGGAGATGTTCTGGTAGGGCGCAATTTCATGATGAGTATTCAATTACATTTGATGGCAGGAACTCGAGTTTAACAATAAATCCGTGATACCGAAAAATCTCAGTGATTATTACTCTTTCTCAAAAGACCCAAATCCCCAAGATCAAAAACCTTTAAACCCATAGGCAATGAAGCATACCATACAGTAACATACTGTTCAGTATGTATTTGTATTATTAGACATCCATGCCGCGCAGGGCTCCCCGTTCGTTTCCCGTGCTCATGGCTTCTACGAAAGGCGCTCGTCAGTTTTGCGGCGAAGCGTGAAATGGTCGCGTTCTTCCGGCGTGCAATATCCCAAAGGGTGGTGCCCGCATTGAAATTTCAATGTCAAGTTATAGCAATTCTTCGGGGCTGGATATTTTAATTATCGTATTTATATCGTCAAAATGCGAATCATAAGTCACAATGCAGTCACATTTTTCAATAAAGGCTAATATCGCATGCGGTATATCCGAAGCATCATTCAATTTTATACTATTGGAATAACGAATCCTGTCCTCTCTGTTAAGAAGAGGAATTATTTCAACTCTATTCTTCAGTATTTCTTCAAGAGCAGTTTTACCGATGTATCTGATATATCCGGAGAAAAATTTTCACGTGCGAATATGAATAATTCATGAAGAGAATAAAAAGATACAACTCCAGTGATCTTATCTGAATTTATTTTGTTAAATAGAGCCTTTACAGATTTGTATCTGTTTGGCTCTAACTTCATACCGAAACATAGTTCTACAAGTATTGAAGTATCCAGATATATCCGCAATGGATCACGCCTTTATTTTCTCAGGATGCGCAACGAAATCAACTAATGTTCTGGATAATGCCAACGCTATTGTAGATATTCCCTGTTCCTCCAATAATAGCATACTTTTCTCTTTGGCTTTCTGTGAAAGTTCTACCAGATCCTTATTTTTTAATTGTGCTGCCGCTATTTCATGAAGATCTAATCTTTCATCAGTGTGTTTCTTGGTTCGCATAGTTATATAGAAGATTTATTTGATCATAAAGATAACCGCCAGATAATCATCAAAGACAAGGCCTCTGGGATGTTCGGCACGACTGTTAAATTGGCGCTCTATCCGAAATAACTAGACCCTGCCGCGCAGAGCTTCCGGTTAGTTTCCCCGTGCGAATGGATTCTGCGAAAGGCGCTCGGACGTGTCGCATGAGGAGCGCGAAACGGTTGCATTCGAACGGCATGGTTGTTTAGTATTAAGAGTAGAACAACTCAACAACCTACACATATAACCTTTTTTTAGGGTTGTTCTTCGTCGTGACACTCTCAAACATCTTTCCGTCGGCTCAGCTCAGATACAATAATTGATCGTGATATCGGAGGATGGAGTTTTATAAAAGTGACATGAGATAATTTGATATGTCTTAAGTTAAATAGAGATGATATGAACCGAGGAACATGTTTGAATCTATTTCAATAAAAAACTTTAGGGGAATAAAGAAGTTAGATATTGAACATCTAAATAAGATTAATATCTTTGTTGGCGATAATTCTTCTGGTAAAACAGCTATTTTGGATGCTGTTTATATTTTGATTAATCCAAACAATCCTACTTTAACAGTGAAAACAAATGAGTTCAGGAATATTTCTCCACATAAGGCTTCCTCTTTGAGAACATTTTTTTATAACTTTGATTTTAATAATATAATTGAACTTCAAACAAAAATGGATGGAGATAAAGTCAAAGTTTCGATAAGACCAAAATTTGGAATTATTCGGGTCGTCCCTTCAGAGAAACAGTCAAACAGTGAGATTAATAACATCAGGAGTTTTGTTAAATCCGTTACTGGTTTAATTTTAGATTTTGAAGTAAATAAAACAAAATATTCTTCTGAAATTCGATTGGGAAATAAACCTACAGTAAAAATAGATCAGAAATTTCAAGAACGGCTTAATGGCAATTACTTTAATAATAATGTATTTGCAAATGAGTTTGATATAGCAAGTCAATTTGATACTGTTAACCAAGAGATTGGGAAAGAAACTATTATTAATTTTCTTAAGCAATTTAAACCGCAAATTTCAGATATAGAACTTGATAGTTTTGGTAAACTGCTTGTAAAAGATACATCTTTTGATAGAAGAGTTCATTTAAACACCTATGGTGATGGGATGATCAGAGGTTTATACATACTTTTGGACATTCTAGTTAAAAAGACTGGTATTACATTAATTGATGAAATAGAAAATGGGTTGCACTGGTCAAAACAAGAAATTGTATGGAAATTCATTCATAAAATTGTGCTTGAACGAAATCAACAATTATTTGTAACAACTCATTCAAGAGAAATGGTGGAGCATTTATATCAAGCGGCAAAAAAAGAAAAATTCTTGGAACTTATACGGGTATATAGATTACAGAAGGTAGATGGTGCGATTAAATTGGCGCTATACGATGCTGAAAAATTCGAATTTGCCCTTACCCATGGTGAAGAATTTCGATAATATGTCAAAGTATCAAACCGTTTTGGTATGCGAAAGCACAGAAAAGGGCACAGATAAAAGACTCATTGAAAAGCTCATAATAAACCATTCATTGCTACCAAACGACACATTTTGTATAGAGACAAGGCAACCTGGGGACATTAAAACAATAATAAGGTTTCTAAAATCCACCTTATCAGTTCAACCCTATATCATTTCTAAAGAAACGAAGAATATTTTGGTTATTGTTGATGCTGACGAACACCCAGAACAAAGATTTCAAGAAATAAAAACGTGTTTTGACTCACAAATTTTTGAAGTACAAGAATCAATCGGAGCGCAATTTCCCAGAGATAATACAAAGATCAATGTGGGAATTTATCTTTTACCTGATAACTCCCATAAAGGAAGTCTTGAAACGCTAGGGCTTAAGGTATTGTACCATGACCATCTTACTTCAAAACTTGGATGCATTAATTATTATATGGAAAGTCTCGGGAACATTGATGGGCACATCACTGAAAATAATAAGTCAAAGGCTAAATTTAGAATTTTTATGGCAACTCCGCGACCAGATAGATATGTTGATAGTATTATTGATTCGATAGATTTTAATTCTGCAGAATTTAATAATCTTAAGGATTTTATCAAACAGGTGCAAGTGCCGCTTTGAGTTCAAGGCTTTCATAACAAAAAGGATAAAATTGTGTTGCACATTGACCTTAATGCCAACACCAATTGTAACTATCCCTCAATTCGTCCAAATTCAACCTCAAGAAAAAATACTTAAACCCTTATGCAAACCTAGCACCAGATGAAACTCAGCGATTTTGACTACCATCTCCCGAAAGAACTTATCGCACAATCTCCCGTAGAACCAAGAGACTCATCCCGGCTCATGGTCGTGGGGAGCGGGATAGAGCACAAGCTTTTTTCTGATATCCCTGATCACTTTGAAAAAGGAGATACTCTCGTTTTGAATGATTCCAGGGTTATCCCCGCAAAACTCAAGGGGAAAAAAAGCACAGGCGGCCAGATCGAAGCTCTCGTGGTCTCAAAATCAGATGCCGGTTATGAATGCCTGATACGCGGAAAGAACATCCGAGAAGGGACAAAACTTGATTTCGGCGAACTTGAAGCGACAGTGCTTCAAATCCTGGAAAGACCTAATACCAACAGGTATCTTGTTAATTTTAATTGCAACGGCAGCCTTCCCGACATTCTTGAAAGAATAGGCGATGCGCCGCTTCCTCCTTATATAAAACAGAAACTTGATGACAAGAACCGTTATCAGACCGTATATTCCAGGGAAAAAGGTTCGATCGCTGCCCCGACTGCGGGTCTTCATTTCACCGAACAGTTGATCGAAAAAATATCAAGAAAGGGAGTCAATATCGCATATGTCACGCTTCATGTAAGCCTCGGCACGTTCACGCCTGTCAAAGCCGAAAATATTGAAGAACATATTATGGAACCCGAATACATTTCCATCCGCAGGGAAAATGCAGATATTATCAATGCTACTAAAGGAAAACTCATAGCTGCCGGAACAACCACCGTTAAGGCGCTTGAGAGTTCATGCGTTGATGGGAAAATAGTGGAAAACGATGGATTCAGCCAGCTCTTTATTTATCCTCCTTATGAATTCAAATCAAAGATAGACGCTTTGATAACGAATTTCCATCTCCCGAAATCCACACTTTTGATGCTTGTAGGCGCCTTTGCAGGAAGAGAAAGGCTCATGTCTGCTTATAACGAAGCCATCCTGCATTCATACAGGTTCTACAGCTTCGGGGATGCAATGCTTATCTCAAGGAAGGGGAATTAAAATGTACAAATTGATCCGTACCGATAAACATTCGGGAGCAAGAGCCGGGAAACTCCTGACAAATCATGGCATCATAGACACTCCTGCATTCATGCCTGTTGCAACAAAAGCCACCGTAAAAACGATCACGCCTGATGAACTGGGCGACATGGGAACGCAAGTCCTGATAAGCAATGCGTTTCACCTGTTCCTTGCCCCTGGAATGGAGATAATCCGAAAAGCAGGAGGCCTGCATAAATTCATGAACTGGAAGGGGGGAATTTTTACAGATAGCGGCGGTTTCCAGATGATACGAAAGGATTTCCCATTCAAGATAACCGATGAAGGTATCACGTATAAGAACCTGCGTGATGGGAAAAAATACTCTTATACTCCTGAACTTTGCCTTGAGAACCAGAAGATCCTGGGAAGCGATGTAGCCATGATACTTGATGAATGCCCTGCCTACGGGAGCGAGCATAGCGTTGTGGAATCCTCGATGGAACGGACATTGCTCTGGGCTCAAAAGGCAAAAAATGTGGAACAAAATTATGGCCAGCTCTTTTTTGCAATACTTCAGGGCGGGACATTTGCAGAACTCCGGAAAAGATGCGCCGAGGAAATGACGGCGATGGATTTTGACGGTTACGGGATAGGAGGGCTTTCGATAGGTGAGCCAAAGGAAATAATGAACGATGTCTTAAAACTCAGTGTGCCGCTTGTGCCTGAAGATAAACCGCGCTACCTGATGGGTGTTGGTTCACCAGTTGAGATCTTAAACGCGATCGAATCGGGCATCGATATTTTTGACAGCGCTTTCCCCACAAGGAACGCAAGGCACCAGACCCTAATGACATCTAAAGGCAGCATTGACATTGCGCGCCAAAAATTTGCCATGGATCTTTCACCAATCGATGAAAATTGCGGATGCTATACCTGCAAGAACTATACAAGAGCATATCTGCATCATCTGTTCAAGGAATCGGAATTGCTGGCGTTAAGGCTTGCTTCCATTCATAATCTCCATTTTATCCAGTCGATTGTGAAAGGGGCACGGGAGGCGATACTGGAAGACGGGTTTTCACAGTACCGCAAGAACATGATAGCGGGTTTAAAGTAATAAACCATTTAAATCAGTAAAAATAATGTAGAGGCAAATGGTCAAAGTTGATAAATTCATCCAGGACAGCATCCAGAAAATAAAAAAAGACATTAAGGGAAGAGCAATAATCGCCCTTTCGGGAGGGGTCGATAGCTCAGTCTGCGCAGTCCTGGCGCACCAGGCGATCGGGAATTTACTGACGCCTATATATATTGATACGGGTCTCATGCGAAAAGGAGAAACGGAAAGAATCAAGAAAATATTTTCGGAGATGAACCTCCAGGTCATAGATGGAAAAGAGAATTTCCTGAAGGCGCTCAAAGGCCAGACTGATCCTGAGAAAAAAAGAAAAGCAATAGGTGAGGCATTTATTCGTGAATTTGAACGGGAAGCCAAGTTATTGGGTGTAAAGTACCTCATTCAGGGAACTATCTATCCTGACAGGATCGAATCCGAAGGCGGGATAAAGAGCCATCATAACGTGGGAGGTCTCCCAAGCGTTATGGATTTTGAAAGCATTGTGGAGCCGATAGCTGATCTTTATAAAGATGAAGTAAGGGAGGTGGCAAGAGCGCTTGGACTTCCAAAAGAGATATCAGACCGTATGCCATTCCCCGGCCCCGGACTTTCTGTCAGGATAATTGGAGAAGTGACCGAGGAAAAGCTGGATGTTGTGAGGGAAGCGAATGCAATAGTGGAAGAAGAACTTCTTGAACAGTTCAAACCATGGCAGACATTTGCCGCGCTTCTTGAAAAAGGGACTGGCGTAAAAGGAGACGTGAGGGTGCACGGCTGGATAATAGCAGTGCGTGCGGTGCAATCAAGGGATGGGATGACGGCTGAGGCTATGGAATTGCCCTGGGATGTACTGCAAAAGATCCAGTCAAGGATTACAAGCGAGATACCCAACGTTTCGCGGGTGCTTTACGACTTGACACCGAAACCTCCGGCGACTATTGAGTTTGAATAATTGAGTAACAATATGAAAATCTGTGTTAATCGGTGTAAATCCGTGTCTAAAAAACGTCCCAGAGACACGGATTACATAGATTTCACGGATTCTGTAAACTCTGATTTAAGATAAAACAAAAAATTATGTCATTAACACAAATAATCAGGAACATCCGCGCAAAGCAGAAGGTCAAATTCAACCCTCCTGACAGACCAACAGCCGTCTGGACTGGAAAAGACCTGCTTGATGGAAAACCAATAACTGCGCTTACAGTAATCTTCCAGACATCAGGATGCAGGTGGAGCAATTGCACCATGTGCGGTTACATCTACGATAGCGCGCGGGAGCCGCCCTCGCATGATGACCTGATGAAACAGTTCGAGAATGCGATGTCGCGCTGCAAAGATGAAGAGATAATCCTTAAGATCTTCACATCAGGAAGTTTTCTTGATGATGGGGAGATCGCGCCAGCTACAAGGGTGGAGATGCTCTCGCGCCTGAATAAAGACGACAGGGTGAAAAAAGTGATCGCTGAAACAAGACCTGAATATGTGACAGATGAAAAAGTCCGTGAAGTGGTATCCGCTCTTGGGAAAAAATTCGAGGTAGCGATCGGTCTTGAGACAAGCAACGACATGATACGAAAGGATAGCATCAATAAAGGTTTTTCTTTTTCCGATTTTGTCAGGGCAAGTGAAGTCGCTTTAAGGAATAATGCGACTGTAAAAGCGTATCTTATGATGAAACCGCCTTTTCTTTCAGAAGGTATCGCCATGAACGATATGGTAAGATCCATAAAAGAAGTGGCGCCGTTTGCGGGAACAATATCCATGAACCTGTGCAATGTCCAGAAAGGAACGCTTGTTGAGGAGATGAATGAGCGCGGGGATTACCGGCCTCCGTGGTTATGGAGCGCTGTTGAAGCGCTAAAAAAAGGAAAAGGATCTTCGCCGGGAACTGTCATAATGTCAGATCCGGTAGCAGCAGGTTCTATGAGGGGCCCCCATAATTGCGGAAAATGTGATGCGGATGTGGCTGAAGCGATCAGGATCTTCTCGACCACGCAGGATACGGCAGTTTTCAAAAATCTTGATTGCGATTGCAAAGAATTGTGGAAAAAGGTCATAGAACTAGAGGACTTCACGTTTGGAGCGCCATTAGTAAAATGAAAGATTTTTTAATTATTATGGGTATTGCTGATATGAAAAAAATCGACAACGAACTCCGACTAACTCAATACGAACTCAGGATACCGGAGTTCGTTTCAGTTCGTATTAGTTCGGTGTTAAAAAGTCCTGAAATGATCGGTGAAATGATAGAATTATGAAAATCCTTGTTCATGTCTGCTGCGCTCCGTGCTTCACGTATCCAAATGAATCCCTTGTTGAAAAAGGGCATGATGTAACAGCTTTTTTTTATAATCCCAATATTCATCCTTACATGGAATATAAGAATCGCCGGACTTCACTTCAACAGTATGCTCAAATCAAAAAGACTAAAGTTATCTACAATAATGAATATAATCTGGAAAACTACCTCAGGGGGGCGCTTGCAGCCACAGAGAGATGCAGATTCTGCTATGAGTGCAGGTTGAATAAAACGGCAAAAACCGCTCGCGAATTGGGATTTGATGCTTTTACGACCACGTTATTGATCTCGCCTTTCCAGAAACATGAAATACTTGCCGATGTCGGGAAAAAAGCTGCTGATGAACATGGCGTGGAATTTTATTATGAGGATTTCAGGGTTGGATACCGGAAGTCCCGTGAGATCTCAAAAGACATGGGGCTTTATATGCAGAAATATTGCGGATGCATATTCAGCGAAAAAGAGCGATATCTTAAACCGGAAAGATCTCAAGGAGCGCCCCATAAATTGAAAGATATGTTATAGCGCAAGACTTTTTTTATGTAAAATCTCATTTAATAACAAAGGATAGCAAGGAAATTTATTTTTCCCCCTCTTTCTTGGCCGCCCCGTTCTTCTCACTCTCAACCTTCTTCTGCCATTCGATGAAATTACAATGGGGGCACCCGATATCCCAGGGGCGCTTGCCTTTGTTGATGATCTTTATATGATATATGCCATGATCCTGGCACTGTTTTTCCGTGACCACGATTTGTCCGACTTTAGGCAGCGGGAGAATAAAATCACAGTTGGGATATCCGGAACATCCGATAAATCTGGAACCCTTTTTCGATTTCCTGATTATCAGGTCAGAAGAACATTTCTGGCATGTCCCGATTATCTTATCCTCATATAACCCGTTCCTCAGTGATTCGCTTATCATTTCTTTGTTCTTTGTCAGGTCTTTGAATACTTCGCCAAGCATGTCTCTTGATTCATTGATAACAAAATCTTCCTTTATCTTCCCTTCTGATATCTCATCCATATCTTTTTCAAGTTTGCTTGTCATATCGGGTTTCGTGATAGTATTTGCATACGTCTCAAGCGCATCGATGACTGCAAAAGCTGTTTTTGTGGGCTGGAGGGGATTTCCATGCACATATGCCCTTGAATAAAGCTTTGAGATAATTTCATGGCGGGTGGATTTTGTCCCAAGTCCCAGGTCTTCCATTATCTTTATAAGATGTCCCTGGCCATATCGTGATGGCGGCTGCGTCTCTTTTCCCTGAAGATCAGTCCCCTTCACATTGAGTGCCTGTCCTTCTTTTAGTTGCGGCAATATCCTGTCTTCCGGAAGATTATATGAATAATACCATCGCCATCCCGGCTCCACCAGTCTTGCGCCGTTTGCCCCGAAATCCTCTCCTGTTATGTCAACGGTCACTGCCATTGTTTCCCATTGTGTTTCATCCGCGAACGTTGCAAAGAAACGCCTTACTACAAGTTCGTATATTTTCCACTCATCTTCTTTAACCTTGTTCCTGCTAACTGGCGTTGCCGGCATTATCGGAGGATGATCGGTGGTCTCTTTCTTTCCCCGCGTGGGTATGAGTTTTCCTGCAAGCAGCTTCTGTGCATAATCCTTAAATTCAGTATTCAGAAAAGACTCAATGATGGCTTTTGTGTCAAGTGTTGGGGGATAAACCGTATTGTCAGTACGCGGATAGGAAATGTATCCGTTCACATAAAGGAATTCTGCAATCCTCATGGCATTTGCCGGGTTTATCCCGATCGCGCTTGCGGCTCTTAAGAATTCCGTGGTATTAAATGGCGTTGGGGGTTTTTCGGTTCGTTTTCCAAGAGCGATACTTTTTACTGTGCCGGTTTTTCCAAGTTTTGCGTGTATCGCTTCTGCTTCTGCTTTGTCAAGTATTCGTCCTTTCTTGTGCTGGGCTTCAAATTCCCCGCCATTGACAAGAGTTGCAAATAATTCCCAGTACGGGACTGGCACGAATGCTTCGCGTTCTTTTTCACGGTTCACGATTATCGCAAGTGTGGGTGATTGTACCCTGCCTACGGAAAGGAATTTATCGCCAAGCCTGCCTGAATTTAAAGAAACATAGCGTGTGAGCACTGCTCCCCATACAAGGTCTATGATCTGCCGCGATTCCCCTGCGGCTGCAAGATTAAAATCGATCTTTGTGGGATTGGAAAAAGCCTTTTTTATCTCGGCAGGAGTTATCGTGCTGTAATGGACACGATCCGCCGAAATATTTGGATTCACTTTTTTTACAACGTTCAATGCTTCCACACCTATCAATTCACCCTCCCTGTCGTAGTCAGTGGCGATGGTCAGGTGCTGGGCATCTTTTCCCAGTTTTCGAATGGCTGTTACTATATTGGCATGCGTTGGATTTGTCAGGACTTGCGCCTTTATCAGTTCCGTCAGATCAGTTTTCTGCCAGTTATTATATTCCTTCGGGAAATCAACTTCTACTATATGACCTGACAATCCGATGACTGCCGTTTCATCAAATTTATAAGTATCGACACCGTTCACTCTTTCCTTATCGGGCTTCTTTTCGGATAGTATAGCCGCGATCCTTTTTGCAGTGTCATGTTTTTCTGTTATGATTAAGTGCATCGTATCCTCAGAAGTAACCGGATAAGAAGAGAACTTATTTAAATAGATTTGGTTACGAAGGAGCCTGAAACTAAAATAATTTTATCCTGTTATCGCCCAGGAAATGCTTAACATTCGTAACTACATAACCATCGCTGTTCGTAACCATTCAAACCGCACCATATTATTTTTCCCATTGGCGTTCTGGAAATTGTTTCCTGGTTTAACATGATATATTTATGATTATTATCACGGTTTCCGATTATGAAGATTACCATTTCCGATAATTATAAATATTATCATCACAATGATACTAATAATGACAATGTGGAAGAATGTTTTTGAAGGAGCATATTTATGCAAATGAGAAAAAATAAATTACAGATGAAGGATGAAGGTGTATCACCTGTAATTGGTGTAATCCTGATGGTTGCTATAACGGTTGTGATGGCCGCCATAGTTTCATCATGGTCTTCAGGAGTAAAAGCACCCAGCACCCCGACAACGGTCGGGCTTGATATATCGAGGGCCTCAAATAATACCACAGTTCTGGTAACATCCATCGACCCAACAAGCGCAGCTCCCTTACCGTTTTTAAACATCTCATACCAATACTGGAATGGTACGATTTACAGCGTGAATTACACCAATATCACAAATGCGAATGTTGGAGATTCTGTTCAGTATGATACGAACAACCCCGCTTCAAAGCGTGTAATAATCACAGTTACCTACAAAGACCTGTCTAAGAAAGTGTTGTTTTCACAGGAAGTTTGAATCTGCCTTTTTTTTAATTATACCAATTTTCGATTTTCTTTTCCTTTTTTTCTTTTTTCCATCCATTTATTATGGAACAGAAAAGGAAATAGGCTACTTCGATGATACCATACTTTATTACAACTCTTGCATCCCATTTTCAATTTGTCTTGCTACAAGTCATCTTCCAGTGCGGAGGGACTCCGGCGTCAGTTACTCGCCGCAATTATGGCAAAACCTGCAAAACCACCAATGGCGTCACAAAAGTTTCAACAACCGCTGACAGAAACAAAAGGGGCACTACTATTCTTATGTATATCCGGAGGCTCTGCATAAGCTCAAATCTCAGATCTGTCTTTTTGCCTGTTATATAACTGTACATAAGATATCCCAGTCGAAGTCCCAATCCGGAGCTTACCAATACCATAGGTATTTCCACAATTCCATGAGGAAGGATCGCAGCCAGTACAAACAGCGTCCCTTTCTCGCTGGAAACCTGGCTGGCGACAAGCCCCAGTAAAACTCCGTTCCCGGCTACAAAAAGTACAGGAATGATCCCAAATCCTGCACCAAGCAAGATCGCAAGAAGGCTTTTAATGGCATTGTTCAGGAAGATCACAAGCATTATCCCGACTGGAGGAAGGTCTTTTATCCAGCCGAAAGATTCTTTCAACATATCGAGATAATTTTGTGATAGCCCAAGATCCTTTAAAGATGCCACTAATCCTACAATCACTGAAATGATGAAAATCCCGGTCATTATGAAAATATATTTCCGTGACAATGTAAGGTATTCAAGTTCTTTTTTCATATTATACCCCCATCATTATCCTGAGTGTGTTTCTAACTGCCGGTGAAAGCCCGAGCACCAGTATCGTCAGTTTCATGAGGCCGATAAGCTTTTTTTCTTTTTCAGCCTCGAAATCGTTATCAAGCACATACAGTACAGGTATGAAAACAATCAATTTGAGGGGATACATGATTATGGATGGATGGCTTGTAAATTTTCCGGCCAGATCAATAAAGAACGTGGGAACCACATGTTTCTCATAATAATTAAGCCAGTCCATGCCTACGAATGTAGATGAAGCATCAAAAAGGTGAGTAAAAAGTATCGATATATTTACTTTGTCCGTGAGAAGCAGGAAATTTATTTTTCTGGATATGAAATATACAATGCCCGTCATCGTTATACCAAGAAACAATATGGCTGCGGCGGGAACGGGATTGACAATGCCATCATAAACGATGAGCACCCCAATATTAAAGAATGCCCAGGCGGCTCCTGCATAACCAAATAATGTATGATAATCGCGGATCTTTCCCTTTCGCTCAAGGTGGATCGCCACAACAAGCATGAATATTGTGGCCGCGAACATGAAAAAATATATCAGGGGCGTCACAAACAGGTACTGCAGGGGGGGAGCGAAAAATTTTGAATCTTCAAGAACGCGAAGGGAAGAACCGGCAATGATATACGGTGTTATTGATATCAAAAACTTCGAATCGATCTCCACTTTGAGTTTTCCCAGGAGCTTTAAGACCCAAAAAAGGCTGATACCAAGCACTATTGCATAAGTGAGCGTATCCACGATGTTATAAGATGTGTCATAGACAATACCAGTTATGTAATACTTATTTATATAATCCCAGACGCTATCTATTATACTCATATTGAGACCTTATGAACGAAAATAAAGGAAATAAAGAAAATTATAAGAATAAGTGGATGCAACTCCCCAGGAATGTTGTCGTAGGTCATGGTGTTATAAATGATACTGGTAAGGTTTGTAAAGACCTTAAACTTAATGGGAGCGCCCTGATCGTAGGCGGGGCTACAACATTGCGAACTGCCGGAAAAACTGTTGCGGTCTGCCTTGAAGATTCGGGTTTTGATGTAAATACAATGATCGTTGAAAAACCAACGCTTGAAGATGTAAACATGGTCAAAACGCAGGCAAACGAGATGCAGGCTTCGTTCCTGCTGGGTGTTGGCGGCGGAAAATCCATCGACATAGCGAAACTTGCCTCCATGTATCTTGATATTCCATTTATAAGTGTACCTACGGCGGCGTCGCATGACGGTATTGTTTCGTCAAGAGCTTCCATAATCCGGGAAAATAAAACAGTGTCAGAATCAGCGCATACTCCGCTTGCTGTTGTCGCAGATACTTCCATTATTGCCGCCGCACCATACCGGCTTCTTGCAGCAGGTTGCGGCGATATCATATCCAATTGCACTGCGGTTAAGGATTGGGAACTTGCGCACAGGCTGCGAGATGAGCCATTCAGTGAATATGCATCCATAATTTCAAATCTCACTGCCAGGATACTGATAGACTCAGCCGAATTGATAAAACCCGGTTTGGAAGAATCAGCATGGACTGTAATGAAAGCCCTTGTGGCCAGCGGGGTTGCAATGAGCATAGCCGGTTCATCACGCCCGGCAAGCGGCTCTGAGCACAAGTTCAGCCATGCGCTTGATGAATTAGCTCCTAACCCGGCTCTCCACGGAGAGCAGTGCGGGGTCGGGACGATCATGATGATGTACCTTCACGGCGGGAACTGGCAGGAGATCAGGACATCACTAAAGAGGATCGGCGCGCCCACAAATGCTTCCGAACTTGGCATAAAGGAAGAGTATATTATAAAAGCACTCCTTCATGCTCATAATATCCGTCCTGAGAGATACACGATACTTGGCACGGGATTGACCCCTGAAGCCGCCAGGAAGGTTGCAGAGATCACAAAAGTGATAGGATCATAGTGTGCGCATTACAAGCATATAATTACAATTATAAAATAATAATAACAAATAAAGGTGAAATCATATGGAAGAATCTGATACAATAATAACATTGATAGGAACAAGACTCGCAAAAGTAGGGAATGAATTTATTTTCAAAGGCGCTGCAAAAGAATGCGAACCCTGTAAATTCAATAAAACCTGCCTTTCACTGAACCAGGGAAGCAAGTACAGGATCGTAAATCTGCGAAATTCTGCCAGGCTTGAGTGTTTTGTGCACGACTCGGGTGTATGCGCAGTGGAAGTTATCGAGGCTCCTATAAAGATGGCTATAGAATCCAGGAAAGCGATAAAGGGTTCAAAGATAGCCTACGAACAATTAAATTGCAACAATCCGGGATGTGATAATTTTGTCATGTGCCGCCCATCCGGTATTAAAGCTGGCGAAAAATTAAATATTATTGATGTTGAGGACGATCTGGAAGAACCCTGCAATAAAAATTATCAATTGAAAGTAGTGGAGATTAAGAGGCAATAGCTTATGAAAAATATCAACGAAGATAATTGCATGACCTGCAAAACTTCATTGGCAGGCTTGAAAAGATATCCCGTCCGTTCCCCAAGGTTGGAGGTTATAGGTTACAGATGTGAACAATGCAATGAGAAGGCCAAATCCCCCTCTGCAAAGAAACGGGAAGAGGAAATGAGCAGGCTCACAAAAGAAGTACCGAAACTTGAAAATGTGAACATGGATATTCGAAAGGCCCTGAAAAATACGTAAAGCGTATTTTTTGGGAAATTATATAACAAAGTGATTCCTTTAAACATCAGTTATGATCAAGAAATGCCAGAACCACGGATTCTTCAGGGCCGAAGCATGCGCTTGCGGTGATCCCGGAACACTCATCCTGAACGATGAACAGACTGAAAGGCTCGGCAGGTTCATATCAGGGGCGCTGCGGCATTTCCCGGATGATCTGGGGCTTGCCATGAACCAGCACGGGTGGGTGGATCTGGATGTTCTTGTCGATGCCATGAGAACGCGATATAAATGGTCCAGCAAAGAAAAACTTTTTTCGATCATAGAATCGGATGAGAAAGGCAGGTACGAGATAAAAGGAAATAAGATCCGCGCTCGCTATGGTCATTCTGTGGATGTTGATCTTGATTATGAGGAGAATACGCTGCCAGAGCTGTATTATGGCGCCAGCAGGGAAGAGGTTGATATCCTGCTTGAAAAAGGGATAAAGCCTGTTAGGCAGAGGTATGTTCATCTCAGTACTTCTGTGGATAAGGCAAGGGAAGTGGCAAAGATCCATACTGAAGACCCGGTTCTTCTTGTCGTAAATGCCGATGAGGCCCGGAACGGCGGCGTGGCACTTCTTGTAGCTACCGAGAACATTGTTATTGCAGATGAGATACCGCCGCAGTATTTGAAATTGATGACCGAGTGAGATTGTTAGAATTGGGATTGTGATGAGATGCTAAATTTTATTTATATGCATCTCCTCTATGTTGGATTGAAGTTATCCTGACTTTCCTAACTTCATATTCGACATCATAAAGAACCCGGTAATCGCCTATTCTCAATCGATAGGTATTACTTTGGTATCTTTCCATGAGCTTTATATCAAAACCAGATCTCGGTCGAATAGGATCCGTCTCAAATTCATCAAGCAGTTTAATAAATTTCTTTAACAATATACTTTGGAATTTTTTCTAAATCATTTTCAACTCTTTCGTCGATAAGAACTTCAAATGGAGTTGCATCTCTCAACTCTATCAACTTCCGCTTGAGATTCTTTCTTTCATTCGAGATTTAAATTCGTCTTTTGTAATCCCTTTAAAATCTGCAAGGCGGCGGTAATGTTCTTTGATATGTTCATCGCTTACATCCTCGATTGAGACCTTGTCCATAAGCATATTTAGAACATTGTCAAACGTCCAATCACCAAATTTATAATCTGATAACCTTTCTTTTGTTTTCTCATTTATTGTAATGGTTGTTGGCATAGTTAAAACAATTGTTTTAATTGATGTTAAAGTATTCGCATAATTCTATTTCAAATTATATTCCGATTCAAGTTTTTTTGCGCTCGAATCAGATCAAAAGACAGCAATTAAATAGATTAAAATTCGAAACATCGAGCATCCACGTGATGCCCCTGAATTCTAACTGGAGTTTACCACCACCCCTTTCAAAACTTCACGACTGATTTTAAACCCGCACCCTTACCAACCCCGTCCCTATCTCCTCAATCCTGAATTTTACAGGCAAAAACCTCTCCGTCACCCAGATATTGGTTTTTGTATGCAGGGTAATCTTGCGGGTCGTGAAAGACCCTCTTCCTGCAAGCGCCATATATGGGATCAACTGGTCTGCCAGGAATTCATCAACTCCTGCGCCTGATCTTAATTCATCAATAATTGCATTCGCTGCCATCTCACCAACTTTTTCGGCTTTTAAACCGGGTCTTCCAAGTGCAATCCCGCCAACCGACCCGCACCATAGTGTAATTCCGCTGCCTGTTGAAGGATAGTCGTTCACTTCTGTTAATATCCTCGATTCGTAGCCATGTTCGCAAAGTCGCTTATGGGCTGATTCCGCCTGCCTTTGCGCCACATGCGCAGGAAGCCCGGATGAATGGGATTTCCCCTCGACTTGCGAACACTTGTTCCCTTCAAAGTCTATGCGGTTCAGGCTCGAAGGATTTATTATCGCTTCAACGCATCCGCCCCCGCGGGGATAGTAGCCTCGTGTTATTAGCTTGATATCACATTCATATCCCATCTTCCTTAAGGCTTCCAACGTGACAAATCTCATATAATCGATCGATGGAGACCACTGTACGTCCGTTCCTCCTGTAATTTTTATCCTCACAGTTCCAGGAGCATGCATGAGGGCCGGCATGAGGCACTGGAGGAACAGGGATATGCTTCCGGCTGTCCCGATATCGATCTCATAATCTCCGCTGTTGATTTTTCCTGGCGTGAAACAAAGTCGTGTGGATTTGAGGTCGCACCATGTAACCTGGGCGTTGCATATCCTTGCAAGTCCTTCTACTGCTTTCACATGCTGCGCCGAAAGTCCTGGTTTTGGTCTTCCCTTCCTGATATTTTCTATTTCGACGGGTATTCCCGTGACCGCGGAAAGCGCCACTGCGGTTCTTAATATCTGCCCGCCCCCCTCGCCGTAGGACCCGTCAAGCTTCATGATCAGCAATTTGTTTGGGGATGATATTGAAGTTTGCTGAAGTAACAAGGCTCCGGGGCTATGGCGTCAATAAACCGTTGGATTAAGGGTAGGAAAATCCACTTTTGAATTATCTGAATATTTGAGTTAGGTTACAACAACATTGAACCCTTACAACAAGAGTTCGTTTGCAGAAAACAATATCTGTAGATGGATCGTATCACAACTTGATGTTGTTTTCCAACGGTATTCCGATGCTATAGCTCTTGGGAAAATTATAAGTCCCTTTGGATACTATGTATTTTAAAGAAATGAGAAGGTAACATAGCGAAAAAGGTGGGCAACAAATTCAAAGTGAGGATATAAAATGTCTGCACAGATCAAAACAATGCTTTTAACAAACAAGTTAGGAGTGGTGAACTTTTACCCTAATAAAACCGGAGGCTTCGTATGAAACTATGGATGACACTTTACGCGATGACCTGGATCGCCTTCATCGAGTTCCTGCTTGAGATGACGCCGGGCGCCTCGATTGTTCTTCAATATTTCCACATTGCTGTTGGGCTTGTAATCATTGTTCTTGCCAGCCACAACTTCAATAGCGTGCGATTGACTGCTGTGCCCGGGCGGGTGAAGCGCATCGCGAAAACAACTTTCAGCCTGTCTATCGTGGGCGGAGTTCTTGGATTCCTCCTTTATTTCGGCATCGGGGCAGCTTCGCCGAATCTCTTCGGAGTCACCATCAAAGGAATGATCCTATTCCTCCACGTTGTCATTGGTTTTGCGATCATCACGCAAGCTGCCGCAGTAGCTATCGCCTACGACATGTGGGAAGACAAAGAGTTCGCGAAAGAGACCGCTCCGGGCGAGGTGCCCGAAATGCCAGTGAACAAGTAAAGATCAGAATTGCTGTAACTTCACCCCAATTTTTTTCTCAAGCGCCTTCATGTACACCATATTTGCAGTCGCTACATCCTGTATCGCAAGCCCGGTCGAATCAAAAACCGTAATATCCGAATCCTGTGTCCTTGCTTTCTTCCTGCCTGTAATTACCTCGCCTAATTCACAAAGAATATCATTTCCCTTAAGCAATCCCTTAGACAGGGGAACATTTATTTCGCCCGAATGAGAAGCCTGGGCTATGTCATCAACAACGACCCTGGCGCGCTTAAGTATCCGGGGATCAAGTTCTTCTTTTCCGGGCGCATCTGCGCCTATTGCGTTAATGTGAGTCCCTTCAGTGATCCATTCATCCATAACAATAGGTTTTCTTGAAGGGGTTGTTGTTACGAGAATATCGCAATCGCATACTTCTTTAATGGTCTGTTTTACAGTTACTTCACATTCTGTCAGTAATTCCATCTCATCCTTGAATGCAAGCGTCTGTTTTTCCGAGGTGCTCGTGGCTTTTATCTCATCGATATCTATGATTTCATTTATCCCCAGCAATTGTGTTCTTGCCTGGTTCCCTGTCCCCACAAAACCCACCGTTTTTGAGTTCTTGCGTGCAAGATGTTTCACGGCGACACCACCTGCTGCCCCCGTTCTCATATCCGTAAGGTAAGTCCCATCCATAATTGCAAGCGGCGCGCCTGTCTCCGTTGAATTAAGGATCACAAGAGCCATCACCGTAGGCAGTCCCTTCTTCGGGTTATCGGGGTGAACATTTACTATTTTTACGCCTGTTATATCCTGCTCTTCAAGATATGCCGGCATTGTCCGCAGGTCACCATTGTGATTTTTGAAATAGAGGTAGAGCTTTGAAGGCATCTGGACTTTTTTAAGCCCGTGCTGCCTGAATGCTTCTTCCACGACTTGTAACGTTCCTTTCATATCAAGAAGATTTTCCACTTCTTTCCGGTTGAGCCATAGTATCTGGTTTTCCATTATCGTACCCCATCTGTATTAATTATTTATTGGTTATTCCAAGCATTATAGGTTTCGAGCACATCTGAGATTTTTTTCCGGCTTTTGAACAGAATTGGTTTTATGCAGGAGGCAAGAAGGATTTATTGTTCTTGCAGGAATAATGTATATACGAACACGGATCGTGCGGATGACGCGGGATATGGATCCGTGAAAATCCGTCTGATCCGTTTCATCCATGTTATTCACTGCCGAAAATGTTGAAATTATAAACTCCGAGGAAAACCATGCACATAAATCCTATTGAAACTGACCCCAAAAAAGAAAGAAAAGCATTACTCCGGGGTCATCATTTGATATGCCTCAATTTCTTCAGGGGAGAAGGATATTCAGAGGAATTCATACAAAATCTCTATGCAGTCATAAAAAAAGAAAATATCGAAATAGTAACAGGCGCGGATGAAGTATGCAGGAAATGCCCGTATCTTAAAGAAGGGAAATGCAGAAGCAGCGATTATACAGATGAAAAGATACACCTTCAGGATCGTGAGGCACTCAGGATGCTGGGATTTAAGCCAGGAATGATCGCTGACTGGAAAATTATCGCTTCAAAATTACCCAATATCATTGAAGAATGGAAAGCTGAATTCTGCGTATCATGCGGATACCGCAAAGTCTGTTTCAATGTATGAAATCGATGGGTATGTTCCCATTGTGCAGTGCAGTTGCCGCAAGCGCCCCGCCAATGCCTGATCTCTCAAGGGTTTCGATATCCTTCACATCCTTTATCCCGCCTCCGGCGAGTATATTATGAGTTGATATTTCTGCGATCTTCTTTAAGAAAATCTCATCAATTCCAGCGCTTGTTCCGACTTTCCCCAGATCGAGTATGATGATATCATTTATTTCAATTTCATTCATCCTTCTGACAAGTTCTTCGGGTCGCACTTCCATTGTCTTATCTTTTGTCAAAACAGATCCATTTTTCATATCTATACTCACATTGATCCTGCCCGGGAACTGGATGGCTGCGTTTTTTATGACCTCAAAAGAAGCAGTTTCAGTACCAATGATAACCGTATCTGCAATTTCTGCGCATTTTTGGACATCCTCCATGTTTTCCACACCAACATCCACCATCGTTCTTGTTTTTCCTGAAATTTTTTTGATAATTTCGAAATTATCCCCGATCTCCTGGATATGATCAAGGTCGGCGATATATATTTCACGCGATTTGACCGAAGAGATTATCTCAAAAGGATCTGATGAATCACAGATCATGCTTCTCCGGATTGGTTTGTATTTTGATCTCTCGCCTTTGACTGCATGAACAACGCTTCCTTTTAGAATATCCATGACGAAAATAATTCGAAACATGGAGATATAAAAGCATCAATTTGATTTAATGATTGTGAAATCTACTCGCAGGCCAATGAAAAATGACTACCACTTCGCCAATTCAAAATGATTAATCGACATCTTTAAATTATTTTTATGAGATATCCTAACAAGTTATAAATATAGCAAAGTATACTTATCACTGGTGGCCGCATTGGGAACTCAAAGTGACATAATGTTACAAAGTTGGAGTTATTAAAATTACGGCGAGTATTTTATGACAGATATAGAACTCTTTTTTGATATCGGTGGGATGTTATTTTTTCTGATAGTTCTTACCCTCCTTGTTAAGCCTTTAGGCACTTACATAACAAATGTATTCCAGGGTAAGCGGACTCTTTTAAGTCCAATTCTGATGCCTGTTGAATATCTTATTTACAAAGTGGCTGGCATAAAGCACGATGAAGAGATGGACTGGAAAGATTATGCAAAGGCTTTGCTCTTATTTAACGGTCTGGGATTAATTTTTCTGTTCCTGATACTGCTGCTCCAGGGCATCTTTCCTCTCAATCCCCAGGGATTTCCGGGATTTCCTTTGGATCTTGCATTCAATACAGCCGTGAGCTTTGTTACAAATACCAATTGGCAGGCATATAGCGGTGAATCGGCAGCAAGTTACCTCACCCAGATGTCGGGCCTTGCAGTACAGAACTTTCTGTCTGCTGCCACAGGTTTGTGCATAGCGATCGCCTTGATCCGGGGCTTTACCAGGCATACTTCCCAGACCATTGGTAACTTCTGGCAGGATATGACTACAAGTATATTATACATTCTCCTGCCCATTTCTATAATCGCGGCCCTGCTACTGGTCTCCCAGGGCGTTATCCAGAATTTTGATCCTTATGCAAATAGTTCGCTTGTCCAGTCCTTTCAAACACCGGATGGGCAAAGCATCAGCAATCAGATGATCCCCATGGGACCGATCGCATCACAGGAAGCAATAAAAGAGTTTGGGACTAACGGTGGTGGTCCTTTCAATGCAAACTCAGCTCACCCTTTTGAAAACCCAACTCCATTAACAAATTTTCTTGAAATACTTCTTATCCTTCTTATCCCATTTTCCCTAACTTACACATTCGGGCGTTTCACAGGCAATACCAGGCAGGGTTGGGCTTTATTTACAACGATGATGATGCTGTTTATAATTTTCCTCGGAGTCATGTACTGGTCTGAGTATAGCGGCAACCCGCTTGTGCAGAAGCTGGGTGTTAATGGTTCTTATATGGAAGGCAAAGAGGTCAGGTTCGGGATCGGTGGCTCGGTTCTTTTTGCCGTCAGCACAACAGCTACTTCCTCTGGCGCCGTGAACACAATGCACGATTCATTAACACCTATCGGTGGAATGGTCGCGATGTTGTTTATACTGCTGGGAGAAGTTATTCCGGGCGGTGTAGGGTCAGGGCTCTACACGATTCTTGCCTTCGCGATCATAGCGGTTTTCATTGCAGGTCTCATGATAGGCAGGACACCGGAATATCTTGGCAAGAAAATAGAGGTCTTTGAAATGTGGACGTCGGTGTTTATCGTCCTCACCTCAGGCATCCTGGTGCTCATTTTTGTTGCTGTTGCCCTTGTAACATATGCTGGATTTTCCTCGATTTTGAACCCCGGCCCTCACGGTTTAAGCGAAATTCTCTATGCTTTTGCCTCTGTAGCCAATAACAATGGCAGCGCATTTGCCGGACTTAATGCAAATACTCTTTTTTATAATCTACTGACAGCCATTGCAATGCTTATCGGCAGATTTGTCCCGGCTATTGCAGCACTTGCGATGGCAGGGTCCCTTGCGAAGAAAAAATATATCCCGCCCAGCATCGGTACGCTTCCAACGCATCAGATTACATTCGTTTTATGGCTTGCCGTAGTTATCCTGATAGTCGGGGCCCTGACATTCTTCCCTGCCCTGTCGCTGGGACCGATCGTCGAACATATGATAATGCATGCAGGTCAATAATATGAATGGCACTAAAACAAAAAATATAACAATCTTTGAACCTGAACTTTTGCGCCGCGCATTACTGGACTCGTTGAGAAAACTAAATCCCCTCAGTCTCTGGCGAAACCCTGTTATGTTCCTCGTGGAACTTGGAAGCATTATTACAACTATCAGTTTCTTTACAGGCTTACTTTATGAATCAGGTGAGCCTTCCTGGTTCACAGGAATTGTATCTTTATGGCTCTGGCTGACTGTGATTTTTTCAACCTTTGCAGAGTCGCTTGCCGAAGGAAGGGGAAAGGCACGCGCCGAGTCGCTTCGTAAAACGCGTACAGAAGTAATGGCAAAAAAGATTATAAATCCTGGGTTAAAAGAAAAATACGATCTTATCCCTTCTGGAAATCTCCATAAAGGGGATTATGTCTTCGTAGAAGCAGGTGAAATAATTCCCGGCGACGGTGAAGTGGTAGAAGGAGCGGCGCTTGTGAACGAATCGTCTGTCACCGGCGAGTCTGCTCCGGTTGTCAGGGAATCAGGCGGAGACCGCAGCGCCGTAACCGGCGGGACAAAAGTCATTTCAAATCAGATCACCGTGCGCATAACTGCGAATCCGGGAGAGGCTTTCCTGGACAGGATGATTACCATGGTTGAAAGTGCAAAGCGCCGTAAAACCCCGAACGAGATAGCGCTTGAAGTATTGCTGATATCGTTAACAGCGGTCTTCCTGCTCGTAGTTATTAATTTCGCCTCATTATCCGTATACAGCATAAAAGCAGCAGGACAGGGGATGCCAGTCTCAATTACCGTGCTTATAGCACTTTTTGTTTGTTTAGCGCCGACAACAATTGCAGCTCTCTTACCTGCGATCGGGATTGCGGGGATGGACAGGCTCTTTTCGAAAAACGTTATAGCCCTTTCGGGGAGAGCCATTGAAGCGTCCGGAGATGTAGATATACTTCTCCTTGATAAGACAGGAACAATTACGCTTGGTGACAGGCAGGCGGTGGAATTTATTCCGGTTAGCGGGCATTCTGAAGAGGAACTTTCCAATGCAGCACTATTTGCATCCCTGACGGATGAGACGCCTGAAGGACGAAGCGTGGTCGTACTTGCAAAAAGGAAATACCAGATGCGGTTGACCGCCCTTCCCCAAAGTGCAAAAACAATTCCATTTACAGCCCAAACACGCATGAGCGGAGTTGATATTGATGGTCAATCATATCGAAAAGGAGCATCTTCTGCGATCATAGAGTTTGTCAGGAGCAAAGGAGAAATTGCACCTCCCGGGCTTGACAGGACAGTTGAAAGCATAGCAAAATCCGGTGGAACACCTCTTGTTGTATGTCATAATGCGCAAATCCTGGGTGTGATTCATCTCAAGGATATCTTAAAAGGAGGCATACGCGAACGATTTGTGCAGTTGCGGAAAATGGGGATAAAGACTGTTATGATAACAGGTGATAACCATCTTACAGCAGCAGCCATTGCCGCAGAAGCAGGTGTAGATGATTTTCTTTCAGAAGCAAAACCTGAGGACAAGCTTCGCCTGATCCGAGAAAACCAGCAGCAGGGCCATATGGTGGCCATGACGGGGGACGGCACGAACGATGCACCCGCACTGGCGCAGGCAGATGTGGCTGTGGCAATGAACACAGGAACACAGCCGGCGAGGGAAGCTGCAAATATAATAGACCTGGACAGCAATCCGACCAAATTAATGGATATTGTCGAGATCGGTAAGCAAATACTGATAACACGAGGAACCCTGACGACTTTTAGCATCGCTAATGATGTGGCAAAATATTTTGCAATTATACCGGCAGCTATGATTTCCATCTATCCCCAGCTGGATATTCTCAATATTATGCATCTAGCGAACCCGTACAGCGCCATCCTGTCGGCTGTTATCTTTAATGCAATAATTATTCCTATGCTGATACCACTTGCGCTGAGAGGTGTCAAATACCGCCCGATGCCTGCTGAAAAACTATTGATGTACAATCTTCTGGTCTATGGGCTCGGCGGAATGATAGCGCCGTTTATAGGGATAAAAATTATTGATATTGTAATAAGCATGTTTATCTAATCAAGGAGACAAATAATGAACCAGATAAGAACAACACTAAAACTATTTGCAATCCTGATGGTTGTTGTCGGCGTTATCTACCCTGTTGCAGTAACCGTACTTGCCCCGTTAATTTTTCCGAAAGAAGCGGGGGGAAGCCTCCTATACGATTCTGGCGGCAATCTCACAGGTTCATCCCTTATCGGGCAGCCTTTTTCAGACCCAAAATATTTCTGGTCGCGTCCTTCAGCCACTTCAGGTTATCCATATAACCCAATGGCTTCCGGAGGCTCAAATCTCGGGCCAACAAATAAGGATTTGATAGACCAAATTTCCAATAGAACAGAGATACTGAAAACATCCGGTATTCAGACTCCGGTACCTTCTGATCTGGTAGAGGCTTCGGCGAGTGGTTTAGATCCTCATATCAGCGTGCAATCTGCTATAGTACAAATACCTCGTGTTGCAAGGGCACGTAATCTCAGCGAAGAAACGTTAAATGCGTTGGTGGTTGAACACCTTGAGAACAGGCAGTTCGGGTTTTTAGGTGAGCAACGTATTAATGTCCTGGAATTAAATCTTGCTCTGGATAAAATGAAGTAGAGTCTCAATGATGAATTCTGAAGATAAAAGACCGGAACCGGAATCTCTCCTGGAAATTGCCAAACAGGAAGAAACAGCAAAAAACCGTGGAAAACTGACCATCTATTTTGGCGCCGCACCCGGGGTCGGAAAAACCTATTCCATGCTCTCTGATGCAAGAATGCGTAAAAAGGAGAGAATAGATATTGTTGTCGGTTACGTTGAAACACACGGCAGGGCAGAGACCGGAACACTCCTTGAAGGCCTGGAAATCATTCCCCTTATTGTTACCTATTATAAAGGTGTAAAGCTGGCGGAGATGGATTTAGAAAGTGTTCTCAAGAGGCGGCCCAGGATTGTGCTCGTCGATGAGTTAGCTCATACAAATGCCCCCAATTCCCGCCATGCCAAGCGATATCAGGACGTAGAGGAGCTTTTGAACGCGGGAATTGATGTTTATTCAACACTGAATGTGCAGCATCTTGAAAGTTTGAATGACACGGTCTTTCAGATAACAGGAATTCGTGTAAGTGAAACAATCCCGGACACTTTTTTCCAGTTAGCGGATGAGATAAAACTCGTAGATCTTACTTTTGAGGAGCTGCTCAAAAGATTGAAGGAAGGAAAGGTTTATGCAAAGGATATGGCAGAAAATGCTGTTAAGCGTTTTTTTAAACCGGGGAATTTACTTGCGCTTCGTGAAATGTCACTGCGGCTTGTGGCAGGCAGCGTAGACGAGAAAATGCTTCAATACATGAGGGTGCATGCAATTGCCGGGCCCTGGTCTGCTACGGAGCGTATCCTGGTAGGCGTATTGGCCAGTCCTTATGCAGAGCAACTGGTTCGCTCAGCCTTTCGTATAGCCTCTGAATTGAATATAGAATGGATAGCGATCTATGTGGAAACTGCCAAACATACGCAGTTATCGGATAAAGAACATGAATGGCTTAAAAATGCCATGGATCTTGCTGAAAAGCTGGGTGCACGCGTCGTCTGGGTCAAAGGGGATAATATTGCAGACGAGATAGCCCGCTACGCACAGAGCCATAATGTAACAAAGATCGTAATGGGCAAACCCAGGCGTTTTGGATTGTTCCCATCTCTTGCCCGGCAGATCATGGTTCGTACACAAGATATAGATGTTTTCCTTTTTGCAGGCAAAAGCGAACAACCTGTACCCAGGAAAAAAATTGGACTAATCAGTCCACTAAATTATCTGATAAGTTCACTTGCCGTCATTATTGGTTCTTTATTCGGTTTTCTTTTCAGGGACATTCTTGGCCAGATAAACCTACTATTCTTAATGCTTCTGCCTGTTGTATTGATCGCTATTTTTTTGGGGCGCGGCCCGTCTATCTTTGCAGCAATATTAAGCGTAATCATTTTTGATTTTTTGTTCATTCCACCTTATTATAGCTTTGCTGTTGCAGATGTAAAATATTTTTTATCTTATCTCCTGTTCATCACGTTTGCTTTTTTAATAAGCAATCTTGCATCCAAGCTCAATTACAAGGTGCATCAGCTTCAACAAAGCGAATCCAGGAATATAATGTTATATGAATTAAGCAATGACCTTGTGACCGTCCGGAATATTGATCAGGTATTACATTTGATGATCCATCACACAAAACAAATCTTCCCCTGTGAAATGGCGATCTTTCTTCCTGAAAACGGACAAATTTCGGTCAGGGCTTCAACCGACAGGTTCCAGATAAATCCTAAAGAAGTCAGTATTGCAGTCTGGGTCATGCAAAATGGCGAACCTGCGGGCATGGGAACAGATACGCTCCCCGAAGCAATGGCGTACTATCTTCACATGAAAACGGCCGATACAGTAAAGGGTGTTGTGGGATTTCATTTCGACAATCCTGAACAGATCCTTACCCCTGAAAATAAGATTGTACTTGATACCATTGCCCGCCTGGGGGCTCTGGCGATTGAAAGGATCGGCAGGAATGTAGCATAACAAATTCGAAACATAAAAGTATATGAGTTTCCATCTGGTTTAATTGTTATGAAATTGCTCGTAAGTCCTGTTAATGTGGAAGAAGCAAGAATATGCAAACTTGGCGGCGCAGATATTATTGACGTAAAGAATCCGAAAGAAGGCTCACTTGGCGCAAATTTCCCATGGATGATTAAAGCCGTAAAACAAGCAGCTGGTCATATCCCGGTAAGCGCGACCATCGGTGATTTTAATTATAAGCCGGGCACAGCCTCACTTGCGGCGCTCGGGGCGGCTGTTGCGGGGGCAGATTATATTAAAGTCGGATTATATGATATACATACAAATGACCAGGCCCTGGATATGCTGACGAAAATCGTTCGCTCGGTAAAGGATTTCGACAAGAATAAGAAAGTTGTGGCTTCTGGTTATTCCGATTACAGGCGAATTAACTCAATCTCACCTTTTGAACTCCCGGCGATCGGCAAGAAAGCGGGTGTGGATGTTGTAATGATGGATACAGGTATTAAAGACGGACGCTCAACGTTTGAGTTCCTGAATGATAATGAACTTAAGGAATTTGTATCAATTTCAAAAGACAACGGGCTTGCGACAGCTCTTGCAGGAACTATTAAATTTGAGGATATCCCGGCATTGAAACAAATTTCCCCGGATATCATAGGCGTAAGGGGTTGTGTGTGCGGCGGGGACCGAAATTCGACCATAAGGAAAGATCTTGTGGAGAAGTTAATGATGGCGATCAATGGGTGATAATTAATATTAATTTTGTTATCCGTGTAAATCCGTCAGATCCGTGTTCAGTGTTGATTGGAGTCCGATAAAACCTTATCTCGCTATGACTTTCATCTTTTTAGTTGTTTCAACGACCCTGTCAAAGAAGATCTTCTCGGTATCAAGCGGTCCCGGATGCGCTTCGGGATGATACTGGACTGACATTATATCAAGATCCCTGTGCTCAAGCCCTTCAACCGTCTTATCGTTCGTGTTGAACTGGGTGATGGATATCTCTTTTTTGTCAATGCTTTCCTCATCAACGGCATAACCATGGTTCTGCGACGTAACATAAACAATACCCCGTTTCAGGTCTTTTACAGGCTGGTTCGCTCCACGGTGGCCGAACTTCATTTTATATGTTTGAGCCCCCAGCGCCAGGGATATTATCTGGTGCCCAAGGCATATTCCAAAAATCGGAAGCTGACCCTGGAGTTCTTTTACAACGGATATTCCATTTACCGCCTGCTGCGGGTCGCCCGGTCCATTTGAAAGAAGTATGGCGTCAGGCTCGTAATTCATAATATCTCTTACCGGCATTGTAGCAGGAACCACTGTAACATTTACTCCCCTGTTGTTCAGGCTTTTAATGATGTTCCTTTTTGCACCGAAATCCATTACGACAATATTATCGCCGTCTTCCTGGCCTTTCACATTATATGCCTGTTTGCATGTAACTCTTCCAATGAGGTCAAGACCGCCGATATCGGGTTGCTCTCTTGCAAGCCGCACTGCTTCATTACCGTCATCGCTGCCCGCGATCATAGCAGCTTTCATGGTTCCGTGTTCCCTTGTCTTTATGGTCAGCATCCTTGTATCTATGCCCATAATGCCGGATTTTCCCTCATCTCTCAGGAATTCAAAGATAGAACGTGTTGACCTGTGATGGGATGGGTGATCACATGCTTCCCTTATTACAAGTCCTTCTGCCTGCATGCAATCCGATTGGAAACTTTCACCGCTGATACCGTAATTGCCTATTAGCGGATATGTGAACATCAATATCTGTCCCCTGTATGATGGATCGGTCAGGGCCTCCTCATATCCTGTGTACTGGGTCGTAAAAACAAGCTCGCCCTGGACAATACCTTCAACGCCAAGTCCTTCACCTATTACGAATGTTCCGTCTTCAAGCCCAAGAACTGCTTTCATGAAGGCTTAATTGTAAAGGGATTGTAAATATGTTACGCAGGCTTGACCGATCAAAATAAGCAGATCTATTTTCAGGGATCTGACAAATTCAATATGATATAGAATGTCAGGATGCGGTTTAGAGGAGTAATAGATGATCCAGGAAAATATTGATGATTCCGGCTCAATTGATATTTTGTAAGAACCGGATAACCCGTTGCCATAATAATTCAGTAGATCTTTTGTCATAATCCGGTAGATAAGGATCAGTGAACAAGTGTCCGGTGCATGGATATTCAAAATATTCATAACTGGCGCCGGACTGGTGAACGCTGTTTGAAAGCTGGTCAATAAATTGCTGGTTTTTCCATGGGTCTTTTCTCGCATAATGAACCCGGACAGGGACATCCGATGGCCATTTTTCGATGCCAAGAGCATTGAGCGGTAAAGCCGCATGAAATAAAAGGCAGCCTTTTGCGCCTGGCCGTGTTCCTGCATGTAATAAGGCTGACGCTCCCCCATTTGAAAATCCTGCATAAACTGCGTCATTCGGGAAATCATTAATTGAAGTCATGGTACGGGACATCATTTCCGGGATCCCGATCTCCTGAAATCTCCTGTTTGCTTTTTCCATATCATCAAAGGTCTCACCTTCATACAAATCGGGAGTGAGAACATTATGCCCTTTTTCTCTTAACATTTCTGCAGCTTCAATTATTCCTTTGCGAAGCCCTAAAACCGAATGAAAGATCACTATATTTGCCATAAACCTCTCCTTTTTTTCATATTTATTGGTTGCCTGATTTTGTGATTTCCAATCCAAGAGCAACGGCATGTTTGCAGAACTTATCCTGATATCTCTTACAGGTACAATTCCATTGAACCTGAATTTCGACGGTTTTGGTAACTATGTTTTTGAGTTTTGAAATTCGCATGCAGTAGAACCTATCTGAAATCAATTTCCTCCAATTTGAACGAATCAGTTTCAAATCATGGCAATGCATA
>Ga0172375_10000670_pt1 | contig 55088 bp, 76 predicted proteins | sample LakKiv1m_FD_114537 | JGI IMG/M metagenome (GOLD analysis project Ga0172375, IMG submission 114537) | Freshwater microbial communities from Kabuno Bay, South-Kivu, Congo - kab_092012_11.1m | ecosystem: Environmental > Aquatic > Freshwater > Lake | place: Democratic Republic of the Congo...
AGGCGCTCAGGAAGATACCCCTGGGGGTCAGGCGAAGATCCTTATCAAAGGGCCGTTAGCTTTCGCTCCCATATTCAAGAACTTCGTGATAAAGGCTTAAGTGATGTAGAAATTGCTCGTGGCGAAGGGATAACTACAACTCAATTAAGAGCTAGAATGTCCCTTGCTAAGGCCGAACAAAGGTCTGGAGATACTACAGAAGCTTTAAGATTAAAAGACAAGGGCTATTCGAATATGGAAATCGGGAGGAGAATGGGAATAAATGAATCCTCCGTCCGTTCTCTTCTCGACCCTGCCCTCGCTGAAAGAGCTTCAATCACTAGGGCTACATCTAATATGCTTAAAGAAAGTGTTGATGAGAAAAGATTTATAGACATTGGTGCTGGAGTTGAGAATCATGTTGGTGTAAGCCGAACAAAATTAAATACTGCCGTTGCCGAACTTCAAGAACAAGGATATAAAATTCATCGTGTAAACGTTGAACAAATTGGAATACCTGGTCAATTTACAATTGTAAAAGTTTTAGGTGCTCCAGATACCACTTGGCAAGAAGTTGTAAAAGATGTAAGTAAAATTCAAAGTCTAACTGCTAAATCAGATGATTTTGGAAGAACTTATACTTCGGTTTTAGGTCTAGAACCTATACAAAGTGTTAGCTCTGATCGAATTAAAGTTAGATTTTCTGAAGAAGGTGGTAATTCTAAAGATGGAGTTATTGAACTTCGTCGTGGAGTTAAAGATTTGGATCTCGGTGGTTCTCAATATGCTCAAGTTCGTATTGGAGTAGATGGTACACACTTTCTGAAAGGTATGGCTATTTATAGCGATGACCTTCCAAAAGGAGTTGATATCGTCTTTAACACTAATAAATCAAAAGATGTTGGTAAAAGTGGTGCTATGAAAAAAATGAAAGAAATTGCTGATGATACTGGTGAAAAAAATATTGATCCTGATAATCCTTTTGGATCTACAATTAAAAGACAAAAAGGCGCTCTTAATATTGTAAATGAAGAAGGAGATTGGGATACATGGTCTAAAACTATCTCTTCGCAAATCCTTTCTAAACAAACAGTTCCATTAGCCAAAGCTCAACTTGATTTAGCATTTAAACAAAAACAGGAAGAGTATGATGAAATTATGTCTTTAACAAATCCTGTTGTTAAGAAACAACTTCTCCTTGCTTTTGGTGATGATTGTGATGCTTCGGCAGTGCATCTTAAAGCTGCTGCCCTTCCAAGACAGGCATCTAAAGTAATCCTTCCTATTCCTAATATGAAGGAAACAGAGGTTTATGCTCCAACCTATAAAGATGGAGAAAGCGTTGTTTTAATTCGACACCCACATGGTGGAACCTTTGAAATACCCCAGCTCACAGTAAACAACCGATCAAAAGCAGCTCAAGCTGTTATGAAGAATGCTCCTGATGCCATTGGAATAAATCCAAAAGTTGCGCAAAAACTTTCTGGAGCAGACTTCGATGGTGATGCTGTTATAGTAATTCCAAATAATAGAGGTTTAATAAAGACTTCTGCTTCTTTAAAAGGTCTTGAAAATTTTGATCCTATTACGGCATACAGAATTCCTGAGGGTTCAAAGATACCGCCAATAAAACCAAAAACTAAACAGACTAAAATGGGAGAAGTTTCAAATCTAATTACCGATATGACGATTAAGGGTGCTAATGTTGATGAAATTGCTAGAGCAGTTAGACATTCAATGGTTGTTATAGATTCAGAGAAACATAATTTGGACTATAGACAATCATACATTGATCATGGAATAGCTGCTCTTAGCGAAAAGTATCAAAATACTAAACGTGGTGGTGCTTCTACTTTAGTTTCTAAAGCTTCTTCTGAAACTAGGGTCGATGCTCGTAAACCAAGAAGTACAAAAGAAGGCGGTCCTATAGATACTGAGACTGGTATGAAAGTTTATACAAAAACTGGAGAGTCTTATGTAGATTCTAAAGGTCGTACAATAACAAGGAAAATTGCTTCTACAAAGATGGCAGAAGAAACTGATGCTTTTAAACTATCTTCTGGTAGACCTATTGAGGAAGTTTATGCAGGCTATGCAAACAACTTAAAGAATTTAGGGAACACAGCTAGGAAGAATGCCATTACAACAATCCCTACTCCTTATAGCCCATCAGCAAGACAGGCCTATGATAAGGAAGTTGCCACCCTCACCGCTCATTTAAACACCGCCCTTATGAATAAACCAGTTGAAAGGCAAGCACAGATTCTTGCTAATTCGGTTGTTACAAGAAAACGTCAAGCGAATCCTAATATGGATCCTGATGACATTAAAAAAGTCAAAAACCAAGCCCTCGCCGAAGCAAGAACTAGGACTGGCGCAAAGAAGCAACAGATAGAAATCACAGATAAAGAATGGGAAGCTATCCAAGCTGGCGCTGTTAGTCCATCTAAATTGACACAGATACTACAAAACACAAATCTTGATAGGATAAAACAATTGGCTACACCAAGAACAACAATCATGATGTCACCATCAAAGACAAGTCGTGCTAAATCAATGCTTGCTTCTGGGTATACTCAAGCTGAAATAGCAGATGCTCTTGGTGTTTCTACTTCAACGTTAGCAAATGCGTTGAAATGAGAAAGGAGAGAACGATGAAAGATGTAATGCTAACCACAATCGACAATCCGTTTGATCCTTTTACTCAGTTCGACGAATGGAAAGCGTTCGATGAGGAAAAAGGATACTTTTCATGCGCTTACTTGGCTAGAATAGTCAAAACAAGTGATGAACTATCGGAAGAGGATGAAGCTTTAGCGATTGAACAAGCAATAGATGAAATCGTTAGACTTAATGTATTAGGAATCTATAGGAAGGTTGTGGCATAGGGGGAGGGTCTAGCGACTAATACCCCCGTCCACATCGCCTGGCTCCTAAAAAATTCTCCGGGGGAAATTTTAGGGAGTGGCTAAGGTGCGGCGCCGGGCATCGATTAATATTCCGGGGTGGTGAGCCGGGACTCCTTTCAAGGGTTACTGTCGCCGCATCTTAACGACTCCCTAAAGTATGCCCAATCTACTATGAAAGGGGGTCTTAAGTATTGAGTACTTCTGACAAACCAAAGCAAAACTCACCAAGAACAAGACCTCCGGCAACGACACCAGAGGGAAGAGAAAATCAGTTGATAGCTTTAGCTATGGATTTGGTTGAAAAACGAATCATTGCTGGTACAGCATCCTCCCAAGAAACTACACATTTTCTTAAACTGGGTTCGACAAAGGAACGTCTTGAAAAAGAAATTCTTGAGAAGCAGAAAGATCTCATTACAGCAAAGACGGAGTCAATTCAATCTGCTAAACGTGTTGAGGAGTTGTATGTTAATGCACTCAATGCAATGCGTAAGTATTCTGGAGATAGAAGAGGTGAAGAAGATGAGGATTAAATCCTATAGAGAACTTTGTCGTCTCCGAACTTTCGAAGAACGATTCGACTATCTAAAGATTGGTGGAGCAGTTGGTAGAGAGACTTTCGGATTTGAGCGATATCTTAACCAAACTTTCTATCATTCAGGAGAATGGAAATACACAAGGCGTGATATTATTGTAAGAGATAATGGTTGCGATCTTGGAATTCCCGATCGTAAAATTTTTAATCGTATAATTGTTCATCACATTAATCCGATAACGATTGAGGACATTGAACTTGGAAGAGACATTGTCTTCGATCATGACAATCTCATTTGTTGTTCGCATAACACAAGTAATGCAATCCACTATGGAGACGCATCACTGTTAATTAAACTTCCTCAAGAACGCCGGAAAGGAGATACGCAATTATGGAAAGCAGTATACTAACTTCTATTAAGAAACTCCTCGGTGTTGATGAGGGGTATACACATTTTGATCCTGATATAACCATACATATCAACTCTGCATTTTTCAATCTCAATCAACTTGGTGTTGGACCGACTGTTGGTTTTAGAATTGAAGATAAAGAAGCAGAATGGTCGGAGTTCGTAGGCGAGAGATTGGATCTTGAAAGTGTTAAGTCTTACGTCTACTTAAAAACTCGTCTCGTGTTTGATCCACCGCAAACAAGTTTTCTGATTGATGCAATAAAAGATCAAATTAAAGAACTTGAGTGGAGACTCAACGTTCAAGTGGAAGGAGGAGAAACATAATATGGCGGATAAAACAAAATCAATCAAGACAGTCACAGATAAGGAACTTGATGAACTGCTTGTTCGGTTGAGGAAAGAAAACGAAGTTCAAAATTTGATCGGAGACCTTAAACGAAAGAGCACGCCTAATGGTCCTTTCGGTAATTCTATCTCTTATGATAGACCTGAGGTTAGTACAGAGGCGCCAATCGAATCCTTGTATCACAAGGCTGATGGAACTCTTGCTCACTTTGGAATTACTGGAATGAAGTGGGGTATTCGTAGAAAGACCGGTCCTGGTGGATTGGTTAACAATCGTGCTGCAACTCCAAAAGGTTCAGCCGATTACTTGAAGTCAAGAGAGATCAAATCAAAAGGGTATAAGAATCTCTCTACTAAAGAACTTCAGGATTTAACAAAGCGTATGCAGCTTGAAAAGTCACTACGTGAATTGACTGTTAGTGATTATACAAGAGGCATGGAAGCTGCTAAAGCTGTATTGGCAGTTGGCACAACAGTTGCTTCTATCTATGCTCTAAGTACAACACCAATGGGGCAGGCAGTTAAGAAAGCCTTAACTAAATCATAAGGAGGATTTCAAAATGGAAGAAAGAAAAGTTAACAATCAATCTTTGGCACATTTTGGAGTCCTCGGTATGAAGTGGGGGATTAGAAGATTCCAAAACAAAGATGGTTCACTAACCCCAACTGGAAAAAAGAGAGACCTGAAAGAAATTAATAAAGAAATTACCAAACGTAATACCGATTTATTTATTAAAAGTAATAACTATGCAGCAAATCGGATTAATGGTAGATGGTTAGAAGAGTTTAACAAAAAATGGAGTACTGCTTTTGAAGGATATGACAACTGGCAATCCTCTCCAAAGTACTCAGAGTATGAGAATGCATACATTAAAAACTTGAGTTCTTTGATGAATGAATCTCTACGCAATAATCCTAAGTCGGTTATAAAGACAAAACTTGGTTCAACGTACACCGCAAGGTATCTGGAACAATCTGGTAATATTGTATGGGCGACTTCAAAAGAATGGAACGAACATGATAAAAAATAGCGGAAGGAGGTAACTTATGAGCTTATCGAATACAGCAACTCCTAAGTATTATGCTCAGTTTCGCGAAGAAGTTCTACGAGGGAATATTCCTGTCTGCAAAGAGATCTCTATGGAGATGAATCGTATAGATGACTTAATCGCAAACCGAGGAGTCTATTATGATGAAGATGCAGTTGAAGGTTTCATCGAATATTGCGAATGTGAGCTAACTCTTACGGACGGCGCTGATTTGATGCTCTTAGATACTTTCAAACTTTGGGGGGAGCAAGTCTTCGGTTGGTACTATTTTGTCGAGCGAAGTGTTTACGAGCCGAATGCTGATGGACATGGTGGTCGCTATGTCCGTAAGATGATTAAGAAACGTTTGATAAACAAACAATACTTAATCGTAGCTCGTGGTGCTGCTAAATCGATGTATGGTTCTTGTATTCAAAACTACTTCCTTAATGTTGACACATCAACTACTCATCAGATTACTACTGCCCCGACAATGAAACAGGCTGACGAAGTCATGTCGCCAATTCGAACTGCTATTACTCGTGCTCGTGGACCACTCTTTCAGTTTTTGACTGAAGGATCTTTACAAAACACCACCGGTTCTAAAGCTAATCGTGTGAAACTCGCCTCGACTAAGAAAGGAATTGAGAACTTCCTAACTGGTTCTATTCTTGAGATTCGTCCGATGAGCGTTGACAAGTTACAAGGTCTTAGACCGAAAGTAGCAACTGTTGATGAATGGCTGTCTGGTGACATTCGCGAAGATGTTGTTGGAGCAATCGAGCAAGGAGCCTCAAAGTTAGACGACTATCTTATCATTGCCATGAGTTCTGAAGGTACTGTCCGTAATAGTTCGGGTGATACCATCAAAATGGAACTCATGAACATACTTAAGGGCGAGTACATAAATCCCCATGTTTCAATTTGGTATTATCGGCTTGACGATATACAAGAAGTTAGTGACCCCGCAATGTGGGTAAAGGCTAATCCAAATCTTGGAAAGACTGTTACCTACGAAACTTACCAACTTGATGTTGAGCGTGCTGAGAATGCTCCGGCTACGCGCAATGATATTCTTGCAAAAAGATTTGGAATTCCAATGGAAGGCTATACCTACTTCTTTACTTATGAAGAGACATTACCTCATCGGAAAAGGGAGTTCTGGTCATTGCCATGTGCCATGGGAGCCGATCTTTCACAAGGAGATGACTTCTGTGCCTTTACTTTTCTCTTTCCTTTACCTGGAGAGAAGTTCGGAATTAAGACACGCTGTTATATTTCATCCCTAACATTAATGAAACTTCCAGGAGCAATGCGGGTTAAGTACGATCAATTCATCGAAGAGGGTTCTTTGATGGTATTGGAAAGTACGGTTCTTGACATGATGGACGTCTATGATGATCTTGACAAATTTATACAAGATTGTCAATATGACGTTCGCTGTTTTGGATTCGACCCGTACAATGCTAAAGAGTTTGTAACCCGTTGGGAGACTGAGAATGGTCCGTTTGGTATTGAGAAAGTAATTCAAGGTGTAAAGACGGAATCAGTTCCACTTGGAGAGTTAAAAACACTTTCTGAAGAACGATTACTTATCTTTGACCAAGAATTAATGTCCTTTGCAATGGGTAATGCGATTACTCTTGAGGACACGAATGGTAATCGTAAATTACTTAAGAAGCGATATGATCAGAAGATTGATAGTGTCGCTGCTTTGATGGATGCTTGGATCGCATACAAGTTAAATAAAGAAACATTCGAATAATCTGTAAAGGAGAGTCGATCATGAATAATTTAACTGCTAGAGAAATTAAGTATTTGAATGAGATCAATACTGAGACCGAAAAAATGAAGTTCGGTAACAGAGTTCAGGAGATTATTGAGGGTATTGCAGAAGGCGTAGGACCTCAGGGACCTCAAGGTGAAGCCGGTCCTCAAGGTGAAGCCGGCCCTCAGGGAGAACAGGGACTTCAGGGTATTCAGGGTGAAGTTGGACCTCAAGGGGTTCAGGGGGAACCTGGTCCTTATAGTGGTATAACTGAAGGAAGCCCTGTCAATGCTGTTAACGCAACAAAGACATTGACAATATCTGGTGTGGTTGTTGATGGAGAAACAGTTACTATTGATAACCCAAATACAGAAGGTACGGATACCTATGAGTTCTCTGCTTCTGCAGCATTAAGTGTAGCGGAAGGAAATATTGCGGTTGATATTAACGCTGCTACTGTAAAGGCAACGGATGGTTTAACCATGGATACAAATCCAACACCCGGCGACACAATGACTATAGGAACAAAGGTATTCACTTTCGTTCCTAATGGTACAGCTAATGCTGATGGTGAGATCGATGTAGAGGCACTTCTCGCAGATACACAGGTTAATGTTATTGCTGCTATCAGAGGTACAGATCATAATGATCCTCATCCTTTGGTAACTTGCGATGAAGCTTTCTTAGCTGATGTTCTTGCGATTACAGCCCTTGTTGGTGGTGCTGCTGGTAATACTATTGCTACTACTGAAACATTCACTGCCGGAACAAATGTATTCAGCGCCATCAATCTTCAAAATGGAACCGATTGTTCAGCAGCAGATGCGGTAACAGCTCTTGTAACTGCTATTACAGCTTCTGATACACAAGGAGTAGGTGCTGTTGATGGTGCAGGTGATACGGTAGTAATAACTGCTGATGTTGCTGGCGTTGATGCTAACACCATTGCTATCGGTGAAGATATGGATAATGGTACATTTGCTGGCGGAGCAGTTCTGCTAAGTGGTGGTATAGATGGCACTGTAGGCCAACCATGGGAAGCTAAAGCAGACTCTACATATCTGTATGTATGTAATAACGCTGCTGGTAATACCATATCTGGTAAGAACTGGCGTAGAATAGCCCTTGGTGCCGTATATTAATCTTATAAGGAGGGGATTTGATGCCGGAACTATTAGCCACAAGATTAAAACATGCCTGGAATGCGTTCAGGAATAGGGACCCAACTCAAGTTTCCTCTGAGAATAGAGGTATTGGTTATGGTTCCTATGGCCGACAAGATCGGGTTAGGATGCATGTAACCAATGAGCGGTCTGTTATTATCTCGGTTTATAACCGAATTGCTATTGATGTTTCTGCTGTAAACATTCAACATGTCCGTCTCGATCAAAATGGAAGGTTCGCAGAGACAATCGCTTCTGGGTTAAATTACATTCTTACATCTGAAGCTAACATAGATCAGACAAATCGTGCGTTTATACAAGATATTGTTATGTCGATGTTTGATGAGGGTGTAGTTGCAGTTGTGCCGGTGGATACAACAATCGATCCTAAAATTTCTGGATCTTTCGATGTTCAATCGATGCGTACAGGGCGAATTATCTCATGGTTTCCAAAGCATGTACGTGTTCGGCTTTACAATGAGAGCAAAGGAATTCAAGAAGAACTTACACTTCCAAAGAGTATGGTCGCAATTATTGAGAATCCCTTATATTCAGTAATGAATGAGCCGAATAGTACCTTAAAACGATTACTTAAGAAACTATCAATCCTGGACGCCATTGATGAGCAAAGCGGTGCAGGTAAACTTGACTTAATAATTCAACTTCCTTATGTTATTAAGACAGAAGCAAGGAGAAAGCAAGCAGAAGAACGTCGTAAAGACATTGAAGTACAACTTTCTGGTTCTAAGTATGGTATTGCTTATACCGATGGAACGGAAAGAGTCACACAGTTGAATCGTCCTGCTGAAAACAATCTCATGACACAAATTCAGTATTTAACAAAGATGCTTTATAGTCAATTGGGACTTACTGAAGAAGTGTTTAATGGAACAGCCGATGAAAAGACTATGTTAAACTACAACAATAGAACAGTTGTGCCAATTCTGTTAGCTATCATTGCTGAATTTAAGCGTAAATTCTTGACAAAAACCGCTAGAACCCAGAATCAGTCGATTGAATATTTTAGAGATGCTTTTAGTCTTGTTCCGGTAACCGAGTTGGCTAATATTGCCGATAAGTTCACTAGAAACGAGATCCTATCATCAAATGAAATTCGATCTGTTATTGGTTATAAACCTTCGAATAATCCGGCGGCTGATGAACTACGTAATAAGAACCTTAATAAATCTTCTGTTCCTGGATCCGGAGTTGGAGGTGGAGAAGTAAGTCAAAATGGGGTAACAAGTGATCAGGCTATTAATCTCTTCGACGAGTTACTAAACGGATTGGAGGGCGATATTGACTCGATCATAGGGGGTGGTGAGGGTGCGAGTTAACCTTACCAAAGAGGAGTTTATGCACGCATATTCTTCTCAATATTACGACCCTGCGAAGGCCCATGAATATTATGAACGTACTAAGAAGTTAAAAGGTCGAAGTACATCTGGTATGAGCGACGAGCAAAAGAAGACTTGGAACTATGTTAAAGAAGGTATAACAACTGAAAAGAAGCAGAAAACTGAAGAAGTTCAAAAATCTTCTAGTACTGAAATCGAAGGTTTAAGATCTGAGGCTGCTGCGACTCGTGGGAGAATCTCAGAAAAACTCAGAGCTTGGCTTGAAGACATAACTGGGCAAACCGGTTCTGAAAAACAAACACTTTCTAAGACTGCTCAACGTGAGAAAGAACAAATTCAAGCTGAGAAGCAAAGAAAGATCGATGCTCTACCAGAAATTCCGAAAACGGCATCTCTCGCCCAAAAAGAGCGTTTACGCGCATCTAATGAGCAAAAGCGTGCTAGTATAAATGCAGAAGCAAAAGAGAAAATGGCTAAAATTACTGAGATCACATCAGAGAAACGTACTGATATTTCGGAACAAGCTTCTGACGATAAATCAGGTATACGCGAAAGCGCAAGCCAAGAAAGAAAAATCGTTGCCGAAAAACTTAAAACGGCTATTTCATCAGTTCGTGAAAAAGTTAAGGAGATAAAAGAAGCCCTTGGCACATCAACTGAAGAAACGCTGAATAAGGAATATGAAAATATTATGGCAAACATTGCTGGGAAACCTGCCAAAGCCAAAAAAGGAAAATCTAGTAATGATTCTTCTGCAAAGGATAAGTTCATTGCAGAAAATTTGGCAAAACAAAAATCAAAAAGTTAGGAGGACACACTCATGTCAAAGACCACATATGATTTTAGTGGTTACGCCACTAAGAATGGTCTTAAGTGCTCTGATGGACGCACAATCCTTAAAGATGCATTTAAACACCAGGACGGTCAGACAGTTCCGCTGGTATGGCAGCATCTTCACAATGAACCTGCCAACGTCCTTGGTCATGCCGTTCTTGAAAACCGTGAAGATGGTGTTTACTGCTATGGTAAATTCAACGATACCGAAGCAGGAAAGAATGCCAAACAGCTTGTTTCTCATGGAGATATTTCCTCGCTTTCCATCTATGCTAATCAGCTCAAAGAGCAGGCAAAGAAGGTTATGCATGGAGCTATCCGCGAAGTAAGTTTGGTACTTTCGGGTGCCAACCCCGGTGCTTTAATTGATAATCTCAGTTTTGCACATGGTGATGGAACGTTCGTTGAAGACGAAACCGAAGCTATCATCTATACTGGCCTCAACTTCGCAAATGATGACAATTCTGCTGCTCATAGTGAAGATTCAACAGTTGCAGAGATATTTGATACTCTTAATGAAGAGCAGAAAACGGTTGTCTATGCTATGATCGCTCATGCAGCTGGCGAGAAACCGGAAGATGGTACTGTAAATAAAACAATACAGCACGCAAAGGCTGATGCTACAGTTAAGGAAGTATTTGATACTCTTAATGAAGAGCAGAAAAAGGTAGTTTACTATCTGATCGGAGCCGCTTTAGAAGAGGTTGGTGCCGAATCCGGAGCCCTCAAACAATCAAATCTTAACGAAGAAGGAGAATCAATTATGAAAACAAATGTGTTTGACCAGTCAACTCAGGCAGCAAACAAGAATGTTCTGACTCATGATCAGATGGTAACGATTCTTGGCGATGCAAAGCGTTTCGGCTCCCTGAAAGAAAGCTTTATAGCTCATGCCGAGGAATATGGTTTTAATCCCATCGATATTCTTTTCCCGGATGCCAAGGCGGTTGGGGAACTTCAGGTTATCAAACGTAATGATGCCTGGGTTGATGTTGTTCTTGGAGAAACAAACCATACCCCGTTCTCAAGGATACGTACAAATATTGCTAACATAACTGCTGAAGAAGCTAGGGCTAAAGGTTATGTTACCGGTTCACTTAAGAAAGAGGAAGTTATCACACTGATGAAGCGTGTTACTACTCCTACAACCATCTACAAAAAGCAGAAACTTGACAGGGATGACATGATCGATATAACTGATTTTGACGTTGTTGTTTGGTTGAAGAATGAAATGCGTGGAATGCTGAATGAGGAACTTGCTCGTGCTGTCCTTATTAGCGATGGACGTGGAGTTGCCGATGAAGATAAGATCAACGAATTAAATGTTCGTCCGATCGCCTTCGATGACCCCAATATCTTTATTCACAGGACCCAGGTTGCTTTCGATACGACTGCCGATGAGCTTATTGATGAATTCATCAAAGCTAGGACAAATTATAAAGGCAGCGGTTCCCCGTCATTGTATGCTCCGACATCTGTTATTACAGAAATGCTACTTGTTAAGGACAAACAGGGTCGCAGAATCTATAATAATCTTCAGGAGTTGGCTTCAGTTCTGCTCGTTAGTAAAATCGTTGAAGTCGAACCGATGGCGAATGCTAAACGTGTTTCCGGTGATGATGAGTTCCCGATTCTTGGTATCGTTGTCAATCTGAAGGATTATACAATCGGTGCTGATAAAGGCGGACAGGTCTCCATGTTTGACGATTTCGATATCGATTACAATCAGTTTAAATACTTGATTGAGACTCGTTGTTCTGGAGCTTTAACCAAACCGAAAGCGGCAATTGTTATAGAGAGACTGCCGGAAGTACAGCCGTAATCCAATTCAATTACATAAGTCTCTAATAGAGGCTTCAAAATGGAAGTGAGGTGATGAGATGGCAAAGTTCTATGGTGAAGTCGGTTATGCTGAAACATCTGAAACTGCGCCTGGTGTATGGACAGATGTCGTTACTGAACGTAATTACTTCGGTGATGTACTCAAAAACACACGCCGTTTGGAGGCAGGAGAGGGTCTTAATGATAACCTTACGATCAATAACATGATTAGTATCGTCGCAGATCCCTTTGCCTATCAGCACTTTCATACAATGCGATATGTTAAATGGATGGGGGCTCTTTGGAAGGTTACTAATGTAGAAGTCCAAAGGCCCCGTCTTATCTTGACTATAGGAGGTGTATACAATGGGCCAACGCCTATCGCTCCACCAGATCCTTAAGACGATTCTTGGGAGTAATAATGTATATTTTCAACCTCCAGCAACAGTCAATTTAAACTATCCTTGTATTGTCTATAGGCGCAGTGACATTGATACTGCTTTTGCAGATGATAGTCCTTATATCACAAATAAACAGTATCAGGTTACAATAATAGATCCAAATCCGGATAGTTTAATTCCGGATAAGGTTGGGCAACTGAGAAAGTGTGTATTTGATAGACATTTTACAGCAGCTAATCTCAACCATGATGTTTATAATCTTTACTATTAAGAATGGAGGTCACATACAATGAAACTTGATTGGGATAAAATCGGTGAACGTTTTTATGAAACCGGTGTAAAAAAAGGAGTTCTCTACCCACAGAATTCTTCCACCGGATTGTATCCATTAGGAGTAGCTTGGAACGGTCTTACAGCCGTTACAGAGAGTCCTTCTGGGGCAGAACCAAATCCGATATATGCCGATGATATTAAGTATCTTAACTTAATATCGGCAGAAGAATTTGGAGCAACAATTGAAGCTTATACATATCCTGATGAATTCGCTCCTTGCGATGGATCAGGATCTCTTGCTACTGGTGTAAGTATCGGTCAGCAAAAGAGACAACCCTTTGGTCTTTGTTATAGAACAGCTCTTGGTAACGATACCGATGGAGAAGATCATGGCTATAAGTTGCATCTTATTTATGGTGCTATAGCTGCTCCCTCTGAGAAGGCATATGCAACTATAAACGATACTCCTGAGGCAATCACATTCTCTTGGGAAGTGTCGACAACTCCGGTAGCTGTAACTGGTTTTAAACCGACAGCATCTTTGACGATTGATTCAACAAAAGTTAATGCCGCAACTTTAGCTTCTCTTGAAGATATTCTGTATGGCACCGATGTTGCTGATCCTCGTCTTCCACTGCCGGATGAAGTTGCGGCTCTCTTTGCTGCTGGCGCTCCGGCTGCTTTGGCACTCTCTTCGATCGTTCCTGATGATGAAGCTATTAATATTGCTATTAATGCGAACATCGTTCTTACATTTAACAATAAGATTGCTCGCGAAGCAATTGTTGTTACTGAAGATGATGGTACGATTGTTGCTTGTACTCCGAGTTGGGATGCAGCAGGTAAAGTTCTTACTCTTAATCCCAATGCAAACCTTTCCAATAATACTGTCTACATCGTTACCATTGGTGGCGTAGTGGATATTTATGGTCAGGCTCTTGCTGCGGTAGTTAAGAACTTTATAACTGTAGCGTAATAAAAGTCGTTAATGGAATAGGCTCTCTGAGATATGGGAGCCCATTCCAATTTATATTCCGAATAAAGAATTGAAAGGAGAAAACACTATGCTTAAGAAGACTATAAAATATACCGATTATGACGGAAATCCTAGGATTGAGGATTTTTATTTTAACCTCAGCAAGGCTGAAGTTGCAGAGATGGAACTATCAGAGACAGGTGGTCTATCCAAACTTCTGCAAAAAATCATAGCAGAAAAGAATAATAAGAAGATAATTGAAATGTTCAAGGATCTTATTCTCAGGGCTTATGGTGAGAAGTCACCAGATGGTAAAAGATTCATTAAGAATCAGGAACTTCGCGATGCATTTTGTCAGACAGAAGCATATAGCGAATTGTTTATGGAATTAGCTGGCAATGCAGAGGCCGCTGCAGCCTTTGTAAATGGTATTACACCAGTTATTCAGTCTGTGTCCGGAGCTCAAGCATCCAGATAAAATAATTCAAAAGTATTGGAAGGAGACCAAAGAGATATGCTAAAGATCGCGATTCCAAACATCGAGCAATACGATGAAGCACGGAACGAATTCATTTCTACAAAAGCACAAGTATTGCAACTTGAGCACTCTCTGGTCTCACTTTCAAAATGGGAGTCAAAGTGGTGCAAACCGTTCCTAGCTAAGGAAGAAAAAACGTTTGAAGAATCTGTCGACTATGTTCGCTGCATGACAATCACGCAAAATGTTGACGATAATGCTTACTTAGCTGTAAATAATAATCACATAAGAGAAGTAACTAAATACATTGAGGCACCAATGACAGCAACTATTTTTTCAAAAGATAAAAGGCCGCCAAATAGGGAAGTTATAACAGCGGAGATTATCTATTATTGGATGGTAACATTAAACATACCTTTTGAGTGTCAAAAGTGGCATCTTAATCGATTATTAACACTCATCAATGTATGTAACATTAAGAATAATCCTCCTAAGAAGATGAATAAAAAAGAACTTATGAACCGTAATGCAGCACTTAATGCGGCTCGTAGACAATCTTTAAACACAAAGGGGTGATAAAATGAGTAATAGTTCGTTAATTTCATATACAAAAATTAGTCCATACAAAACTAGTCCTAGAAATCATGCTATTGATACTATTACTATACATTGTATGGCTGGTAATTTGTCAGTCGAAACTTGTGGAGACATCTTTCAAAGAGAAGGAAGAAACGCAAGTAGCAATTATGGAATTGGTTCTGATGGTCGAATTGCATTATATATTGATGAAAATGACCGTTCATGGTGTAGCTCGTCATCATCTAATGACCATCGTGCCATAACAATTGAAGTCGCAAACAATGGAGGAGAACCTAATTGGCCGGTCTCAGGCAAAGCGTACGAATCCTTAATTTTACTTCTTACAGATATTTGTAGGAGAAATAATATAAAGCAATTACTATGGGAAGCTGATAAATCATTGATCGGGCAGGTCGATAGACAGAATATGACAGTCCATCGCTGGTTTTCAAGTAAATCTTGTCCTGGAGATTATTTATATAAACTCCATGGCGATATAGCAAAAGAAGTTAATAAAAATCTTGAGGCAAGAGTAAAGGAGGTCGAAGACGTGGACTTTTCAAAACTTACTGATGAAGAAGTTGATATCTTAATGGCTCGCATAAACAAAAGACTTGCTGAAAAACCCACCTCTGACTATGCAAAGGAGTCAAGTGAGAAGGGTATTAAGAGTGGTTTATTTGCTGACGGTGATAAGGATGGTCTTGTAGACAATCCACAGGGATATTTAAGACGTCAGGAATTAGCTACTGTACTTAACCGGGCAGGAATGCTTGATAAAAAGTACTAATTTGTTCAAACGAACATTTTTATTCATCTTTTATGCGGCTCTTCTTTCCTTTGCAGCTGGCTTTATTCTAACTATGTGGGGATTAAAAATCTTCATGATATGCGGAATAGTTGCTTTCGGCTTTTTCTTAATCTGGGTTTCATCATGGCTTAATGATAAAGGTAAGCTAGACACAAGTAAAATACTTATATTTATTCTTATTTACATAGGTGCAATTATGGCTGGCTTTTCATATTATCTCGCTTATGTCCAAAGAGAAGAGATTGCTGAAAGTTTGTCAAAAGCTGCATTAGTTGAACTTGTGGCTCCAGCCGTCATTATGTTGATTAAATCTCTGGTTGAGAATTTGTCAATGAACAATACCTGGCCAGATAAAAAAGACTGCAAAATAGAAGATGAAACTCCGCCTATTTAAAGGAGGGTCAAATCATGATTGCATTCAAACATCATGGAAGTTTTAAAAATACAGAAAAGTTCTTGACCCGAAATCAAAGGTTGGAGTATGTGAAAATCCTTGATAAGTACGGTCGGGAAGGTGTTGCGGCTCTTCAGACAGCTACTCCAGTTGATTCTGGAGAGACCGCAGGCGCCTGGGGTTATAAGATTCGCATTTTTAGAAATTCCTTTAACATAATGTGGACAAATTCCAACGTTGTTGATGGAGTTCCAATTGCAATTATTCTACAGTATGGTCATGCAACAAGAACTGGCGGATATGTGCAAGGAAGAGATTATATCAATCCTGCTCTTAAGCCACTTTTTGATAGACTTGCTGAAGAAGCATGGAGGGAGGTAACGAATCTATGAGTAAATCTATCGACGAAAGAATTGTAGAGATGCAATTTAACAATCGGCAATTCGAATCTGGTGTAAAAGAAAGTCTTGGTTCTCTTGATAAACTCAAGAAAGGTCTTGATTTAGAAGGAGCAAGTAAGAGTTTAACCGGATTAAGCGAAGCTGGAAGGAAATTTTCACTCGCTGGGATTGCAGAGGGAGTCGATACGATCGCTGGGAAATTCACCACCCTAGGTATCATAGGCGTTACCGCAATTCAGAATATTGCTAATATGGCAGTAGAAAAGGGAAAACAAATTATTTCTGCCCTAACAATTGACCCAATATTAGCAGGATTCAGTGAATACGAACTTAAGATGGGCTCCATCCAGACAATCATGGCTGGTACAGGAGCTTCCCTTGAACAGGTAAACAAGAAACTCAATGAATTAAATGAATACTCTGATAAAACCATATATTCTTTCTCTGACATGACCCGAAACATTGGTAAGTTTACTAATGCCGGTGTATCCTTGGATGGTTCAGTTAAGGCTATTCAGGGTGTTGCGAACGTTGCAGCAGTATCTGGCGCTAATGCTGAGGAAGCTTCTCGAGCAATGTACAATTTTGCTCAAGCTTTGTCATCAGGATATGTTAAACTTATCGATTGGAAGTCTATTGAGCTTGCAAATATGGGAACGCTTGAGTTTAAACAGCAACTTATTGACGCTGCTGTTGCTGCTGGGACATTAGCTGATGCTGGAAATGGTCTTTATAAGACATATAAAGGCACCTTAGTTAATGCTACTAAAGGATTCAATGACAGTCTACAAGATGAATGGATGACAACAGAAGTTCTTGTTAAAACTCTCGGTAATTATGCTGATGAAACCACAGCAATTGGTAAGAAAGCGTTTGCCGCAGCCCAAGATATTAAAACCCTGACTCAGATGTATGATACTTTAAAAGAATCAGCACAATCTGGATGGGCACAAACTTGGGAAATAATCGCTGGAGATTTTAATGAAGGAAAATCCCTATATACAGAACTCGGAGCAGCTATTGGTGGAATGTTACAAAGATCTGCTGATGCACGTAATGCCATGCTTCAGTTCTGGAAAGACAATGGAGGTCGTACAGCCCTAATCGAGTCTTTCAAGAATGCTTTTGGTGCTCTTAATCAAGTATTAAAACCTATTAGTGAAGCATTTAATCAGATCTTTCCTCCAATGACTGGAGAGAGACTTGTCGCTATGACAAATGCTCTTAAAACTTTTACTGAGAGCCTCAAAATAGGGGAAGAAACCGCAAACAACATTAAACGGACGTTTTCTGGATTCTTTGCAATTCTTAGTATTGGTAAACAAGCAATCTCCGCACTTATCGGTGGAATAGCAAGACTCTTTGAGATACTGGCTCCTGGAGCTGGAAGTTTTCTTGGGGTTACTGCTGGAATTGGAGACTGGCTTGTTGCTCTTGATTCTGCAATTAAGAAGGGCGACATATTTAACAAAGCAATCGGGAAGGTTGTTGATGTTATTGAATGGGTTGCCGAAAAAGTTGGAATCGGTATAACGGCTATCGCTGGATTCTTTAAGTCTTTTGGAGAGATCGATTCAAGTGGTGCTGAATCCTTTGCGGATAGAGTTAGACTAAGATTTGAACCATTTTCTGCCTTATTTGAAGGCATTGGTAAGATCTTCTCTAAAACGGTCGATATTCTTAAGAAGGTTGCTCCTTTGTTCTATAACCTTGCAAGTATGATAGGTAAAGGCATCATGAGTTTGCAAGATAGGATACTTGAAGCACTTGATAAAGGTAGTTTTAGCTCGATACTCGATATAATTAACACCGGTTTACTTGGAACTCTAATACTTGGTATCAGGAAGTTTGTCAACTCAATGTCAAAAGTAACTGGTGGTTTCGCTGGTATTCTTGATGGAGTAAAAGGCTCCCTCGAAGCATGGCAATCCTCATTAAAGGCGGGAGTATTACTCAAGATTGCTATTTCTATTGGTATTCTTGCGGCCGCTCTTGCTGTTTTAGCATCTATTGACTCGGAAAAGCTGACAGGAGCATTAGTTGCCATAGCAACACTCTTTGCTGAACTGTTTGGATCTATGACTATATTCTCTAAACTCATTTCGGGACCTGGCATGAAAGGCATCATGACAATGTCTGTTGCTATGATAGGTGTATCAATAGCCGTTCTTCTTTTATCCTCTGCTATGAAAAAATTAGCAGACTTGGATTGGGAAGGAATTGAGAAGGGTCTTATTGCAGTTGGCGCCCTTATGGGTATGCTTATCGCCACCACAAAAATTCTCTCAGCTAATACTGGAGGAATGATTAAAGGAGCATCAGGTTTTATTCTATTTGCAGTAGCTATTAATATTTTAGCCTCGGCAGTTGAGAAACTTGGAGCGATTGATATCGTATCTTTAGGTAAAGGCTTACTTGCTGTTGGTGTCCTTATGACCGAACTTGCTTTATTCATGAGAGCAACCGATCTAAACAAGATGGGCATTACCAAAGGTATAGGTATATTACTGTTAGCAACATCCATGACTATATTAGCTAGTGCAGTAAAGAAACTTGGAGAAATCGATCTTGCAGCCTTAGCTAAAGGTTTAGTTTCTATGGGTGTATTACTAACAGAGATTGCGTTGTTTATAAATGCAACACCAGATGCAAAGCGTGTTATTTCTACGGCTACTGGTCTCGTTATTCTCGGAGCAGCAATGCTTATATTTGCAAGTGCAATTGAGAAGATGGGCAGTATGTCTCTTTCTGAGATTGGTAAGGGACTACTAACGATGGCAGGTGCTCTTGGAATTATAGCAGTAGCTCTTAATTTAATGCCTAAAAATATGATCCTAACAGGAACAGCTCTTGTTGTGATTGCTAGTGCATTGGTTATCCTATCAAAAGCGTTAGAAAACATGGGCGGAATGTCCTGGGGAGAAATCGCAAAAGGTTTGGTTACTCTTGCTGGTTCATTAACTATTATTGCAATTGCAATGATGTTTATGACAGGAGCCTTACCTGGGGCGGCGGCACTATTATTAGTAGCTGGTGCTCTTGTTATATTAGCACCTGTATTAAAGACGCTCGGTTCGATGTCTCTTTCTGAGATTGGCCTTGGGTTACTTGCTTTAGCAGGGGTTTTTGTTGTTATTGGTGTTGCAGGTCTATTATTGGCACCTTTGACTCCTATTATTTTGGCATTAGCTGCAGCTATCGCTTTGTTTGGTATAGGCTGTTTAGCAGTTGGTGCAGGTATGTTAGCCTTCTCAGCAGGTCTTACTGCTTTGGCGATCGCTGGAACGGCCGGAACAGCAGCTCTCGTAGCAATTGTAACTGCTATAATTGGGTTAATTCCTTTCCTACTCGAGCAAATTGGCTACGCCATAATCGCTTTTGCAGGAGTAATAATCGAAGGAATGCCGGTTATAATGGAGGCAATTAAAGCTCTGTTCACTGGTTTAATTAAGCTTATCGGTGAATTAGCACCGCCTCTTATTCTTACTGTTTTGAATTTCATACTTGAACTCTTAACAAAGCTTGTTGAGTACGTTCCAAAGTTTGTTGATGCTGGAATGAAGATCATAATTGGTTTTCTTAAAGGCATCGCAAAGAACATTGCTGATGTTGTAAAGGCTGGAATTGATATTGTTCTAAATTTCTTAGATGGGATTAGACAGAAGATACCTGCTATCATTGACATGGCATTTAAACTAATCATTTCCTTCATTAATGGTCTTGCCAATGCTATTCGTAATAATCATAATGCCATATATGATGCCTGTGAGAATCTTATAACCGCAATAATTGAAGCTATCACATCTTTCCTCGGACGACTTCCAAGGATTGGTGGACAGATTGTTAGCGGATTGATTAATGGTATTGTCAACATGGGTAAATCCCTAGTTGATGCTGCTAAAGGCGTGGTGCAAAATGCTATTGATGGGGCTAAGAGACTTCTTGGTATTCATTCGCCATCTAAAGTCTTTGAAGAGATTGGTAAGAATACCGGAAAAGGTATGGTTATTGGTCTTGAAGGGATGTCAGGAAAGGTTGCTGCTGCTTCCGAAAATGTTGGTAAGTCTGCAGTTGATTCAATGAGTGATGCTTTGGGTCACGTTCAGGACGTTCTTGATAGTGATGTTGAATTACAGCCAACTATTAGACCTGTTATTGATATGACAGATGTCGAGAGTGGGATAAAATCCACTTTCAGCAAGACTCAAGGATTAAATGTATCAGGAACAAGCAGTAGAGCCACATCAATTGCTAGCAGTTTGTATAAAGCTCCAGTTGATGTTGATAAACCATCCTCCGATAGTCAAAATGGGGGAGAACAAGTCATACATAACGAATTTAAAATTGCAAGTTTAGTTGTTAGAGAAGAAGCGGATGTCAAGAGAGTAGCTCGTGAACTTCGTAATTTACAAATATCTGGAGCTAGGGGGTGATTGGATGGGTCTTAAATTTAGGGGTCGACATAGTGATGAGTTAAGTGTTATATTTGACACGGAATCAATGCCATATATACCGTCAAAGCGTCAAACGGAAATAGAAGTACAAGGACGTGACGGTCAATACGTATTCGAAGATAATTATAACAATATACAAATTCCAGTAAAGGGCACTATAGTCGGCGATAATATACTTGACAGAAGGAAAAAGGCCCGTGCTGTTGCCTCCTGGCTAACTTCAACTGGCATACTCGTGTTTGACTACGAACAGGATGTCGAATATAAGGTTGTTAAAGTTACAAACGACATATCTGCAAAGATGTTGAGTAGGGAGTATAAAGATGAATTTACAGTTATCTTCGAATGCAAACCATACCAACAACAAACCTATTACAATGATAGTTTATCTTGGCAAGGAGGAGACTCTGCCTGGATATACACAAATATCCCATGGAGTGGTTATGATCGGGTATTCCTTGTATCTCCTGATGACGAAATAGTCGTGTATAACGCAGGCACATATAAAGCACTCCCAATCATAAAAATCACAGGAACTGCAACTAGTGTCACCATTGGAGAGTTTACGTTTACGAACCTTACAGGGACAATTTATATTGATTGTGTAGAAAAGGTTATATACAGTCTAAATGGTAACACAAAAGTAAACAAAATAGTTGAAGGAAACTTCATAGAACTTGCACCGGATGCCAACAATTTCACAATAACCGGAACGTTTACAACTCTAATTATAGAGTTTGACTACAAAAATACATACTTATAAGGAAGAGGTGAATTTATGGATCCAAAACTTTATAATAGTAGTGGACAACTGCAGGCAGTTTTAGATAATATTATCAAAGAAACAGCCAGTATAAAGCGTGTGGTCAACGGTGAATTCACCTTTACCTTTGAGGCCTACGAAAAAGAGTTAAAGAGCGAGTATTTCAATGCGGATAACAATTTGGTGATAGATAATCAAACATTCGACATTAAGTATATAGAACAGAATCACGAGATAGATGTAACATATTCTATTCAGTGTGAGCATGTTAATTACAGAATGGAGGATGGTGAAGAAAATCTTTATACGTCATATACATACATTGGAACTCCAACCCAAATTCTAACGGATATTTTATCAGGTACTGAATTTAGTGTAGGTACTGTGGCTTTTACAGACGTAGTCACCATATCAGCAAAAAGTGAGATAACAAGAAAATCGCTAATATATCAGTTGGCAAATGCACTTGACGGAGAGATCGAATATACTAATCTCGGTTTTACAATCAATATACTCGCAACAATCGGTCAAAATAGGGGTTTTCAGGCACGCTTCGGTAAGAACCTCAAAGGAGTTAAGAAGATAATCGATAGTCGTGGTGGCCTGAAGACCTATTACTCAATAGACATACTCATGCTTAAAAACAGTAACGAGTATATTGAGAAGCAGTTACAGGACTTGGATATAGTAGATGCTGGAGATGCTATTCAAATCATAGATCCCATAATTGGGCTTGATGTTGAAAATAGAGTTTTATCTATTGAAAAAAATCCAATATTTGAAATCAATACCAAACTTGAGATAGCAAATACTCTTGAACTGATAACTGATAAAATAAACCAAATCGAAACTAATTCGGTACAGCAAGATAAGCTATACAATAATGTAGCAATAAGTAAAGAATATGGTTTTAGAGTATCAAGAAGCGACAAGCTAGCAAGAGCAACTCTTGGAGGAGGCATGATATCCCTTGATAAGGGGGATGGTAATGACGGGTATACTCCTTGTTTATATTTCGATGTCGTAACCGGTAAGTATAAGATTATTGGTGACATAGAAATGGAAGGAGGTAGCATTAGTTGGAGTTCTGTAAACAGTCCATCAGCAGAACAGGTTGGCGCAAGACCTGATTGGTGGGTTCCAACAGCTTTTGAAGTGGGAGCCAGACCAGACAATTGGATGCCATCTGCTTCGGACGTTGGAGCAATATCTAGTACTTATATAGATGGTAATGGCGTCTTCACTCCAAATGTTTATGCTACCCATATAAGTACTCTATTGGGAAAAATAACTACGGCCCAGGTAGAAGACTTAATTGTTGGTAACAATGTAACTATGGGGTCTAACGCATACATATCCTGGAATAATGTAACAAATCAACCATCAATTCCTTCTCAATATACTGATTATCAAGCTGTTAATGCATGGGAGGCTAGTGGTTACAGTACTTATATAAATTCAAATGGCGTATATACTGGTAGGTTATATGCACAACATGCAGTAATAAACAATGGTGCTGGAACAGGTTCAATTAATATGGATATGGGAACTTCTAGCTATGTTATATTTAAGACCGCTTATACTACTGGTGGAAATACCTTAATGATAGGTAAGTCCTCTTCAGTTGGAGGTACTCCATCTACCATGGAACGAATAGATGCATTCGCCAGTTGGTTATATTTGTATGGTTCACAATATATTAGTGGAACATTATACTGTAGCGGAGATGTAGATTTTAGTGATGCTACAGTTACAGGTATAACTGCTAAATTTGGATGAGAGGTGAGAATCCATGGCAACTCTATCAATAACCTCGTATAATACGAGTTCAATTACAGTACATATTAGTGGACTTTCTAATCCAGAAGGTGAGTATGGCGGTTTCCGTTTTAGAATTGATGGTGGTGCATGGCAAAACTCTGCTTCTACTTCCAAGACTTTTAGTGGTTTAACATCAGGTACAGATTATAGTTTTGATTCAGAGGCTCAATGGGCCGGAGTATGGTATTCTTCTGGTTCTTGTTCTGGACATACATCCGTTGTTGCTCCATCGATCACTTTTGACACAAAATCTTCCACCTGGATCCAAGTTATAACTCATAACAATGATAGTGGCGGAAATTTGGGTACTTATATTGATGGTGTCTCGGTTGCAGATTCAGGATATTCATATCAAAGAACTGGCGATTATTTATTAGTAGCTGGTTTGGAACCTGATACTGAATATCAATTTTATTGTACAGTATTCAAGAATGGTTATTCGGCTAGTAGTGGTACATTATATATAACAACGAATTCACCACCACGTCCGAATAATTTTTCATGGACCTATTCAAAAACCTCTGGTGGAAATTTCAATCTTACAGCATCAGAGTGGAATTCGTTTACTTCAAGAATAAACGAATTCAGGAACTATAAAGGATTAGCTGATTATTCATTTAATTCAGCCACAACAGGATTTGATTTCTCAGCACAGAATAATTTTAATCAAGCCGTTAATGCATTGAGTGCTTTATCGGCCTACTTTACTGGCGGAAATACTATCCCTTCAACTAAAAGTCAAGGAAATAATATCTTGGCAAGTTATCTTACAAATTTAGTTAGTGCAATGAATTCAATAATATAATTAAGGAGAGTGTCGATATGGCAAAAATGACTATGTTAAACAAAAAATATACAGTAAATAATGGAAATGTAACCATTGTGGAAACTGTAGAAAAAGTGTTAAGCAGGGATGAACTGCAATCTGAGAAAATAGGTCTTATGAATAGACAGACACAAATTTTAAGGCAGATTAATGATTTAAAAAAACAGCACTCGGATTTGGAAACGGGTATTGCTGAGCTTGATGAGATGATTTCTGAGATTCCTATAGATGATTCGAATCAAGCGTAAGACCAAATCACAAGAAGGGAGAGGTATAAAATGCCTAATAAGTATTGTAACCTTGATGGTCCAACTAAAATTAAAGACGATTATACCAAAATCAATGATGGTTTTGCTTCCGTGGAAACCGATATGTCTACAGCGAATACAGAACATGATAATCATGTAACTGGGATTGCAGAGAAACATACATCGAGTCACATCGACAATGTTTCCATAGTCATTGGTCTTACAATTACTGCAGCTTTAAACACTCTTAAGGGTTTGATTGATAATTTAGACTCTGTATTCTCGACTGATGTTGAGCGTATAAATGCTATCAATCAAGCACTTACAGATGCCTTTGGAGCGGATGAGGACTTGGAAACAAGTTTATTAGGTATAATTGCTGGAGTTCAAGCAGAACTTACTGCTCATAAAAACACAGATTCACCAGTACATTCAAGCGATAAAATATCATTTAATAAAACTGGTAGCAATTTAGTATCTACTATAGTCGAAACAGTTATTAAAGAGTTGAATACTAAAGTAGATGCTAATAAGACAAGTGTCGATGCTAATTTAGTTGCTCACCAAAATTCATCCTCAGCTCATGGTAGTACTGGCATAACAAACCAATCAACCGTTACGGGTAGCAAGGTTACGGACGCATTAAATGCTTTAAAGGATTCACTTGCTGCTATAGTAGCAAATGTTACCGTAGATAGTGAAGTTATTCTTGCTCGTAACAGTGGAGTTAAAACTATCGCGTATTCCACTTTGGACGACAGACTTGAAGATATTGAAAAAAATATACCAGATATTACGAATCATGCCGTTTATCATGAATTGATGGATTCTAATGGATATATTATTACTGATAATATAGATGGTAGTCTTCTTGGAAGTAGCTTCCTTGCAGATGCGGGAGATATTATTAGTTTACGAAAGGATATTTCCAATTTAACAATATGTATCAATAGCATTACATCTTTGTTAATTGCAAACAGGCTAACTAATGCTGAAACTATGATTTCGGAATTAAACGAACATGCTCTATTAGACAATACATTTTAATTAAGGAGGAAAATAAAAAATGGGAAAACTTACTACATATCCTGCAGATACAAGATTCACTGCTGGTGATATCCTTATTAAGGATGGAGCTGGTGGTACAAAAAAAATCTTAGCCTCAGATGCAGCAATCGAATTTGCTGGTTTGGTTTCGGCGATCAACCATAGAAATATCTACAGAGGTAAAAATTTAGGTACTGCGATTACTGCGGCGCAGCAAACGGCAATACAAACCGGAACGTTTGATGATCTTTTTATTGGTGATTATTGGACATTAAACGGTCATGTTTATGAGATTGCTGACATGGATTATTGGTACAACTGTGGAGACACAGCGTTTACAAAGCATCATCTTGTAGTGGTGCCAAGAAACAAAATGTATGATGCCACAATGAACGCTACAAACATTACGGATGGTGGATACGTCGGATCTCTTATGTATACTGCGAATTTAAATACCGCAAAAACACAAATTACAACAGATTTTGGCGCGCTTCTTCTCTCACACAGACAATACTTTACAAATGCAGTTACAGCTGGCGTTCCTTCTGGAGGAGCATGGTTCGATTCCACAGTCGACCTTATGAATGAAGTAATGGTTTATGGATCGCATTTCTTTGCTCCGGCAGGAGATGGTGTGTTAATCCCAACCAGATATACAATCGATAATTCACAATTGGCGTTATTCAGACTGAATCCAAGAGCATACAAAAACAGAGAATATATGTGGCTTAGAGACGTCGTGTCTGCGGCTTATTTCGCTCGTGTGTTCTACTATGGCAATGCGGACTGCGCCAACGCGTCGTACTCTATTGGGGTTCGTCCGGCATTCGCGGTTGGGTTAGTATAATCTAGGGGCCTTGTGCCCCCCCTATCTTTTTAACATATTTTTATGAAAGGAATGTGAATTAAATGGATGAAAAAATCTATAGCATAGCACTTGCTGATGGAACAGTCATTGAGAATTTAAGTCTTAATGGTAATAATTATATTTCCAATGCGCCTATTAATTCCGAGCTTTTTGTTGGTAACTGTTCTCCGGTTATTATCAGTGATGGAACTAATGACGAAATCCATGACAACATGGAGCTTGTTCAGGTTACAGAAGTTAATGGCAAATACTGGTTTATTCTTCGCGATATTTCTTCAGAAGAACTCAAACAGATTAAGATCCGAGCCGACATCGAATATGTGGCAATGATGACAGGTGTAGAACTTTAAGAGAGGAGGATCACCATGGAACATAGCAATAATTATACTAAAGTAAAGTCTTATTATGACATGAAACTGTGGAATGAGACTAGAGTTCGAAATGCGGTTATAATGAATTGGATTACGGAAGCCGAATTTGAAGAGATTACTGGTACTGCTTATTAATGAGCGTTCTTGTAAGTGATCGTAAAGAGTCAAAATTTGAGGCTATAACGTATTCCATGGAGTTATATTTTATGCTCGTTGAACTCATGCAAAGAAACTTTGGTGTTAGAGACTTAAATAATCTTGCACGTATTCGTTATGCATTTGGTAAAGACGATAAAGAGGATTTTACTAAGTATTTATATTTAATGCAAAATTCTAAGATTCGTATTAATCAAATAGCATCGGTGCTTACAAGTAATGTTCGAGCAGCTAATACGCTTTATCCAACTTCTTTGCATGAGTATGAGAAGCGAAGAGATTACCAGAATGACGCAATAACAAATTGTGAGCAACTCATTAAAGAGTTACAACAGATAGTAGAACTCTTTGAAGTTGATATCAACATCTACGGTAAGTACATAAAAGCTATTGACCGAGAAATTGGTTTAATAAAGAAATGGCGTCAAAAAGATAATAAAATCAAAGTATATTTACAGGGTAACGTCTAAATCTGCGCTGTCTGCGGCTAATTTCGCTAATGTGAACAACAATGGCAATACGAACTACAACAACGCGTCGAACTCTAATGGGGTTCGTCCGGATTCTCTGACTAACCAACAGAGAAGGAGATGTTATCCTTTCCCACAAGGATAAAAAATAAAGCCAGATGCAATTTACTACGGTAAGTATTGCTATAACGGTGAATAATCTATGACTTATGAGGAAATTGTTTGCGACGCCAATAACTTGTATATGGCCTATAAGGCTTCTGTAAAAGGAAGTAAATGGAAAGAAACGACTCAAAAGTTTATGATGAATTTCTTGAGGTACATATTCTCCATACAAGAGGATCTTATTACAAGAAACTTACAAAATGGTAAAACTGATGAGTTCTCACTTTCAGAAAGAGGTCGAATTAGGCCTATTACAAGTCTTCAAACTAAAGATAGAATTATTCGTCATGTACTATGTGACGAGGTCTTGTTACCTGAGGTTAGGAAACATATTATATATGATAATGGAGCCTCGATAAAAGGACGAGGTATATCTCATTCAAGAAAACGTTTTGAAGTACATTTACATAAGTATTACAAGATGTATGGTAATGAAGGTTATATTTTGTTTGGTGATTTTAGCAAGTTCTATGATAATATAATTCATGAGATTGCTAAGAAAGAGCTACTTAGATTATTTGACGATGATGAATTCCTTGATTGGCTATTTACTCTTATATTTAATGATTTTAGGATTGATGTGTCCTATATGTCTGATAAAGAGTATGAGAACTGTATGACCGACATATTTAATAAGTTAGAATATAGGCTAATACCTAAAGAACTTTTAACCGGAAATAAATGGATGGACAAATCCGTTAATATTGGAGACCAATTAAGTCAAATTATCGGTATATATTATCCATATCGAATAGACAACTATGTGAAATACGTAAGAAGTCAAAAATTTTACGGACGTTATATGGATGATTGGTACATTATGGGCCCAAACAAGAAGGAATTACAAGACTTATTGGATAATATTCGAGTAATAGCGAATGAATTGGGTATACATATCAATGAGAAAAAGACTCATATAGTCAAGATAAGTAGCACTTACAAATACCTTCAAGTGAAGTATACTCTTACTAAAGATGGAAAAGTAATTAAAAGAATCAATCCAACTCGTGTTACTGCGATGCGTAGAAAACTTAAGAAGTTAGCAAATAAAGTCGATATTAGTGATATTTGTTACGAAAATGTCGAAAATATGTTTAGAGGTTGGATGGGAAGTTTCTATAAACTTTTATCTACGCAACAAAGAAAAAGTCTTATACAACTTTACGAAAAGTTATTCAATAAAAATATTAAGGTTGCTAATAAGAAGTTAATCATATTTAATATGTAAGGGAGGCGTTTTATGGATCAAATTACACAAATGCTTATTACCATTGTCTGCTCAGTTATGGCATCGGCAGGATTCTGGACATTTTTGCAAAAAAGTCTTGAAAAGAAAGATGTCAAGACGCAGATGCTCATTGGATTAGGCCATGATAGGATTGTGTATCTTGGCCTTTGCTACATTGATCGTGGGTGGGTTACTCAAGATGAATTTGAGAACCTGAATGACTATTTGTATAAGCCCTATGAAAAAATGGGTGGAAACGGAACAGCAAAGAAAATTATACAGGAGATAAACAAGTTACCAATTCGAAAATCAAATATTAATTAAAAGGAGGAAATTCACCATGTTGTTAAGTAACAGAGTCTATGACACACTCAAATGGATTGCACAGTATCTTCTTCCCGCAATAGGTACTTTGTATATTGCTCTTGCAACCATCTGGGGATTACCCTATGGAGAGCAGATTGTAGGATCTATTTCTGCTCTTACAATATTTATTGGGGTGATTTTGGGGATAAGCTCTAGAACGTACGTAAAATCCGGAGCGGATACGGACGGAACCTTACAAATTGATACAAGTAGCCCAGAAAAAGATATTTACCGGCTTCAATTAAATAGCGATCTTGAGAATCTGGCTGAGAAAGCAAAAGTATCTCTCAAGGTTGATCCGAACGCCAAACTCTCTGATTAATCTTTCATGATTCGCAAAAAGAACAAAGCATATAATGGAGGATAAAAAAAATACAGAAGGGAAAGGTGTTTAATATGGAGTTACATTTTAAGAAGAAATCAAAATTGGAAAAAGTGATTGATTCGATTTTAGACGACATGTCTAAGTTTGAAGCTAATTCCGATGAGTACAGCGATATGGCTAGTAATCTGGAAAAACTTTTGAAAGCGAAAAGCTATGAAAAACAAAAGGGAATAAGTCCAGATACAATGGTAATAGCCGCAGCAAACTTAATCGGGATAGTTTTGATACTGAAACATGAAAAAGTCGATATCATCACATCAAAAGCATTAGGATTTGTATTAAAGGGGCGTGTATAACAACACGCCTTTCCCTTTTATTACATATTTTAAAAATTTTTCAGACTTTCAGAAAAAACGACCTCACAGAATCGATTTTAAACGACTTTTATAAGATAGGTAATGTAAACATACCAGAAAGGGATCTAAATTGATTGTAGGGCATTCTAGAGCGTCTGAGAGCATATCACCTATTTTTGGCATATTTTAAGGTCATTTTAGACCGAAAGGAGCATATTTATGATAAAAGATAGCGGAAATCGGAGAGAATTTGGTACTGGAGCGGTTCGTGACGTTGCTGAGGGAAAAGGACGTTGTGATTTACTTCCTGTGGATGTGGTTGATAAGATATTGGGAACTTCTTGTTTAGCTCCAATAGAAGGATTCAAACGCACAAAAGATATCTCTCTTCTTGTTGGAGCCATCACAACATTCGTAAACGACCATACAGACTACAAAGATATTTACACAGCTATGTTGGAAGTTAGCAAGCACTTTGAGGAGGGATCCAAAAAATACGGGGAAAATAACTGGAAGAAGGGTATTCCGCTACATTGTTATCTTGATTCGGCCGGGAGACATTGTTTAAAGCATTTGCGTGGGGATACGGACGAACCTCATGATAGAGCATTTATTTGGAACTTATTATGCGCAATCTGGACCTATACTCATAAACCGGAACTCGATGATGTTGAAAAAGATCTTGAGGTAGTAACAACCTTATATGCTGACAATGAAGAAATAAAGATACGTCGCGGATAATACAAAGCACTTAATTTATTTCTTTTATATTTTCGCATGTATAACATGGTATTTAATGAAGATATTCTTAAAAGGAGGATTAAATGAAACAAAGAAAAATAAGTATTTTGTTCGATTTTATAATGACAATCGTAACAGGAGGCTTTTGGTTGATCTGGGTCGTTATTCGGTATTTAAGAACACATTAAGAGGAGGGCTTAGGCTCTCTTTTTCTCTTTTCGCGAGAGTAACATACTCTTTAATGAAAGGAGAAGAAGGTATGTGGGTCATATCATGGTACGGAGGAATAGAATCATATTCAACTGCAGAAGAAGCACGTTTCGTGTATTGGTTGCTGCGTTTAAATGGTTACGAGGCCAATATCGTATACAGGCGTACATACTTATGATTATTCAATTAAATACATATGATGAAGTTGAGGTTTTAGCCTCTTCTTTTATTCTCTTTTCGCAAGCATTACATGTTATATAATGAATAAAAACGAAAGGAGGATGTTATGATTAAGATAGGCGTAGGAGTAAGACTTGTTTGCGCATCGGTTTTAGGTTTTATTGGTGGTGTATTCACAATGACAAAACATCGTGAACAAGAAACACAAAAAGCGAAAGGAGAATTGATCAAAGTATTCAAGGAATTACAGAGGACCAGGGAACTTTTAGAATCTAAAGACAAAGAGATTTCAACAAAAATCGATGAAGCTTTAGAGAGTGAGAGAGAACAGACGGTCGATAATCTGTTAAAATTCCAGAAGAAGATCAAAAATCTTGAATCGCAGATAGAAAAGAACGAAAAGAAAGACGATACAGCACCATAAAACAAGAAATAGAATGTGTAAATAACTAATTTGAGTTTATTTTGAGAGTGAATAGCTCTTTTCTTTTATTTCGCGATTATAACATATCCTATAGTGAAATATAATAATTTGAAGGGAGAGATTATGTGAGCACTATGGGAAAGAAGTCAAGAGATTTCGTAGAAGATCATGGAACAGAATTAATAATCAGTGGATTTATAATTGCTTTCGGAGCAATTTTTAAAGTTGCACACATTTATCATAAGAATAAGTGTGCAGACTGGGGATTGCGAGGATTAGTGATGGGATTTCATGGAGCTATTAATTGGTTTGATGAGGAATTTACGGAATTAAACTTGAACGAACTCTATAATGAATGGGCAAGAGCTCATCCAGAAGAAATACTATATATTTAACATAAGATTAAAGAGGATATAATCCTCTTGTTTTCGCGTAGAAAACTCACCCTTTAATGAAACTATATTTGAGAGGAGTATGATGTATATGAAAACATCAATTAGTGATATGATTATATCCTACCTTGTAAAAGGTGGAGTTTTATTGGAAACAAAAGGGGATTTTGAAACGGAAATCACGGTCCCATTTACAAACAATGAAGGAAAGGAAAAACAGGTAGGTATAAAGATTAAATGCAGAGATTTATCAATACGCACAATCAAAGAGTAATAAGAAGAGCTTAGGCTCTTTCTTTTTGAAAGGAGATTATATTTATGGCTGATAAAATAAAGTGTGTGAAATGTGGTACTGAACTTAAATGGGGAGGCTTTGCTCATAATCAGAATACTTGTTGGTCATGTTTCAAAGATATTATTCTTAAGACTTTAGAAAATTTGCATGGCGAAGAAAGAGAAGCTGTGGTCTGGATGATGAAGATAGTTGCTGAGAAGTACGGTGAAGAATGGTGAATTCGCGTGGAAAACTCGTCCTCTAATGAATAACTAATAAAAAATTTAGGAGGATTTTATAATGAAAAAGGATAATGATCTTGTAACATTAGCAGCGATTGTTATATTAGTACCAGTGGTAATAGGAATTGGTATTAGTGTGATAAACCTGGGAATTATGGGGATCAATGGAATTAAACAGGCAAGATTCAACAAAAAGATGGAAAAAGGAATAAAAGATGGAAGCATCGTTGTGATTGACGGACAGTACTATGAAGTACAAAAGGGAGAAACCGTTGAGGAGGCATGAGCTTCTTCTTTTTTCGCGACCATTACAAAGACTCTAATAGAAATCTATTTTGAAAGGAGTAAAATTATGTTTACAACAAGTGATAAGGTAGTATTAGGAATCTGTGGAGTAATAACAATAGCAGGTATCTTAATGATACGTTCAGGCTTAAAAGGACTTAAAGCACTTCAGGAAAGAGAAGAAATCTATAAAAATAAAGAAACAGAGATTGAAGCTGAATAAGCTTCTTTCTTTTCGCATAAATAACTATGCCTTTAATGAAACTAATAAATGAAAGGAAGAGAATAAAATGAATATTTTAGAAAAGAGTAATTTTATCAGTCAGGTGTTTATGGGTGGAGCAAAGGCACAATTGAAACAGGAATGGACTTGGGCAGCTGCGGCAGCTATCGGATTAACTCAAGGTTTGAAATACAAAGGAAGTATTAGAACTGGATTATCCGGTGGTGTGGCGGTAGTCACGGTTCTTGCTGCGGCCTATGGCATTTACTACATCGCAGCACATTGGGACAAGATTAAAGAGGCTTTAAAAGCAAAAGAGGAGTAACATCCTCTTCCTTTTCGCAGCTATTACATAGACTATAATGATAAGAAAAAATTAAAGGAGAATTATTATGATAAATAGTTTAAATTGCTTATTAGCACAAATATCATTATGGATATCTAGTTCTAGCATAGCAAAGGTACTTATATTAATAATAACAACTTAAAAACAAAAGATAAGAACTTAATAGGTTCTTATTCTTTTACCCTCGCGAAAATTACATAGAGTATAATGAAGAGAAAACGACGTAGTGATACGAATGTAGGTACTTGAGAGAAGGTCCCCGCGTCGTTTGGTAATAAGAAGCAGTTCGACACTCGCTGACATCTCTTTATATTTTTGTCTCGAGTAGAAAGGAAAAGGCCATGTGAATTTATCATGTCGCTTCGTACTATCTCGCTAGAATTACATTTTAGTATAAAATTTTTGGAAAGGAGGCTTGGTAATGATAGTTAAGAATCTAATTGAAAATGTGATTTCCAAGGATAAGTCAAAGGAGGAACTATGTTATTTAGCCTTCGTTGATAGTCTAACGAAAACATATAATCGTAACATGTTAGAGGAGTTTCGTAAGGAATTTGACTCTATGGATATTTTTGTTACGATAATTGACATAGATAATCTCAAAATGATTAATGACACAAAAGGTCATGAAGAAGGCGACATATTCATCAAAAGCTTTGCAGAAGAAATTAAGAAATATTCAGAATGGGTATTTAGACTTGGTGGTGATGAGTTTCTTGTTCTTAACAAATCTCATATCACTTTTAATGTACTTGGTATATCATATGGAACTATATTTAAGCTGTCAAATATGTCTTTAAATGAGGCAATGCGTATGGCTGATTTCTTAATGTACAAAAACAAAAGGGAAAGGAGTATTTCTAATGAAAAAAGAGATACTTGATAAATTTGTTACGATTGCAGTATTGATATTTGGTGTAATTATTATACTATCTATTGCGGCTTGTGTTGTGGCATTAGCAATTAGATTCATATTTTGGTTATTCTAAGAAAGGAGGAAGTTAAATGATTACTGAATTCACCAAGGAAGCACGTATGGCTGATTTAATTGATATTCTAAATGACGTTGCACGTAAGTATTATACGCCTAATAATTATGACGACGAGTCGCCAATAAGTGATGCTCAGTACGACAGATATTTAAGCGAGTTAATACATCTTGAGGCTGAAACGGGTATAAGATTAGAAGGCTCTCCAACAATGAAAGTTGGATTTACAGAACCAGAAGAAGGAAAGATTAAGCATTACTCACCAATTCTTTCACTTAAAGATACAAAAAATATTGATGAGCTGTTACGTTTTCTTGGTGAGAAGGAAGGACTCTTATCCTGGAAGCTTGATGGGGTAAGTATTGTTTTATATTACTCATTTGGTACTCTACAGCAAGCTGTTAGTCGAGGAGACGGACATTATGGTAAAGATATTACTAAAAACGTTGTGATGATGCGTCATGTCCCTATGACTATTCCGATTAAAAATAACGTCATTGTCCGCGGAGAAGGATGCATGTCTCTTAAAGACTTCGAACAGATTAAAAAGACAAGAGAAGGAGAGAAGTATAGTAATCCACGTAACATGACAAGCGGGCTTATTAATGCTACAAGGACAACGAATGTTTTGTTACGACATATGAACTTCATAGCCCATTCGGTTATCTTACTCGAAGGGCACGGACGTGATATCTCAACAAGACACAAACAACTTGGACATCTTAAGACTCTTGGATTTAGAATTGTACCACATACAAAAGTGCTTAACTTCGAACTTAATGCTGAGATTGATAAGTACACTAGAGAAGTTGAGAATTTTGAGTTCCCAGTTGATGGTCTTGTGTTAACACTGAATGATATTCACTATGGGGATTCATTAGGTGCCACAGCAAAGTTTCCTAAGCACAGTATGGCGTTCAAATGGCCCGATGAGAAAGCGACAACGACAGTAACAGGAATGAAATGGAGTGTAAGTACGACTGGATTAATAACGCCAGTTGTCTTATTTACACCTGTTTGGCTTGAGGGAACAGAAGTTAAGCAAGCAAATCTCCATACCTTAAAGATATTTGAGGGGTTGGTTATAGGCGTAGGTGATACAATCGAGATATTTAAGGCCAACAAAATTATTCCTGAGGTATCGGAGAATTTAACCCGAAGTGGTACTGAGGAAATTCCAAGGACTTGTCCTGTATGTGGTTCACCAACACATATTATCGTAACAGACAAGACACGTAAATTATATTGTTATCCTTGTGGTGGAAAAGAAGACTTTAAGTAGGTCGCAGAAATTACACAGAGTTTAATGAAGAGATGTAGACTTAATAGGTCGAGCACTAATTAAAAAGATTAGTGACATAACGATGCGTGCGTTATGGTAATACATCTCTTCTTTATATTTTTAAAAACGAAAGGAGAAAGATTGTATGAACGGAAGAGGTCTCACAGAAATAACAAAAAACCTCGGGGGAATAATTTCTAAAAATAGTCCTACTATTCTAACTGGAGTAGCAGTGGCTGGACTCGTAACAACAACGATAATGGGAATTAGAGCAACCCCCAAAGCACTTTCGATCATCGACGACTTTGTATGGAGTAAATATGAGGAGGAAGTCGATAATCCGGAAGAAATGTCATTCGCCGAATGGCTTGGCGTAGACACTGATGGATATTCTTGGAGGGATAAGGCTAATTACTTATCTAAGAGAGAAACCATTAAACTTACATGGAAGACGTATTTACCAACAATTGCCGTTGGAGCGGTTACAATCGCTTGTATCATTGGTGCAAATCATATTTCTTTAAGGCGTAATGCTGCCCTGGCTAGTATCTATGGCCTTACAGAAGCAGCATTCAAGGAATATCAGACAAAAGTTGTTGAGACTCTTGGTAAGAATAAGGAACTCAAGATACGAGATGAGATTTCGGCAGATCGTGTTAAGAGAAATCCTCCCGGTATGAATGAGGTTATTCTAACAGGTAGAGGACCAGTGTTATGTTTTGACAGTCTAAGTGGAAGATATTTCAGAAGTGACATCGAACAGATTCGCAGAGTTGTCAATGAGTTAAATCGTAATATGCTCAGTGATATGTTCCTGACACTCAATGAGTTATATTATGGTCTTGGATTAGCTGGGATAGCTCTTGGGGACCAGATGGGCTGGGATATTGATAAAGGAATGGTTGAGATAAGTTTCAGTACTCAACTCACAGAAGAAGGGGAACCTTGTTTAGTGCTTAATTATAGCATCGAACCAAAATATATAAAATAATCTTTTGAAAGGAGATTATCACTATGAGAAAAATACTGAGGTCTATTGCTAAGGCTAATTTGAAGAGGGCCGAGTACACAAGAACTAATAAGAAGGGTTCGGATGGAAAGAGCTTCTTTTCAAAACATTGGAGAGAATGGGCTGCTAAGAAGATTAGAATACCGAAGAAGTATAAGACACCTAAGAAGCGCTCTGCATAAGGGCGTCTTCTATTTATATATTTAACCTACTAAAATATTAAATTGTAAAGGAGAATTACCATGAAAGTATTAAGAAAAAGAGAATTGGAAGTTAAGAACGTTAGAGTTGGTGACCAAATTGTCATTCAGTTGACTGGATTTGGAGAATTTACAGCGACTGCACAGAAAATTACTGAAAAGGGAACGCTGTTTTTGTTCGATGATTGTGTTACGGAGCGGCCTATGAACGAGAAAAACACCAACGAAGGTGGTTATAAGAAATCAGATCTTTGTAAGTGGATTAACACTGTGTTATTGAAGGCGTTCCCTAAAGACATGATAAAAAGAATTAGCGACCTCAGTATTCCTACATACGGTCAGATGTTCGGCCATGATGATTGGTATAACCGTGTAATGGAGCCTGATAATGACGAGCAACTTCCTCTTATGAAAAAGAGAAAGAATCGCATTGCTGATTTCAATGATACCTACGAATGGTACTGGATGCAAAACGCAACTAAAAAAGAAGTATCTGCGGCTCATTTCGCTCGTGTGGCCAACTATGGCGATACGAGCTGCAACGGCGCGTCGTACTCGATTGGGGTTCGTCCGGCATTCGTGTTGGTTAATTAAATCTCCGCCCCTTGTGGGCGGCTACATAAACTTAAAAATTGAAAGGAGATTCATCACTATGCCAAATAAACATGCTGTAAAGATTATTGCGCTAGATTTCGACGGAACGCTTGTTCAGAACAAATATCCTGAAGTAGGCGAACCCATTATGAAAAATGTCAAGAAAATCAAAGAGGAAATCGCCAAAGGTGCCAGGGTTATTCTCTGGACAAATCGCGTTGACGAATATTTACAGGCGGCTGTCGATTTCTGCAATGATCAAGGTATTCGCCTGGAAGCTGTTAACGAGAATTTACCGGAGGTAATTGCTGAGTTTGGTGGCAATCCAAGAAAGATATCCGCCAATGAGTACTGGGACGACAGAGCTGTAAATATGTCTGAGAAGGATATTGGCGAGTTCTCAGATGGGTATCATACGTTCAACGACCTATACAAGCAGCGGTTATATTTATCGGCAGCTTTATTTAATTCCTATAAAGGTCGAGCATGGAAATCCAGAAAGCATTCGGACGGACAGCCTTGTTTTTGTGGAGAGTACTTTATTGTCGGTATTGACACTCCTTTGGGACCATATACATATCACTACGAGAATTGTCATTGGGATATGTTCAACTGCAAGGAACTGGATATAGCTCCTGAATGGGATGGTCACACTGATAAGGATGTACATCGGCTTGATTCCTTATGTAGAGAAGGACATTCTCCAAAGGATCCTGAAATAGCCTGTGAGTGTAAAAGACCGCAAAAGCGTAAGCTATTTTCCCAGGTAATGTACTATATTTGTAGGTTCTTCCGACAAATAAGAAATCGTATAATGTATATTTTCAGACCGAGAACAGGTATGACAGGCTGGGCGTATAAAGAGGTTGAGTTGGCCTGTAAGAGTGAAAGGGAAGATAGTAAAACTCCCGATGGCGATTGGGATTATGGATGCGCTTGTTATGGAAGTGCCCTAAAGGCTTTCCGAAGTCTTACTAAAGACGGTCATAGTGGAATGAGTATTGGTTTTACTCAGAATATTCTGAACCGACTTATTGATGGAAGACCGTTAACACCTATTGGTGACACATCTGATATTTGGAATGATATTTCAGACATAAGTGGTCTTAAGGGCGAGGAGGTTAACTATCAATGCAAGCGTATGAGCGCTTTGTTCAAGTATGTATATGCGGACGGTAGTGTGAAATATAAGAACATTGATTCACATTACTGCATCAACATCCACAATCAAAGCACATATCATAGTGGTCTTGTGCAGAGAATTATGGACGAGATGTATCCGATTACAATGCCTTATATGCCCGGAGAACCTATCAAGGTTTATTGTGATGATATTCTTACTGATAAGAAGAATGGTGATTTTGATACTGTTGCTGTATTCTATGCAATAAAACCTGATGGCGAGAAGGTCGAAATTAATCGCTTCTTTAAAGAATCCAAATCCGATACCGGCTGGGATGAAATAACGAAAGAGGAATATTCTGAACGGAAAGTTATTGCGGAGGACCTTGTAACTCGGATTAAGAAAGAGGTGGATGAGGCCTTTAAGGTACCTCCACATTTAATGACTGAATAAGGTCGCAGGAAATACACAGGGTATAATGAAGATAATACTTAATTAAAATATTGAGAGGAGAATCATCATGGAAAAGAAAAGAACATTGGGTGAATTCATAAAGGAAAATAAAGGTAAGATCATCAAAGGAACAATCATCGTAGTAGGTGTGGTAGCAGGAATAGTAGTAATAAGACTGTTAACAAACCGTTGCGAGGAACAGTTACTTGGAGCGGTCGAGAACTTGAATCCGGAAGAATTAACGGCATTGGAGGGTTTCAAAGCCATTGGCGAGACTGCAGCAAATATATGAGCAGTATAAAATCAGAAAGCGAGATGCTTAAGGAAAACTTAGGCATCTTTGCTTTTATTTTTATTGGGAGGTTACAAACTTATGAATAAATTAGATAGAAACAAAAGAAAATGGAAGGTTAAACCACGCTTTTATGTTATTTGTACATTGATAGTGGCGATTATTACATCTCTGGTTATATTTAACCTGTCAAATGGTGTTGAAAACGAAGAGACATTTAATGACACAACTGTATTATCTGTAATAGAAACTATAAAAGATATTCCAATTCCGACCACGCCAGCTCCAATAAAAGAGATTAAACTTCATTATGGGTTTACGGACGAAGATGTTTACCTTCTTGCACAGGTATTAAGTGGTGGAGGAAATGTTGATGGCGATGGGGAATATGATATAGATTTTCAGGAAGAAATAAATTACTATGAAGTAGGTAAAGTTCTTAATGTAATAATGAATCGTGTACGCTCAGAGGACTTTCCGGATACTGTTAAGGACGTTGTATTACAAAAAGGACAATTCAGTGTTATTCCACGTAATCTTACTAGGGAACCATCCGATATTGCACTACAAACAGTGCGTGAATGGTGTACGGCCTATGATAATTACATAAATCTCGTACAAGTTGTACCTACAAATCATTTATTTTTTACCGGTAATGGCACTATAAATATAACAAGAGCAAAATATAAATGAATCTCGCTGGAATTACATAGTCTATAATGAAACTATATTTTGAAAGGAGAATCATTATGGAAAAATTTAAAACAGCATTAACGGTAGTTAAGATGGTTGGAGGATTAGTAATTTCAATAGGAGTTGGCGCGGTTGCGGCGAACTTGATAAAAGCGACAACCCCCGAAGATATAAAAAAGGTGACAAAAATATGTATCGGAGTGGGAAGTTTCTTTGTAGCAGGAATAGCAGCATCAGCAGCTAGCAATAAATTTGAAGGGACTATGGATTCAGTCATAAACACAATAGTGAAGTTTACGGAAGGAGATAATGACAATGAGACACCAGAAGTAGTAATAGAGGAGACTTAAATAAGTCTCTTTCTTTTCACCTTATATTTTAAATTTGAAAGGGGAGTCACTATGTATTATTCGAATTGGGAATATCATCCACTTTATGGTTGTTATTCAAGATTTGTCTTTAAAGAAACGAAAGATGGATATAAAATGGTAGAAAGAGAATATAGATATTTAAATACTTAAGAATTCGAAAGGAGAAAACCACTATGGATGCAATAATCACTCGTAACTGTAAGGAAAAGATTTGTAAGAAGTCCTTCACAATCTCCGCGGAGGAGGCGAAGTGGCTAAAAGATAAAGGCTTGGAACTCTATAAGAGATGTCCCGATTGTCGGAAGAGAAGGAGAGAAGAAGCTAATGGAAAATAACGATAATAAGGAACAATTGAAAAATGTATTTCCCTCTAACTCAAAAATAAAGAGGGATCCTCAACAGCCGCCTAAAGTTGAAGATAGAAAACTTGAGAAGGTTGTTACTGGTACGGTAAAAAAACAAAAGAGGGGTTTCGGTAAAAAGCTTGCTGAGACCTTTCTTGAAGATAACACAAGGAGTGTTGGTAGTTATATTTTCCACGACGTTCTTATTCCCGCAGCTAAATCTATGATTTGTGATATGGTTGGATGGGGAGGCTTTGCCGAGATATTGCTGTTTGGTGATAAACGCGGTGGAGCAAGAGCTCGTGGTGGCAGATCAGACGGACGTTCATTCACAAGTTACAATTCATGTTATCGCTCAACGGATCGTGACCGGGATACAAGAGACCGTGACAGACGTGATATTTCAAGAACAAGTAGGGCTCGTCATGATTTTGATGAGATTATTCTTGAAACTCGTGGTGAAGCAGAAGAAGTATTATCTCATCTCGTTGACTTAACTATCGATTACAATCAAGCAACCGTTGCTGATTTGTATGACTTGGTTGGAATCAGCAGCAACTTCACCGATAATAAGTATGGCTGGACAGATTTACGTAATGCCAGTGTGACTAGGGTAAGAGACGGATATTTACTGAATTTGCCTCGAACTCAGATACTGGATTAGGAGGAATAAAATGAATATCTTTGATTTATTAGCTCAAGGTATTGAGGCTCAGATGTCTAATGAAGAGAACTTTGTTCAGGATGCAATAACCTTTCGGTTCCGCAAAGGTGATAGATATTATCAGCGTGTTATTCCTCGTAAAGAAATTATCCTATTCAATGGGGGAGCAGTGAGCTCCTCTTTGTTTGAGGATATGATTTGCAGGGAGGTAATGGAATATTTTAAGAATCCAAAAGGTTCTGAGAAAACAGAAAATACTTTGCAGCTTGGTGATTGGGTTATTTGCTCTGAAAGCGGAGTTGTCGGACGCATCATAAATTTCTATACACCAACTGCTTGTGAGGAGCAGATAATGGTAAAAACACGTAATGGAAGACGTTATCATGCACCAAAAAGATTGTGGAAACATTATCAATTTGGCGTTGAAGCAACGACCGTAATTACGGATGAGTTATCTACTACAATGGGTGGTATTAAAGCTTCAGAATATGATGGGGATATGCTTAATGAGCATGGCAAATATGCCATTAAGTTTGCTCAGAATCACGGTATAAGTATCAATGAAGCGCTTGAACATCCTACTGTTAAAGCCCATGCAGAGGTTATAAATTCCTTGAATGAGCAGGTTCTTAAGGAGATATATCCGAAGCAGAACTTTCTAAAAAATGGAGGATAAACTTTAATCTGTTTTAAAATAAGGAGGGTCAAATATGTCTAAACTGTTTTGGCATTGTGAAAAATGTGGTGGAAACTTCGACCATGGAGAATCTTGTGATTGCAAAAAAGAAGAGTCAAAATTATTGGTAAGTGAGACTCTTATCTTAGGTGTCGATATCTCTGGAGGTAAAGATATTTCCTGTATACAAATAGTGAGGGTAATAGGAAATACTCGTAAGGTTATTAACACCATATATGGAGAAGAAGCTGAGAAAACCTATGACATCCTTATGAATAGAGGTGGAGTAGTTAAGGTTTAGGAAGGAGAATGATTTAATGATAAAACTTGTTAAAGATCCAAATGCCGATAGTCGTGCGGTTAATGGAAAAATTCCATTAATGAAGTTACAGCTAGCTACGGCTAATCATATTGAACATGTGTCAGAAGGGCTTGGATATTTTGCCGACTTACTTAAAGCTGCTGGAATAAATCATGACCATACAAAGTCAGAAAATATGGAGGAATTCCATAAAGCACTTGAGACTGGAATGGTTAAAAAGAGCCGGTGGTATAAGATGCATATTTCAGAAGAGCGTCATCATCTGATAGCGAAGGCTCCGGACGATGTTAACCTTATTGATGTGTTTGAGCATCTTGTCGATTGTGTGATGGCGGGTACAGCTAGGTCTGGAGAGATATTTGACATTGATTTGTCGAATGAGCTCTTGCAGAAGGCACATAAGAATACGGTCGAGATGTTGAAGAAGCAGATTAAGGTGGAGGGATAATATGGACATCTTATATTTATGTGATCGTAAAGCATGCGAACAATGTAATCCGGAATGCCAACATACAAAAGATATTTATCATGCTATAAATTTCGAAAAATATGAGGGCGGTGGTTATTGGGAAAAAGAGGCAAAACCATTACTTGTTCTCAAGACGGATCGTCTTCTTAAAAAGGACATTGTTGATCTAATTCGAAATGATATTAAGAGACAAATGGAAGAAGGTTTAGTCTTGGTTGATGGCTCTATAACTGAGATTAAATTTAAAAATGATGTATATGGCGTTATGCTTATTTGTCAGGCGGAAAAAATAAAAGAAGAACCATAAACTCGTAATAAAAACATCTCCTTTAATGAAAGGAGAATAAAATGGATATTGAACAGTTGAAACAAATTTATAATGAAATAGGAGGAGGATTTAATATGAAAATCATATTAATATTAATCATTACAACACTAATAAGTGTTTCTCAAGGTTCTACTACCCATGTTATAACAAAAGATGGAGTTAAAGAAATCGAACTGGTTGGCAGTAAGATAATTAACGCGGAAGGCGAGATCAAGGAAATCAAAAAAGATGACGTAATTTATGTTGTCGGTGCGGATGGTAAAGTTGTAAAATATAACAAAGGAGCTGAAAAGGGTATGACAACAAAAGAGCCGGAGCTTCGTGATGAAGTTAAAAGCAAAGTTGCACCGGATATAGCAGGTACCGTAATCGCAAAATATCCTGGAACGATTGAACAAGGAAATCTTATCGATGTACGTTTGTTTGACGAGAAGATATATTACGGAACACCGGCCAAGAACTGGGAAGTTGTTAAAGAAAACGACGAATAAAGTTATATTCGCGAAAACTACAAGGACTATAATGAAGAGGTAGTTAGCTCAGTTGGTTAGAGCGCTAGTATTGACTAGATGTCATCGGTTCGAATCCGATACTAACTCTTTCTTTTTTCAATGTAACTATAAACCAAATATTAAATTGTAAAGGAGAAATTACCATGAAATTAGAAAAAATTACAACCGGTCTGTCGAAATTGACCGGAAAGAGCGGGTTGGTGCTTAAGGCGCATTCCCCTGAAATCTTATTAGGAATAGGTATTGTTGGTACTGTAGCTTCTACAGTATTAGCTTGCCGCGCAACAATGAAAGTTGAGGGCGTCCTCGACAACCACAAAGAAAAGGTTGACAAGATAAATTTCGCTTGGCAGAAGGTTCAGGACGGAGAAATTCCTTTGGAAGAGTATTCTGAAAAAGACAAACAGAAGGATCTTGTTGTGACATATTCCCAGACGGCTGTAGATTTCATCAAACTGTATGGTCCGGCTATAACACTCGGCGTAGCTTCACTCGCATGTATCGTGGCTGGTCATGGAATTATGAAAAAGAGGAATCTTGCTCTTATGGCTGCATATAAAGCTGTTGAAGAAGGATTTATGGCTTATCGTAAGAGAGTCATTGAGGAGCATGGAGAAGAAGCTGACTACATGTACAAAAATGGTCTGCGCAAGCAGGAAATAACCGAAATGGCTTACACGGATGCAGAAGGCGTCAAGCATAAAGCTCAGAAGAAGCAGGTACTTGTTGAGGATCCAAACGGCTTAAGCGTATACGCACGGTTCTTTGACGAAAGCTGTGAACAGTGGTCAAAGAATCCGGAATACAATCTGATGTTCCTGCGTAGTCAGCAGAATTACTATAATGATATGCTCAAAGCCCGTGGTCATGTTTTCTTAAATGAAGTATATGATGCGCTTGGTATTCCGAGAACACAGGCTGGTGCCGTTGTTGGTTGGGTACTTGGTGAAAGTGGAGATAACTGCATCGACTTCGGTATATTTGATGGAGACAGACCGAGAGCCAGAGACTTCGTCAATGGTTATGAACGTTCAATTCTCCTTGACTTCAATGTTGACGGGGTAATCTATGACCTTTTTACGAAAAAGAAGGACTAAATGCTGTAGGATGCGGCATATTCTACAGAGACATTCTCGACTATCCTCATTTATATTTGTATGACCATGGTATCACACATGATGAGGATGAAGGATGTTATTTAGACCTTTATTCTACGTTATCAAGAGTTGGGGGTGAGTACTTTGGAAGATGATCAACTTCTCTACCAGATTGGCTGGGATGGTATCTTGCAATTCTTCTATGATTCCGAAGAGAACACATTTTATGATCAATGCGGAATTAGGGTTGCAAACATCTTCGAAGTGCTAACCCCCAATGATATTTTCTTGTTTAAACAAGATCCTGGTTATAATGTCTTCCGTCATAGAGACGATTCTCGCATTATGTGTGAGATATTAACAGACTATAAGTAAGGAGGTGATTGATAATGTATATTTCGGATAATATGGCTTTGTACTATCTTAAAGATGATAACGTATTTATGGATGGGGAGGGCGAGATTGTTTTTGAGATTTTTGAAGTGATTAGTCCTAACGACTTATATTTGTTCAAACGCAACAAAGAGTATGCAATAGTCAATCACCATACTTTACCTGGAAAATTCGTTGAATTATATTGGCCTGATGACGAGGAAGAAGAATACTTCTTTGATGCCGGAGATGATTACGAAAGGATTGCTCGCTATGAAAAAGCAAGATTGTCCGGGTGTTTTGTCTATTGATCCAGCAGACGGATGCGATTCGATATGTTTATACTACAATAAAGAAGATAACGTGTTTGTTGATGAAGATGGAGACTTTATTGATAATGTTTTCGAAATGATTACTCCTAATGATTTACGATTGTTTCGTGAATATAAAGGATACATGGTTGTAAGGCATCGAACGTTTCATGAAGTTATTTGTGAATTGCATTATCCGAGCATCGAGGATGAAAACTATTACTTCAGAGATGTTTGTCGTGATTATACTTAAGGAGGTATTAGCCATGGTTAAAAACATATCAAGAGATGATAGCTGCGTTTGTTGTGGCGAGTACGTTCCTGAGGGTCGTCAGGTATGTCGCTCTTGTGAAGAAGGGAGGACAAATGTTATGAAAAAACAGGGTTGTTTTGGTATTCTATTTGATTTTATTATGACCATTCTCACCGGTGGTTTTTGGTTAATCTGGGTACTCATAAGATATTTGAGGACGCATTAAAAAATGAAAGGAGAATTTCACTATGAAACTTAATTTGTTTGGTCTTATAGTTGTGGATTTAGATTGGAAAGCTGTAGCTGCTGTATCTCTTGGCGTAACAGCTATAACGGTCTTAAAAATTAAACTTAAATAATTGGAAGGGGATTGACATGTTAAAAGCAGAATCTATATTTAATCTCTTTTCTGAATTGAAACCAGGACAGTATATAACTTGGCCGGTATACGATGGAACTGATATATTAGAAGCAAAAAGTATGGAAGAGTACGTAAATACATTCTTTAAAACTGGAACATTAATGCCCATTCCGGTTCTTAATTTGGGGTTGGATATTTATTCAGTTCAGGCCGAGTATGATGACGGACATGCTACTCACAAAGTAGTAATTGAAGGGTTTATAACAAAACCCAGAAAAAAGTGAGGTTATCATGAATATTAAAGATTTAATCTCAAAAGTTGACATGAGAGATTTGTGTTGCGATAATGACGTGGTATTGGAGTTTTATTTCAAGGGCGTTATTCCTGTTTGGGCAATGCCACCTCATGTTATGTTTGAAAATTCAATGATGAAAGCTGTATGTAAGAAGTTACCTATGTTTGGCCTTCTATATGATATGATGCCTAGATATTGGTAAACTATTATCTTGAAAGGGGATAAACACCATGGAACAAAACAAAATCCCTGTAACTATAAACTGTAATCAGAATGAAGTTGTTGGTGCGATGATTATATTCACTGAGGACTTCGAGAAGACTCTAGTTAATAGTTTTAAAAACCACATACCACTTAGACTTGGTGGTATTATTAATTTAAATAATGACAAAATAATTTCTTTATCCATTGGTTTGGATATGAATAATGAGGTAGAAAGGAGACAACCATAATGTATTACAAATCAGTACTTATTAAACTCGCGATATTTGCAATAGGAGCCGCAACTGGTTTCTTTGCAGCGAAGAAGATATATGAGGAGTATTATGCTGCTATTGCTCAGGAGGAAATCGATAGCGTGAAAGAAGCTTTTGAGCATAGGCAAGATATTCGACTCAGAACGCCTTATTCTGAAGACAACGGTATGTCTGATGAGGAATATGAAGAAAAAAACATAACAGGAGAAGAATGTTCTGCTTCTGTTAATGAGCGTACAAACCGTAATGCTCTCACTCGTTCGTCGCTGGATGGTAACCTAAACGAGCAAGCAAAGAGAAACTATAATCTGGTTGGCGCCAAGCACGAAGAGCCTGATGAGAATGAGGTAGTAGAGGAAGGGCCTTTGACGGACGCTGCTGGCAAAACTGAACAGGAAATGGACTTGACTCAGGTTGATAGAACATTGCCGTATATTATTGATGACAGAGAGTTTACGGAGGAATTTGACCATCATGATAAGATATCCTTATACTATTACAGAGTAGACGATGTCTTGTGTGATGAGCATGAGGAAGTAATTGAGGATGTTGAAGATAAAGTTGGTTATGATGCCCTCGCACAGCTGGATACACAGACCACTGTATGGGTGCGTAATGAGCCTCTCTGCATTGATTACGAGATCATATCTATCAACAAGTCGTTTGCAGAAGCAGTACACGGGGTAGGTATTGCTGAAAAGAATCTTAGTCCCCGTGAAAGGTATTTAAGGAATCAGAGACGGAGGGAGAATAATGAAGAATAGATATTTTTCCTTCCTTTGTAATATTGTCGATGCGGACGGTTCTGGCGAGTATGATAAATTAGTCGGCGAATTACATGGGATAGAATTCTATTCGTTGATTCCGAACGACGATAACAGAGGAGAAGATGGTAAACAACTAAGGCAGAAATTTGTAGATGAGGAGGGGCAACATGCCCTTTCTCAATGCGAAATTGGTGAATGTACAGTTCTCGAAATGCTAATTGGGCTATCTTATAGACTTGAATTTGAAACTATGAGCAGTCGTTGGGAAAAAACGCCGGAGGAATGGTTTTGGATATTATTAGATAATCTGGGTCTCGGTTGGTGTGACAATGAAAGATTCAATCAACTGAGAAATACGGATGAAATACACCAAAAAGTTGGAGTTTTCTTAGATAGGCATTATAAAAGTGATGGAAATGGTGGTCTATTTCCGCTAAAAAACCCACGAAAAGACCAAAGAAGAGTCGAAATTTGGTATCAAATGAGTGCTTATATTTTAGAAAATTATCCGATTTAGGGCCTTTTGTTACACTTTACTGTAACAACTGTTACACTTTTGTTACACTTTTAAAAATCCGAAAAGCCTTGATATGACTGGGTTTGAGGTGGTTTTGTTACACTTGTTACACTTTTTTCTTTAAGACTTTATAAAAAAATAATAAAATATAAAAAGTTTTAAAAGTGGAGTGTAACATGTAACAAGTGTAACAGATCAAAATGTATTTTGAGAGGAGGGCGCCCGTGGATTTCTATCAAATTTCTACAGAACTAACTAAAAATGGTATGAAAATATATCCCGACTTCAAAGCTTGTCGTTCGAAAGACTTGATGATTCGCGGGAGATCATTCTATGCAATATGGGACGATGATAAACAGATGTGGTCGACCGACGAATATGATGTTCAAAGATTAGTTGACCAAGAGCTTGAAGAATATAGAAAAGAAATACAAAATAAATTTCCAGATAGGATAATCGACGTCAAACGAATGTTAAATTTTTCTTCTAATATGTGGAAAAACTATAGAGCGTTCGTTAAAGAAATGTCTGATAATTCACGTCAATTGGATAACCATCTTACTTTTTCAAACAGTGATGTTAAAAAAACAGACTATGTCAGTAGAAGATTACCTTATCCTCTTGAAGAAGGGTCTATTGCTGCTTATAATGAACTTATGAGTATTCTCTATGAGCCTGATGAAAGAGCGAAACTTGAATGGGCGATTGGAGCCATTGTTGCTGGAGATGCAAAAAATATTCAAAAATTTATTGTATTATATGGTGAGGCTGGCTCTGGTAAATCCACATTTCTTAATATTGTGCAAAAATTATTTGAAGGATATTATACCACGTTCGAAGCGAAGGCCTTAACAAGCACGAGTAATTCTTTTGCGACGGAAGTCTTTCGTTCTAATCCTTTAATAGCCATCCAACATGATGGAGACCTTTCTAAAATTGAGGATAATACAAAGTTGAACTCAATAATATCCCATGAGGAGATGACGATGAATGAGAAGTATAAAGCGTCGTATATGGCGCGTTCAAACGCATTTCTTTTTATGGGAACAAATCGCCCAGTTAAGATAACAGATGCTAAGTCCGGAATTATTAGGAGACTAATTGACGTAAGACCAAGTGGTAATAAAATACCTAGCAAAAGATATCACACATTAATGAGTCAGATAGAGTTTGAGTTAGGAGCCATAGCATGGCATTGCTTACAACTTTATCATGAGATGGGTAAGAATTACTATGCGAGTTACCGTCCGTTAGAGATGATATTTCAGACCGATGTATTCTTTAACTTCATTGAGGCGCAGTATCATATTTTTAAAGAGCAAGATGGAGTTAGCCTTTCACAAGCATATGAAATGTATAAGACATATTGTGACGAAGCCCTAGTTGACTTCAAATTACCTCGTCATAAATTTAGGGAGGAGATGAAATCATATTTTAAGACGTTCTATGACGTAACTCGAATTGATGGTAAGCAAGTTCGTAGTTATTATGGTGGATTTCTTTCTGATAAGTTTAGCATAATTGAAAATAAAAAAGAGGAAGCACCATATTCCCTCGTGTTAGACGATTCTGTTTCTATTCTTGATGAGATGTTAGCAGATTGTCCTGCACAATATACTAATGATGAAGAAACACCAGAGAAGAAATGGGATGAAGTAACAACAAAGCTATCAGATATTAATACACATGAGCTCCATTATGTTAAAACCCCATTAAATCATATTGTTATTGACTTCGACTTAAAGGATGAAGCCGGTAACAAATCAATGGAAAAGAACCTTGAAGAAGCAAGTAAATGGCCTACCACTTATGCCGAATTTAGCAAGAGCGGAGCAGGTATTCATCTTCATTATATTTATGATGGGGACGTTCAGAAGCTTAGTCGCGTTTATGCCGACGGTATTGAAGTTAAGGTATTTACAGGAAAAGCCTCACTAAGAAGAAAACTATCTAAATGCAACAACTCACCAGTTGCTACAATTAACAGTGGCCTTCCCTTGAAAGGAGAAAAAATGATTAATTTTGATGTGGTTCAAAGTGAAAAAGGGTTAAGAGCCCTAATTACTAGAAATCTTAACAAAGAGATTCATCCTGGAACGAAACCTAGCATTGACTTTATCCATAAAATATTAGAAGATGCGTATAAGTCTGGGATGAGTTATGATGTAACAGATTTGCGCCCGAAGATTTTAGCTTTTGCAAATAATTCGTCACATCAAGCAGATTACTGTATTAAATTGGTTCAAAAGATGAAGTTTGCATCAGAAGAACCAAGCGATGTTCCTGGGGAGTATCAAAGTGATGATCTTATATTCTATGATGTCGAAGTATTTCCAAATTTATTTATAATTGTTTGGAAAAGAGAAGGCGGCATTAAAGTTAAGATGATTAACCCGGCACCAAAAGATGTTGAAGAATTGATGAAATTTAAACTTGTTGGTTTTAATTGCCGTAGGTATGATAATCATATCTTATATGCTCGTTATGTAGGATATGATAACAAACAACTCTTTGATCTAAGCCAAAAAATTATAGGTGAAAGCAGAAATTGTCTATTTGGAGAAGCTTATAATATATCCTATACAGATGTTTATGATTTCTCTTCGAAGAAGCAAAGTCTTAAGAAGTTTGAGATTGAGCTCGGAATTCACCATCAAGAACTTGGTCTTCCCTGGGAACAACCAGTTCCAGAAGAATTATGGGATAAAGTTGCGGACTATTGCGGAAATGATGTTGATGCAACAGAGGCGGTATTCCATGATAGAAAGCAAGACTTTATAGCAAGACTCATATTAGCAGATTTAAGTGGTCTCACTCCAAATGACACAACGCAGATGCACACAGCCAAGATTATCTTTGGAAACGACAAGAGGCCACAAGATAAGTTTATTTATACTGATTTGTCGAAAGAGTTTCCTGGATATGCATTTGAGAACGGAAAGAGTACTTATTGGGGCGAAGAGACAGGAGAAGGTGGATATGTTTATGCTGAACCCGGTATGTATTCTAATGTGGCTGTTCTTGACGTCGCATCAATGCACCCAACAAGTGCGATTGAGATGAACATATTTGGCCCATATACTAAGAATTACAAGGAACTTCTTGATGCTCGTATTGCTATTAAACATAAAGATTATGATAGAGCTAGAGGAATGCTTGGTGGAATACTATCTAATTATTTAACAAGTGATGGTGATTCGGGAGCATTATCTTATGCCTTGAAGATTGTTATCAATATTGTTTATGGCTTGACATCGGCGAAGTTTGAGAACAAATTCAAAGATCCACGTAATAAAGATAACATTGTTGCAAAGCGTGGGGCATTGTTTATGATTTCATTGAAACACGCCGTCGAAGAACAAGGATTTAGTGTTATTCATATTAAAACAGACTCGATTAAAATACCAAATGCAACAAATGAAATTATAGGTTTTGTTATGGAGTTTGGTAAACAGTATGGATATACATTTGAACATGAATCCACATATGATAGAATGTGTCTTGTAAACGATGCTGTATATATTGCCCGATATTCAACATCAGAGAAATGTGAAGAACTTTATGGATATGTTCCAAGTGAGGTTAAGAAACATCCTGGTGAGTGGACAGCAACCGGAGCACAGTTTGCTCAACCATATGTATTTAAGTCTTTGTTCTCTCATGAAACAATAACGTTTGAAGACATGTTCGAGACGAAGACAGTTACCGTTGGAGCATTATATTTAGATATGAATGAATCGCTTTCAGAAGACGAACATGATTATCATTTTGTTGGAAAGGCAGGGGCATTCTGTCCCGTTCGTTCTGGTTGTAGTGGTGGAATGTTACTTCGGGTAAGTGATGATAAGTATTATGCGGCAACTGGTAGTAAAGGTTATCGTTGGCTTGAAGCGGAAATGATTAAGGCATTAGGAAGACAAAATGATATAGACCGCGATTATTACAACGCTTTAGTTGACGCTGCAGTAGACAGCATTTCAAAATTTGGAGATGTGGAATGGTTTATGTCTAACTCTGAAAAACCAAAACCACAAAGGGATGTTCCTCCATGGCAAATGGAGTGTGGTAAGGATGATTGTTATAATTGTCCTAATTGGATAACAAATACCGGGACCGAAAATAAATGCAAATTGGGCTATGAAGCTCAACCATTTTGAAAGGAGAAAAGATTATGATAAAAAGTAATATTGCAATTGAAAACGCCAGAATAGGTTTTCGTAATTTTAGCGGGAAAGCAGGTAAGTTCAATCCAGAAGGGAGACGTAACTTCTGCGTCTTCCTCGAAGAGGACTTAGCAAAAACTTTAGAGATGGATGGATGGAATGTTCGTTGGCTTCAACCACGTGATGAGAACGAAGCGCCACAAGGATATTTGCAGGTAGCGGTCAGTTATGATAATATTCCTCCAAAAATTATCATGATCTCAAGTAAAGGTAAGACAGTCATGGATGACGAGTCTATTGGTATTATGGATTGGGCAGAAATTGCAGAAATCGATCTTATTATCCGTCCGTATAATTGGACACTTCATGAAGGAACAAAGAATCAAAAGAGTGGAGTAAAGGCCTATGTAAAATCGATGTATGTTACCATTGCTGAAGATGAGTTTGAAAAGAAATATTATGATGTTCCTGATAGTGCTTCTGATGCAATTGGTGGTTGTGGTAATTGTGAAGCTTGTGATGGAAGCTGTAAAGAACATCATCACGAGTAAAACAAAAAGCTGTGCTATCGGCTTAACGGGCAATTCTCTTTTGAAAGGAGGCGACATAATTCACCAATGGCTATAAATTTATATGAACATCAACGTGATGCAGTTGAAAAACTTAAGAATGGGAATATTTTGGTTGGAGGAGTCGGCTCTGGAAAATCTATAACGGCTCTTGCTTATTACTATATAAAAGAATGTGAAGGTAAGATCAAAACAAATGGCGAGAGCGGATATTCTCCAATGAAAAAACCAAAAGATTTATACATTATAACAACTGCTCGAAAAAGGGATACTCTTGAATGGGAAAAAGAATGTGCTCCGTTTTTACTATTTACAAAAAAAGAGAAAAGTATAAATGGTGTCAGCGTAGTTATCGATTCGTGGAACAATATTAGTAAGTATGCTAATGTTAAAAATGCTTTCTTCATATTTGACGAGCAAAGAGTTATAGGTAATGGTACTTGGGTTAAATCATTTCTCAAGATTACAAAAAATAATGGATGGATTTTATTAAGTGCAACACCTGGAGACACTTGGATGGATTATATTCCAGTATTCATAGCAAATGGATGGTATAAAAATAGAACAGAATTCATTCGTCGACATGTCGTTTATAGTAACTTTACAAAGTATCCAAAAATAGATCATTTCATCGAAGTTACAAGACTGGCTAAACTTCGTGAAGCGGTTATCGTTAATATGCATTATAAAAAGCGTACCACAGCTTACGACAAATCAATTCAAGTAGGATTTGATAGAGAATTATTTAATACAGTCATGATTAAACGCTGGAATGTTTATGAACAACGCCCAATCAAAGATGTTAGTGAACTCTGTTATCTTATGAGAAAAGTTGTTAATAGTGACCAGAGAAGAGTAGACACCGTAAGTCAACTTCTCGAGAAACATCCGAAAGTAATAGTTTTCTACAATTTTAATTATGAAAGAGATCTACTTCTTCAACTCGGAGAAAAATTAAAGATTCCGACTGCACAATGGAATGGACATAAACATGAACCAATACCAAATACTGAAAACTGGTTATATATTGTTCAGTATACAGCAGGAGCAGAAGGATGGAATTGTATCGAAACAGATACCATCATATTCTACTCTCAAAATTACTCATACAAAGCAACTATTCAAGCCGCTGGTCGAATTGATAGATTGAACACGCCATTCACTAATCTCTATTATTACTATTTGCGTTCAAATTCTATTATTGATCTAGCTATTCAAAAAGCTTTTAATAATAAACGGGATTTCAATGAACATAGATTTATGGCTGCTTAATTTTTTATCGCGTCAAAAACATAGCCTCTAATAGAAGAGGAGTAGAAAATCGCTCTTCTATTTTTTGGAAAGGAGGCCGTTCAGATGGCTAGAGAGTCTAAATTTCAATCAGAGTTAATTGAAGATCTTAAAGATCTTTTTCCTGGTTGTATGGTTCTCAAAAATGATGCGAACTATATTCAAGGAATCCCCGACCTTTTGATTTTATATCAAAATACCTGGGCGGCTTTAGAATGTAAAAGAAGTCTTTATGAACCATATCAACCAAATCAGGAATATTATCTTGAGATTATGGATGACATGTCTTTTGCTTCTATGATTTGTCCAGAAAACAGAGAGGCGGTTTTATATGAACTTCAACAATCATTCTCGGTTAGAAGGCTTGCACGCTTTTCTAAGCGCTAGTAAGTATCATTGGATTAATTATGATGAAGATAAGTTAGTTGCTACATTTACAAAATGGCAAGCTGCACAAAGAGGAACAGAACTTCATGCTCTTGCTTCCCAATGTATTAATCTTGGAGTAAAACTTCCTAAAACAAGGAATGCTTTGAATCTCTATGTTAACGATGCAATTGGTTTTAAAATGCAGACAGAACAAATCCTTTATTTTTCGGATAATTGTTTTGGTACTGCTGATACTATTTCATTTCGTAAAAATTTTCTTAGAATTCATGATTTAAAAACAGGCGAAACTCCAGCTTCAATAAAACAATTATTGGTTTATAATGCTCTGTTCTGTTTAGAGTATAATATAAAACCTGTTGAAATTGAAACGGAACTTCGTTTGTATCAATCCGATGAAGTTTTGGTACATATTCCTGAACCTGAAGAAGTTTACAACATTATGGATAAAATTGTAGCATTCGATAAAAGGATTGATCAATTAAAAATAATAGGAGGGTAACTTTATGAGTGATGATTTAAAACATATTGGAATGCCAAGGCGCTCAGGAAGATACCCCTGGGGGTCAGGCGAAGATCCTTATCAAAGGGCCGTTAGCTTTCGCTCCCATATTCAAGAACTTCGTGATAAAGGCTTAAGTGATGTAGAAATTGCTCGTGGC
>Ga0172375_10000671_pt1 | contig 55085 bp, 42 predicted proteins | sample LakKiv1m_FD_114537 | JGI IMG/M metagenome (GOLD analysis project Ga0172375, IMG submission 114537) | Freshwater microbial communities from Kabuno Bay, South-Kivu, Congo - kab_092012_11.1m | ecosystem: Environmental > Aquatic > Freshwater > Lake | place: Democratic Republic of the Congo...
AGATTTATTTATATATATATTTTATGAAAGAGGGAAATTTACTTCAGCTGATACATACTTAACATATTCTGTACTTAGGTACTTCTCTCTTGGTCTTATATTTATCTCTACTTATCAACTTACGGTTAAGATCTTTTACACTTTAAATAAATATTTTTTAGTATTAGTTATTTCGATATCTGCAATCTTAATAAAGTGCATTTTAAATTTATGGCTTGTTAAAAAAATGCAAGAAAATGGTTTGGCGATATCGACCACTATAGTCTATTTATTTCTTTTAGTGTTAGGTATTTCAATTATTTCTCTAAAGTTTAATATTATCGATATTAAACATTTTCTATTGAAACTTTTATATATTTTAGTCAATGCGTCGATGGCATATCTGCTAACAAGAATTTTATTGTCATTCAATAATAAAACTGATATTTATTTGACTGCAAGTATGCTGATATCATTTGTTTTCATTTATATATTAAATTCTTACATTACAAAAAATCACGAGTTGGAATTAATTATTTCTTCAATTAAAAATTTATTCAATGCTAAAAAAGTATAAAGGAGAAATATCTTTGAAAAAATCCAAAGACTCTTTTATGTTAAACCTCAGCTGAAAAATATTTATCGTTACTAAGAATGTTTGCTCTAAATTTAAATACTCTTAAGTGGGTTTTGATTGCTCTGATATTAGCTGGGGTTATTTCTGTTATCCCTTCAACAATATTAATTATTTTTACTACAATTATTATATTCTTAATGCTTCTAAAAAGTTATCAAGCGTTGATTTTACCTCTTATTATTTTAGCATATCTGACAATTACAAGTGATTATCTTAAAGATTTTAGAACTATAGTAAATCTGTTCAGCACAATAATACTCCTTTATATATTCCTTAAAAAATATGGGCTAAAATATTTAGACTATCCGAAAGTACCCAGAGGAGTAATTATTTTTTGCCTTATTCTATTTTTTACTTTGTTTGTGTCAACGATATTTTCAAGCTTTCCATTAACGAGCTTTGCTGCAACATTCAGAATGTTTTTGTTCATGTTAATCAGTTATATGTTTTATGCCCTGATAAAAAATAAAAACGATATATTTTTGTATTTGTATTCAATTATTTGTGTGATGATAATTATTGGTTTGCCGATGATAATTGACGCATACAATTTAGGATTACAAAGATATTTTATTCGTGGTATTTTAGGTAATAATCTTGATTTGGTGAGTAGTTTGGGATATACTGGGGTCACTGTTTTCTTTATCTCTTTTTCAATCCTAATTGCTTTATTTTTTATAGATACCAATAAGTTTGCTTTTAGCAAAATAGTTCTTACTGTATTACTTATCCTTAACTTTTTTGTTTTAATACTGGCAAATTCACGAGGTGGAATGCTGGCAGCATTCATCAGTGCATCATTTATTTTATTTATTTTGAACAAAAAACTATTTACCAAACTAACATTATCTTTTATTCTGATTGCGATAGTTCTTTTAATTTTACTGCCTGAAGTATCAAATATTATTAATCTCTACTTGCGTTGGGATACTTTAGAGGATAGAGAAAAATACTGGCAAATAGGAATTTCGATGATCAAGGATCATAAAATATTTGGTGTCGGATCAGATGTATTCGATAAATATTTTACAAGTTATGCGTCATACTCTCATCTCCAATCGTTCAAAATCACTTCAAATGTTTTCGGGAAACCCCATCCTCATAATTTTTTCATTTTCTTCACAGCAGAAAATGGGATACTCGGGTTTATATCTGCCATATCATTCTTCATGTTATTTTTCGGTTTAGCAATAAAAACATTGAAAAAATCAAAATACATTGATAAAGATTTTTATGTCTTATCAACTGTTATTACTGGGGTTGGAATTGGCATATTTTTTAGGTCATTTTTCGAAATTTCTGGTGTGTTAACATATGGATACATTACCAGAGATTTACCTTTTTGGATTTTGATGGTAATTTTGATTCATATTTACTTTAAAATTTTAGACGAGGAAAGAATTCTGAACTCTCAAATTCTTTCAGGTGATCGTTGAATTCCATTTTATGAAAAACAATTTATTTATAAGTAGAAGAAAATTGATATGTAGCATTATTCGAAATAACTATGATTAACGAAATTATCTTTAAAAAATCCTTAAAAGATCATTTAGTTTATTTAATACATAAGATTTTTGGTTATCTTTTATGTATAAATAGAAAAATAAGGAAATCGAATAAAATCAGTAAGGATAGTATTGTAATATTTTCTTTGCACAAATTAGGAGATGCCGTTTTTACCATTCCAGCTATAACCCAAATCCAAAAATATTACAAGAGCAAAATCACAATTGTTTGTTTTAAGGAATTACTCCCTATTTATCAAATAATCTTTAAAAATATTGAATTTTGTACTGTAGAGCACTCTGACTTCTACATTAGGGGGAGAATTGTTCGAAGAAGTGCGAGAACCAAGCTAGCTAGATTAAATCCAAAGATAATCGTTGATTTAACAGGTGCAATTACTTCAGCGTCATTTCTAATTACTTCACGTGCTACTAAAATCATAGGGATGAATAAAGAATATTTTAGAGAATTGTATGACTCTTTTACCTCTATTTCCTATAAATCGCATTTAAGGGATATTTATTTAAATGTTTCTAATTTATTAGTAAATAGTGAAACTAGCCATTATAATCATAATATTATATCTACACCCAAAGGTATTGAAGGTATTTTAATACATCCTTTAGCAGGATGGAAGGCAAAAGAATGGAATCTTAATAAATTTATAAAGTTGGCACAAGAATTATCAGAAATTTATCATGTCAGTTTATTATTGCCACCTAATTCTTTAAGACAAGACATTGAGGAAGAAATTAAAAATTATCAGATTAATATTATCTATACTAAATCTGTTGAAGAATTAATCACCGCGCTTAAGAATTGTTCCTTACTAATCGGAAATGACAGCGGACCAATTCATATAGCAAGTATTCTAGGGAAAGCCACTTTTACAATTTATGGCCCAACAAATCCTCAATTTTCATTACCGAATAGTTCAAACCATGGTTATTATCAAAAAAAGATAAAATGCTCTCCCATAGCAACCGAAAATTTGTGTTTTACTGACGGGGGTAGATATGGTTGCCCAGCATTTGATTGTATGAATCAACTATCTGTGGAAGAGGTTTATGCAAGTATTAGATCGTTCATTAAAGATTTGGAAAGTAAATCAATTGCTTAGAAAATTTTTATATTTTTTTAGGATTCTGTGACAATAGAAATTATCAATTGTTAAGAACTTATGAATAAGAAAATTCTATTTCTCGCCGATGCTAATTCGCCCCATACAATTCGTTGGGTTAAAGCACTTTTGGATTCTGGTTACATAGTTGGAGTATTTTGTTTTTATAAAATAGATATATCTCTCTATTCTGATTTTGATAACATTAAACTTTACTGCTTAAATATTTCAAAAGAAATGCAATCCACTTCTGAAGATAATTTTTCAAAACTCATATATCTCAAAGCGGTGCGAGAAGTAAAAAGAATACTGAATGTTTTTAAACCAGATCTTGTACATGCTCATTATGCATCAAGTTATGGACTAATAGGGGCGTTATCCGGATTTCATCCATATATTATATCAATGTGGGGAAGTGATGTATACGGATTCCCAAACTATTCCTTTATACACAAGAGAATTTTAAAGTTTAATCTTTCTAAAGCTGATAAGCTGCTGTCCACAAGTTATAAAATGAAAACTGAAGCAGAAAAGTACACTAAAAAGGAAATTTTGGTTACTCCATTTGGTATAGATATTAATATATTTAGACCTAGTGAGGTAAATTCTATTTTTAAGAGCGATGAAATCGTAATTGGTACTATCAAAACTTTAGAAAGTATATATGGAATTGAATATTTAATTAGAGCTTTTAAAATAGTTAAGACAAAATTACCTGATAGAAAAATTAAATTACTTTTAGTGGGTGAGGGAACGCAAAGGAAAAACTTAGAAGCTCTGGCTATCGAATTAAATTTATTTAGTGATATTGTATTTTCGGGCTATGTTTGTCACGATGAAGTGGAGAAGTATCACAATATGCTGGATATTTATATCGCTGTTTCGCTGCAGGAAAGCTTTGGAGTCGCTGTATTAGAAGCGAGTGCTTGTAGTAAACCCGTTATTGTTTCAAATGTTGGCGGATTACCTGAGGTTGTTGATGATGGTAAAACTGGAATAATTGTAGAAAAAGAAAATCCATATCAACTTGCGGAGGCATTATTGAAACTTATAACTAATTCAGATCTTAGAATTGAAATGGGCATCAATGGTAGAAAAAAAGTTTTAACCGAATATAATTGGATAAGATCTGTGGAATTGATGCTATCAGTTTATAATGAGTTGCTGGATAGTTCTAATTAAAATTAGCTTTCTTTGCTTATTTTGTTTTAGTGGATAAATAGAGGTTACATATTTTGCTCGTATTTTATTAGTATAAAGCAGAATTTTATATGGTAATTTGAACTCATAAATTTTATGAATGAAATAGTTTGATCAATCCAAGGAAATCTATATTAAATTCAAATATGTATCTTAAATTATATTTTAAAAACTCACAAAGCCGCTAGTGCGGCCATCAAAATAAATAAATCATTATTAATTATTTTTTGTATGGAAAACATTTCAGTAATAATACCTTGTAGAAATGAAGAAAAATATATTGAGAGATGCATTACATCTTTTATAGAGATGGATTACCCAAAGGATTCGTTAGAAATTATTTTAGTTGATGGCAGAAGCGAAGATAGAACACTTGAGATCGTAAAAAATTTTCAATTAAGATATCCAAAAATAAAAATTATCGATAATCCAAATTTATTTGCACCTCACGCTTTTAATATTGGAATTAAAAATGCAACCTCAGAATATATAATGATTGCAAGTGCCCATTCATGCTTTGAGAAAAATTATATTAGTGAAGTATTAAAAGCACTTAAAACTCTCAATTGTGCTGGTGCAGGTGGAGTCTTGAAAACTGATGTGAAAAACAAAACAAAAAAAGCTTTATCAATATGTAAAGTATTATCACATCAATTTGGGGTCGGTAATTCTAAATTTCGAGTAGGGACCAGTAAACCTATTTCTGTAGATATTGTCCCTTTTGGGATATATAAAAAGTCTATCTTTGAATCTGTTGGATATTATAATGAAAGACTTAAACGCAATCAGGATATGGAATTATCTAAAAGAATGATTGAAAAAGGGAACAAGATTTTTTTGATACCTACAGCCAAGAGCACCTATTTTGCTAGAGAAACTTACAAAGACTTGGCTTTAAATAATTTCGGTAACGGTTTTTGGATTATGCCAACAGTTTATATTACAAGAAAAATTTCCTCTTTAAGTCTAAGGCATTTTATCCCAATTATTTTTTTGTTATCAATAATACTGCCCTTAATATTTGTGCCAGTTTTACCAATGGTTGGACTAATTTCATTCTTAAGTTTTACCAGTTATACAATTTTATTATCCATTATAAGTTTTAAGATAAATGATAAAACAACATCGTTTATTAATATCTTTTTAGCATTTCTTGTTTTACATCTTTCATATGGTGTTGGTTCTTTAACTGGCATTACAAGGTTAGATTATCTACAGAAATAGATTATCGATGAACAAAATCAAATATAAAAAAGCAATAGCATCAGTTTTAAGTTGTAACGAAGAAAGAGTCTTCCTTTACTGGAAGGGAAGAGTTGCACTTTACGCAATCTTAAAATCACTCGATCTAAAAAAGGGTGATGAAGTAATAATTCCAGCTTTTACTTGCGTTGTGGTGCCGAATGCAATTATTTATGCAGGACTAAAGCCTGTCTATGTCGATATTTCTCCAGCAACGTACAATATGGATGTAAATCTTATTGAAAAAAAAATTACATCACGAACCAAAGTTATAATTTGTCAAAATACTTTTGGCTTATCATCTGATTTAGAGTCAATTATTTTGTTGGCGAAAAAGTATAACCTATTTACGATTGAAGATTGTACGCACGGCTTCGGGGGATTTTATAATGGTAAACCTAATGGATCTAATTGTGATGCAGCCTTTTTCTCCACTCAATGGAATAAACCATTTTCAACTGGTATTGGGGGGTTTTTAGTAGTAAATAATGGAACGCTTCTTGACAGGTTAAAAGATGTTGAGAAACAAAAAATTAAACCGGAGTTGATTGAAAAATTACTTCTAAATCTATTACTAGTTTTTCGAAAATATTTTGTTAACAAATACACTCAATTTTTTCTTGTTAATGTTTATAGATTTTTAAGCCGGTATAACTTGACTGTTGGGTCCAACCGTGGCGAAGAATTAAACTCTATTAATATGCCAATTGATTATTATAAGGATATTTCCCGCGTTCAGATAAATAAAGGAATAAAAAGTTTAAGGAATATTTTTCGGTTAAACGAGTTAAGAAAAAAGGATGCTTTTCAGTATACAAAATATTTAAAGTCAAAAAACAAAAATCACGTTGAAGAAAACGATTTTGCAAATCATATTTTTCTTAAGTACCCTTTATTAGTAAAAGATAGAGATCTTTTTTTTGAACTTGCCCAGAAATCTAATATAAATTTAGGAGATTGGTTTTTATCGCCATTACATCCTGTTAGGGACAAATTAAATCAATGGGGACTTATAAGAAATGAGTATCCGGTTGCTTCATCAATTGCAGAAAAAATAGTTAATCTTCCAACAGATATACCTGAACCTTCTGAAGTAATAAGATTTTTGGAAAAAAATCTAGATTTGATTGAGTAATAATATTTTCTTAATAATCGTTTAGATATTAAATAATTGTAATGAAAGATTTAATAGAGATTAGATGAGTTTCTTATGTACACAAAAATATCTTAGAAAAAGATTTATTTTATAAGTACCAATCAATTTAAAATCCATCTTTTCTATACCCTTCTGAGAATTTACATTTTCTGGTGATGTATAAATAATCAAAGGATAGTTTTTAGGTGTTAGTGAGACACTTTGTTTTAGTAATCTACCATAAATTCCCTTACCCCTATGAGAATTATGAGTCCAGTATGGGCCTAACATTATTGCCTGTTTATAAATCCAACCAAACTTTCTTCTAAATGACTGCCATTTCTGCACCCATCCATAAGAAATTATCTCCTCTCCATTTTGTATAGAAAGTAAAATAGCTTGATGAGATTTTAAGCGGTAATAAAATGGATTAATAAATGGCTGATTTAATAGATGTTTTTTTAGAATTTGAGGGATATCAGAATATTCTGAATATACTTTTATTTCGGGATCATAATAATTTACTTCTCGATCGTTACCATTATATGAATAAATCCTGTATTCACCAGACTCATATAAGAATTTTTTTAATAGGTTAAGAATTAATTGAATATAATTCATAATGGAGCTTAAAAAGTTTTACTAATATCAACTAAGTTCATAAAACCATTTAATTTAGAAAAATGATTTGGTAGAATATTCTCAAGAAATTTTAATTTCTGAATCGCTCTACCAATTCCTGAATCAAAAACTAATTTTGCTTTATTGGAAAGTTCGGTATTTAATCGACAGTAAACTCTTCTATAACCCATCTTAATAAGAAAATCATTTATAGTCGTTGAATGCAAAAGCGTACGAGGTCCATTAGTAACATATGAAATTCCTCTTTCACTTAAGTAATGTTTTGTAAGATGATAAAAAAGAGCATTGTTAGGATAGTATTTGTGAAATTCAGGGGTGGATTTTGTGCTTCCGAATAGAGCAGCATTATCAATAACTAAACAAGTTGCATAAGATACCAATTTATCCTTAACAAAAGCTCCCCACATTTCAAATCCCGCATAGTTACTTTGCTTGATAATGGTTTTTTGATATTTTTGGTATGATATGATTTTAGTTTCAGGAACATTATATGACAAAAGAGACTTGAAGAAGATTCTATAAGTCAATTCCGCAAATCGTTCAGGCTCTATTTGATTTATTGAACAATTTTCTAACCCTTTTCTAATTGCACGTCTTCCGGTTGGATTTTGAATGTTTTCAATATCATAATTCTTATTATCGCAAACCGTCCACCACCATTGAGATTGCTCAGAATTCCAATTGTCCGTCCAATATGCTAGTAAAGCACTAGTTTTAGACAATGCTTCTTTTACTTTTATTCTATTAATGTTAATTATTGAATGCGGGGGTGAAACTGGAATCAGTAATCGATTTCTCAGTTCCCAAGGTGAATTATCAATCCATATTATATTATCATAATATTTAGCCCATTCAATTGCGGTTAGTGTCATCTAAATTTCGTATAAAATCAGAATAATATTATTTCTTATTGCATTTTAAAATAGTTATGTTATTAAACATAAAAAAGAAATTCTGGTCAAATAATGCAACCTTATGAACAATAATAATCTAATATGCACAACTATATATTACAGATATGAAGTAACAATACTTATATCACTCTCAGTAGAGAATAACCAAAAAAAACCTTGTATCCTTTACACATGTATTCTATCTAATTTATTCTAAAAATTTATTTATTTTGAAAAACTAAATATATTATTATCTTTCAACTCAAAATTCGTAATTCTTAGCGATTTAGTATATGTAATTTTTACTTAGGTATTCTTATCAGTAAATTTAGAATTCAAAAGCAGTGTATTAAATTTTTTTATGAATAAAGATTACTTACTCTTTCACAAACCGTTCATCTCTGAAGAAGAAATTGATGAAATGGTGGACACTTTGCGATCTGGCTGGCTAAGCATGGGTCCCAAGACTATCAAATTTGAAGATGAGTTTAACAAATATACTGGATCAAAGCGATCTGTTGCAGTAAGTTCCTGGACTGCAGCCGGACATTTAACTCTTGAGGCTTTTGGTATAGAAAAAGGCGATGAAGTAATTGTTCCTACTATGACTTTTCCTGCTACTGCTGAAATTGTTTGTTACTTTGGAGCCAAGCCAGTTATAGTAGATGTTGATGAAGATACAATGAATATATCTTTAGAAGAAATTGAAAAAGCAATTACATCAAAAACAAAAGCAATCATACCTGTTCATTATGGCGGTCAGCCATGCGATCTTGATGAAATTCAGGCTATAGCCAATGCTCACAACTTAAAAATACTCGAAGATGCTGCTCATTCGCTGCCGGCGACCTATAAAGGTAAAAAAATTGGAACTATCTCTGATGTAACTTGTTTCAGCTTCTATGCTACTAAAACTTTATCCACTGGTGAGGGTGGAATGATTTGTACAAACGATGAAGAAATTGCAGAAAGGTGTGCAATTATGAGGCTTCATGGAATTAATAGAGACGCGTGGAAAAGATATAGCGAATCAGGGTCCTGGTATTATGAAGTTGTTGCCCCGGGATACAAATATAATTTTACAGATTTACAAGCCTCGCTGGGATTGCCTCAATTAAAAAAAGTTGATGCAATGTGGGAATGGCGTAAAAAAATTGCAGCCAGATATTTTGAGGGTTTAAAAGATTTGGATTTGATAACTTTGCCTACCGTTAAAACTGATAGAGAATCTTCCTGGCACCTTTTCCCAATACGCCTCAATTTGGATATGATTACAAAAAATCGTGCTCAGATAATTGATGAACTAAAAAATAATAATGTTGGTGTTGGAGTACATTTTATGCCGGTTCATCAGCATCTTTACTATAGTGAAACTTTTAAATTAGATGATAAAAATTATCCCGTTGCTTCAGGTGCGTTTCCGCGCCTTATGTCATTACCAATTTATCCTGGAATGACGGATAAAAGTGTTGAAAAAGTTATCAATACTCTAATTGAAATATTGAACAAACATAGAAGATAATACTGCTTACAATGGGAAAGCAGGGAAGTTTTATCAAGCGTTTTACTGATATTCTGGTTAGTTTTTTTTCACTCATAATATCTTCTCCAATATTTTTAATCTCTGCCATTTCTATCAAGTTAGATTCTAAAGGTCCAGTTTTCTTTCTGCATGAAAGAACGGGTCTGAATGCAAAACCATTTAAGATGATTAAGTTTAGAGGCATGATTGATAATGCCTTAAGCTATGGACCAGGCATCACTCAAGTAAACGATCCCAGAATTACAAAAGTCGGAAAGTTTTTGAGAAGAACCAGTATAGATGAGCTGCCCCAGCTTATAAATGTTTTAAAGGGTGAAATGAGCGTTATTGGTCCAAGACCAGAGATTACAAGTATAACATCAAAATATAACGAATATCAAAAGCGAGTTTTTCAATTTCTACCTGGAATTACAGGCATATCACAAATTAATGGAAGACAAACTCTTACACCTGAAGAAAGAACTGCTATGGAGATTGAATACTATTCAAACGAAACTTTCTTAGGGGACATTAAAATTTTCATTAAAACATTTTGGGTAATTATCAGCAACAAGGGTAACATCTAAATTTGTTTAAACAAAATATTTTCATCTTGTATATGCCTCTTTTTTTACCCTTGTTTAACTTACCCCTAAAAATTAACTTATTTTATAAAACTTAAAAGAAATTCAATCATTCGGGATATTCTATATGAAAAGCATACTGTTTTCTGCTTTAAGTGTGTTAATTTTTATACTTTCCATTTCAAACAATACCCTCTCTCAAGATTATAAAGTTTTACAATCAGACGAAGAACACATATTAATCGAGTTTAATTTTGAAGGAAATTTTAAAATTGATGATTTTATAATTCAGGGGATAAAGTTTACTAAAATAACTGATTTAAATTACCCGCTTCAAAATCCTGGTGATCCATTTCTACCAACCAGATTTTATCAAATTGGAATTCCGCAAAATTCTAACCCGATTTTAAGTATTGTTGATATAGAACGTGAAGTGATTAAAGACAAGTTTGTTATTTCAACTCCTGATTCCTCTGATCAACCTTATGAAAATTTAAAATACAATCAAAATGTTTATGGCAGCAACGCATTATTTCCTATAGAGCAAGCTGAAATTAGTTCGCAGGCTATTTTTAGATATATAAAAACAGCCTCTCTTTCAATCGCTCCTTTTCAGTTTAATCCTGTTGAAAGAACTCTTGTAATCAATAAACGAGTAGTAGTTAGGGTTGATTATAAACCTGATGAAAGTTTTAGAGAAATGCTTCTGCCAATTTCGGATAAAACAACAGAAGAACTGATTTACTCAAATATGATAAATCCATCAGAGGCGCTTACATTTCAAGGTAAAATACAATCAGTTTCAGACTCACCACAAGAAAGTTATTGGTACAATCCTAATAAAAATTATTTTAAAGTTTACTTAAATAAAAAAGGTGTCTATCGTTTAACTTACGATCAACTCATTGATGCCGGAATTGCAACCAACAGTGGAATCCAGGATGGAAACCTGGAGATATTTAATGACGGTATTTCTCTTCCGATCGATATTGTTGATACGCAACAGGACGGCATATTTAATTCGGGAGATTATGTCCAATTCATTGGTAAACCCGCAACTCCTCATGATCAATTTACCAGGATGAATATTTATAACTTAACAAATGTGTACTGGTTTTCATATCAGGCTGATTCAATAAATTCTTATAAAAATATTAATGGATACTCCTCAAGTAATCTTACACCGTTAATAACTAATACAGTAGAAACATTATCCTGGGAACAAGATAACGAGTATCATAAACTCGGTTATGCCACAAATGATCAGCGGGATTATTGGTACTGGGGGTCTGCAGAGGCAAGAAATAGAACTCCATTTAGAGATTTTGTTTATTGGATTACTGATAATTTCCCTGCTAACAGAGTGTTGAATAAACCTGATGCATCAATACGTGTTGGAATGCACGGATTATCTAATATTTCTTGTGCAACTGGAAATGGACACGATGTAACTGTAAAGTTTAATACAAAAGTATTAGGTAATTTAAGATGGAATGGACAGAACTCAGCAATTTTTGAAAAAAATTTTTTTATTTCCTCAACCACTTTAGGAGGTGGCGATACTGCACAAATTTTTCCGAATCAGCAAAAATTTGAAATTAATTTGTACGGCGATATATGTCCAAATGCTAGTACCGACTATGTATTGATAAATTATATTGAATTTGATTATTGGCGTTTGAATAGGACCTATCCGAACTATTTCTTCTTCAAAAGTCCGCCGAATAATTTTCAAGAAAACCGTTACTATCTTTCAGGTTGGCTGCGCAACAATATGAAAGTTTACATTCCGAGCAGAGGTGAGTTGATAAAGAATCCTTACATACCTAATGATGTTGATAAGAGTGTTTATTTTATTGATACTATTTCTGTTCAGACAGATTACTATTGTGTCGCTGATGATTATTTTTCATCGCCTGATTCTATAGTACAAAATATTTCATCTGACCTGAGAAATTTGGGTAACGGTGCGGATTATATAATTATTACTCACAAGGATTTCATTCCGGCAGCGCAAAGATTAGCTGACTATCGCAGTTCAAATTTGCAAGGTGTTGCAACTCCACGAATAAAAGTTGTTGATGTTGATCAGATATATAACGAGTTTTCATATGGTTTGATGAATCCGTTGGCACTGAATAGTTTTGCAAAGTATGCATATGAAAATTGGCAGTCACCAGCACCGCAATATATTGCTCTGATGGGTGATATGAGTTATGACTACAGAAAAATATTCCCTACCAGCAGGCCAAACTTTATTCCATCACCATCGTATCATGCAACTATTTATGGGCAAGCACCAAGTGACAATGCCATCGTAACTGTATCAGGAAACGATATTATACCGGATATTGCACTCGGCAGAATATCTTGCGAAACCATGGAAGAGGCAGATGTTCTTGTTGATAAAATTATTAATTATCCCGCCGATGCAAATAAAGACTGGAAGCAAAATGTTTTACTAGTTTCCTCAGGTCTTTCTGCTGAGGATGAGAACCAGTTTAAATTTAACGATAGAAATATTTTGTTGGAAAATTCATATTTGAAACCCAATGGAATAAAAGCTACTAAGATTTTTAGGTATCCTAATAAACCCGAATATATTCAGTTTCAGGGGGAAGGTCCGGACATTAGACGTGAAGTTAACAATGGGGCTGTGATAGTAAACTATTATGGACATGGAGGCGGCTTACAATGGGATTTGGTTTTTACTAATGACGATATTTATGAACTCAACAACGGAGATAAATTACCACTTGTAATTAGTGTAACATGCTACACCGCACATTTTGATAATCAGGAAATTTTTGGTGAAATTTTCAACTCTATACCAGGTAAAGGCAGCATCGCATTCTGGGGAAGCTCCGGTGTTACATTCTGGCCAACAACTGCAAATATTAATCAGGATTTATTTGCATCTATTTTTAATAATAAAAACTATGTGATTGGTAAAGCTATAAATATTGCAAAATCAAACCAGAATTATGGAACGATGACTGCATTATTAACTTTATTAGGTGACCCTGCAATTGAATTGGCAATACCGAAGAAACCTGATTTTGTAATCAAGTCTACTAATCTTTCAATAAATCCAATTAATCCTTTAGTTAATGACACGGTTTCGGTTAAATTAGCTATAAATAATTTAGGACTTTCATTTCCTAATGACACCGTATCTCTTAATTTATATGAACGAATTATATCTGATACAACGCTAATTGATTCAGTAGTGTTACTAAATTTTGGGGAAAGCGATACAACATATTTCACATGGGTACCTCAGAAATCTGGATTGATAACTTTGATAGCTACGATAAATGATGACCAGGGTGTGCCTGAAGATGATTTTTCAGATAACACAGCCTCAAATTCTTTTTCAATATTTGATTTTGGCGAACCAAGTATTATCAAACCTGCAGATGGAAATTTTACAGATTTAGGGGACATAGAGTTTCTTATTTCAGATATAGGATTTTATTTTGACAGAAATTTTAACTATCTAATCCAAATAAATAATGTCCCTCAATTTGATGGCGTTCAATTAGTTGCTCAATCACCAGTGCTAACAGCGACTGATGCTGTTGTTAGATGGAACCCAGGTACGATAACTCCGGGAGAATATTTTTGGCGAGCTATAGTGTATGATGATGTAGATACTAATTCAAGTGGTATCAGAATATTTACAATCTCCGATAAAAATGGTTCCGGTTATCTAGCTCAAAAGCAGGAATTAAATATATTCAATACTTCAAATATTAATTATTCCGATGAATACGGTAGTTTGGTTTTAAATACCAGAGTAAATCCGCCATATCCAAGTCCAAAATTTTTATTAGACTCAATTTATTATTCACTTCCAGTAGATCAAACTAAACCATCAACATTTACAACTGATGGTACTTATTTTTATTTTGGAAACCTCCCTGATTTTAATAACGGAAATAAATCTAAAATATATAAAATTGGAACGGGGCTTAATGGAACAACAGCCGGCACTAATTATGGTCCTATTCCAAATTTAGAAATTTATATCTACAGTCATTTAATGATGCACAATGGTTTTCTTTATTCTTGTACCGGTGCAACTGACAATTTATTAAAGATAGATCCGAGCACAGGAGATACAAGCAGAGTTGCAATACCAGACAGTTTAGTTTTAACAATTGCATCTTCAACACAAATAGGAGGGGTATTCCTATACTCAGATGGACAATTTGTTTATAATCTTGGTGTGGGTACTGCACTTCATCCAGGTAAATTTGTCTTAAGAAAATTTGACCCATCAAATAATTGGACAAAAGTTGGTGATGATATAATTTTTAGTGGATCAACAATGAAAAGAGTTTCAAGTTTTATTATTTCTGAAAATTACGCTATCGTTTATGAGAACTTTACACTAATTAAATTACGACGTTATAGTTTGCCCGATGGAATTTTTGAGGAAGAGTGGTTTTATGCTCAGAAGATTAAAGATTATTACGCCATAGCTTATGATTATGTAAATAATTTTGTTTACTTCAATACTTTTAGACCAGGCACAACCCCTTATATCCCGGCATTCTTTAAGTATAGAGGTACTTATATCGAAGCGAACGGTCAAATAGTTTCACCAGAAATTGGTCCAGCTTCTAAATGGAATGACCTTGAGTTTAATATCGATCAAACGAATTCTAGCGGAACTTATAAAGGTTATCTACTAGGCAAGAATAAAAGTAATGGAAGCTGGGTCACACTTGACTCTCTGATCCAACCAAGCTTGAACATCGATAATATCGATACGAAGCAATATAATTACATTAAGCTAAAATTTGATATGGCCGATTCATCTTTCGGTTCCGGTGAACCAATGAAATTCAATTCACTACAGGTAAATTATGATTATCTGCCGGAGATATCTATCATACCAAAGAATTTATCTTTTACACCTGATTCAGTTTTACAAGGAATCTCACTAGATATGTCTCTTCAAGTAAATAATTTAGGATATGTATCTGCGGATAGTTTAAAATTAGAATTTTCAAATAATCTAACGGATACAGTTTTTCACACAGCCTATATAAGTGTTCCCAATGATACTTTTTCAACATCTGTTAAAACGATTATCACAGACAATTTGCTATATACTGCTCCCGTTTCTACAATAGATATTAAGGTGGTTGCTACATTACCCACAGAAGAATATTATACCTTTAATAATCAGATTGAGGGAAGTTTTTATGTCGTTCGTGATTCTGCAAATCCTCTTTTCAATATTACTTTTGATGGAAGGGAAATTATTAATGGTGATATTATCTCTTCTGAGCCAGAGATAATTATTACACTTGAAGACAACAGTCCACTGCCTCTTGACAGCACTTATTTTACAATTGTCCACACACATAATAATATTCCAAAAGTTCTGACGGTACCTGGACCGGATATTACTTATAATTATACACCTTATCCAAACTCACGTGCTGTAATTACCTGGACACCAAAGCTGGAAGATGGAAGACATGTTATTGAGGTTTTAGCCAAAGATGCCTCCGGAAACTTTTTTGATTCCACTTCATCGCGCTCAGTCTTTAATGTTTATAATAATCCCGATTTGTTACAGGTTTATAATTATCCAAATCCATTTTCAGACAATACGAATTTTACGTTTGAATTACGAGGTGTAATTCCACCGGAAGAATTCAAAATTAAGATATTTACTGTGGCAGGAAGATTGATAAAAGAATTATCGCCTTCATCGCCTTTACAAATTGGATTTAATAAAATTTACTGGGATGGTAAAGATGAAGATGGTGATGAAATAGCCAATGGATTATATTTTTATAAAATAATATCCAAGAATGGGGATGAGATTAAAACAGTTACTCAAAAATTGGCGAAAGTCAAGTAATTGAATTAATTCCCCTGAATAAAATTTTATAACTTCTGGAGTTTACTTAATGTGCGGAATTGTCGGCTATATTGGTGAGCGTAACTGCGTACCAATTCTGATTAATGGACTAAAAAGATTAGAATATAGAGGATATGACTCTGCTGGTCTCGGAATATTGGATCGTGACTCTTCTCTTATCTTTAAGAATAAAGGTAAAGTTAGTCTCCTTGAAGATAAATTGGAGAATCTAAATCTTAAATCCAGTATTGGTCTTGGACATACAAGATGGGCAACTCACGGAATTCCGAATGAAATTAATGCTCACCCGCATTCTAATGCTGAAAACACAATTTTCTTAATCCATAACGGCATAATTGAAAACTATCAGGTATTAAAAAAAGGACTGATGGGATTTGGATACAAATTTGTAAGCGACACAGATTCAGAAGTTCTGGTACATTTAATTGATAGCTTTACAAAGCGAGGACACAACTTAACAAAATCTGTACAGCTTGCATTGCATGAAGTTGACGGCACTTACGGTATAGGTGTTATCTCATCTAATGAACCTGATAAAATTATTGCTGCTAGAAAAGGTTCACCTTTAGTAATTGGTATAGGCGAAAATGAAAATTTTCTTGCCTCTGATGTTTCTGCGATCATAGCCCATACTAAGCAAATCATATACTTAGAAGATGGCGAAATAGCAGTAATTAAAAAAAATGAATTTACTGCAAAAAACATTTATGATAATGATATTCAAAAAGAAGTGCACGAAATTTCTATGACTCTGGAGGAAATAGATCGGGGTGGTTATGCACATTTTATGCTTAAAGAAATTATGGAGCAGCCTGAAACCTTAAGAAATTCACTCCGGGGGAGAATTATAGATGATGAAGGAACTTCTGTGCTTGGAGGATTAACTGATGTTGTAAATAAGTTAGTTAATTCAAAGCGCATCATTCTTACTGCTTGTGGAACTTCCTGGCATGCGGGATTAGTTGGCGAATATATGTTTGAACAATTCTGCAGAATTCCTACTGAGGTTGAATATGCCTCTGAATTTAGATACAGAAATCCAATTATTGAAAAAGATGACACAATATTTTTTATATCCCAAAGTGGAGAAACTGCAGATACTTTAGCTGCTGTTCGTGAAGCAAAAATGAAAGGCGCTCTGGTTCTCGGAATTTGTAATGCAGTAGGCAGTTCAATTGCACGAGAAACAAACGCAGGCGTTTATACGCATGCAGGACCGGAGATTGGTGTCGCATCTACGAAAGCATTTACATCTCAGCTAACAGTTCTTGCATTAATTACACTGCTTATTGCCAGAAGAAAAAACATGAGTCGTGTTGATGGTAAACAAATCGCAGATGAGTTGAAATTATTGCCAGGAAAAATAGAGAGTATCTTAAAGTTAAATGATCAGATTGAAATGATAGCCGAAGAATTTAAAGATTCTACTAATTTCTTATACCTTGGGCGCGGCTACAATTTTCCGGTAGCTCTTGAAGGAGCATTGAAACTTAAGGAAATTTCATACATCCATGCTGAAGGTTATCCTGCTGCAGAAATGAAGCACGGACCTATTGCCCTAATAGATGAGAATATGCCAGTTGTTTTTATTGCACCGAAAGATTCTACATATGAAAAAATTATTAGCAATATACAGGAAGTAAAAGCCCGCGGCGGAAGAACAATTGCAATAGCAAGTGAAGATGATACTGAGATTGACAAACTTGTTGATTATTCAGTTAAAATTCCTAATACAATTAGAATGTTGATGCCTATACTTACCGTAATTCCTTTGCAGCTTCTTGCCTATCATATTGCCGTTAAAAAAGGATTAAATGTGGATCAGCCAAGAAATCTTGCTAAAAGTGTAACGGTTGAATAAACAAATTTAATTTTCCATTCTGTTTGTGATTTTACAGAAAATCCATATTTTTACGCACTAAATTTTGAAGGGCAGGTAGCTCAGTCGGTAGAGCAAAGGACTGAAAATCCTTGTGTCGGCGGTTCAATTCCGTCCCTGCCCACAACCTTTAACCCGTTTACCGAAGCGGGTTTTTTATTAAACAGCTTGATTTCTCATCATTTCTGTTTAACAGAGTAGAGATGAATGAACTCACCAACTTACTCCCAAATAAGATTGATTAGTCAAAAAGAAGGAAATCACTAATCAAAATACTAATCACTTTTTCAAATAGTAAAACAAGAATTCCAGGAGTAATTCAACTGCAGAAAAATAAATTTATTGCAAAGGTTAATATTTTGCTCAACTTAAAATTTGGCAGATAGATTAAATTAACTTTGACCATTGAAAATTGAACTTCCCTTAACATTGTCTTATTTTTAAATTAAAATTATTTAAGGAATAAAGGTTATGCCTAAATACAATCTTAATGTGAATAACAAAAAATATTCAGTAGATGCCGATGCTGGGACTCCTTTGCTTTGGGTGTTGAGAGATAACCTTGGTCTGACTGGAACAAAATACAGCTGTGGTGAAGGAATCTGCGGTTCCTGCACTGTTCATATAGATGGAAAGGCTGAGCGTTCCTGCCTTATATCTGTTGAGGATGTTCAGAATGCCTCGATTACAACAATTGAAGGACTTGCAGAAAATCCTGATCACACAATATTCAAAACCTGGATAGATCTTGAAGTATCACAATGCGGTTATTGCCAGCCCGGACAAATAATGACTCTTGCTGCTATGCTTAATGATAAACAGAGTCACTCCCGCAAAGAAATAGATGATGCAATGTCAACAGTTCTCTGCAGATGCGGAACTTATCACAGAATAAGAAAAGCAGTGGATAAAATTGTAGAGGAGAGTGATTAGGATGAAAACCGAAAATAAACAGACCCGTCGTGAATTCATTAAAGTTGTAAGTGTTAGCGGAAGCGGATTAATTCTCGCTTCGTACATCCCCTTTAATAGTATCTTTGCAAATGTAGGTGATGATCCCAAAATCTTTTCTCCCAGCGTTTACTTAAAAATAGATTCAAAGAATGTAGTAACAGTTATATTTCATAGATCGGAAATGGGGCAGGGAATTAAAACATCTCTGCCGATGCTGATTGCGGAAGAACTTGAAGTTGATTGGGAAAAAATTGTTATTGAACAAGCCGACGCAGATAAAAAATATGGAAGCCAATCTACCGGCGGAAGCAGAAGCATACGAAGCACCTGGGAACCATTTAGAATTGCAGGTGCAACTGCCCGGGTGATGTTAATTTCTGCCGCAGCATCAAAATGGAATGTACTTACTGAGAATTGTTATGCGGAAAATGGGTTTGTAATAAATAAAATCAATAATGAAAAATTAAGTTATGGTGAGTTAGTTGAAGATGCTTCCAAATTACCGGTTCCTGAAAATGTAAAATTAAAAGATCCAAAAGAATTTAAGATTATAGGTAAAAGAATTCATAGGGTTGATACACCTGATAAAATTTATGGTAAAGCAAAGTTTGGAATTGATATTGTTATTCCAGGAATGTATTACGCAGCACTCAGCCGATGTCCCGCTTTTGGCGGTAAAGTAAAAAGCTTTGATGCAACTAAAACTAAATCACTTACCGGCGTATTGGACGTTGTACAGATCTCAAATGGAGTAGCTGTAATTGCTGATTCAACTTATCACGCGTTTAAAGGAAGGGATGATCTTATCATAGTTTGGGATCTCGGTCCCAACGAAAAGACTACTTCTGAAGGTATCCGTAATGAAATGTTAATTCATCTCAAATCAGAAGGGGCGGAATTTGAAAGTAGAGGAGATATAAATTCTGCATTGCCGGATGAAAAACAAATTGAGGGTGTTTACGAAGTTCCATTTCTTGCACACGCACCTATGGAACCTATGAACTGTGTTGCAAAATATAATAACGGTAAAGCAGAACTCTGGGCACCCACCCAAAACGCCCAGAACGCTAAGAGTGAGGTTGCAAAAGCTTTAGGATTGGATGAAAATGATGTTACTGTTCATATCACATTAATGGGCGGTGCATTTGGCAGAAGACTTGTCAGTGATTTTGCAGTTGAAGCTGCCGAAATTGCTAAGTTATCCGGCAAGCCGATTAAATTAACCTGGACACGAAGTGAAGATATGAAGGGTGGATATTACCGCCCGCCAAGCATGCACGTCTTAAAAGGATCAGTTACAAAAGAAGGAAAGCCTTACAAATTCTATCATCATGTAATCGCTCCTTCAATTACGCAGATGAGATTTAATAAAAATCTTACAGCTGAAAAATCTGAAATCAAGGAAGGTACCGTTGATTTGGAATATCAAATCCCAAATCTTAGAATTACCGGTACATTGATTCCTACACACGTACCAATTTCCTGGTTTCGCGCTGTATACAATACACAGAATCCTTTTGCTGTAGAATCCTTTATTGATGAAATGGCAAATGCTGCTGGTAAAGATCCTTATCAATTCAGAAAGGATATGCTTCCGGCTGATTCCAGATTAACAAATGTTATGGATGTTGCAGCAGAAAAAGCAGGATGGGGTAAAAAACTAGCATCTGGAAAAGGAATGGGAATAGCAATCTCTGCTGGATTCGGAAGCTATTGTGCACAGGTTGCTGAAGTAACTGTAACTGGAAACAAATTAAAAATCGAAAAGTTTACAGTTGTTATCGACTGCGGAGTTGTTGTAAACCCGGATTCTGTTGAAGCCCAATTAGAAGGTGCAGTAGGTTTTGCACTTTCGGCTGCATTAAAGGGATCAATAACTATTCAGAACGGCGGAACTAAAGAAAGTAATTTTGATGATTATGAAATTCTAACTTACGATGAAATGCCTATTGTTGAAGCGCACTATATTGTTAATGATTATTCTGTCGGGGGTGTTGGCGAAGTTGGAATAGCAGCGTGCGCTCCAGCTCTTTGCAATGCTATTTTTGCTGCAACAGGAAAAAGAATTAGAAGATTGCCATTAGATTTAAGTTAAGTTTTATTTAATTCTGATTCAGTTTTTACTATGTAATACTTTGATGAATGGAAAGGGGAGTGACAAGCTCCCCTAAATTTTACTTTATCAACAGCATTTTCTTTACAGCAGTGTATTCACCAGCTTGCAATCTGTAGAAATAAACTCCGCTTGGCAGGTTGGCCGCATTGAAATCAATTTTGTGATATCCTTTATCCTGTTCTTCATTTACAAGTAAAGCTATCTGTTCACCGATTGCATTAAGAAGTACAAGTTTTGTGGTTGCTTTTTCTTTTAGAACATATCCAATTGTTGTTACCGGATTAAAAGGATTCGGATAGTTCTGTTCAAGAGCATAATCATTAAGACTTCTTACATCAACTTCAATTGCATTGGTGTATTCATAAGTGCCATTGTAATCTATCTGTTTTAATCTGTAGAAATATTTCCCATCAACTAAATCTCTATCGATGTAAGAATATTCTCTCTGATTTGTTGTTGTTCCTTCACCACGAATAAAACCAATAGTTGCAAAATCACTTTCAGCAACTTTTCTCTGCACTTCAAATCCCATATTGTTGAGCTCTGTTGCTGTAGTCCATTTAAGGATTACTCTTTGATTTTCCGCTTCTGCTGTGAATGATATGAGTTCTACAGGAAGAGCAACAGAAGCTTCATCCGCTCCTTTATATGGGTATAACGCATTTCTTGTGTTACCATCAATATCAGTTGTTATATTGGAGATTGGAGTTCCAATAAGATCTATATCTCCATTGGATAAACCAGTTAAGTGAAGATCAGTTGCAGAAACAAAATCAACTAATTTACTGACTGAAAAGAGATCTTTTCCCGTTGCCTGCCAGTCTGCAAGTGTATTATACTTTGTATTGCCAATTCTGACTAGACAATTATATGAATTCGTATTGTCGTAGTAAAGATCATTATAATCTGAAGCTAGATTTGTAGAGCTGTAATCATAAATTGCAGATGCACAGTATTGTCCCTCATCCCTCGTGTTGATAAAAATATTATTCTTTAGATCAATGCCGCTGGAACCACCCCAACCACCATAAATATAAAAAGCTGCTGAACCCTGATGATTGGATCCTGTTCCTGATAAATAAACTGTATTGTAATATATCTTGGGATTAGTCTGATTAGCAATCTGTATCCCTGATACTCTGCTATCAGGACTTGTGGAGCTGCTTTGAATATCATAAACCATATTATTGTACACCATATTATTGTTGCCACTTCCGCCTGATAACAAAATACCGACGGATGAGTAACCGCTACTCGCTCTGAGATTATGAACAACATTATTTCTTATAATATCACCTTGACCATCATAAGAATTTATTCCAAGAATTATCTGTTCTCCTATTATGTTCATAATCTTAATGTTTTGTACATTGTTATTTTCTACTATTGTATTCTTGCATCTTTCAACTTGAATTCCCCAGCTTATCAAACTATCTGATTCAGAACCAATAAAATTCCCACGTATAACGTTTCCTTCAGGTCTGATACCTCCACTAGCTGGGGAATTAAGGTACATAGCTCCACCTTTTTTGATAAAATTATTATAAAATAAATTACTATCTGGTGCAGATGCGGTATTCGAATTCAACCAAATGCCACCTACTCTTAAGAAATCCTCATCTATAAAGGTTATGTTTTGGACAATATTATGATCGGAATCATAGAGCAATGCCAGGCAATCATTCCAAGTATATGAGGCATTGTGAAGAGCGTGGAATATTATTGTTGTAGCACCATTCAAATCAACACCATCAATTGTTACATAACTTGTGTTAAGTAAGCACATCACCCGAAAACCATTCCCTTCCAAAACAACATTTTTATTCTCAGCAGGTTTAATCATAACTCTGCTGTTTGGTCCTGCTCCGGGAATTGGTCCATTCAATTTGAAACCGAATGAATCTGTTGGTGCTGTGTAGAGTTCATCAATCAATTCAAGAGTAACATTGCCTGCAACTCCGTCAGTCTCAAGTTTATTAAATGCATCCTGAATAGTTGCGAAGTTACCCCCTGTGCCGATTGTGTAAGTTCCTACAGGTAGTGGAAGGGGAGTGAAGGGAGAAGTTGCCATACCTAATTGCATATTAGTAGCACCCACTGGCATACCACAATAATACATTTTTAGAGTATCGGCATCCAAAATCACATAGCCTGAATTTGTGCGATCTCCATCCCATTGCCCTGAGGTTGGTTGTAAAACTGGATTTGAAGAATATTTTATCCAGGCTAATCCATCTGCTGATGTAGCCAATCCAATTTTATCTGAATGATACACCACGGTCTCGCCACTGTAGAACATATAATAAATGTTGTCTATATGTAACACCCTGGGTGCAAACAAGACATGATCCCATTGACCACCTGCACCTGCCGGAAGGACAGGATTCCCAGTATATCGTTCCCACGTAATTCCATCCGGTGAGGTAGCATATCCAATACCCGTTACTGTGAAATTTGCGTTAAATCCACCATACCACATCTTATAACCATTTGAATATGGCATAATGCAAGGATAAGCTACAGCAGATAATTCCCAGGTTGAAGTGCCTGGTAGAAATATCGGATTTGATGGATGTTTTGTCCAGTTAATTCCATCCGGTGAAGTCGCATAGCCGATTCTAAAAAAGAGTGAATTGGTTTGACAGCCAGTATACCACATTTTGTACTGTCCATTCTCTCTTAAAACATATGGGGCTAAAACCATATATGCATCCCAGCTTCCGGAAGTTGGTGTAAGAACAGGATTAGGTGAATGCACATTCCAGGTAATACCATCAGATGACCAGGCAAAGCCAATAGTATATGGAAATTCAATCTGCGCACCGGCGGTAAACCACATTTCATAACGGGATGAATCAGCATTGTATAATACTGAATTCATAGTTGTGTATGCGTACCAGGTACCGGGTTGACCTATAAGAACCGGATTACTTGGATACTTTGTCCAGTTAACCTGGGCAAGAAAATCACCACTGCTCAAAAACAAAAAAGTAATGAGCAAGAATAGTTTAAAGAACTTCTTTCCCGAAAGGCGGGATTTCGTATGACTCAACATAAGAACCTCCTAATAAGTTTATAGTTTATAATTATTAGGGTGTTCAGTCTTGAGTGTTTACAATATGATTGAACACTCTAAATGTTTATTTTCTTTTGTAGGGAACGGACTCCCGTCCGTTCCGCTAAATATTTGTCATCGGATCGGTCAGGAGACCGATCCCTACATTTTATTTTATCAACAACATTTTTTTAACTGACATAAATTCTCCTGCTTTTAATTGATAGAAATAAACTCCGCTGGGCAATGTAGAATTAACAATGTACAATGTTGAATGATATCCTGCCTCATAATATCCATCTACTATTGTTTCGATTTCCTTACCAAGTACATCATATAATTTTATTGTTTGATGACTACCTGCCGGCGTCTGCCAACTGATCTTTGTACTCGGGTTGAAGGGATTAGGATAGTTTTGCATAAGCACAAATTCTTTTGGTAATTTTGTTTCGTCTTCAACTGAAACAATAACGGGCGCTGTTGCAAGTCCTATCCTGCCCCCAGAGGTTGAACCTCCATCATAATAAAGCCATAACTTATCTTGTGAAAAAAGAACACTACCTGATTCAGTCCATCCACTATTCCAGGTGCCTCTGGTAATAATAGGATTATTGATATACTTATTCCAAGTTTTTCCTGTATCATTAGAAGTAGCCATACCTATTGCAGATCCACTTATACCCGGGTTACTTTCGCCAGTATAATACATATATAAAGTATCTTCAATCGCAATAACTTTACCCAGGTAATTGTTTCTATCCCATTCTCCAATTCCTCCAGCAGGTAAAACGGGATTATTTGAATATCTTTCCCATGTAATACCATCGGGTGAAATTGCTCTGCCTGTAAGTGCATTAGCAGCTTCTCCAGTATAAAACATTAAATAGCCACCTGTCACTTTGATTACTGATTGATAACCGACACCCCCAGACTCCCATCCCGTTTGTGGACTCAAAACAGGATTCCCCGAATACTTCGTCCAATTAATTCCATCGGGTGAAGTAGCATAACCGATGGAACGCGGAAGTCTAGTAATGCTTTTCCAGCCAGTATACCACATCTTGTAAGATCCACTTTCCTTAATTACACAAGCAGCACCAACAAAAAGTGAATCCCAGCCCGTAGCTCCGGGTGTCATAACAGCTGAAGGGTGTTTGGTCCAGTTCATTCCATCACCCGAATACGCAAATCCAATTCCACCATTAGGAAAGGAACCGGTAAAAGAGGTATACCACATTTCAAATCTGTTTGAATCCGAATTGAATATAACGGATGGGACAACTACACTCCAATCCCAGGAGCCAGGTGTGCCGTGTACATTAAGTGGATTTCCCGCATACTCTGTCCAGGTATACTGTGCAACTAATTCAGCATTGCTCAAAAACAAGAAAGTAATGAGCAAGCATAGTTTGAAGAACGTTTTCATAGAACCTCCTAATAAGTTTATGGTTTATAATTATCAGGGTGTTCAGTCGTGCACTTAAACCTCCGAGGTTTTTAAAACCTCGGAGGTTTGGCTGAGCACTCTAAATGTTTTACCTCTCCCTTAATCCCTCTCCTTCCTTCGACTTCGCTCAGGATGACGGAGAGGGAAAAGAAGGGTAGGGTTGTTTTTTATTTGAGTAAAATCATTTTTTTAACTGACACAAATTCTCCTGCCGTTAACTGATAGAAATAATATCTTGCATTAAAACTCTTAATGTTTATTTAAAAATGAAATTAACGCATCTCTAAAAACCTCAGGTTGCTCAAGCCAGGGCAAATGCCCGCATTGTTCAATAAAAACCAGTTTTGAATTTGGATAAGTCTGAGAAACAACAAAGGGTATTAACTCTCCCACAGGGTCTTGTCTTCCGTGCATAACAAGAACCGGCTTATTGAAGCTTTGGCTTATTTCGCTTAAGTCTATCTTCATCATATCTCGCCAGATGAGTTTCCATACATCAATATTCCAGTCCTCAGGTTTCATTTTCTGAGTGAAGAGTAATGAATTTTTTCTATCACAGAAATATGCCGGCATAATAGCTTTTTGATATTCAAACATTGCACGATTAAAATCATTCGCAACTATTATTGAATCATTCCAATATTCAGCAAGCTCTTTATCTGATGGCAAAAGTCGAGACCAGATGTTATCTCCAAAATAATCCCATAAACTTGTATTGAAGCCAGCTGTACCAACAAGAATAATCTTAACAATGGAGTTTGGATAAACTGAGGCATACTTTGAAGCTAACAGACCTCCATATGAGTGACCGAGTAAAATCCATTCATCGTATAGAAGATGCTTTCTTAGAAATTCAATATCCTCGATTGTCGCCGAAATATTTATTAAGGTAGTATCATAATTCTGCGTTAAAGATTTACCTGTGCCCCGTTGATCCAATAGAATACATTGAAAAGAATTGGAGAGTAACTCGGCAATTGGTACCATATATTCAGAAGAAAAACCAGGACCACCACTTAAAAATAGAATAGGTTTTCCAGTACCTATTATACTATAATGAATCTTAGCATAGTTGTGTTCAATGATATGATCTGACTGCTGAGCTATACTGTTGCTTACAGACAAAAAGAAAAACAAAAATTGTAATAAATTTTTCATATTAAACCTTTCTGATAATTTGTTTATGCATAACCATTTTTTTTCGCTGATATAATTTCCGGCTGTCATACGGTAGTAATAATATGCATCCGGTAAACCTCGCTTTTCGGCAGGAATGTTTTTGCCGCCAGCAGCGTAATTGCGGGAATGACTGGCAGAGAATTGAACTTCATATGTTCCGGGCTCTTTTACTTCATCAACAAGTTTTTCGATTTCGGCACCATCAGAATTGTAAACTGTAATCTGTATCCTGGTTTTATCAGCTACACAATATTTTATTATGGTCTCATCCTTAAACGGATTAGGATAGTTCTGCCCCAAATAAAATTCCGTTGGAACCAGATCGTTAATCATTTGATTTCCTGTTTTAGTAAGCTATAGACACAGACGGATTGTTTTCTGCCAAATAGATTTTAATAAACTATTATATGGTAATATTTTTGGAGAGCGTTATCTACCAGTTTTCTGTCAATTACTTACACTTTTCTGTCAAAGTGTTTAGATATTATTTCGTAATTATTAAGAGTTGCTGAATTTGTGCTGATATTGTGAGGGAGTTACTCCGAATTGCTTTTTAAATGCTTCGGAAAAATAGGCAGGATTACTAAACCCGACTTCCAGGGCTATTTCAGATAGATTACCAAACTTAGTTTCAATCAGTTCAGCAGCTTTGTTAATTCTGGTTCTTCTAATTAATTCCCCCGGTGTTTCACCAATCAATGAAATTATTTTTCTGTGCAAAACTGATCTGCTTAAGTTTAGTTTTTCAACAAGCTGATCGATACCAAAGTCTGGGTCTGAGATGTTGTTTATTATTAACTCATAAAATGTCTGTAAAAACTTTCTATCTGTTGGAGTAATCTTAGCAAGATTTAATTCAAACAATCCATGCTGTCTAAAGTGCTGATGTATTCTTTCTCTTTGATGAATCAGATTTTTTATTCTTGCTTCCAATACATCAGTATCAAAAGGTTTCATTATATAATCGTCTGCTCCCAGCTCATATCCATCTAACTTATCCTGCTTTGCGGCTTTTGCGGTTAAAAGAATAATGGGAATGTGACTTGTTCTTTCATCAGTTTTTAATTTTTCACAAAGTTTAAAGCCATCCATTTTTGGCATCATCACATCGCTTACGATTAAATCAGGTGTAAACTCAAGAGATTTATTCCAACCATCTTCACCATCTTTAGCTTCTATTATTATAAATTTATGATCGAGATTAACTTTTATGTATTTACGTACATCAGCGTTATCTTCGATAATTAATAGTAAGGGCAGCGATTTCTTTTTTAATGATTCAATATCTACAGTAGTTTCCGTTTTACTTTCTTCAGATTCGGAAATATTATCTATGATGCTGGCTTCATCATATTCTTTGCTTACACTTTCATTTATAATTTCTTCTGGTTTAAGATGATCATTACCAATCGGAATTTCTATAATAACTGTTGTCCCTCTGCCTTCTTCACTAAAAACTTCAATTTTCCCCTTGTGCAGATCAATTAATTCTTTTGTCAAAGAAAGTCCGATCCCTGTACCTTCAAGTTCTCTTGTATGGCTGCTATCAACCTGGAAGAATCGATCAAATATTTTAGAGAGTTTTACTTTGGGGATGCCTATTCCAGTATCGCTTATTGTGATTTTAACAAATTTCTGACTGTCAAGCTGAACTTGTTTCAGCTTCTTAATATCATTTGTAGATTCCGAAACAACTGCAGATCCTGAACTAAACCTGCCTGCCGGCAAGGCAGGTTCAGGATGACAAGTCACCTCAATCCTACCGCCGGCAGGAGTAAATTTAAATGCATTAGAAAGTATGTTGTTGACAATCTTTTCAAACTTATCTTTGTCCAGATAAACATCTATAAATTCATTGTCTGCTTTCATTGATAATGTGATATTCTTTCTTTCTGCATAAGATGAAAAAGATAAAACCAAAGTTCTCAATAAAGGCACAATATTCTGCTGTACTGTGTGAAGTGTCATACTGCCGGCTTCAAGTTTTGATATATCCAGCAATTGATTTACTAATTCAAGCAGCCGGCGTGCATTTCTATGGACCATATTTAAATTATCTCTTAACTTTTCATCTTTTATTTTTTCAATCATTTGCTTCACAGGTCCAAGTATTAAAGTAAGCGGCGTACGGAATTCGTGAGAGATATTTGTGAAGAATCTTGATTTCAGTTCATCAACTTCGTGCAGTTTGTGTGCTTCAAACTTACTCATCTCATATTTGTGCTTGTTTTTGATTCTCCTCAATTGAGTTTTCCATGTTCCGTAAAGCATACTGACTATTAAAATAATATAAGCCACGTAAGCAATATCTGTCCTCCACCAGGGAGGAAGGATTGTTACTTTTATTGATGCACCTTTTTCATTCCAGTAACCATCATTGTTAGATCCTTTTACTCTAAAAATATATTCACCCGGATTTAGGTTTGTATAAGTGGCTGAAGCATTCTTGGCGTCGGTGTAAGTCCAGTCTTTATCAAACCCTTCCATAATGTATGCGAATCTGTTCCCCTTAAACATTGAATGAAAATCGAGGATAGCAAAATCAAATGACATTACGTTATCATCATAGTTTAGCACAATTTCATCACATTCAACCATAGATTTTTTTAATATGGTTCGCCCGGTCAAGCTATCGTATCCGATTGGTACGGGCTTGTTAAATAAATAAAAATCTGTAAAATAAACGGGAGGAATATGTGTATAATCTTTTATGCTATCAGGATGGAAAATACTTAATCCTATGGCACCGCTAAAGATCAGTTCACCGGTTTGACTTTTAAATGGTTTGGTTTCGTTCATTCCCTGAAGTCCATCTTCATAGGTATATGTTTTAAACGTTTCTGTGCTAGTATTAAATTTAGAGACTCCCATTGTTGTGCTAACCCAAAGATTTTCGTGATCATCTTCTAAAATTCCGGTAATATAATTTATAGGTAATCCGTCTTCAGTTGTATAAGTTTTTTTTACTCCTTGCTTCAGGTCATATTTTATAAGTCCCAAATCCATAATTCCCATCCACAAAAAACCACTCTTACTTTCCCTTATAGCTGTTACTCTAAGATCTTTATTTGAAGGATAATTATTTTCAGACAGATTAAGGTGAATAAATTTTTCATTTTTTTGATCAATAAGATCTAAACCAATAAATGTGGCTATAAGTAAATTTCCATTCCTGTCACAAAAAAGTTCTGATGCATAATCCGAACTAAGACTGCCGGGATCATCGGGATTATGTTTATAGTGAGTAAAGCTTTCATCTTTTCTATTAAACTTGTTTAAACCGCCATGACGAGTACCAATCCATAAATTTTCAGAAGTGTCTTCAATTATTGTAAAGATTCTGTTATCACTAATGCTTTTAGGATTTTTAGGATCGTGTTTGTATTTATAGAATCTGCCTGTCTTTCTATTAAATTTATTTAGTCCTCCATTCCAGGTTCCCACCCACAAATTATTGAATTTATCTTCATAAATTGTTGAAACACAATTATCACTCAAACTGTATGGATCTTTTGGATTGTGAGTATATCGAATAAATTTCTCAGTGCCTTTGATCATTTTATTTAATCCACCATCACCCAAACCAATCCATCTTGTTCCTTCTCTGTCTTCATAAACTGACCAAATTGAAGTGTAACCTAAAGAATGTGGATTGTTCGGTTCATTTACATAAAGTCTGAATGGTTTTTTGTTTTTGTCATAAATGTGTAATCCGGCTCCGCTTGTAGAGACCCATAACACACCCGAATTATCTTCATATATGCATTCCACATTATTATCGGTCAAAGTAAAAATATCTAAAAGATCATGTTTATAAGAAATAAATTCAATGGAGGAATTATCCTTCGAAAGTGAAATCATCTTATTGAGTCCACCACCCCACGTTCCAACCCAAAATACATTTTCTCTATCCAAGTAAATTTTATTTATCTGATTACTGCTTAAGCTATATGGATTATTAGGATTGTTTTTGTAATGCACAATTAGCGGATTTTGCTGACCACTTTTAAAAGTTAGTTTATTCAACCCGCCGCCCATCGTTGATATCCACAAGGAACCATTACTGTCTTCTAAAATTCCAGTTACATTATTATTGCTTAAACTAGAGGGATCAGTTTCGCTATGAACAAATCGAATGAACTTTTGTTCTTCACGATCAAACTTATTTAATCCGCCACCTCTTGTTCCAATCCAAAGATTGCCCTTAGAATCTTCATAAAGTATCGAGACATTATTATTACTCAAACTATGTATATTGGAAGCATCGCTTTTATAACAAAAAAATTTTCCACTTTTAGGATCAAATTTGTTCAATCCACCTCGATAAGTACCAACCCAAAATATTCCCTCTTTATCCTCAAGGATGGAGAATACCTCATTAGAACTTATTGAAGCAGGGTTATTAGGATTATGAGTATATCTGGTAAAGTTTTCTTCAGAAGAGTTATACTTGTTTAATCCACCACCTGGGGTTGCGAACCATAATATTCCAGACTTATCTTCATAAATAAATACGACAGTGTTAGAACCAATAGTATTTTTATTTGTAGAAGAATATCTAAACAATTTGTGCTTCTTACCATCAAATCTTATAAGTCCATCTGGTGCAGCCATCCATAAAAATCCTTTGCTATCCTGCAGTATAAACGAAATATTTCTGGCAGGAAAACCTTCTTGAAGCGTTAGACGTTTAAACTGAATTTTTTCGTGGACGTTAGTTTGGGGAAAAGTCCGGTAAGACAAAAATAAAAGTAGAAAAATCAGGATATTATAAAACGGAACTTGAACTCTCATTATAAGTCCTTGCCATTTTATTTACCTTAAAAATCCAAAGAAAAAATTAAAGTTGCAAGTAGATATTAAAATTACTCATAGAGGTTGCTCAGATATGATAGAATAAAAGTATATCGAAGATAAAAAACAGGGGATTTATAAATGCTGTTCTTGTTTCTTGAACGCTTGCTCTTAAAGTCAAAAGCATACTTAAACAGATAGAAATAAAAATTAATATTTAGATAACCAGATAACTTTATCAATTTTTAGATTTTTTTTATTTCCTCACGCCCATCTGCATATTTTGCAAATCTTCCTGTTTCGGGTGAATGCACATTATCGTACCTTGACCAGGGCCAGCCGCCAAATTGCGTTTTACGATAATCGTTAAAAGCTTGTTGAATTTCTGCACCGCTATTCATAACAAAAGGACCATGCTGGACGATTGGTTCAGAAATTGGCTTGCCCTGAAGTAAAAGCAGGAAAGCATCTTCAGTACCATTTTCAATAATCACGGGTTCATCTGCCAGTAAATCAACTGAATGGTAGGAACTTATCGAGATGCCTGTAATATTTATTTCTGATCCTCTATAAAAATAAAGTGATCTGTTTACTTCAATTGATGCGGTAGGAATTGTCCATTGAGCATTAGGCTCCATCTTTATCATCCAGATTCCTACTTTATTTGTCGGTTCGCTTGCCCAGGAATCGGGTGCCGGTTTAGGAGCAGTAACTTCATTTAATTTACCAGCAATAAGAGTTACTTCTATTAGTCTACCATTTTTATCTTTAATAGAAACCTTTGGAATGTCTTCTGACCATAACATAGCAAAATGGGGGTTGGCAAACTTTTTAGTTTTTGGCAGGTTTAGCCAGATCTGAAAAAGTTCTAATTGGTTGCGATTATTTTTGTCGAGCAGCGGAAACATTTCAGAATGCTGCAGCCCCGAACCGGCAGTCATCCATTGTACATCACCGTTACCGTATCTTCCAGCTGCACCATGCGAATCAGAATGATCAACAAAGCCATTTAGTACAACTGTTACTGTTTCAAAACCTCTGTGTGGATGAGCTGGAAAACCGGGGATTGATTCTCCGTGATACATACGCCAGCCATCTTTAGTTGTAAAATCCTGTCCGATATTTCTTCCCGCTAAAGATGCATCCGGTCCCAGTTGATCATTACCTTTTGGATAGTTATCAAGATGATGTACACAAAACAAGAATGGGTCTTTAGTCTCCCACGTAAATCCTAAGGGTTTAATGTTGTTTAAAATTCTATTATACATAATAATTCTTTCCTTGCAATATTTACTAATGTTTATCTCTGCCTAATATTAATATGTTCAATTGAAGATAACTACTAAAAGATAATTACAAGATTCAAACAGAATATAAATTTTAGTGAGAAGTTAGTTAGGATTATTTTACACTATAAATTTAATAATCACATTGTTTCTGTAAAGCAGATTTTTTACAGCACGACTAATTTGTAAAATCATTTAGCTGTTTATAAAAGAGTAAACTTAATTTCCTAATATCTAAGCCAGGAACTACCAAATTGTAAATAGATAGCCCATTGTTCAGGACCACGTGCGATATCTACTCCCATTCTCATTCCATATTCACGTGCAATTAAATAACGGAATCCTAATCCATAATTATATGCAGTTTGTTTATTAAAAATATCTTCATTTATTGGTTGTGCTTCTCCGTAACCCGTAAAACCAACAAGACTCCATCTTAAATTCCAATCCCATCTTACTTCAGTTTCAATCAGGTAAGTAGATTTTCCCTGATATCGCATTGCGGGAATACCCCGTAAACTTATATACGGTCTCAAATAAAAAGGCATATCTCCAAAACTATTTTGATAATCTAGTCTTAATCCTACATTAAAATTTTTGGTTAACATTAAGTAACCAAGCCAGTGACTAAATAATCTTTGAAATGTTTCATCAGAACCGAAAATATTATCAAAGAAAATCATTTGCACTGCTGCAGACATTCCATTATTTGGTGTAAAGATATTATCACGGCTGTCATAATTGATTATACCACCCAATCCTCCGAGATTCTTTTCAAATTCAGTTGGAATTTTTTCGGGTACTTTTTCCGGGGCATCAAATGCTACTTTATTGTTTGAGAAAACATAATTGCCTCCGGCATAAAAATCTGAATCAAATAGTCTAATGACTGTCTCCGCATAAATTACATATCCATCTAAACTAAATTTTAATTCTTTATCTGAATTTTCAATAATTAGTTCGGGGTAATAATTTAGGTTAAGTGAAAGGTAACCAGCACCGCCTCTGAATCTAATTGCACCGTCATTCCAAAAACCGATATGCCCGGCACCAGCAGCCCAAGAATTACTTTCCGTGTACATTCCAAAAGCAGCAGAAATATCAGGAGTCTTTTTTTCCATCTTAGCAAGTTCTTCGGGTGTTCTGTGAACGAATACCAGTGCCATACCGCCTCCATAACCAACAGCCGGTTCGGTTATAATAAATGGAATCGGCACAAAACCATATTTAGATGCAATCATTTGACTGAGGTCAAATTTATTATCAAGAGTATCTACCAGGCTCTGGGCATTAATTTGATTTGCAATAAAAGATGATAAGACTAAAATAAAGTAAATTCGAATTGTCATAAAAATACCCAAACTTAATATTATTTAGATTTTTATTAACAAACTTAGATTTGCAATCGATCAATATCAAATTAGATTATTAGTGTTTGATAAGAACTTGAAGAATTTAGTTCAGAATATTTTCTGTAAAAAACGAAGAATTATTTAGTTTAACTTTTATTGAATTCTGCTTTAACACTGCATATATTTGAATCACAATAAAATAGGTTTAGCATGAAGGAAAGAGTTATCCTCCAGACAAATTTTCCTAACTTAAATTTTGTTAAAAGCGGTAAAGTAAGAGATATATATGATCTTGGTGAATATTTCTTAATAATCTCGACTGATAGATTATCTGCTTTTGATGTAATAATGGGACAAGGAATACCTTTCAAAGGTAAGGTGTTAACCAAGATTTCAGAATTTTGGTTTGATTATTCAAAAGACATAATCAAAAATCATCTTGTTACAACTGATGTTAATAAATTTCCAAAAGAGTGTATTGAATACGCTGAGGATTTAGAGGGCAGAAGTATGCTTGTTCAAAAAGCAGATGTTGTTCAGATTGAAAGTGTTGTACGTGGTTACATTACCGGCTCAGGCTGGGTTGATTACAAAAAATCCGGAGAAGTTTGCGGGATTAAACTACCTGCCGGACTTGTTGAATCTGAAAAATTTCCTGAACCGCTTTTTACACCCGCAACAAAAGCAGAAATAGGATTGCACGATGAAAATATTTCTGAAGAAACAGCTAAAGAAATTGCGGGCGCTGCTACGATAGAATATATGAAAAACAAAACAATAGAAATTTATAAAATGGCAGTTGAGTATGCTTTGAGCAAAGGTATTATCATTGCAGATACAAAAATGGAATTTGGAAAAATTGGAAATGAAATTATTCTTGTGGATGAATTACTAACACCTGATTCCTCAAGATTCTGGCCCTTTGATAAATATGAAAAAGGCAGATCACAGGAAAGTTTTGATAAACAATTTGTGCGTGATTATTTAATCGAGATTAAATTTAATAAACAACCACCTCCGCCTCCATTGCCCGAAGATATCATAAACAGAACAAGCGAAAAATATTTAGAGGCATTGGAAAAACTCACCGGCAAGAGTATTTAATAGATGCATCCCAAAAAAATTAAACTGATTGAGAAAAAAAAACTTTTAATCATCTGGGATGATGGAAATGAAAGTGAGCTTGAGTTAAGAGAATTAAGAAAAAAATGTCCGTGTGCAACTTGTTTATCCGAAAGAGATAAGCAAGGCAAAATGTATATCCCTCTGTTTGCCGAAAATCAGATAACGGTAAAATCAATAAACCAGGTTGGTAATTATGCTGTGCAGATTACATGGAATGACGGACACAATACGGGTATTTATGAGTATTATTTTCTTAAAAATTTTTCTGAGATAGCAGCGGCTAAAAGATGACACTCCCAAATCAACTTACAATACTCAGAATAATTCTTACACCAATATTTCTATACCTTTTTTTATCTAAAGATCCATTCTTAATTCAAATTTCACTTGGAGTTTTTTTAGTTGCCGCATTAACTGATTGGTACGATGGCTGGCTTGCAAGAAAATTTAATTACATAACAGATTGGGGAAAATTTTGGGATCCGCTTGCTGATAAAATTTTAACTTCAACAGCGTTTCTCGGATTTGTTTTTGTTGGGTTGCTTCAATTGTGGATGGTAGTGTTAATAGTACTGCGTGATTTGATTATTACTCTTTTAAGAATTTATGCTGAAAGCAGGGGATATAATTTTATTACGAGTTACTATGCTAAGTGGAAAACTGTTTTGCAAATGGTGTTTTTGTATTACTTGCTTATACTTTATGGCGGGCTTAATACTGTTGAGGTTTACTCGGGTAATGAACAATTGTTCAGTCTTCTATCAAACAAAAATTTGATTTACAGCGTAATGCTTGTAATTACTGTGATCACCGTACATTCCGGTGTAACTTATCTCCTAAAAAATAAAAATTTAATTAAAAAACTATTTGATGAAACAAATAAACTGGTTTGAAAAAATAATTGGTTCAGGTTTTTATACGGGTTACATTCCATTTGCATCGGGAACATTTGGCAGTTTAGCAGCGATTGTCATCTATCTAATTCCGGGATTTGAAAACTTAGAGATTATTATTCCAGCATTAGTTCTTTTTTTTGGATATGGATTATTTGTCTCATTTAAGTTTGAAAAAGTTTATGGTAAAGATCCTTCTCAATGCACTGTGGATGAGATAGTTGGAACCTGGATTGCACTGATCGCATTACCTAAAACTTTGTTGATCGTTCTAACATCATTTTTAATCTGGCGTGCGCTTGATATTATCAAACCATTCCCGGCAAAAACATCTGAAAAATTACCTGGCGGTTTTGGGATTATGATTGATGATGTTATTTCCGGTTTTTATTCTCTTATTATTGTTCATTTAATTGTTTACACATTCGGAGTTTATTAAAAAAATGAAAGCTTACTTAATTTCTATCGGGGATGAATTATTAATCGGACAAACGATTAATACAAATGTTTCTTTTATTGGAAATCTAATCTCGGATAATAATATATCAATAATTAAGTCAACGGTTATTGGAGATGACATTAAAATAATTTTGGATGAACTTGAATTAGCCTCTTTAAAAGCGGACATTATAATTTGTACTGGAGGACTTGGACCCACCCACGATGATATAACCCGAAACGCTTTTGTTCAATACTTTAAAACAGAATTATTGCACAATGATGAAGTGCTTGAAGATATTAAAAGCATGCTCAAGCGCCGGGGTAGAGAAATGAAAAAAACTCACGAAGATCAGGCGATGGTACCTAAAATCGCAGATGTAATTCGTAATGAGAATGGAACTGCTCCCGGTTACTGGATAGAAAAAAATAATAAAATATTTATTGTAATGCCCGGTGTCCCTTATGAAATGAAATCCATGATGAACAATTATGTTATTCCAAAGTTGTTTGAAAAAATGGGAACACCAAAAGAATTTATAAAAAAAGTTACACTTCAAACTACGGGCTTACCAGAATCGGTTGTTGCTGAAAGACTAGGTGATATTAATGAACTGCTTCATGGAGCGCAACTAGCTTTTCTGCCAAATCAATATGGTGTAAGATTAAGGTTAACAGTTAAATCTAGTCTTGAAGATGAGGCAAATAATCATCTATTAGAAATTGAACAGAAAATTAGAAGTGTAGTTGGAAGGTATATCTATGGTCGTGATGATGACAATTTGGAAGATGTTGTCGGAAGACTACTAAAGGAAAGAGAATTAAGAATAGCCGTGGCAGAATCCTGTACAGGCGGCGGTTTAGCTGATCGCATAACAAATATTAATGGCAGCAGTAAATACTTTGAGCGTGGAATTGTTACATACAGCAATGCTGCTAAAGTAGAACTGCTGAAAGTTGATGAGGATGTTATGATGGAAAAGGGTGCTGTCTCCGCAGAGGTTGCTATGCAAATGGCTGAAGGAATAAAATCAACTAGCGGTGCAGATATTGGTGTTTCATTAACTGGGATTATGGGTCCAACTGGTGGAGTTACAGACAAACCCGTTGGAACAGTTTATATCGGATATTGCGATGATAAAGTTTGTACGGCTAAAAGATTTCAATTTGGGGAAGATCGTATCCTTAATAAAAACAGATCAACGCAGGCTGCATTAGAGATGGTTAGAAGAAGTTTATTGGGCATCGCATTTGAGGAATAGACTTTTTATCTCACTTAATTTACCCGATAATGTAATTAGACAAATTATTGGTTTGCGTGATAAAATTTGCTTAGAGAAAAATATAAAATGGGAATCAACTGAAAAACTTCATCTCACAATTAAATTTATTGGTGATGTTTCAAACGAGATTACGAATGAGATATCAGATGAACTATTTTTTATAAATGAATATTCGGCGGTAAACTGCTCATTTGATAGATTTGGATTTTTTTATCGTGATACCAAACCATTCATTCTCTGGGCTGGATTAACTGTTGACGAAACTTTAATTAATTTAATTGAGGAAGTGAATACTAGATTGGAAAAATTATCGGTTCCAATCGAACAGAGGAAATTCAATCCTCATATAACTTTATTAAGAATAAAAAATGATTTTGGAATTAACTTTGTTAACAACTTCAAAAATTTTACCTTTGAACCAATACATTTTACTACTAATTCAATAACACTATATAAAAGCATTCTGTATTCTGAGGGGTCTAAATATTTTGAAATTAAAAATTATAAACTTAAAAAATTGGAGTAATGATGGCTACTGAGAGAGAACAAAAAATGAAAATTATTGATGACGCAATTGCCGGGATAGAAAAAACTTATGGCAAAGGCGCTATAATGAAACTTGGAGATGGAATAGTTAATGACATAGAGGCAATTCCAACCGGGGCATTGTCATTAGACATCGCGCTTGGTATTGGCGGCATACCCCGAGGAAGAATCATTGAAATATATGGGCCGGAATCCAGCGGTAAAACTACATTGTGTCTGCACATTATTGCAGAAGCTCAAAAAATGGGTGGACTTGCAGCATTCATTGATGCTGAACATGCTCTTGATGTTAATTATGCCAAAAGACTTGGTGTTGATACACCAAATCTCCTAATCTCACAACCGGATTTTGGTGAGCAGGCATTAGAAATTGTTGATACTTTAGTTCGCAGCAATGCATTAGATATTATTGTTATAGATTCTGTTGCAGCTTTAGTTCCACGTTCAGAAATTGAAGGTGAAATGGGTGATGCAACAATGGCTGTTCAGGCAAGATTAATGTCTCAGGCATTAAGAAAATTAACCGGTGCAATTTCAAAATCAAAAACATCTGTTGTATTTATAAATCAACTTAGAAGTAAAATTGGGGTGATGTTTGGAAACCCTGAAACTACTACAGGTGGCAATGCACTTAAGTTTTATGCATCAGTTAGAATTGATATACGAAGAATTGCCGCCATTAAAGATGGTGAAGAAGTAATCGGCAACAGAACAAAAGTAAAGATTGTTAAGAGTAAAGTAGCTCCGCCATTTAAACAAACTGAGTTTGATATTTTGTATAATGAAGGCATCAGTAAAACCGGTGATGTAATTGATATGGCAACAGAGCTTGGCATCATCAAAAAAGGAGGTGCCTGGTTTACATATGGTGAAGATAGAATTCAGGGAAGAGAACAGTTCAGACAAAAACTTATTGAGTTCCCCGAGATGTACAAAAAAATTGAAGTTGAAATAAAAACAAAACTTGGTTTACCGGGATTTAAAGCTGAACCCACTGCTGACGAAAAGACTGAGGAAAAGCCAAAAGTCAAAAAGAAATAGTAAGCGAATCAAGATTAAATCAAATGAAAATTGATCGTGTCTCGAGAAAAGACGAAAAAAATGTTTCGGTTTATTTCGATAACGGAGAACGATTAATATTATCTGAAGATACTTTCTACAGCAGCGGTCTTAGGAAGGGCGATGAAATTTCCGAAGACCGCTTTTCTTTTTTTATAGAACAAAATATTTTATATCATATCAAACAAAGAGCACTATCATTTCTTGCCAGAAGATTCCATTCAGAAAGAGAATTGCTCATTAAATTAAGGCAAAAATCTTATGAGGAAAGATTAATAAAGCTTGTGCTTAATGAATTAAAGGAAAAATCATTTATTGATGATCAGGTTTTTGCAAATCATTTTATTGAAGAAAAACTTAAAAAGAAACGCTGGGGCAAAAATAAAATTCGAGCTGCGCTATTTAGCAAAGGAGTTTCAGCATCTATCATTGATGAAGTTCTAAAATCTTTTAATTCTGAAGAAGATCAGAATGAAGCTGCTCTCAGCCTTGCTAAAAAGAAGTATGAAAAATTAAGATTGCGAGAAAGTGATGAAAGAAAACTTAAACAAAAAATAATATCATTCTTGTTAAGTCGCGGATTTGATTATGAAGTCTCTTCTGATGTTGTAGGTAATATAATTAAGAGTGATTTTCATTAGCAGGTTTAACTTTATTCTCAAGCTTGTGTACAAAATTCTTTATATCATTATTTTCGATATTCTCTAATGCATCACTTATATTAAACCATTTTCGCTTCCGCAGATTTTTTTCGGGATAGTCTTTTAATTCTTTGGTTACTTCCATCGAAAAAATTTTTACGTGAGAAGTTTGATTTTTCTTTTTCAACTCAAATGAACCAAGTTCTACAGTCTCATTTTCTCCTATCACACCTGCTTCTTCATATGCTTCTTTTTTAGCAGATTCAAATGCCGACAGATTAAACTCGATAAAACCTTTTGGGAAAATCCATTTATGTTTTTTTATAGATGTTATTAATAAAAGTTCGATGCTGCCACTTGAAATTCTATAAGGAATAACGCAGGAGTGCTTAATCTCAAATTCAGATTTATTTACTTCTTGCAATATTATTTTAAATATTTAACATTTAATAATTGATGAACTTTTATAATTCCTATTCAAATATAAAATTTAATAGATCGATATAAAAATCATGATTAGAGGATATCATCAAAGAAAATGGACTTAAACTGTTATTAAATTCTCATTGAAAAATAATAAACCTATCTTTAACTTCTACACCAAGAATAACAGGAATCCGGAATGAATCAAAATAACAAAGAAGAAAAAATAATTTCTGCTTATGAAAAAGCTGCTCAGGACGGTATTGACCCAAGATGCATCCCACAGAAATTAGAAACTCTTGTCCCTGAACACGATGAAATTACTTATCCAGATTATACTGCTGAAGAACAAGAAAATTGGAAGTTCCTCTATAATCGGCAAATGCAATTCTTGCCGGGTAGAGCCTGTGAAGAATATATTGAGGGTGCAGATAAGTTAAATCTTTTCGAGGATAAGATTCCTTATCTCAGAGATTTGAGTCATATATTTTATAACTCAACAGGGTGGAAAGTGGCAAGAGTTCCAGGCTTGATTCACGAGCAAAACTTTTTTGAGATGCTTCGCAGAAAAGTTTTCCCTTCAACAGATTATATTCGTGGTAAGGAAGAACTTGATTACACTCCTGCGCCGGATTTATTCCACGATATTTTTGGACATATGCCATTATTAACAAATAAAAATTTTGCATCCTTCTACCAAATGTTTGGTGATGCCGCCATGAAAGCAGAAGGGATCAACAGAAAATATTTAGAAACTTTCCATTGGTTTACAGTAGAGTTTGGTCTGATAAGAAAACCCGAAGGAATGAGAATTTATGGCGCTGGAATCGTTTCATCGCTAGGCGAAGTTCAGAATGCACTATCCAATAAAGTTGATGTAAGAGAATTTAATCCAGATAAAATTGTATTGCAGGACTATGATGTCTGGCATCTGCAGCCCATTTTGTTCGCTATTGATTCGTTTGAACAACTTGAGCAAGGATTTAAAGATTGGACTAAAAGCGTCGGACTCGTTTAATCTTAAATTGAACTTTATTAGCTTAAGATTGTTAACCTCATCATAGAGTATTACTATTTCTTGAAAGTACAAAGGCTTTTGGCTAATTTGAAATAGAAAAATAAAACTTTCCGAAAATCAATAACTAAATCAAATAGGAGATTATTATGGCACTTAAAATTGGAGATAAAGCACCAGATTTTACATTATTTAATCAGGATGGCGAAGCAGTTTCATTAAGTTCATTTAAGGGGAAAAATGTTGTTATTCTATTTTTTCCTGCAGCAAACACTGGTGCTTGCACTACAGAGATGTGTACTTTTAGAGATGAGCTTAAAGAATATGAGAAATTAAATGCTCAACTTTTGGGTATTAGTGTTGATACTCATTTCGCATTAAAAATGTTTCATGAAAAAAACAATTATAATTTCCCTTTATTGAGTGATTTTAATAAAAAAGTTATTAAAGATTATGATGTAGTATTGGATGTTTTTGTACCTGGTAAATTTGATTATCTCAACACTGCAAAGCGTGCTGCATTTGTTGTTGATAAAAATGGATTTATAAAATATTTTGAAATCCTTGCTAATGTGGGTGGTCAGCCAAATTTTGATGCAATCAAGAAAGCACTTGCATAAATAATTGAAATGGAGAAGTATTGATGTTAGAAGTTGGTAAAAAAGCCCCTGATTTTGGTTTGCTAAATCAGGATGAGAAAAAAATAGCTCTAAAAGATTTTATTGGACAAAAAGTTGTTCTTTATTTCTATCCGAAAGATGATACGAGCGGATGCACAAAAGAAGCCTGCAGTTTTAGCGATGACTTACCAAAATTCTCTAAAATTGATGCTGTAATTCTTGGTGTTAGTCCGGACTCAGTAAAATCACACAAAAAGTTTTCTGAAAAGTATAAACTTAAATTTGATTTACTCGCAGATGATGAAAAGAAGGTAGTTGAAGATTATGGCGTTTGGAAAGAGAAAAGTATGTATGGCAGAAAATATATGGGAGTTGAACGAACAACTTTTATAATCGATGAAAAAGGTAGAATAAAAAAGATATTTAATAAAGTAAAAGTTGATGGACATAACAAAGAAGTTCTAGAGGCTTTGAAAGATTAATATGATTTATCTGACCAGAAGAGAAACTTTTGCTGCTGCACACAGAATGTTTATTGAAGGTTTATCTGATGAAGAGAACTATAAAATATTTGGTAAATGCAGTAATCCAAATTGGCACGGGCATAATTATACTTTAGAAGTTGTAGTTGCCGGAAATGTTGATCCGGCAACTGGTTTTGTTATCGATCTTAAAAAACTTAAAGAGATCATTCGTGAGCATGTAATAGGGAAAGTTGATCATAAAAATCTTAATATTGATACAGATTTTATGAGAGGATTAAATCCTACTTCTGAAAATATAGTTGTTGCAATCTGGAATCAGCTTAAAGATAAAATTCCATCAGGCAAATTATTCTCAGTTAAACTTTACGAAACTGAAAACAATTACTTCGAATATCGCGGAGAATAAATTGAATAAAGATAAAACAAAAAATCTTATAAGTGATCTGTTAATCGAAATTGGAGAAGATCCAAAACGTGAAGGTTTACTGAGCACACCAAAACGAGTAACAGAAGCTTATGAATTCTTAACCAAAGGGTATAATCAGAACATTGAAGAAGTTCTTAACAATGCCATCTTTAACGAAAAATATGATGAAATGGTTTTAGTTAAGAACATAGATTTTTATAGTTTATGTGAACATCATATGCTTCCGTTTTATGGTAAAGTTCACGTTGCTTACATTCCAAATGGCAAGATTGTTGGACTTAGTAAGATTCCTAGAATTGTTGATGTATTTGCGCGACGATTGCAAGTGCAAGAAAGAATGACTCAAGAGATTGCTGATACTTTGCAAAAATATCTGCAACCGATCGGAGTGGCAGTCGTTTCAGAAGCAAATCATATGTGTATGATGATGCGTGGAGTTGAGAAACAAAACTCATCAGCTACCTCAAGCGCAATGCACGGAATTTTTAAGGATGATGCTCGTACTAGATCAGAATTTCTAAATCTTATCTCAATGAAAAATTTATGAGTAAAGAAAAACCCGGAATCTGGATAACCGGTGCAAGTTCAGGAATTGGCAGAGCAGCAGCAATCGAATTTGCGAAGACAGGTGCAAAAGTTTTTGCCTCCGGCAGAAGAGCAGCAGAGCTTGAAAGACTTAATAAAGAATTGGATAGCGATAATATTTCTGTTGAAGTCTTTCCTTGTAATGTTGCATCAAGTACTAATGTTGATCAAACAGTAAAAAAGATTTTAGCAAATTCAAAAATTGATTGCTTAATTAATAATGCAGGTATTACCTCTTTCAAGTTAGCTGAAGAAAATTCAATTAACGAAATAAATGATATTATTAACACAAATCTTCTTGGCTCTATCTATACAATAAAATCTGTTCTTCCTCAGATGATATCAAACGGCGGTGGAACAATAATGAATATCCTTTCGGTAGTTACTAAACAAACATTCACTAAAAGCAGCATCTATTCAGCCTCTAAGTGGGGATTACTCGGTTACACAAATTCTCTTCGAGAAGAAGTTCGAAAGTATAACATTAAAGTAATTAATATTATACCCGGGGCAACTTCAACACCGATCTGGTCAAAAGAAATTCGTAACCAATTTTCCGATCGAATGATGACAAGTGAAGATATTGCTCGAGTTTTAGTTTGGGCATTTCTTCAAAAAGAAAATCTTGTTACAGAGGAACTTTTATTAAGACCGATTGAAGGCGATTTATAAAAAAAAGCCGGATCAAACCGGCTTTTAATTTCCGTTACCAGTTTCTTCTTTCCCGCATTTTATCTCTCATTCTGTGTTTCATATTTCCAAACTGGTCCTGTTTATCTAACCAAATATTCCTTTGGCTCTCATCTAATAATTCATAAACATCCATTTGATGATTTACTCTCGTTAATGCCATGTCATTTTTTATCGCATTAATTTCTTTTGTAAGATTTATCAATTCACTTCTGGAAAATTTGTCTGATGATTTTAGTTTACGAATTTCTAACTCCTTTAGTTCAAGATCCGATCTAAACTTAATCATAGATTCTTCCTGAGATAACCTTAATGCTTCAATCTTTTTTTCTTGATCTTCAGAAAGATTAAGCTGTGATTTAAGGTTCATTCGGAATTCTTTTGATCTGGGATTACCACCTTTTTGTGAATATAATTGTGGGCTGAGGGCGGTTACTGTAAAAAGAACTCCTAAAACAAAAATTAACTTTTTCATTACTTATTCCTTTCAATAAATGTTTTTGATTTTGATCTTTGGACAACGAAGAATTACTTTTGGTTTAAAAGAAAACATATTAAACCAATGGGATTTGAATATTGTCCAATAGTTGACTAACTATAACTGTATGCATGATTTAAATAATGACTTTGAACTTATAAAAAGCTTTATTAATGGCGATGAATCCGCTTTTAATCGGCTTGCGGTTAAATACCAGGAAAGAATTTATTGGCATGCGCGGCGTATGACAGGAAATCATTTAGATGCTGATGAGATAGTCCAGGAAGTTCTAATGGTTCTTTACAATAAATTAAAAACTTTCGAATTTAAATCTACTCTATATACATGGATATTTACGATTACAAATACAAGAAGTATAAATTACCTGAAGAAAAAAAGCTTAAGAAGTTTTTTTAGTCTGGATGAAATAAGTAATAGACAATTTGAGCAAAATGATGTTATTGATGATATTGAATCAAAACAAAAATTTCAACAAATTGAAAGTGCATTGCAAAAACTGCCTGTTAAGCAGAGAGAAGTGTTTATTATGAGAAATTTTGATGAACTAAGTTATGAAGAGATTTCTAAGATAACTGGAAAGAGTATCGGAACACTTAAAGCAAATCATTTTCATGCTTTAAATAAAATTAAGGAGATGATTAAGTATGAATAATAATGAAGAAAAGTTTTTTTCTTATCTAAAAGGAGAAATGAATCTCCGGGAAAGAAAAGAATTTGAAGATGAGTTAAAGAGATCTGAAAATCTGAATAAAGAGTTTTCAGATTATAAAAGAATAAATAGGATAATTGATGAAACAAAAAATATTCGATTAAGCAAAGATTATTCTGAATCTATAATTACTAAATTCAGAAGACGAAAAAGCTCAAACGGTTTAAGGAAGATATCACAAACAATAAAATATGCCTTTGCATCAATAATTATAATTATTGTGGGGTACTTTTTAATATCACAAATAAATAAAGAAAATCCACAAGATGTTAATTCACTCTTAACTCAATATTCTGATTCAGAACTTGATTCATATATTAATGATTATGATTATTCTAACAGCTTAGAAATTAATATTGATATTGATGCAGTTCAAAGAATAGATTCACTCTATTCAGAAAATATTTCTGCAAGTTTGATAGAATCGATAAATGAAAAAAGCTTGATTGATATAGTCGGTTTTAATAGTGTAGCTGATGTGGATGAATATCTTTCCGAGGATGAAGTTGACCTTATTTATGCAGAATTAATTAATAAAGAAATTTTATAAGAGGTATTTATGAAAAAATTATTGATGATAATTTTTACCCTGATTGTTTTAACTTCCATAGCCTATACCCAGCAGATGAAGGAAAGAAAAATGAAAAACATGGAGAAACTAGAGCAATTAGAAAAAATTAAACTTATTGAATCGTTAGATATGGATGAAGATACTTCAATAAGATTTTTTGCCAGACGGAATGAATCAAAGCGGGAAATTCAGGAACTTGAAAAGAAAACTGATGATATAATATTTGAGCTAGAAAAATCTTTTAATTCAGAAGAAAAGTATCAGGATGAAAAACAAAAACAGTTAATTTCAGAAATGCTAAAGAATCGTGAAGCCATCGAAATGAGACGTAATCAATTCATCAATTCACTTGATGATATCTTGTCTACAGAACAAATTGCTAAACTAATTGTATTTGAAAAAAGGTTCAGAGAGGAAATAAGAAACGTGCTTTTTGAAAGAAAGCCGAGATAATCAAATAAAATTAAATTTAAGTCCCTTAAAAAGTGTTGATTTTCTAAACTCATACCTATAATTTGACAACTCAAATTTGCGGAAGTGGTGAAATTGGTAGACACGCTATCTTGAGGGGGTAGTGCCTTAATTGGCGTGCGGGTTCAAGTCCCGCCTCCCGCACAATTTATTCTTCAATAACCAAAATAGGAAAAACGATATGACAAGAAACAGCTTATTTTTGTCTGTTTTGATTTTTTTAAGCATTTCAATATTTGGAATCGCTCAAGAAATGAAACCAGAAGCCGGTAAACTCTATAACGAAGGAAATGCACTGTTAAAGGAAGGTAACGTAAATGAAGCCATAAATAAATATGATGCTGCGTTACAGATTGAAAAGGATTATCGGATTTATTATCAAAAGGGTGTTGCCTTAAAAAAAGCTGATAAATTGGCAGATTCAAAAGTTGCATTTGAAGAGTGCTTAAAATTGAATAGTGGTTTTGAAGGAGCATTAAATGCATTAGGTGGAGTTTATTTCTCTATGGGAAATTATACCGCTGCTATAGAGAACTTTGAAAAAGTTCTTAATTCAAATGCAAGCAGTTCTGTTAAAACAAAAGTTAAGAAAAACATTTCACTTGCTTATGCTAAACTTGGCAACGAATCATTATCAGGTGGTGATGCCAATAAAGGAATTGAATATCTTAAAAAATCGGTTGAAAATGATAACTATGACGCTGCTTATTTATCGCTTGCAAAAGTATATTCTGAAACTGGTAAATATGATGAGGCAATTACTGCTGCACAAAACGCTCTAAAGTATCGTTCAAAAATTACTAAGGGCGGACCATATTACTACATGGGAATGGCATATAAATTTAAAGGTGATACAACAAAGGCAAAAGAAAATTTCAAACTTGCTTCTGCAGATCCAACGTACAAAAAGACTGCTGATTATGAACTTAGTTTGATTAAATAATATAATTTTATTTTTTGAGACCCTCGTTGATGCGAGGGTTTTTTTTTATCTAAAGGGATTGAGTTGAAAATAAATAATTTATCTGAGCTTGAACTTTTAGCACTGTTGAGTGCATCTTCTGTTTTACGAAAAAGAAAATACTTTGAGATAATTCTTGAAAGATTAATAAAGAATAAATGTGCAACTAATAAAATTTACGAAGCACTTTTACAGACTTATTTATTTGCCGGATTTCCATCAGCACTAATATCTCTAAAAAGATTTAATGAAGTTGCTGGCAAAAATAAAATTTATAGAGGATATGATTTAAAAACATATTCAAGTAGAGGAGAAAAAAATTGCAGAATCATTTACGGTAATAAATATGATAAACTAATATATAATGTTAAATCATTTTCTCCGGAATTGGCTGAATGGTTAATAGTAGAAGGCTATGGGAAAGTTTTGGGAAGAAAAGGATTAACATTAAAGGAAAGAGAAGTTTGCATTGTATCCATTCTCTCAGCATTAAAATTTAAAGATCAGATTTATTCCCATATAAATGGTTCTGTTAGAGTTAAAGTGGGAATTGAATTGATTTATAAAGTCATCAGTAATCTTGAATTAATTTCAGCAAAATCTTCATCAAAATATGGATTGAGTGTTTTAAAAGATTATCAGTTACAAAAAGTAAATTTAGTTTGATCTTATCCTCTGGCATACAACAAATTCTTCTGGAAACACTTTCTGATCTTAAAGCGGTAGAAATAAAGTTAAAATTTGAGCTGTTTTTTTTAACACTTTTCTTTAGAAGATTCCTATATTTTATTAAGTAACTTGACTTTATGGAATTTTGGAGTTTATATTTAGTTTAGATTTTAGAAGTTTATTCTGATTCGGTGATTTTTAATAAAAAAAGACGTTTTTGAACATTTGGCTATCGGTTTCAAGTTTTCACCCAAATCTTTGTGAAGGATTTAGTATGCTAAAATTCTTTTCGTTAATAATTCTTATAACAATTATTCCTCTCTACTCTCAAACAGATTCCCAAAAGTTTGATGAGGCAATGAATGCATATCATAATCAGCAATATGCACAATCAAACAGATTGTTTGAAGAATTTTTTAACGAATATAAAATTGTTGATGAAGTTTATGCAACGGCTAAATATTATTCTGCAGAATCATTATTAAAACTTGGAAGAAAAGATGAAGCTGCAATTGGTTTTGAATACCTGGTTAAAACTTATAACTGGTCCAACTATCGTGATAAAGCATTATATAATCTTGGCCTGATTTATTATAGCGCCGGCAAGTATGAATTATCCCGTAATAAATTAAAAATCTTGTTGCATGATTATCCCGCAAGTGATTTTTATGGTAATGCTCTTTATTGGGTAGGCGAATCATATTCAACAGAAAATAAACCAAAAGAAGCAATCCAATTTTTAGAAGAAGCCGTTGCCGATACTAGAAATAAAAAATATGCTGATTTTACATTGTATGCCTTAGCAAATGCATATGAGGAAACTGGTGATTATAATAATGCTGTAAAATATTATGATCAGTTGCTTACTTATCATAAAAATTCCACTCTTGCTAACTCTGCTCAAATTCGAATTGGAATTTGTTATTTCAAATTAAAAGACTATCAATCCTCCATTGTTGAACTGAAAAGTCCAAAGCTCACAAATCTTTCTGATGATATGTACTCGGAGAGTATTTATCTTCTATCAACATCATACTATCGGGTAGGCGAATACAGTGATGCTGAAAAAAGTTATATGGAGGTTCTGCAGAAATTTCCGGATGCAAAGTATGCCCGCAATTCTAAATATGGATTAGCCTGGACATATTTTCAACAAAAAAAATATAATCAAGCATTCACGGAATTTGATTCACTTTCAGTGGAATCAGATTCAATAGCAATAAAATCTTTATTCTGGAAGGGTGAGTGTAAACGCTATTTAGGAAAAAACAGTGAAGCGAGTGCTATTTATAAAGAATTTTTAGAAAAATACCCCAACGAACCTCTTGTTCAGGAAGTTCAGTATCAGCTTGGTGTTGTTTATTTTAATACAAATAACACTGATCTTGCAACAAGATACCTAATTTCAGCAAATTCGTCTACTGATTCTGTTGTTAAAGCAAAATCATTTGCTATGCTTGGTGAGATAGAACTGAATAAGGGAAATTTTAAAGCAGCTAAAAATTATTTTGAAATTGTGCTGGCAAATCAAGGTGCTGAAAAATCAGTGCATAACAGAGCATTATTAGGTCTTGGGATATCTTTGTTTCACCTAAACGATAATAAAACTGCATTAAAATATTTAACCCAATTAGAAAACGCTGATCCTGGTTTTGAAACTCAAAAATTAAACTTTTTCCTGGCGGAAAATTATTTTGCAATAGGTGATTTCAAAAGTGCATTAAATAATTATAATAGTTCATCAGGTGCAGATCAGGAAATTAATTCTCAAACTCTGTATGGAAAAGCTTATTGTTATTTTAATCTTGGCGATTATGAAAATGCTGCTTATAATTTTGCTGATTATATTAAAAAGAATCCAAAGAATAAAAGATTAAGTGATGCGAAATTAAGATTAGCAGATAGTTATTTTGGCAGTAAAAATTATTCAGCAGCAAGTAAAGTTTATCAGGAGTTATTTACGGCTGATGCAAAACTAAGCACTGATCCTTATGCGAGATATCAATATGCTCAGGCACTTTATAAATCAGGTAAGACAAATGAAGCGATAAACGAATTCAGATCTATCCAGGGGAAGTTTCCAAATTCTGAATATGCAGAAGTTTCCCTGTACACAATTGGCTGGATACATTTTCAGAAAAAAGAATACTCTCAAGCGATTGACCAGTACAATAATGTAATTTCTAAGTATCCAAAGACAAAATTAGAACCAATAATTTATTATTCAATTGGTGACGCTTATTTTAATATGGAAAAATATGACTTAGCAATTGAAAACTATGAAAAAGTCATATCTCAATTTCCGTCATCCCAATATGTTTTTGATGCCGTAACCGGAATACAATATAGTTATGTAGCAAAAGGTGATCCTGAAAAAGCTGTTTCTTTTCTTGATGAATTTGTATCTAAGAACCCAAGTTTAAGTTATGCTGATCAATTGATGTTTAAGAAAGGAGAAATTTATTACAGCCTTCGGCAATATGACAAAGCTAAAAAAGAATACCAGAGTTTTACATCAGCATATCCAAACAGCAAACTTGCTGCGGATGGTTATTACTGGATAGGAAAGAGTGCTCAAAATCTTGGTCAAAGTGAAGAAGCAATATTTAATTTTGAAAAAGTATTTAACGGGTACAAATCATCTGAATTAGCATCAGCATCTATTTTAGAAATGGGTTTGATTTATCGTGCGTCAAAAAATTATGATGCTGCAATAAATATTTATAATCGTGGAATAAGCGAATTAAAAAAATCTTCAAAGATCCCAGAGTTCCAATACAATAAGGGAATGACTTTACTTGAAAAGAATAATTTTCAAGAAGCATACTCAATGTTTGAAGAGGTTGTAATGTACAATCCGGGGACAGTGTTTGGTGATAAATCAAAATTTGAATTAGCATTAATTGATATTGCTGCCAAAAGATATGCCGCTGCCGATGAATATTTGACATCACTCTCAGAAAATAGAACAGACGACTTGGGTGCAAAATCACAATACTATCTTGGTCAGTCTCTTTATGATCAAGGAAAGTATAACGAAGCAATTACTTCATTAGTAAGAGTCAGAACAGTTTACTCACGTTATGAAGAGTGGTTAATGAGATCTTATTTATTATTAGGCGATTGCTATGTGAAACTAAATGATAACCGAAATGCTGCAGAAATGTATAGGGCTGTTGTAACTAAGTACAGCGGAACTCCAATTGGTGATGAAGCCCAGCAAAAATTGAGGAAAATACAATGAGGCTAAAAATATTATTAATCATATCATTTTCTGTCCTTGTCATTAATGCACAGGATGATAAATCAAATAACCCAAATGTTGAACTGCCTGATTTTGTAATTACTGGCAAAAGTCAGTTGAACATTAAAAAAGTTGATAAGATTAAACCTGATTTTGTTTCATCAGTAAATGAGGATTTTATTAAACCATCTTATTCACCTGAAGAACTTGAGATTGGTGATTTTTCTAATCCGTTAAAAAGTGATATGAGCTTTTTGAACGACGTAAGTTTTTACAAAGGAAACATTGCTGCCGGAATTGGATTATATACTATCCCAACAGTAAGCGCTACTTATGCACATCCATTTACAAATGGAATTATTGAAGGTATGGCTAAAGGCGATTTTACTCGAGCATACGAAGATAACAGCGATCGTTTCACTACAAGATTTGGTATTAATTTTACTTACTGGTCTGATATTGATGGCGAAATATTCCCCGGTACGCAATTTAATGTTAACGCAGATTATGGTACTACAAGTTATAAGTTTTTTGCTTCCGACAACCCCGAAGAAAAACGTACATTAAACTATGGAAAGTTTGTAGTTGATATCAAAAATGATTTTGGCAGTAATTTTTTATTCGGATTAAACTTAACAAATAATGTAACTAATATTTCCGAAGAAGAATTTGATGAAAATAATCTTCGCTTAAAAGGAGAGGCACTATATAAATTAGCTGCCGTAAATGTCGGTGCCACTGTTGATTATCGAAACCATTCAATTAAAAATCTTTTGGGCGATAACTCAGGTAAAGATTTCTTTTTAATTCGACCAACTGCAGGTTTGTTTTTTACAAAGTTAATTAAGGGAACTGCAGGATGGACATTCTCACGAGGTGCTGGAGAAACCTACAACGCACTTTATGCTTCTGTTGCAATAAAGTTAGATAAAAGCATTACTCTTTTTGGTGAGTATGCACCAACTGCTGAATTTATGAGTCCAGGAAGTTTTGTTATTAAGAATAATTATTTCAAAGTTGATAGTATTGGTAGTATTTACTGGGAAAAAAGTAATGCACTAAATGCTTCCGTAAAATATGAGTTTGATAAATATTTTCAGATTGATGGCGGACTTAAATACTTCAAATCTGATGCGTTCCCTTATTTTGGTTCATCGTCTGATTCTGGAAAATTTGATTTGCGCTATGCAGATATGAATAGTATAAGCCCGTACGCTAACTTTTTATTTTACCTCGGACCCTCGGGTGAATTGTATGCCTCAGTACAATTTTCTGATATAGAAGATACCGATGGCAATCAAATCCCATATTTACCAGTTTTTAATCTAAATGGCACCTACACTTATAAATGGCAAAATGGTTTATCAACATCTGTAAGATTAGATTATTTGTCTAAAAGATTTGCAGATATAGAAAATGAAATTTCGATTGGTAATTATTTTGATTTAGGATTATCATTTATATATTCATTTCAACCAAATCTTGATTTAACTTTGGATATCAATAATATACTTAATCAGAAAAATTATTTTTGGAATGGATACAAAGAAGTTCCATTAAATATTATTATTGGTGTTAATTATCGTTTGTAAAATTTTAATTACTAAAGCGAAAAATGACTAAAACGGAATTAATAAGAAAAGTAGCAAAAAATGTTGGAGTACCCGATACGGACGCCAAGATATTTTTTGAATTATTTTTGAAAAGAATTTCTTCAGTTATTGCTATTGGTCAATCGATATTTGTTAAGGATTTTGGATACTTCCATCTTATAAAAGGAAGTATTAAAAGACCATATTTTGGTTTTGCGGATAGCGAAGTCTCTGAAGAAGCGGTTGAGTTCGTGCTTTTTTCTGAAGACAAAGATTTAAGAAATTCTGAAACTAAAGGGCTGGTTTTTAATATTCCTTTCTTTGATGAAGAAGATTATCATCCTATAGATTCCGCTTTTAGCTTAAGTATTGGTAAACCTTTAATACCTTTGCGTGGAGTTCCATTTGATAATATCTATATGCCAGCCTCCGGATATGAGTATAGAAGATTAATCGAATCTAAAGTAGAAAAAATTATTGCCGCATCAGATATTGCAGAGTCTGAAGAAAATTTTCCTACTCTTGTTATTGATGCTCGTTCATACAATTCAAATCAGGTGCAGTTACAATGGGATGAAAAATCCAGAATAGATACTATAGAACAGCCGCAAGGTGATGTAGAAATTGGTATTGACTTAAAACCGCAACTGAGTGAGTACGAAAAGCAGACTAAAGAGTTAAAGAATATCGCCTGGGATTTTGGGGAAGTTTTTTCTAAGCAAATTGAGGCTGAATCAATTCTTGATATAGCTGATGAACACATTAATATGGATAATACTTCAAAACATAAAACAAAGATTGTAGAAGATTCTATAAAAATTGAAAATGAATCTAGTAACCAAGATTTAGTTCAACAGGATTTATTATCAAATCAAGAATTACCGAGTGAAACTGGAGCGGTTCAAGAGATCATACTAGATGAATCATCAGAAAAACTGGATGAATTATTAGAAAGTGAAAATGAGCCTGCTGAAATTGATGAGCAGGAATTATTGATAAACAACATTGTCGAAGACCTGGATGATACTGCAGAATTAAAAAATGATTTAGTAATTGATGATGCCTTTGAAACAGAAAAATCAAATTTTATTGATAACGTTCCTGTTGCAGATAAAATCTCTGACGAAGAATTCTGGAAAAGCACTTCCAAGTATTTTGAACCTTACAAACCGGGTACTGAAAAAAATACTGATGAAGAGTTTGAGGAAGTAAAATCAACTATTGATAATTTTGGCGAATTTGATTCTAAGGAATCTGACCAGATACTTGATGAGGAAATCAAAGATGTAATTGAGAGCAATGTGGATATTAATAATATTGATTCCATTTTAGATGAAAGTAGCTCAGAGATTGAAAATGAAGTTCAAGAAAATTTTTTAGATGGAAATAACGAAGAAGCTAAAATTGAATTAGAAAAAATAGAAGAGCAAAAGGTTGAATATTTTGATCCAGTAAAAAAGAGAAACCTTATTCCTTTTATTGTATTTCCGCTTCTGGTAATTGGTTTATCACTAGCCCTGTATTGGTACCTGGAATTTTATAAAAAAAGTGAAGTTACGCCTGCGGCTAAGCAGATTGTTTTAAAAACAAATAATACCAAAATTGTTCAGAGGGATTTTGATATTCCAATAACATATCCATATTTACCTAAGGTAAATGAAACTTCAATTTCTGAAACAGTTACTCCTAAAAATGAAGATCAGAATTTAGAT